>Ga0209605_1003993_pt1 | contig 12427 bp, 8 predicted proteins | sample AD_UKC035_MetaG_FD_184408 | JGI IMG/M metagenome (GOLD analysis project Ga0209605, IMG submission 184408) | Active sludge microbial communities of municipal wastewater-treating anaerobic digesters from USA - AD_UKC035_MetaG (SPAdes) (version 2) | ecosystem: Engineered > Bioreactor > Anaerobic >...
GCTGCCAGCGGCCGCGCCATCGCCAACGGCGCCGACTACGGCTTCACCAAGCTGATCTTCGACGCCGAGACCCACCGCGTGATCGGCGGCACCATCGTCGGGCCGTCGGCCGGCGACATGATCGGCGAGGTCTGCCTGGCGATCGAGATGGGCGCCGACGCCACCGACATCGGCAAGACCATCCACCCCCACCCGACCCTGGGCGAGACGGTGGGCATGGCGGCCGAAGTGGCGCACGGCAGCTGCACCGACCTGCCGCCGATGCGCAAGAAGTAAGGCTGTCCCGGCGCTTGCCGTCGAGTGGGGGCGCCCCGCCGGTTTCCGGCGCGGGCGCCTTTTTCATGGGTGGCGCGAATGCACGCAGGCGCCTTGCCCGCTCAATGCGTGGCGGCGGCGCGCCGCAACGCGGCCTCGCCACGGCGGCTGCGCGGCGGACGGACAAGCTCCGCATCGTCGCCAGCCAGCGCGCGTGCCGCGATCGGCACACCTTCCGCCCCCTCGTGCGCGATGCGCTGCAAGGCCGCGAGGTCGGCGAGGTAATGCCGCTGCGACCCGCGGCCACCCTGCGGCACGAGCACGCCGTCCTGCTCGAAAGCCTTCAGCGTGCGGCACACCGTCTCGGGCGTCTGCGCGAGGATGGAACCGATCTCGGTCAGTTGCAGGCGGCGGATGCGCTCACCCTCGCCGCAGCGCAGGCGCAGCAGCAGGCGAGCGAGCCTCACCCGCGCCGGCAGCACCCCGCTCGCGAGCTCGGCAATCCAGCCATGAGCATCGGACAACGCGCGCTGCATCTGGCGCAGCACCTGCATCTGCAGCGCCGGCCGGCGGGCGAGCACACGCACCAGCTTGTCGGCCGGAATGCAGCAGGTACGCACCTCGTCGAGCGCGATCGCGCCGTGCTGGCTGGCTTCGCCGTTGATCGCGTCGAAGCCGACGATGCCGCCGTCCTGGGCGAAGTGCACGATGCGGTCGTGCCCGGCGGCGTCGCAGCGCACCAGCTTGACGCCGCCGGAGACGATGAAGTGCAGGCCGTCGACCGGCTCCCCGCTGCGGTACAGCGCCTCGCCCGGCGCGAAGACGTGGCAGACGAAGGGCACCCCGCCCGCGACCGACGCAAGCGCGGTGATCGACCCGCAGGCTGCGGAGCCTTCGAGAAGGCACGACGCGCAGTCGTCCGTGCGCGCCATATCCAGGCAATGATGGATCCTGTTCATGTTCTCGCCCCCCCTCGGGACGAAGGATTCGATTTGCCGGGCCGCAGGCGGAGACCCCTCCCCGCCCGCAGCCCGGATGCGGCGCGAGCGCGCTCAGTCGAGCGCCACCTGCGCCTTCAGCCAGAAGGTGCGGCCGGGTTCGTTGATGCGAAGATCCGTTACCTTCGCGGAACCGAAGTCCCAGCCACCTTTGCCGAGGTGCTCGCGATAAGTGCGATCGAAAACGTTGTCGACACCGGCCGTCAGCAGGGTCGTCTTGTTCGGGCGCCAGCCTGCGTTGAGCGCCAGGGTCGCGAAGCCCCCGGTCGGACCGAGGTCCTGCCCGTTCGCCACGATGCTGCCCGAGCCGATGTCGTAACGGTCCTGCTCCGACACCATCCGCAGCAGCGCACCGTAGGAGAACACACGGTTGTCGTACTCGACGCCGAGCTTCGCTTCGAGCGGCGGCTGCTGGGCGAGCGGCTTGTCGTCCGTATCGTTGCTGCCGCGCACCCAGGCGAGGGTTCCATAGGCTTGCCAGTTCGGCGCAAAGCGCCACGCGAGGTCGCCCTCCAGGCCATACACGGTCGCATCCACGTTGCGTACGTTGGCGGCCTTGTCGCTGACCCAGCGCAGCAGGATGTAGTCGTCGACCTTGCTGTAGAAGCCCGATACCGAGGCTGACCATTCGCCATGCGTCCAGTTCGCGCCAATGTCGAGTTGGGTGGTCTTCTCGGAATCGAGCGTGTCGAAAGTTCGTGCGTCGGGAACCACGATCGTATTGCCGGTGCGCATGTACTCCCAGTAATCGGGGAAACGCTCGGCGTGGCCGAGCCCGGCATACCAGGTACCCGCGCCGCCGGCGTAATCCTGCTCGAAACGCAGGAAGCCGCTGGGCAGCGTCTCGCTCTCTTTCACGCCACCCATCTTGTCGTTCGTGACTTCGTGGTCGTCGAGACGCAAGCCACCGATGACCCGGCGTACATCATCGAGGGCGTAGGTGGCCTCACCGAATACGCCATAGCGGTCGAAGCTCAGATCCCCCGTCCGCGGCTTCGAGTAGTAGTTCGTTCCATCGCGGAACGTGTGCTCGTCGGTCTTCATGTCTGCACCGAGTACGACCTGAACCGACTCAGTCGGTGTCAGCGTCACGGCAACCCGGCCGCCCTTGGTCTCGCGGTCGGGGTTGTTCAGCATCTTCGTGCCCTTATTGGCGCGAAGGCTGTAGTTGTCCATCACATGGTCGATGTAGCTGTAATAGACATTGGCCTCGACCTTGTTCACCAGCGCGGAAACGTTGCGCTTTTCGAACTTGAGGCCGACGTTCTCGCGCTCAAACTTCGTCCCGTCCATTGCGCGGTCGGCGTAGGCCGCCTCGCCGTCCGAACGACCCGCGCTAAGCTCGATCAGGGTATGGTCATCCGGCGTCCAGCCCAAGGCGGCACTGGTGCTCCAGCGTGTGTAGAAGGAGTGCACCTCCTTCCCGTCGCCATCCTCGTAGTTGTCGCTATCGGAGCGCGTAGCGTTGGCGCGTGCATAGAAGTCCGGATTGCCGCCACGCGCCTCCAGGTATTGATCGTTGCGGCCGAAACTGCCGAAGGTGAGGCTGCCTTGAGCACTCCAGCCGGGTTCGGACATGCGCTGGATGTCACGCTCGAAGAGCACCACCCCGGCCGAACTGCCCGGCAAGTAAAGCACGCTCTGCGGCCCCTTCAGCACGGTCACGCGATCATAGGCCTCCGGGTAGATGTAGGCCGTGGGCGGATCCATGCGGCCGCCGCAGCCACCATGAATTTCCTGCCCGTCGAGCAGGATGCCGAGCCGCGAGCCCGACATCCCGCGGAAGACCGGATCACCGTCGGTACCGCCCTTCCGGATCACCGAGAAGCCCGGAATGCTCTTGAGCATGTCGGCGCCATCGTGCGCCGGCAGGGGCTGGCGCGGGGCCTTGGGGTCGGTGGTGACGGTGAGCGGCGCCTCGGTGACGGGGGCAGTCACGACCACGCTGCCGAGCCGGGTTTCCTGGGCCTGGGCGAGGACCGGCAGGGCCATGGACACGGCCACGGCGAGCGGGAGGCGTTTGAAGATCCTGTTCATGTTGTTTTCCATTTGCTTAAAAAGACGTGGATGCTGCAGATGAAACGGGGTTGGCCCGCGCTCAGTGATGCATCTTCATCGGTGCGTTGAGCGGGCGCGCTGCGGCCTTGAGCTCGATCGTGGCGCGGCTGCCGTCCTTGTTCTCGATCGTCAGCGTGAGCGGGACCTCGTCGCCGACCTTCACCTGCTGCTTCAGGTCCATCAGCATCACGTGGTAGCCGCCCGGCTTGAGCTCGACGTCCCGGCCGGCGGGGAGGTCGAGACCGGGGATGGGGCTCATCTTCATGACGTCCTTGTCCATGAACATCTCGTGGATCTCGACCACGCCGGCGACCGGCGAAGCGGCCGACACGAGGCGGGCGTCGGCGTCGGACTTCAGGTGCATGAAGGCGCCGGTAGCCTTCTGCGCGGGCACGGTGGCGCGCACCCAGGGCTCGGCGACGGTGACTTCGGCGTGCGCGACGGCGCTGCCGAGGAGGGCGAAGGCGGCCAGCAGCGGCGCAGCCAGGAGCGGCTTTTGCATCGTGGTTCTCCGGTGGATGGAGTATCGGGGTCCGCACGGTCGCGCGCTGGCGCGCTCCGGAAGAGGAGGCGTCGAACACGGGCTTGCGCGCGGGGGACTCGCGCGACCGGCAGGCCGGCGGGCGAGGAAGGGCTTCAGGCGAGGGAAAGGACCACTGCGGCGAACGCGAGTGGCGTCCGCAGGTGCGCAGGGTCAGGCGCGCGCAGGCGGGGCGCGCGGGTGCGCGGGCGACCAGGCGAAGAGCGGCTGCGGCGCGACGAGGAAGAGCGTGGGCAGCACCGCTCCGCCGGCGACGGCGAAGGACGGCGAAAGCGCTGGCGTGGGCGGCAGCGCGCTGCCGAACTGGGCGGAGCAGTAGGGGCAGTGGTCTAGCGAAGGAGCGGATTGGGCCGGGTCGGATTCCGAGCTCACCGCGCCGGTCTCGCCATAGAAGGCGGCCTCATCGGCGGTGAGTTCCACCCATTCGACACCGGCTGCAGAACACAGCTGGACGAGGTAGCGGCCATGCTCGTCGGGTCCCATTGCCCGGCTGACCGCCGGCGCCAGCGCGCTCATCGCCATCGCGAAGATCGCGATCCAGGCGTGGAGACGTCGGCAGAAGCGCTGCATGAGGGAATCGGATCCGTGGAAACCACAACGATGAGCAGGATTCTACCCGATCATCCCCCGCGTAATTTGATCGCGGTCAGGTTTGCGCCGCTTGGCGGCCGATGCCTTCGCGCGCGCGCACCCAGGCGACGAATTCCGCGAGCGGCAAGGCCCGGGCGTGCAGGAAGCCCTGGATATAGTCGCAGCCCATGCCTGCGAGCAGTTCGGCGGTGTCAGCGTCCTCCACGCCTTCGGCAGTGACCTCGATGCCGAGGCGGTGCGAGAGGTCGATGATCGAGGCAGCGATCTCGCGGTCGCGCGCCGAGGCGAGGAGGTCGATGACGAAGCTGCGGTCGATCTTGACCTCCTGCACGGCGAGCCGCTTGAGCCGGCTCATGCCCGAGAACCCGGTGCCGAAGTCGTCGATCGAGAGCGAGACGCCAAGCTCGCGCAGCCGGTGAAGGACCTCGGAGACGTTGCTGCCCGCGCTCTCGTCCATCATGCTGGTCTCGGTGATCTCCAGACACAGCCGCCCGGCCTCGAGGTTCCAGGTCGACAGCGCCTGGCTGATCAGGTCGGGGACTTCGGCGTCGTAGAGGTCGGTGGCGGAGAGGTTGATCGAGACGTCGACCTCCAGGCCTTCCATGCGCAGCTGATGCAGGCTCTGCGCGGCCTGCTGGAACAGCCAGCGGTTGAAACGGTGACGCAGGCCGAGGCGGTCGATCAGACCGACCACCACCGGCGGCGGCACGAAATCGCCCGCGCTGTTGCGCCAGCGCAGCAGGGCCTCGGCGCTGCGGCACTCTGCGCTGGCGAGGTGGACCTTGGGCTGCAGCCAGAGCTCGAGCTCCGGCCCGCCGGAAAAAGCCGTCCGCAGGTCGCGCTCGAGCAGCGCGACGTTGGGCGCGCTGCGCTCCATCGAGGACTCGAAGAGCAGGCTTCCGCTGTCTGCACGCCCGGCAACCAGGCCGGCGATGCGCGCCGACTGCAGCAGATGGAAGCCGTCCTTGCCGTGGTCGGGCGATATCGCCGCGCCACAAACCACGCGCACCGGCGCCTCGAGCCCGTCGACCGCCAGCGGGCTGTCGTTGAAGGTCTGCTCGAAGCGCAGCATGCCGAGCGTGAGCACCGCGGAGCTGGGCACCCGGGGCAGCACGATCAGCCACTCCTTGCCATCGACCGCGAACAGGCTGTCGCGGCTGCGCAGCTGGGCGCGGATCCGACGCTCCATGGCGCGCTCGAAGCGGCGCAGGTGCTCGAGCGGAAGCCGATAGAGCGCCGCGTCGGGCTGGGCATAGAGGGAGATCACGCCGACCCCGTGTCCTTCGTTCCCGATCTCGGCCAGGCGCGCCGAGACCTCGGTGAGTGCGGCGAGAAAGCCGTTCGGGATCAGCGAATCCATGTTCAGGCGAGGAAGAAGTCGTTGGGGTCGATGCCGAAGGCGTTGGGAGGCAGCGCCTGCACGATGCGGTAGGGCTCGCCGGCGGTGGTCTCGGGCTGCATCAGCAGGTCGAGGGTGCGGGGGAAGCGCTCCACGCTCTTGTCGGGGGCGAGCAGCACGAGCACACGCGGCTGCAATCGGCGCACCTGGTTCTGCTGGATCACCACGCCGACCTCGCCGCTGTTGAGCTCGACGAGCGTGCCGATCGGGTAGAGGCCGATGCACTGCAGGAACTGGTCGACCAGGGTGTCGCGGAATTGGGTGTTGCGCAGCTGGTTGAGCGTTTCCATGGCGCGCTGGCTGGAGACGGCCTCGCGATAGACACGGTCGCGGGTCATCGCGCAGTAGGCGTCGATGATGCCGGCCATCTCTGCCGGCAGCGGGATGCTCATGCCCTCGAGGCCGCGCGGATAGCCGGTGCCGTCGAAGCGCTCGTGGTGCGCGCCGATGATCGCCAGCACTTCGGCGTCGAAGTCCTGGTGGGCCTGCAGCAGCCGCACGGTGTTGGTGACGTGGGCCTTGACATGCTCGAACTCGTGCTCGTCGAGCGGACCCGGCTTGCCGAGCAGGCCGTAGTCGATCTGCACCTTGCCGATGTCCTGGAGCAAGCCGGCGAGGCCGAGCTGATGCACCTGCTTGCCGCTGAGGCCGACGAAGCGGGCGAACACCATCGCATGCACCGAGACGTTGACCGCGTGGTCGTAGGCATACTGGTCGGTGCGCTTGAGGCGGGTGAGCCAGAGCAGGGCGTCGGGATTGCGCTGCACGCCGGCGGCCATCTCACCGACCAGCCCGTTGATCTGGGGGACGTCGATGGCGACATTGCCGTCGATCGCGAGCTGGGCCTCGCGCAAGGCTCGGTAGACGTCATCGACGATCGGCGCCGAGTAGCGCAGCTCGGATTCGAGCCGGCTGCGCCCGTCCTCGCTGCGGATGCGCGGGATGTGCGGCTGGCGGCGGGTATGGATCTTCCCCTTGAAGCTGCGCGCGACCTTGATGAAGCGCTGCGCCTCGATGCGCGACTCGACGACGTCGGGGTGCTTGCGTACGAGCCCGTCCGCACCGCGCAGGGCCGCGTCCTTGTCGAAGACCTTGGCGCTGTACTGGTCACCGATCGAGCGCGAGCGATCGATCGTGACCGAGCGGCAGTACTTCTGCAGTGCCCGGAGCTGGTCGGCGTTCTCGAGCAGGAAACCCTGCATCATGAACGGCGTCTCGGTCCATGGACGGTCGATGCCGACGACGAACATGCCGAGCCTCAGTTCGCGCGTCGAAATCGTCTGGCTCAATTCATTCCCCCACAGTGACGTCCGCCATGATCACAGACCGGAAAATCATAACGGCAGGCGTCTCGACAGCTTGAGCACAAAATCATGCCCGACTACCCGGATCGGGTGGTCCCACGATCAGCCAAGCCAGGCCCGGGCGTTGCGGAACATGCGCAGCCAGGGCGAGGCGTCGGGGCTGTCCTTTACCAGCCACTGCGGCGCCCACGACATCTGCAGGGTACGCGCGGTGCGCTCGGGATGCGGCATCATGATCGTGAAACGCCCATCGGTGCTAGTGAAACCCGTCACGCCGGCCGGCGATCCGTTGGGATTCGCCGGGTAGGCCTGCGCCGGATTGCCGCGGTTATCCACGTAGCGCAGGGCCAGGAGGGCACGTTCGCGATCTGCCTCGCTGCGGAACACCGCCCTGCCCTCGCCGTGGCTGACGACGATCGGCATGCGGCTGCCGGCCATGCCCTGCAGCAGGATCGACGGACTGTCGGCGACCTCCACCATGACGAAGCGCGCCTCGAACTGCTCGCTGCGGTTGCGGTGGAAGGTCGGCCAGGCCTCGGCGCCGGGGATGATCGGCGCGAGGTGGGCCATCATCTGGCAGCCGTTGCACACACCGAGCGCGAAGGTGTCGCCACGCCCGAAGAAGGCCGCGAACTCGTCCTTCAGCCGCGGGTTGAAGAGGATGGACTTGGCCCAGCCCTGCCCCGCCCCGAGCACGTCGCCATAAGAGAAGCCGCCACAGGCCGCCATCCCATGGAAGTCGGCGAGATCGATGCGGCCCGCCTGCAGGTCCGACATATGCACATCGACCGGGGTGAAGCCCGCGCGCTCGAAAGCCGCCGCCATCTCGAACTGCGAATTGACCCCCTGCTCGCGCAGCACGACGACCTTGGGCCGTGCACCGCTGGCGATGAAGGGCGCGGCGACGTCCTCGCGCACATCGAAGGACAGCGCCACCGACAGGCCAGGGTCGGCGGCGTCGGCGAGCGCGTCGAACTCCTGCTGCGCCGACTCGGGGTCGTCGCGCAGCCTGGCGATGCGGTGGCTGGTCTCGGACCAGGCCTGCAGCAGCTCGACGCGGCTGGCGGAGAACACGAGCTTGGCGTTGCGCCGGAAGCGGATCTCGTCCTTGTCGTTGGGCTCACCGATGAAGTGGTAAGCGAGCTTCGCCGCGCGCAGCAGCTCGGTGATGCGGGAGCGGTCTTCGCGGCGGATCTGGATGACCGCGCCGAGCTCCTCGGCGAAGAGCCCCGCGAACAGGCGGTCGTCGAAGCGACCCTTGAGGGTGTCGGGCTTCTTCTCGAGGCCATCGACATCCATCATGTAGGGGTCGTAGCACACGGTGTCGAGGATCAGCGACAGGCCGCACTTCGCGGCGAAAGCCATCTCGCACACGGTGGCGAAGAGGCCACCGTCCGAGCGGTCGTGGTAGGCCAGCAGCAGGCCGTCGCGGCGCAGTCGCTGCACGGTCTCGAAGAAGGCCGCGAGCTGGGCGGGATCGACATCCGGAGCGTGCTCGCCGACCGACTCGTAGGCCTGGGCGAAAGCCGAGCCGCCGAGGCGGTTCTTGCCGTTGCCGAGGTCGATGAGCAGCAGCTCGGTCTCGACGCCTTCGGGCAGCTGCAGCTGCGGGGTGAGCGTGGCGCGGATGTCCTGCACCGGGGCGAAGGCGGTGGCGATCAGCGACAGCGGGGCGACGACCTGCTTGTCCTCTTCGCCGTCGCGCCAGGCGGTGCGCATCGACAGCGAGTCCTTGCCCACCGGGATGGACAGGCCGGCAGCGACGCAGAACTCGGAGACGGCCTTGACCGTGTCGAAGAGCCGCGCATCCTCGCCGCGGTGACCGGCCGCGGCCATCCAGTTTGCTGACAGCTTGACGTCGCCCAGCCTGGCGATGTCGGCGGCGGCGATGTTGGTGATCGCCTCGCCGATCGCCATGCGTCCCGAGGCCGGCGCATCGACGCAGGCCAGCGGCGTGCGCTCGCCCATCGCGAAGGCTTCGCCGCGGTAGCCCTGGAAGCTCATCGCGGTGACCGCGACGTCGGCCACCGGCACCTGCCAGGGGCCGACGAACTGGTCGCGCGCGGTGAGGCCGCCCACCGAGCGGTCGCCGATGGTGATCAGGAAGCTCTTGCTCGCCACCGCCGGCACGCGCAGCACGCGCATCCCGGCCTCCTGCAGGTCGAAGCCGGTGGTGTCGAAGGGCGGCAGGTGAACCGCGCGCCGCGACACGTTGCGCGTCATCTTGGGCGGCTTGCCGAGCAGCACCTTCATGTCCATGTCCACGGGCTTGTTGCCGAAGTGGCGGTCGGACACGGTGAGGTGGCCGTCTGCGGTGGCGGTGCCGAGGACAGCGAAGGGGCAGCGCTCGCGCTCGCAGAAGGCCTCGAACATCGGCAGGCTCTCGGGCGCGATCGCAAGCACGTAGCGCTCCTGCGACTCGTTCGACCAGATCTCGCGCGGGCTCATGCCCGGCTCCTCGATGTGCACCTCGCGCAGCTCGAAGTGCGCGCCCAAGCCGGCGTGGTCGGCGAGCTCGGGCATCGCGTTCGACAGGCCACCGGCGCCGACGTCGTGGATGGCGATGATCGGGTTCCTGTCGCCCTGCTGCCAGCAGGCGTCGATGACCTCCTGGCAGCGACGCTGGATCTCGGGGTTGCCACGCTGCACCGAGGCGAAGTCGAGGTCGGCGGTGTTGGTGCCGGTGGCCATCGACGAGGCCGCACCGCCACCCAGGCCGATGAGCATGCCCGGCCCGCCGAGCTGGATCAGCAGCGTGCCGGGGGGGAAGGTAGGCTTCTCGGCCTGCTGCGCCTGGATGCTGCCCAGGCCGCCGGCGATCATGATCGGCTTGTGGTAGCCGCGCACCTCGCCCTGCACCGCCTGTTCGAAGGTGCGGAAGTAGCCCGCGAGGTTGGGGCGGCCGAACTCGTTGTTGAACGCAGCGGCGCCGATCGGGCCCTCGATCATGATGTCGAGCGCGGAGGCGATCCGCTCGGGCTTGCCATAGGGCTTCTCCCAGGGCTGGCCGAAGTCGGGGATGTTTAGGTTGGAGACGGTGAATCCGGCCAGGCCCGCCTTGGGACGCGAGCCGCGGCCGGTCGCGCCCTCGTCGCGGATCTCGCCGCCGGCGCCGGTGGCCGCGCCCGGGAAGGGCGAGATTGCGGTCGGGTGGTTGTGGGTCTCGACCTTGGCGAGGATGTGGGTGTCCTCGTCGTGGTAGCGGAAGGCGCCGTCGGCGTCCGGGTAGAGGCGGGCGATGCGCGCGCCCTCGATCACCGAGGCGTTGTCCGAATAGGCCACCACCGTGCCTTCGGGGTGCGCCTTGTGGGTGTCCTTGATCATGCCGAACAGCGATTTCTCCATCGGCCGCGCGTCGATCACCCAGTCGGCGTTGAAGATCTTGTGCCGGCAGTGCTCGGAGTTGGCCTGGGCGAACATCATCAACTCGACGTCGGTGGGGTTGCGCCCCATGCGAGTGAAGTTCTCGACCAGGTAGTCGATCTCGTCCTCGGACAGCGCCAGGCCAAGCTCGCCGTTGGCCTTCTCCAGCGCAGCGCGGCCGCCGGCGAGGATGTCCACCGTGGTGAGCGGCTGCGGCTGGTAGTGGTGGAAGAGCGCCTCGGCCTCATTTACGCTGCTCAGCACCGACTCGGTCATGCGGTCGTGCAGGCGCGCCTGCAGGGCCGCGTTGCCGTCCACCCCGCGCGCGTCGATCGAGTAGGCGATGCCGCGTTCGATGCGCACGATCTTGTCGAAGCCGCACTGGTGGGCGATGTCGGTGGCCTTGGACGACCACGGCGAGATCGTGCCCAGGCGCGGCACGACGAGGCGCAAGGAGCCCGCAGGCGCCTCCGCGCTTGCCGGACGCGCGTCCAGAAGATCGACGAGGCGCGCGAGCTCCGCCTCGTCCAGTGAGCTAGAGACCTCGACGAAATACCAGTGCTCCGCAGCCAGCCCAGCCAGCTTGGGCAACACTTCGCCGACGGCGCGGGAAAGACGTTCCAGACGGGAGGAGGACAGCGCCGGGGCGCCACGCAGCTTGAGGATCGAAGTCATGTTCTCGAGAAACCGGGTCGGATACGGGCAGTGCGGACAGATGCCAGAGGAGGCCGCGAGGAGCCCTGCGGGACTGTTCGCGGGCAGTGCAACATTATAACCGAGCCCCTTCGGCAGTCCGGGCCGTTGTAGACTCCCGGGCTCGATGAGCAAGAGGCCCGAAATGCCCGAAATCAACTACCTGTGGGCGCCCCCGGCGCCCGTCTCCCTGCCCGTTCGCGGCACCGGCGCGCGCTTCCCGGTCAACCGCCTGTTCTTCGTCGGCCGCAACTATCAGGCCCATGCGCTAGAGATGGGCACCTCGGTGGACAAGGGCAGCATGCGCCCGGTGTACTTCACCAAGTCCTCCGCAAACCTCGCCCTCTCGGGCAGCACTGCGCCCTACCCGCCCGAGACCCACGACTACCATCACGAAATGGAACTCGTGGTAGCGATCGGCGAAGCCGGCTTTCGTGTGGACGAGTCGGCAGCCCGCCGCATGATCTACGGATATGGCTGCGGCCTCGACATGACGCGCCGCGACCTGCAGGCCGCAGCCAAGGCGAAGGGTAACCCCTGGGACCTCGCGAAGAATGTGGAGAGCGGCGCGGTGTGCGGCGAGATTCAGCCCGCGGGTGGCGAGTTGCTGCGTAGCGGAGAGATCGTGCTGAGAGTCAACGGAGAGGTGCGTCAGCGTGCCGATCTCTCCGACATGATCTGGAGCATCCCGGAGATCATCGCGGACCTGTCCACCTACTACCACCTGCAGCCCGGCGACCTGATCTACACCGGCACGCCGGAGGGCGTCGGCCCGGTGAAGCCGGGCGATCGCCTGGAGGGATCCGTGGAAGGTGCGGGCAAGATCGAGTTCGAGATCGGCGAGGCTGAATAAGCCCGGGCGAAAAACCTGGAAGGTCCGCCGCTGCGCCCGCCCGGCCCCCGGGGTTAGTGTCTTGCTCGGAGCATGGGCGGGCACGAACGCGAGGTGCCCTGACTTTAGGTCGTCGCTCGTCTGGAAGCGTTCTCCATGCGGGGCGCGCCCCTCGCTCCTGGATCAACGAAGCGGCAGAGCCTCAATGTGGGCGCAGCAGCAGGCTCGAACCGGACGGCGCGGCGAGCGACACAGCCTCCGGAGCCCATCGGCAGCTTCGCTGCCTCGCTGCGCTCCTGCGGAACGTAGCGGTCTGCGCGATCTGATCGCCATGCGTGACGCGTATACGGCGCAACGCCCCATGCACGAAGAGGTGCGTGGGGCGTTGTTTTG
>Ga0209605_1003998_pt1 | contig 12420 bp, 12 predicted proteins | sample AD_UKC035_MetaG_FD_184408 | JGI IMG/M metagenome (GOLD analysis project Ga0209605, IMG submission 184408) | Active sludge microbial communities of municipal wastewater-treating anaerobic digesters from USA - AD_UKC035_MetaG (SPAdes) (version 2) | ecosystem: Engineered > Bioreactor > Anaerobic >...
GAAGAGGTGCGCATTATAGACACCCGAATCCAACGGTCAACTACAAAAAACAGCAAAAATACTGATGCAACCATCCAGAACGCTGCAGCCGCCGTTCGCGCCTGCCGGCCCTCCTGCAGGAACCGCTTCAGGCAGGGCCGCGCCGGTGGGCGCGAACGCCCGCGCGCTCGACCCCGCCGACGCCTGTCGTCAGACCGGGAGCCGGGGTTCGCCCCAGCGCAAAACCCTGCAGAAGCCTCGGAGCCCGGCGCCTCCTGCGATGGCGCTCAGTACATGCCCGGGGCTGCGGCGTAGTTCTCGAAGCGCGTGTTCTCGCCGATGAAGGTGAGGCGCACCGTGCCGGTGGGGCCATTACGGTGCTTGCCGATGATCAGCTCGGCCGTCCCCTTGTCCGGCGAGTCGGGGTTGTACACCTCGTCGCGGTAGATGAACATGATGATGTCCGCGTCCTGCTCGATGGCGCCGGACTCGCGCAGGTCGGACATCACCGGGCGCTTGTTGGGGCGCTGCTCCAGGCTGCGGTTGAGCTGGGAGAGCGCCATGATCGGCACGTTCAGCTCCTTGGCGAGCGACTTCACCGAGCGCGAGATTTCCGACAGCTCGGAGGCACGGTTGTCGCCCTCGCGCGTGCCGCTCATCAGCTGCAGGTAGTCGATCACGATCAGGCCCAGCCTGCCGCACTGCCGTGCCAGGCGACGCGCGCGCGCGCGCAGGTCGATGGGGTTCAGGCCCGGCGTCTCGTCGATGTACAGCGGCGCATCGTAGAGCTTGCCCATCGCCATGGTCAGGCGCTGCCAATCGTCGTCGGTGAGGCGGCCACTGCGGATCTTCTGCATGTCGATGCGGCCGACCGAGGAGATGAAGCGCGTCGCGAGCTGGGTGCCCGGCATCTCCATCGAGAAAATCGCCACCGGCAGGCGCTGCTCGATCGCGATGTGCTCGGCGAGGTTGAGCGCGAAGGTGGTCTTGCCCATCGCCGGACGTCCGGCGACGATGATCATGTCGGATGGCTGCAGGCCGGAGGTCTTGTCGTCGAGGTCGACCAGGCCGGTCGGCACGCCGGTGACCTCGGAGGGGTTGTCGCGGTCGTAGAGCTCCTGCACGCGATCCACCACCTGCTTGAGGATGGGCTGGATCGACACGAAGCCGCTGGCGTGGCGCGCGCCCGCCTCGGCGATCTCGAAGACCTTGGCCTCGGCCTCGTCGAGCAAGGCCTTGGCGTCCTTGCCCGAGGGGCTGAGCGCGCTCGCGGCGATCTCGTCGCCCACCGCCACGAGCTTGCGCAGGATCGCGCGCTCGCGGACGATCTCCGCATAGCGCCGGATGTTCGCCGCCGAAGGCGTGTTGTTGGCGAGCTCGGCAATGTACGCGAGTCCGCCAGCCTGCTCGGCCTCGCCGTTCTTCTCCAGCGACTCGAACACGGTGACCGCATCCGCGGGCCGCCCCTGGTCGATCAGCTTGGTGATGTGACGGTAGATGCGGCGATGGTCGTCGCGATAGAAATCGGCCTCATTGACCAGATCGGCGACGCGCTCCCAGGCCTGGTTGTCGAGCAGGATGCCGCCGATCAGCGACTGCTCGGCCTCCAGCGAATGCGGCGGCAGCTTGATCTGCGCGAGCTGCGGATCGGCGGAGAAATCGGAGAAGCGGGAGGACGCAGAGCTCATCGGATGCACCATCGGGGCCGGATCGCGCATTGTAGCGAGCCGGACCGCGGGACGTTGGTGAAGGGGACGCGCCTCGGGGGCACAGGAAACGAAAAGGGCTGCCAGCGGCAGCCCTTTTCGTGATTCACGCCGGAACGCGATTACTGCTCGGCAGCCACCACGACGGTGATGCTGGCGAGCACGTCGGCGTGCAGCGACACCTCGAGCGAGGTCTCGCCGACCTGCTTGAGCGGGCCGTCCGGCATGCGGATGGCGGAGCGGTCGATGTCGAAGCCCTTGGCGGCGAGCGCCTCGGAGATGTCGGCGTTGCCGACCGAGCCGAACAGGCGGCCGTCCATGCCGGCCTTGCGGGCGACTTCGACGCTGACGCCTTCGAGCTTGCCGGCCAGTTCCTGCGCGGCGGCCAGCTTTTCGGCCTGGGCACGCTCGAGCTCGGCACGGCGCGCTTCAAACTCGGCCAGGTTGGCCTGCGTCGCACGCTTGGCCTTGCCTTGCGGGATCAGGTAGTTGCGGGCGTAGCCGTCCTTGACCTTGACGACGTCGCCGAGGCCACCGAGGTTCACGACCTTCTCGAGAAGAATGATCTGCATGTTTCCGTTCTCCTCTTACTGGTGCAGGTCGGTGTAGGGCATCAGGGCCAGGAAGCGGGCACGCTTGACCGCAACCGACAGCTGACGCTGGTAACCCGCCTTGGTGCCGGTGATGCGCGCCGGCATGATCTTGGCGTTCTCGGTGATGAAGTCCTTCAGGATGTCCACATCCTTGTAGTCGACTTCCTCGATCTTCTCTGCGGTGAAGCGGCAGAACTTGCGACGCTTGAACAGACCACGACCACCACGGTCGTCCTTCTTCTTGAACTTGGATTTGGGCTTGAAGGCCATTTTCAGTTTCCTTCGAGAAATTCGATTGTGTTCAGGTGCAGGACCGGGCTACGGCTGCGCAGGCTCTTCGCGGCGAGGAATCCGGTGGCGCGCAGCGCACATCCCGGAACCGCCGCAGCCAGCACGCCCGCCAGATCGCCCAGCGCAACCGCCTGCACTTCCACCGAAACCTCGCGGGTCAGGCCCGCTTCGACTTGTTTCGATTCGTGCGCCAGCACACAGCTGGCGACCGGTATTCCGGCAGGGGTTCGACGCAGCGGCAGCACTTCGGCCACGCGCGCATCGAGGCGCAGTTCGTTCAGACCCGGCTCAGGCAACTCAGGCGGCAGCAGCTTCGCTGTCGGCCGGCTTGTCGTCGGAAGCGGTGCTCAGGGAGCGCGACTTCTCTTCCTTCATCATCGGCGAAGGCGTGGTGACAGCCTTCTTCATCTTGATGGTGAGGTGACGCAGCACGGCGTCGTTGAACTTGAACGCGTGCTCGAGCTCGGCCAGCGTCTCGCCGTCGCACTCGATGTTCATCAGCACGTAGTGGGCCTTGTGCACCTTCTGGATCGGGTAAGCCATCTGGCGGCGCCCCCAGTCTTCGAGGCGGTGGATCTGGCCGTTGCGGGTGGTCACGATGGACTTGTAGCGCTCGACCATCGCCGGCACCTGCTCGGACTGATCCGGGTGCACGATGAAGACGATTTCGTAATGTCGCATGCAAACTCCTTGCGGTTGGTTGTTGCAGCCCCCCGGCATGCGGTCCGGTGGAGCAAGGGAAGCTCGCCAGTCTAACAAGAAATCCCGAAAAATCAAAGGCACTGAAAAACCGCGAACCGGGATGGCAGTTACAAAAGCCCGCTTACACTCTGCGACTGCCTCGCGGCGCACGCCTCGCCTAGTATCCGGATCACCGGGGCCCTGCCCTGCAACGAAGAAATCGAACGAGGCAGACCATGAACACGACCCTGACCCGCAAGATCGTCACCGCCCTGCTCTGCGGCGGCATCCTTGCCGCTGCCGCGCCCGCCGCGCATGCGGACCGCGACGACCGTGGCCCGCGCTGGGGCCACCACAAGCACCACTACAAGCACGATCACAAGCATCGTCGCCACTGGGACGAGCGCACCGTGTATCGCGAGAAGGTCATCATCCGCGAACGCCCGCGCTACTACCGCGAGCCGGAGATCCACAACCACTACTACGAGCGCCCCCACCGTTCGTACAGCTACAGCCGCTCGCCCGCCGTGGTGATCGGCGTGGATATCCCGCCGCTGGTGATTCCGCTGCGCTGAACACCCCCGTTCCCTGTCCGTTCGCAGGGTGCGGAGCCACTCCCCTGGCCCCGCACCCTGCCGAGCCGGCCGCGCGAGTCAGCGCGGCCGGCTCTCCCAGATCTTCTGCAGGCGCTTGACCGACACCGGCATCGGCGTCCTCAGTTCCTGCGCGTACAGGCCGACGCGCAGCTCCTCCAGCAGCCAGCGAAACTCCTCCAGCGCCGGGTCCTCGACCCCGGCCCGTCGGCGCGCGAGGCGCTCGCGCTCCCAGGCCTGGGCGAGCTGCTTCCACTCGCTCATCGACTGCGCGTCGCGCGCCGGATTGTTGCGGAGCTTGTCGAGCCGGACCGAGGCGCCCTTGAGGTAGCGCGGGAAGTGCGCGAGCTTGTCCCACTCGAAAGCGACGAGAAAATCCTTCGGCAGCAGCGCGCCGAGCTGGGCCTGGAGATCGGCGACCACCTCGGGGAAGGTCTTCAGCCCGGACAGGCGCTTCTGCAGCGCCGCATGTTCCACCAGCAGCTGGCCGGTCAGGCGCATGAACTCCTGCGCGACCAGGCTCACCCGCGACTTGGCCTCGGCGCAACGCCGCGCGAACGCATCGGCATCGGTCGGCAAGGGCTCGAGCAGACAGCAGCGGCTCAGCGTCGCCTCGACGAGGCGGGCCTTGAGCTCGGCCTCGGTGCCGAAGCTCATGTACTGCAGCGCGAGCTCGCGCAGGCCGGGCAGGCGCTCGACCGCGCGCACCTGATCCTTGAGGTTGAGCGCGAACAGGCGGGCGAGACCGCGGCGATGCACACGCCCAGCCTCCTCGGGCGTGTCGTGAGGGCGCAGCGAGACGCTGTCGCCGTCGTCGTGCAGCGCCGGGAAGCCGATCACCTCGCGGCCGGCGACGCGCACCTCGAGCAGTTCGGGCAGGGCGCCGAAGGTCCAGGCGGTGAAGCCGCACAGCGCCTGCGCCGGCAGCTCGGCCGCTGCGGCGCCGCGCCCCGGGGCGTCGCCCGCCGCCTTGCCGCTCCCCTTGCGCCCGGGCTGAGCAGTGCCCGCCGCCGCCGCCGCGCCAGCCGCCTCGGCAGCACCCGCGCGACGCGCCATCCCGTCCGCGCCCTCACCACGGCCCTGCCCCGCCTCCGCCCCCGCGACGCCCGCCGCCGACAGCGCGCCCGCGAGCGCGCCGCCGATCTTCGCCGCCGAGAAGCGCGCCGCCACCTGCTCGCGGAAGCGCGCGCGCAGCTCCATCAGGTTGCGCGACTGACCCATGACGCGGCCGTGCTCGTCGATCACGCGGAAGTTCATGAAGCAGTGCGGCTTGAGGTTCTCGGCGCGGAAGCTCTCCAGCGGCAGCTTCAACTGCACGCGCTCCTCGACGAAGCGCTGCAGCATCTTCAGCAGCGGCTCGTCGGCGTCGAACTCGCCGGCCTCGAAGGCCGCCATGAAGGCCGCCGCGCTCTCGGCCACCGGCTGCAGGCGGTGGCGATGCTTCTGCGGCACGGTCTTCATCAGCGCCGCGACCTTCTCCTCCAGCAGTCCCGGCACCAGCCACTCGCAGCGGTTTGCAGGGACCTGGTTGAGCATGGCCAGCGGCACGGCGAGCGTCACGCCATCGTCGGCCTCGCCGGGCTGGTGCAGATAGGTGAGTTTGAGCTTCTGCCCGAGCACCTCCAGCGCGGGCGGGAAGCGGTCGGTGGTGACGCCCTCGGCCTCGTGGCGCATCAGCTGCTCGCGCGACAGGTGCAGCAGCTTTGGCTCGGCCTTCTCCGCCGCCTTGCGCCAGGCCTCCAGGCCGGCGACGTCACACACGTCCGCAGGCAGCTTGCTGTCGTAGAAGGCCTCGATCAGGGTCTCGTCCACCAGCACGTCGGGGCGGCGCGACTTGTGTTCGAGACGCTCGATCTCCGCCACCAGGCGCTGGTTGTGGGCGAGGAAGGCCATCGCGCGTGCCGGCCCCTCGGCGATCTCGCCCTGCACCAGGCCCTCGCGGATGAAGAGCTCGCGGCACAGCGCGGGGTCGATGTCGCGGTAGGCCACGCCGCGGCGGGGGTAGATCACCAGACCGTAGAGCGTGCCGCGTTCCCAGGCGCGCACCGCGCCCGCGGACTTCGACCAGTGCGGCTCGAACACCTGGCGCTTGATCAGGTGGCCGCCGACCTCCTCCACCCACTCCGGCTCGATGCGCGCGATGCAGCGCCCGAACAGGCGCGAGGTCTCGACCTGCTCGGCGGCCATGATCCACTTGCCGGCCTTCTTCGCCAGCGCCGAGCCCGGATGCGGCCAGAAGCGGATGCCACGCGCGCCTAGGTAGGAGCCGGCCTGCGGGCCCTTGCCCGCCGACTCGCCCTCATCCGCCTTGCAGCCGATGTTGCCGAGCAGGCCGGCGAGCAGCGCCTTGTGGATGGCCTCGTAGTTCGCCGGCTGGGCGTTCTCCTTCCAGCCGTGCTCGGCGCACAGGGTGTGGAGCTGGGCGAACACGTCGCGCCACTCGCGCATGCGCATGTAGTTGAGGAAGTGCTTCTTGCACCAGGCCTTCTGCTTGCTGGACGACTCATGGCGCTGCACCTCGTCCCAGGCCTTCCACAGGTGCCAGTACCACAGGAACTCGGACTTCTGGTCCTGCTCGCCGCCGCGGAACCTCGCGTGCGCCTGGTCGGCGGCGCCCGGGCTGTCCTGCGGACGCTCGCGCGGGTCCTGCACCGACAGCGCGGCGGCGATCACCAGCAGCTCGGCGAGTGCGCCGCGGTCGCGCGCGGCGAGGATCATGCGGCCGATGCGCGGATCGAGCGGCAGCTTCGCCAGTTCAATGCCGGTCGGCGTCAGCTTGCGCTCGTCGTCGTCGGTCACCGCACCCAGCTCGGCGAGCAGCGCGTAGCCGTCGCCAATCAGGCGCGAGCCGGGCGCGTCGATGAAGGGGAAGTCCTCCACCGCACCGAGCTTCAGGGCCTTCATGCGCAGGATCACGCCGGCCAGCGAGGAGCGCAGGATCTCGGGATCGGTGTGCGGCTGACGACGATTGAAGTCGTCCTCGTCGTAGAGGCGGATGCAGATGCCGTCCATCACCCGACCGCAGCGGCCGGCGCGCTGCTGCGCGGCCGACTGGGCGATCTTCTCGACCTGCAACTGCTCGACCTTGTTACGCGGCGAGTAGCGCTTGATGCGCGCCAGACCCGTGTCGACCACGTAGCGGATGCCCGGTACGGTCAGCGAGGTCTCGGCGACGTTGGTCGACAGCACCACCCGGCGCCCGTTGGACGCCGAGAACACGCGCGCCTGCTCCTGCGCCGACTGGCGCGCGAACAGCGGCAGGATCTCGGTGCCGGGCAGGTGATGGGCCTTGCGCAGCGCCTCGGCGGCCTCGCGGATCTCGCGCTCGCCGGGCAGGAAGACGAGCACGTCACCCGGGCCGCAGCGCTGCGCCTCGTCGACTGCGTCGACCAGGGCGTCCATGAGGTCACGGCCCTTGTCCTTCGCGGCCTCCTTGCCCCCCCTCGCGGCGGCGCTGCGCGCGGCCGCGGCGGGGTCGAGCGCCTCGCTCTCCACCGGGCGGTAGCGCATCTCGATCGGATACAGGCGGCCGGAAACCTCGATCACCGGCGCAGGCTTGCCCGCCGCGTCGGCGAAGTGCTTCGCGAAACGCTCCGCATCCAGCGTCGCCGAGGTGACGACCACCTTCAGGTCGGGCCGGCGCGGCAGCAGGGTCTTCAGGTAGCCGAGCAGGAAGTCGATGTTGAGGCTGCGCTCGTGCGCCTCGTCGATGATCAGCGTGTCGTAGGCCGCAAGCAGCGGGTCGGTCTGGGTCTCGGCGAGCAGGATGCCGTCGGTCATCAGCTTGACGTGGCTGCGCTCGCTGGTCTTGTCGGTGAAGCGGATCTTGTAGCCGACGACCTCGCCGAGCGCGCTCCTGAGCTCCTGCGCGATGCGGCTGGCGGTGGCGCGTGCGGCGAGCCGCCGCGGCTGGGTGTGGCCGATCAGGCCGGCGACGCCACGACCGAGCGTCATCGCGATCTTGGGCAGCTGGGTGGTCTTGCCCGAGCCGGTCTCGCCGCACACGATGATGACCTGATGCGCTGCCAGGGCCCCGGCGATCTCGTCGCGACGCGCCGACACCGGCAGTTCTGCCGGAAAGTCGGGCACCGGCAGCGCCGCGCGGCGTGCGAGCAATGCCGCACGCGAGCGCTCGAGCAGCGCGTCGAAGTCCGCCTGCAGGCGCAGGCGCTGCGCTGCCGCACGCTCGTCGGCGCGCGGCGGCCGAGAGAGGTCGCGCGCCATGCGGCGCAGGCGCGGGCGATCGACGCTCAGGCAGTCGTCGAAGTTCGGCAGCGCGGACGGGCGGCGCTCACCCTTGTGTTCAGCCCTCATGGATCGATTTCGGCTTCGTCGGGCCGCGCATTATCTCCCGCATCTTCGCCTTGTTGGCGCCGCAGTGCGACAATGATGCCCATCCACGAACGAGCCGCCCGCCGAGCCCGACCATGCCCGCACACGCCATCGCCGCCGTCGTCTACAAACCCACCGACAACATCGAGGCCCTGCTCGCGCGCGCCGCGCGCGCTCTGGGCGAGCGCGGCGTGCGCCTCGGCGGCGTGCTGCAGCACGACATCGCAACGGTCATCGAGGACCCCTGCGCGATGCAGCTCGAGAACCTCGAGACCGGCGAGAGCATCCCGCTGTCACAGGAGCTCGGCCGCGGCTCGATCTCCTGCCGGGTCGACCCGGACGCGCTCGCGCGCGGCTCGATGGCGGTGCGCGGCGCGATCGCACGCGGCGTCGATCTGATCATCATCAACAAGTTCGGCGCCCAGGAGGTGGCTGGCTCCGGCCTGCGCGACGAGATGGCCGAGACCGTCGTCGCCGGCGTCCCCCTCCTCACCGCGGTAGGCGAGCGCTTCCTCGCCGAGTGGAAGGAATTCACCGGCGGCGAGGGCGTGCTGCTCGAACCCACACTGGACGCCATCCTCGCCTGGTGGTCGGCCCCGCGGGCCGGCTGAGGCATGGACTGCCGCCCGGGTTGCGCCGCCTGCTGCATCGCGCCGTCGATCTCCTCGCCCATTCCGGGCATGCCGGACGGCAAGCCGGCGGGCGTGCGCTGCGTGCAGCTCGACGAATCCGGGCACTGCCGCCTGTTCGGCGATCCGCGCCGGCCGGCGGTGTGTTCCAGCCTGAAGCCCGGCGCCGAGATGTGCGGCACCGACCGCGAGCATGCCCTGCACTTCCTCGCCACCCTCGAGACGATGACGGCGGCGTGAGCGCCACCCCTACCGCGGCGCAACATTCCGCCGGCTATAATCCCGCCTCCTCCTCCCATACCCACAGCCCCGCCGCATGGACCTCTCCCTCCTTCTCGTCGCGCTCGTCCTCGGCATCGTCGAAGGCCTGACCGAATTCCTGCCGGTATCCTCCACCGGCCACCTGATCATCATCGGCGACCTGCTCGGCTACAACGACGACACCAGCAAGGTGTTCAAGATCGTCATCCAGCTCGCCGCCATCCTCGCCGTGTGCTGGGACTATCGCGAGCGCCTGATCAAGGTCGCGGGCGGGGTCACCACCGAACCGAGCGCGCAGCGCTTCGTGTGGCTGCTGTTCATCGGCTTCCTGCCCGCGGCCATCCTCGGCCTGATGTTCCACTCCACGATCAAGGGCCTGCTGTTCAACCCGATCACGGTGGCGACCGCGCTCGTGGTCGGCGGCCTGATCATCCTGTACGTGGAAAAGCGCGCCTACCACCCGCGCATCAACGACGTGGACGACATGCGCTGGACCGACGCCCTCAAGGTCGGCTTCGCCCAGGCGCTGGCGATGATCCCGGGCACCTCGCGCTCGGGCGCCACCATCATGGGCGGCGTGATCTTCGGCCTGTCGCGCAAGACGGCGGCGGAGTTCTCCTTCTTCCTGGCGATCCCGACCATGTTCGCCGCCACCGCCTACGACCTGTACAAGAACTGGACGCTGCTTCGCCTCGAGGACCTGCCGGTGTTCGCGGTCGGCTTCGTCGCCTCCTTCGTCGCCGCGATGTGGGCGGTGAAGAGCTTCATCAAGTTCATCTCCAACCACACCTTCATCGTCTTCGCCTGGTACCGCATCGCCTTCGGCATCTTCGTGCTCGCGACCTGGTACTTCGGCTGGGTCGAGTGGTCCGAGCCCTGATCGAGGCACGCAAGATGATCATCTACCTGCACGGCTTCCGTTCCGCACCGGCATCGATCAAGGCGCGCGCCCTGAAGGCGCGCATGACCGAGCGCGGCCTCGCCGAGCGCTTCTGGTGCGAGCAGCTGCCGGTGTCGCCGCGCGCGGCGATCGCGCTCGCCGAGGGCGAGATCGCGCGCGCGCGCGCCGCCGGCCTGGATCCCACGGTGGTCGGCAGCTCGCTCGGCGGCTACTACGCCACCTGGCTCGCCGAACGCCACGACCTGCGCGCGGTGCTGGTCAATCCGGCGGTGGTCGCACCGCTGTCGCTCGAGGCCTATGTCGGCATGCAGGACAACCTCTACACCGGCGAGCGCTTCGAGTTCACCCGCGGCCACATCGACGAACTGCGCGCGCTCGAGGTGCCGACGATCACCCGGCCACAGCGCTTCTGGCTGATGGTGGAGACCGGCGACGAGGTGCTCGACTACCGCCACGCGGTGGAAAGATACGCTGGTGCCCGCCAGACCGTGCTCGAAGGCGGCGACCACGGCTTCTCACGCTGGAACGACTACCTCGACGAGGTGATCGCCTACGCGGGACTTGGCGACGCCCCTCTCGCGCGGCTCGGTGGCGCCAAGCCCGCCGCCCCCCGTCCCTGACCCATCCGCACTCGGAGCGCAGCCGATGAGCCATCCCAACGATCCCGCCCAGCCCGGCTTCGACGCCCGCCGCTTCAAGGCCATGGAGCGCGCCGGCTTCAACCGCATTGCCGCGCGCTACGCGGAAGGCGCCCACCTGCGCGCCGACCTCGCCGAAGCCCTGCTCGATGCCGCCGCGCTCGCTCCCGGTCAGCGCGTGCTCGACCTCGCCAGCGGCCCCGGCCTGCTCGCCGGCCAGGCCGCGCTGCGCGTCGTCCCCGGCGGCAGCGTGCTCGCCACCGACATCGCCGAGGGCATGCTCGCCGAGGGCGCGCGCCGCTGCGGCGAACACGCCGACACCCCCTGCTTCGCCGCCGCCGACGCCGAACACCTGTGCCTCGCCGATGCCTGCATGGACCGCGTGCTCGCCGGGCTCGCGCTGTTCATCTTCCCGCACCCCGAGCGCGCGCTTGCCGAGATGCACCGCGTGCTCGTGCCCGGCGGCCGGGTGGCGCTGTCGGTCTGGGGCGCGCGCGAGACCGTGCCGCTGATCCACCGCGCCCAGGACACCATCGCCCGCCTGCTGCCGCCGCCCAAGGTGGCACGCCCGTCGGTGTTCCGCTACGGCGAGCCCGAAGTGCTCTCCGCCACGCTCGCGGCCGCCGGTTTCGACGACATCGACATCCGCCCGTGCGCGTTCTCCTGCCACTTCGCCGACGCCGATGCCTACTGGCAGGCCTTCCTCGACCTCGCCGGCGGCGCTGCGGAGGCGCTCGGCCGCCTGCCCGAGCCGGTACAGGCGCAACTGCGCGCGGCGGTCGCGGACGACCTCGCCCATCACTGCTGCGACGACGGCCGCGGCGGCTTCCTCATGCCGGCCCGGACCCTGGTGGCGAGCGCCCGCCGACCGGACTGATCCTCGCCCGAGCGACCCTGGCCGTCCACGCCGCGCGCGGGCGGCCCGGGTCCTTTCTCCCGACTTCCCGGCACCTCGGCCTTCCGCCTCAGTCCGTCCTTGTCTCGCCGTTCCGCCCTTACCGCGGCCTTCCGCCCTCAGCCTTCTCCCCTCCCCCCATTCGTTCCCCGGATCCCGACTTGTCCGCCCCCCAGCCCCGCGCCCGCGCCGCGGCACTCCCCTCCTCCCCCGCCGAAGCCAACGCCCGCGCCGCCCGCCAGGGCATGTTCGCCGCGCTCGCCGCCTTCGTAACCTGGGGTCTGGCACCGCTCTACTTCCGCGCCCTCGGCAGCGTCCCCCCGTTCGAGATCGTCGCCCACCGCGTGCTGTGGTCGGCGCTCCTGCTCGCGCTGATGCTGGCCACGCTGCGCTTCACCGGCGGCTTCGAGCGCGTGGGAGCCGTGCTGCGGCAGCCGCGCCTGCTCGCCCTGCTCGCGCTCACCTCGCTGCTCACCAGCAGCAACTGGCTGGTCTTCATCTGGGCGATCGACGCCGGTCGCCTGCTCGAGGCCAGCCTCGGCTACTTCATCAACCCGCTGGTCAGCGTGGCGCTGGGCGCGATCTTCCTCGGCGAACGCCTGCGCCCGCTGCAGGCCACGGCGGTGGCGATCGCCTGCGCCGGCGTGGCCTGGCGGGTCTGGCAGCTCGGCAGCCTGCCGTGGATCCCGCTCTTCCTCGCCGGCACCTTCGGGCTCTACGGCCTGCTGCGCAAGCGCGCCCCGGTGGACGCCGTGGGCGGCCTGTTCATCGAGACCCTGGTGGTCGCCCCGCTCGCGCTCGCCTGGCTGCTGTGGCTGCACGCGCAGGGCAGCCTCGCCTTCGGCAGCGGCAACCCGGCCGAGTGGCTGCTGCCGCTCACCGGCGTGATCACCGCCATCCCGCTGATGAGCGGCAGCAGCC
>Ga0209605_1004000_pt1 | contig 12408 bp, 10 predicted proteins | sample AD_UKC035_MetaG_FD_184408 | JGI IMG/M metagenome (GOLD analysis project Ga0209605, IMG submission 184408) | Active sludge microbial communities of municipal wastewater-treating anaerobic digesters from USA - AD_UKC035_MetaG (SPAdes) (version 2) | ecosystem: Engineered > Bioreactor > Anaerobic >...
TGGTAGCGCTCCAGGAGGGCCGGGTCAAAGTCGGAGCGCAGGTAGCCGGCCAGCGGGTAGCGGCCGGTCTCCTTCAGGTATCCGTGCAGCCGGGCCCGCCGCCAGCCCTCGACCGGCTTGCCGAGCAGGCAGCCGCAGCAGCGGCCGAGCCAGGCGCCCAGGAGGCGGTCGGCCCGGCCTTTGGCATCCCCGGAGGCCGGCGGCAGGGAGACCGGGGCCGACCGGAGCGACCTGATGGAGGCCAGGTCCGAGGGCTCCCGGCCTTCTGCCTCCGGCCGGAAGGGACGGGCGGCCGCCCGGTCAAGCAGGGCGTTCAAGGCGGGCTGGGCCGCCTCAAGCTCCTCAGGGGAGCGGACCAGCCAGGCCTGGAATTCGGATTCCAGGTCGGCGGTGTCGCGCCCCTCGTCCTTCAACTGGGCCAGCTCGATCCGCAGGAAATCATGGTTGATCGCCAGCCACTTGGTATTCATGCCCTTTCCCTCCCGATGGCGATAAACAGCAACCTATCTCATCTCTTTTCGACCGGCGTCGGCACACCCCGCCGCTCGGCCAGCACGCGCCGCAGGCGTTCCGGGTCGACGCGCTCCCAGAGGCCGAGCCCTTCCAGCCGCGCCCGGGCCCGGGCCTCAAAGTCGGGGCAGAGGCCGTAAACGTCCGGGTGGGCCTCGATCAGGATCCGGCCGCCCCAGGCGGCCGCCTTGACCGGTTCGTAGATAAATTCGCCCGGGTCGCCGATCCTGACCTGGCTGAAGAAGAAACCGACCTGCCCCGGCGCAAGCCGGACGCAGCCGTGGCTCATGGCCAGGCCGATGGAACCGGGCTGGTTGGTGCCGTGCAGACCGGTGCTTTCAATCGAGGTGCCCACCCAGTAGTCGCCCAGCGGGTTGTCCGGCCCGGGCGGCACGATTTCGCGATAACCGTTATTCTCGCGGCGGGCGATATTCTCGGTCATGCGCCAGGACGGGTTGCGCACCCGGCTGGTGACCTTGAAGGCGCCCAGCGGAGTTTGCCAGTCGGTCCGGCCGATGCCGACCGGGTAGATGGCCAGCAGTTTGCCGGCGCGGAAGAAGAAGAGCCGGTACTCGGGCAGGTTGACCACCAGCCCGTTCTCGGGCGCCGCGGGCAGGATCATCCGGCTCGGAACGATCAGCAGCCGGGCGATCCGGATCAGGTCCGGATTTTCAATGTGGTTGGCCCGCATCAGGAAGGCGGCCGGGACCCCGTGGCGCCGGGCGATGGAGGAGAGCGTCTCGCCGGCGGCCACCCGGTGAAAGGACTCGGCGCCGATGACCATCGGTTGGGATCCGTCCGGGATGGCCGGCCGGCCGGTATCCACCTCGGCGGCCGCCGCAGCCGAGCCCAGGAGAAAGACGGCAAGAACTATTTTTAAGAACCCTGGCCCGGGGGCAACTCTTGAAAATCGGCAGAAAAGCAAGCGGACGAAACTGATTAATTCCATAAAGTTGTCAGGTTTCAAGAGTTGACCTCAAGATCGGCGCGGAGGGCCCGGACCACCCGGCCGGCCACGCGGCCGTCCCAGAGGGCGGGGCGGCGGATCGGCCGACGCCGGCCGGCCAGGCACTGCCGGAAGGAGCGCCGGATGCCTTCCGGTTCGGTGCCGGCCAGGCGGTTGCCGCCGGCCCGGAGCGTGACCAGCCACTCGGTCCGGTCGCGCAAGGTCAGGCAGGGAACCTTGAGGATGGCGGACTCGGCCTGGAGGCCGCCGGAATCGGTCAGGACCAGTCGGCTGTTAAGCAGCAGGCCCAGGAAGTCGAGGTAACCGAGTGGTTCGGTCAAAATGAAGCCGGGCCGCTCCCGGAAGATCCGTTCCAGGCCGGCGCGGCCGATGACGGACCTTGTGCGCGGGTGGCAGGGGAAGAGCAGCGGCAGGTCGGACGAGAGGGCGGCCAGCGTTTCCAGCAGCCCGGCCAGGATCTTCGGGTCGTCCACGTTGGCCGGCCGGTGCAGGGTGACCAGGCCGTAGGCGCGCCGGCGCAGTTTCAGCCCGGCCAGCCCCGCCGGCGGCCCGGCGGCCCGGGAACGCAAGCTCAAAAGGGTGTCGGAGAGGATGTTGCCGACCAGCCGGACACGGCCGGCCGGGATGCCTTCGCGGCGCAGGTTGCGGCCGTCGGCCGGCGTGGTGGTAAAGAGGAGGTCGGCCAGGTGGTCGGTCAGGACCCGGTTCATCTCCTCGGGCATCAGGCGGTCGTAACTGCGCAGGCCCGATTCGAGGTGGGCCAGGCGCGGCCGGCCGGAACGGCGGCGGCAGCGGAACTGGGCGGTGGCCAGGGCGGCGGCCAGGGTGGAGTTGACGTCGCCGGTCACCACCACCAGGTCGGGGTCGAAACGTTCCAGCGCCCCTTCGAAACCGGCCATGATCCGGCCGGTCTGCTCCGAGGGCGGACCGGAACCGGCGCCGAGGAAGAGATCGGGCGGCGGCAGTTCCAGGTCGCGGAAGAAGACCTCGGACATCCGGTAGTCGTAATGCTGGCCGGTGTGGACCAGGATCGGCTCGAACTCCCCGGGAAACCGGGCCAGTTCGCGCCGGAGCGGGGCCACCTTCATGAAGTTGGGCCGGGCCCCGGCCACCAGGATTATCCGTTTCATCCGGCCTTTCCTTCCAGGACGGCGGCGAACTTGGCGGCCATCTCCCGCTGGCTGTACTTGAGGATCTCCTCGCGGCGGCCGCCGTAACCGACCCGGCCGGACCCGCGCCACTGCCCGTACCAGTCCAGCAGCCGGGCCTCAAGCGCCGCGCGGTCGGCGCAGTGAAAACCGGCGCCGGTCCGCTCCAGCAGGTCCCGGACCACGCCGCCGGAGCCGCCCAGGGCCAGGACCGGCCGGCCGGCGGCCAGGTACTCAAAGAGCTTGGCGGTGTAAACTCCCGTTTCGGCCGGGTCGTCCCAGTTGAGCAGGAGCAGGACCTGGCTGGAACGCTGGCGGGCCACCGCCTCGCGCCGGGGAACCGGACCGTGCTGGCGAACCAGGCCGGAGAGGCCGAGGCGGCCGGCGGCGCTGGCCAGACTCATTTCAGGCCGGCCGTAAAAGTTGACCTCGACCCGACCGGCCTCGATCCGGCCGGAGGCGGCCAGGCCGGCCAGGACCTCCAGGAGCAGAGACGGGTCGCGCCGGGCGCCGTAGAGACTGCCGGTGTAGGTGATGGTGAACTTCTCGTCCAGGAGGCCGCCGGCCGGGGCCAGCTCGGCCGGGTTGAAACCGTTCTCGATAACCGCCACCGGATTGGAATAACGGCCGGCCAGGCGTTCGGCCAGCGGTCCGGAGACGGTGGTCAGGCAGTCGGCCCGGCTCAAGGTGCGCGCTTCCAGCTTCGCCTCGAGGCGGCGGACCAGCCGGGGGCGAGCGTAGTAGTGGTTCTGAGTCCAGAGATCACGGAAGTCGGCCACCCAGCGGACCCGCGGGAACTCCCGCTTCAGGGCGGCGGCGGCCAGGTGGCAGGTAGCCGGACTGGAGGTGCTGATCAGGGCTGAAACCGAGGCGTCGGCCAGCCAGGGCCGGGCCGCGTCCGCCGCGTAAAGGGACCAGCCGGCCTTGTTGTCCGGGAAGGCGACCAGGCCGGTCAGGCCGGCGGCCAGCCGGCGGGAATAAGACGGCCGGGCCGCGGCCGGGAGACGGATCAGCCCGGACCGGTCAATCCGCTCGCCCGGCGCCGGCCAGGTTTCCAAGACCTGGAGTCCGGCCGCCGGCGGCCCGGGTCGGAAACTGGTCAACACCACCGGCTCCCAGCCGAACTCCGGCAGGTGGCGGGCCAGGCCGGCCGGCCGCAGCGAACCGACGTTGCGCGCCGGCGGGAAGTGGTAGGTGATGATCAGGACTTTTTTCACGCGGGATCCTCGCAAAGGTCCTGGTAAATCCCGACCAGCCGTTCGGCCACGCGCCGGAAGTCGTGGTGCCGCTCGACATAGGCGCGGCCGGCCTCGCCGAGCCGGAAACGGCCGGCGCCGTCGTCCAGCAGACCGGCCAGGACCGCACGGAGGTCGTCGGGGCCGGCCGAAACCAGCGGCAGGTCGTCGGGATAGCCGGGCCGGTAGCCCGGGTTGATAAAGCAGATCACCGGCTTGCCGCTGGCCATCGCCTCCAGCGCAAAGATACCGTAAGTGCCCAGGAGAAGCTGGTCAATGACGATGTCGGCCTCCTTGAGCGCCGCCCGGACCTGCCGGTTGGGAACGCCCTGCAGCTGGACGAAATCAAAATCCCGGCCAGAGGCCCGCAGCGACTCGACGGCCCGGGAGATGAAATCACTCCCCTTCAGGCCCGGGTTGGAGGGCGAATGGAGCACCAGCGGCCGGGCCTTGCGTGCCGGCGGCGGCGCGCAGGGGTATTCGCCCGGGTCGAGGGCCTGCGGCAGCCGGTAGCGCCGCCGGAAGAAGGGGGCCAGGTAGCCGTCCAGTTCCAGGTCGGCGGAGAGGCAGGCCCGGACGCGGCCGGCGACCCGGCGGGCGCGGCGCGCCTTCTTCCGCTCGCTCCGGGCCTCGGCCGGCAGCCGCTCCCGGAGCCGCGGGTTGGCCGCGCCGGCCCGGCTGTAAAAGCGGATGTCGCTCCCCCAGTAATGCATCAGGGTAACCTTTCCCAGCCGCCGGAGCAGTTCGAGGTCAACCGGGTTGGAGAAGAAGGTATGGCCGAAATGGAAGTGGAAGATGTCATACCGGCCGGCCCGGGCCAGGAAGGCCCGGAGCGATTCGAACCAGGCCGGGCCGCACCCGGGCCGGTCCAGCAGCCCGGCCGGGGCGCCCTGATAAGCGAACCGGTTGGACCGGTAAAAGAGGGCGTCGGCCGACCAGCCCGTTTCCCGCAGGCCGCGCACCAGCAGCCAGGCCTGGTTGGAGATGTTGACCGGAAGGTGGAGCACCCGCTGGTTCATGACCGGGCCTTCAACCTCCGGGCCGGCACGCCGGCCCAGACCTCGCCGGCCGGCACCGGCCGGGTGACCACCGCGCCGGCGCCCACGATGGCGCCCGCGCCGACCGTCACGCCGGGCAGCAGGATCGAGCCGCAGCCGAGGTCGGCGCCGTCCCCGACCTCCACCGGCTTGAAGTCCAGCCCGGTCCACATCACCGGCAGGTCGGCCGGCTGGCCCGGGTGCTGGGAGGTCAGAATCTTGACCTGGGGGCCGATACCGACCGCCCGGCCGATGGTCAGCCCGCCGGCCGAGTGCAGGTAGCAACCGGGGCCAATCCAGCTGTCCGGACCGACAATCATCAGGTTGCGGTGGTACCCGTGCAGGATGGCGCCGTGGCCGATATAAACGTTGTCGCCGATCTCGATGTGCTCCGGGTGAAAAACGAGTACCCCGGCCTCGAAGACCACGCCCCGGCCCAGTCGGCGGAAGTCGCCGGCCTTGAAGGAGCCGTCGCCGTGGCTGCGGTAGGGCGGCCGGGAACTGGATTCATCCATCAGACCTCCTTCGCCCGCTCAAACCGGGCCGGCCAGCCGGTCGGCCAGGGCCCGGGCCGACACCTCGAGGTCCGGCGCCGGGATCCCGTTGTAAAAGGGCAGGGCCAGGCAGAAACGGTAGAGCCGGTCGGCATTCGGGTAATCTTCGGGCCGGTAGCCGTACTTGCGGGCGTAGTAATCCAGGCGGTGAATGGCATAGGTGCCGATGTTGGCCTCGACGCCCGCCCGCTTCAGCTCCGCGACCAGGGGCCGGTTCTCCCGGCCGTCAATCCGGACCACGAAGGCCTGCCAGGCGGAAAGGGAATCGCCGGCGACCCGCTGGAAGGCCAGGCCGGGCAGGCCGGCCAGCCGCGACCGGTAGGCGGCGGCCAGTTCCTGCCGCTCGGCCAGCATCCGGTCCACCTCCGGCAGCTGGTTGAGGCCGAGGGCGGCCGCCAGCTCGGTCATCCGGTAGTTGAAACCGGCCGCCTGAAAGGCGCCGGCCGCATCGAGGCCGTGGTTCCGGAGGCGGCGGAGCCGGTCGGCCAGGGCCGGGTCGCCGGTGACCACCAGGCCGCCCTCGCCGGTGGTGATGAGCTTGCGCGGGTGGAAGCTGAAACAGCCGGCCGCGCCGAAACTGCCGCAGGCGCGGTCCCGGCCGCGGGAGCCGAAGGCGCCGGCCGCGTCCTCGATGACCGCCAGGCCGTGCTTGCCGGCCAGGGCGAGGATGGCCTCCATTTCGGCCGGGTTGCCGAAGAGGTGGACCGGCATGATGGCCCGGGTCCGGGGGGTCAGGGCCGCTTCCAGGCGGTCCGGGTCGAGGTTGAAGCTCTCCGGGTCAACATCGACCAGCACCGGCCGGGCGCCGGCCAGTTCAACCACGTTGGCCGTGGCCGGGAAGGTGAAGGCCGGCACCAGGACCTCGTCGCCCGGGCCGATGCCGCAGGCCAGCAGGGAGAGGTGCAGGGCGGCGGTGCCGGAACTGACCGCCACCGCCTGCCTGACGCCCAGCCATTCGGCGGCCCCGGCCTCGAACTCGGCCACCAGGCGCCCCTGGACGAGAAACCCCGACTCCAGCACCTCGTCCAGCCGGCGCTTCAGCTGCGACGGATCGCCCAGCCAGGGCTTGGAAAGGCGGATGGACATTTTAGCGGGTCCCGTTCACGCGCCGGCCGCGGCCGGCCTTTAGAAAAATTACAGGGAGAGGCTCCGGCGATACCAGTCCAGCGTGCGGAGGATGCCCTCGTTCAGGTCCACCTTCGGGGCGAAGCCCAGCACCTGGCGGGCCTTGTCGATGTTGGGGATGCGCAGTTCGACATCGACGTAGTTACGGGGCGCGTGGACGATGGCCGAACGGCTCCCGGCCAGCTGGACCACCTTCTCGGCCAGGCCCAGGATGGTGATGGTACCGCGCGGGTTGCCGATGTTGAAGGCCTCGCCCACGGCCGCCTCCTTCTCCAGGCAGAGCTGCAGGCCGTCCAGCAGGTCGTCAATGTAACACCAGGAACGGATCTGCTCCCCCTCGCCGTGGACGGTAAGCGGCTCGTGGCGCAGGGCGCGCAGCACGAAGTGGTGAATGGCCCCCTCCCCCACCTGGCCGGGCCCGTAAATGTTGAAGGGGCGCAGGATCACGCTCCGCAGCCCGTGCTGCTTGTAGAAGGCGTGGGTCAGGTGTTCGGCGGCCAGCTTGCTGACCGAGTAAGTCCAGCGGGCCTCGCCGACCGGCTGCATCCGGGGCGGGGTTTTCTCCTCGACCCGGAAGGCGTTGATCCCGAAGACCTCGCTGGTCGAGAAGTCGAGGAGGCGTTCCAGCCCTTCGGTCAGGCCGGCCGCCTGGACCGCCCGGAGCAGGTTGTAGGTGCCGATGGTGTTGACCTCGATGGTCCGGACCGGGTTCTTGATGACCGTGTCGATACCGGCCACGGCGGCCAGGTGGACCAGGTGGGTGGTGTCCTTCGGCAGGGCGGCAAGCAGGGAGTCGAAGTCGAGGAGGTCGCCGCGGATAACCTCCAGGCCGGGGCGCCCTTCGAGGCCGGAGTCCTTCAGGGAGTTGCGGGCCAGGTTGTCGTAAACCGTGACCCGGTTGCCGTCCAGCAGCCGGCCGATGAGGTTGGTGCCGATGAAGCCGGCGCCGCCGGTGATGAAGAATTTCTTGCCGGTAAGCATCTTTGCCTCGTTAAAAGCCGCGGCCCGAAACGCGGGCGCGGAATGGCCGCCGGGCCGGACCGGAAAGCCCCGGCCTTAATAATGATTTTAACATAAAACGGAGACCGCCGGAAAAGGAGGCGCGCCCCTCAGCCGCCGCCGGCCGGGCCGGTCTCCCGGACCCGCCAAGAAACCAGCCAGGAGACCAGGGCCAGCAGCAGGCAGAAGCCGAAGACCGACAGGTAGGCGGCCGGCGGGTAGAGGACAGCCCGCTCGGTGTAGGCGGCCTGGGAACGGAAGGCGTCCATGATCAGGGCGGCCAACGTGGCCACCAGGGCCACGCCCAGGTAGGCGGTGCCGTTGCCGATGCCGACGGCGCTGGCGGCGCCGTCGGCCGGAGCCATCTCCTTGAAGGCGGTCGAGAAGACGGTCGCCATCGAACTGCCGGCGGCCAGCATCAGGTAGGCGGCCAGGAACCAGCCGGCCGGCCGGGACCAGCAGACGCCCAGGAAGAGAAGCAGCACGGCCGCGAGGGTCAGGCTGGTGGCGGTGACGATCAGGGGGCGGCGCCGGGCCAGGCGCCGGGCCACCCAACCCCAGGAGAAGGCCAGCAGCATCATGACCACCATCATCCCGAGGGTGAAGGCGGCCGCCCGGGCCGGGCCCAGCCGGACGAAGTCCTCGAGAAACTTCTTGCCGATGCTGGCCTGGAGCAGGAAGTAGAGCGAAAAGTTGATCGCCCCGCAGAAGGCCAGCGGCCAGATGGCCGGGGTCCGGAAGGCGCGGACCAGGCTCTCCCGCATCTCGGGCCGGCTCGAATCGTGGACCAGGCGGCCGGTTCGATCGAGAACGGCGACCGCCAGGATGCTGACCAGGCCGGCGGCCAGGCCGGCGGAAAACAGGGCGTTGCGCCAGCCGAAGGCGGCCGAGAGGCGCTCCAGGGGCAGGGTGGCCAGCAGGCCGCCGCCGTAGCCGATGAAGAGGGCGATGCCAAGGTAGAAGGGAAAGTCGGACTCGGAGAAGATCTCGCTGATCTCCTTGACCAGACCCAGGTAAAGGGCGCTGGCGCCCAGGCCGACCAGCAGCCGGCAGAAAAAGAGCCAGAAGGGGGAGAGGGCGAAGGGAAAGAAGATGGAGCCGGCCGTCAGCAGGAGGCCGCCGGCGGTCAGCATCCGCCCCGCGCCCAGGCGGTCAACCAGCAGGCCGATCACGAACTGCATCCCGCCGTACAGGTACAGGACGGCCGTGCCCAGGCCGGCCACCGCGCTGGCCGAAAGGCGGAACTCGGTCTGGAGCTCGTTGAAGATGGTACCGGGCACCGCCACCCGCTGGAAGTAGGAGAAGGCGTAAAGGAGGCTGGTCAGGATCAGGATGGCGTGCCTGACCCGGCGCGGAGCGGTCATCTTCGTCTCCAGTCGGGGCCGGGCGGGCGGCGCGGGGCGTCTATCCGCCCGGCCCTTCGAAACGGTTAAAGGCCATGGCTGAAACTGATAGTTTACTACGGCGGATCCGGCCGCGGCAATCCAGCCACTACCGGGCGCGGACGGTCTTGTGATATTATGGATTATATGGAGCCAAGCCGGCAGAAGCTCTTCCTGATTGACGGCAACGCGGTCGCCTACCGGGCCTTCTTCGCCATCCGCGACCTTTCCACCTCTTACGGCCAGCCGACCAACGCCGTTTACGGCTTCCTCAACATACTCCAGAAACTGATCCGGGAGACCGGGCCCGATTACCTGGCCTGCGTCTTCGACGCGCCGGGCGAGACCTTCCGTCACCGACTCTTCGCCGAGTACAAGGTGAACCGGCCCGGCATGCCGGAAAACCTGGTCAGCCAGCTGCCGCTGATCAAGGAGGCGCTGGCCGCCTACCGCATTCCGACCCTGGAGGAGCCCGGCCTGGAGGCCGACGACATCCTGCGCCGGCTGGCCATCCAGGCGGCCGGGGCCGGCCTGGAGGTCTTCCTGGTCACCGGCGACAAGGACCTGCTCCAGCTGGTAAACGACCGGATCAAGGTCTACCATCCCCAGAGCGGCGAGATCCTGGACCGGGACCGGGTGGCCGAACGCTTCGAAGGGCTGACCCCGGAGAAGATCCCGGAGCTGATGGCCCTGGCCGGCGACAGCGCCGACAACATTCCCGGCGTTAAGGGCATCGGCGAAAAGACCGCCCTGCCGCTGGTGCGCCGGTTCGGAAGCGTCGAGAACCTTTACGCCAACCTGGACCAGGTGGCCAGCCCGGCCCTGCGCCGGAAGCTGGAGGCGGGGCGGGAGATGGCCTTCCTGAGCCGCCGGCTGGCCGAGCTGAAGCCGGAACCGGGCGAGGCGGCCGAGCCGCTGGACCTGGCCGGGCTGGCCCGCCGGGAGCCGGACCAACCGAAACTGGCCGAGATTTTCCAGCGCCTGGAGTTCAAGAAGATGCTTCGGGAGGTGTCGGCCGACGGCGAAACCGGGCCGGACGAGCTGCTCTTCCTGGAAGCGGCCGGGGCGGAGGATAAGGGGGCGCTGGACCTGGCCGCCGAAACCGCCTACCGGCCCCGGCGGACGACCGGTTTTGAAGCCCTGCTGGGTGATCCGGCCGCATTCCGGGCCGACCTGGCCGATCCGAAAATATTCAAGGCCGGCACCGACCTGAAGGCCAAGCGGCACCGGCTGACGGAGGCCGGCCTGAACCTGGAGGGGCCGCTCTTCGACTTCGGGCTGGCGGCCGCCCTCTGCGAGGAGCCGGCCCCGGCCGGAAGCCCGGCCGAGGTCTGCCGCCACTTCGGCGGCCGCCTGAAGGAACTGGGGCTGGCCCGGCTCTTCCACGAGGTGGAGATGCCCCTGCTGCCGGTCCTGGCGGCCATGGAGCGGGAGGGAATCTACCTGGACGCCGGGTACCTGCAGGAACTCGGCCGCCACTTCCGGGAAACCCTGGCCAGCCTGGAAAGCGAGATCTTCCGCCAGGCCGGCGCGGCCTTCAACCTCAACTCGCCCCAGCAACTGGCCGGCGTCCTCTTTGAAACCCTGAAACTGCCGCCGGCCCGCAAGACCCGAACCGGCTTCTCAACCGACAACGCGGTCCTGACCGTCCTGCTTCCGCTCCACCCGGTCATCTCCCTGATCATCAACCACCGGCAGCTGGCCAAGTTGAACTCAACCTACGTGGAGACACTGCCCGGGCTGGTCGACCCGCGGGACGGCCGCCTCCATACCACCTTCAACCAGGTGGGCGCGGTCACCGGCCGCCTCTCGAGCGAGCGGCCCAACCTCCAGAACATCCCGACCGAGTCGGCCGAGGGCGTCTCGATCCGGCGCGCCTTCCGCCGCCAGAATCCGGGCGACCGGCTCTACGCCTTCGACTACTCCCAGGTGGAACTCCGCCTGCTGGCCCATTTTTCGGGCGACCCGGGGCTGCTGGCCGCCTTCCAGGCCGGCCGGGACATCCACCAGGAAACGGCCGCGGTCATCTTCAACAAGGAGCCGGGCGCGCCGGTGACCGCCGCCGAGCGCCGGACGGCCAAGGTGGTTAACTTCGGCATCCTTTACGGCATGAGTGCCTTCGGCCTCAGCCAGCAGCTGTCCATCGCGCCGGAGGTGGCCCAGGAGTTCATCGATGCCTACTTCAAGCGACACACCGGCGTCCGCGACTGGATCGGCCGCACCCTGGCCGGCGCCCGCGAAACCGGCCTGGTCACCTCGCTGCTGGGGCGGCGCCGCTCGGTCCCGGAGATCAACAGCCGGCGCACCGCCCAGCGCGGCCTGGCCGAACGGACCGCCATCAACACGCCGCTCCAGGGAACGGCGGCCGACCTGGTCAAGCTGGCCATGGTCCGCGTCAGCCGCGACCTGGCCGGCCGGGGACTGCGAAGCCGGATGATCCTCCAGATCCACGACGAGCTCCTCTTTGAGGGACCGGAATCCGAGGCCTCGGAGCTGGCCGACCTGGTGCGCCGGGACATGGAAACCGTCCTGGAGCTGGCCGTCCCGCTCCAGGTGACGGCCGCCGCCGGCGAGACCTGGGCCGACCTGGAGCCGATCTGAAGACGGGACGGCCATTAAACGAAAACCGGACGGATTCCAACTTAATTGAGAGTGGAAAAGAAACGAAATCACGGTGCCGGACGCCACTTGACAGGGGCAGTTGAACCCGGTATAATACGGGGTGTAAATTAAATATAGTCCCGCAGGTACTTGACAAGGCGTTTCAGTTGGGCTATAATGGGCCCAGAATGTTGAAGTAGCAACAAAAATCTCAAAACGAAAGGGGGTGAATAAACGATGAAATCGAGAAAGGGTTTCACCCTGATCGAACTCTTGGTGGTAATTGCCATTATCGCCATTCTGGCGGCAATGCTTCTGCCGGCACTTGCCAGGGCGAGAGAGCAGGCTCGGCGTTCCAACTGTCTCAGCAACCTGAAACAGCTTGGTCTGGCTCTGCACATGTACTCGCAGGACTACGCCGAGAAGTTCCCGAAGGCCACGGTTGACACGGTGGTCAACGACATGCAGCTACTGGCGAACTACGCCTCGGCACCCAAGCTTTTCTGGTGCCCGAGCGCCAGCGCCGATACGGTCGCTGCCACGGTAGCCGCCCTTGAGGAAGGAACCATCTCCTACGCCTACCAGAAGGCCGCCAGCGAGCAGACCGCGTCCGACTCGCCGCTCATTTGTGACCAGAGCGGTACCAAGGACGAGGCCTTCGACCTGTCGCCGGATTCCGACACCAACCACGGTATCGACGGTATCAACATCCTGTATGTTGATGGTCACGTCGCCTGGTCCCCGTCGGGTTCCATCGCCAGCAACATCGGCGGCGCTACGATGTCCAACCCGGGTCTTTAATACGCCCGGCACAACAAGCGAAGTAGAGAGGCAGGGGCTTCAAAACCCC
>Ga0209605_1004011_pt1 | contig 12384 bp, 10 predicted proteins | sample AD_UKC035_MetaG_FD_184408 | JGI IMG/M metagenome (GOLD analysis project Ga0209605, IMG submission 184408) | Active sludge microbial communities of municipal wastewater-treating anaerobic digesters from USA - AD_UKC035_MetaG (SPAdes) (version 2) | ecosystem: Engineered > Bioreactor > Anaerobic >...
GAAGTGCCCGAGGTCAAATCTCAAAGCATCACCGTTGTGGATTACATTCAGGCCGACACGCTCAACGAACTATTAAGGTCGCTGTTGGAACCCTAGTGACTGATGCAAATTTATTGGAGTTCAACAGAATCCCCCCCAACTCAAACTAATCAGCAGCTCAAATTAGGAACAGGAGAACACATGGAAACAAAAATCGGCATCATCATCTGTGACCGGTATCGGAAATGTGCGGGCGGCAAGTGCCTGCGTGCCCTCCGAAGCCGCGAAGGGGCGTTCAGCCTTTATGCCGGACAGGAGGTTGAACTGGTCGGCTATACCACTTGTGATGGATGCCCCGGCGGAAATATTGAATATGCTGGAGACGAGATGATCAAGAACGGTGCCCAGGTCATTCACCTGGCGACGGGTTTGCTGGTGGGATACCCCCCTTGCCCATATATCAAAACCTTTAAAGAATTTCTTGAAAAACGTTATAACGTCAAAGTTGTTCTGGGAACACATCCCATTCCTACAAAATATCTTCAAATGCACACAGCTCTGGGTACCTGGGCGGGAGATGAATGGTCAGCGTTGCTGGCTGCGGTTATGGCAGATCCGGCCACCCAAGACGCTTACAATTAGCCCTGCTTCCCATTCCTCATACGGATTACAGGTAGAACCATGAAATTCAGCATCCAATGTATTGATTGCGGGCATCTGACGTCTTATCATCCCGGCGAGGTTAGCTGCCCCAAATGCGGCAGCCAGTGGCGTGAGGCGATATACCCATATGACGAGATTCAGCAGGGTTTTTTAGAGAAAATAAAGGATCGAAGGTTTGACCTATGGCGTTATCGTGAGGTGCTGCCTATTCACAATCCTATCCCGGCTCTCAAAATGGGCGAGGGCGGCACGCCGCTCATTCAGGCTGTCAATTTGGGGTTGATGTTGGGGTGCCCTAACATTTTTATCAAAGATGAGCGCCAGGGACCTACAACGTCTTTCAAAGATCGTCAGGCGGCGGTGACAATTGCCGCGCTTAAGGAAGCTGGAATTACGGAAATGGTTGTTGCCTCAACAGGGAATGTTGCCATTGCGTATTCTGCTTATGCAGCGCGAGCCGGGATTAAATTATGGGCTTTTGTAACCAGCCTGGTACCCGCCCTGAAAATGCGCGAGATCGCGCTGTATGGCAGCCAGGTGGTGAAAGTTACCGGGTCTTATGATCAGGTTAAGAAAATTGCTTCTGAGTTTGCTGAGCAACGCGGCTTATACCAGGATCGCGGGGCGCGAACCATCACCTCTATTGAGGGGATGAAGACAATCGCTTATGAGGTGGCAGAACAATTGACTGAAGAACTGGGCCCTCCCGAAAATGCGGCCGTCCCCTGGCGAACGCCGGATTGGTATGTTCAATCGCTCAGCGGCGGCATGGGGCCAATTGGCGTTAGTAAAGGTTTTAGGGAATTGGCCCAGATGGGAATAGTTGATCGAATGCCTGCGATTGCCGGCATTCAGTCGGCGGGCTGTGCGCCCATGGTAAATGCCTGGAAACAAAACCAACCCGAGGCAGACCCAGTTACCAATCCTCAAACCCACATAGAGACACTCGCAACTGGCACCCCAGGTCGGACCTATCCAATCCTCAGGGGGCTTTTTCAACGCGATGGCGGCGTTTTTGAAAGCGTTACAGATGAAGAAGCCTATCGCGCCATGCATATCCTGGCTAAAATGGAGGGGATTTCTGCCGAGCCAGCCGCGGCGGTTGCTTTTGCGGGTGTTTTCAAATTGATTCGAGCCGGGACGATTAAACCCACCGATATTGTGGTTATTAATTGTACGGGACACACCATGCCGGCAGAACCGCTGGTGCTTGGAGCAGGCTGGTCATGTGATATCAATATGCCGCCGGAAGAAGAGCAGAAACCTCAGGAAGAGGGCCTGTTGGCTGCGCTCAATCATATTGCGCCGGATCGTTTTCCGCGAGTTTTAATTGTTGATGATTCACCCGAAGCCCGGCGTCTGGTCCGCCGCATTTTACAATCACAGGGTGCTTATACCTTCTTTGAAGCCGCCAATGGGCGCGAGGCCCTGGAGCAGGTCAACCGGGAACACCCGGATCTGATTATCCTGGATCTGATGATGCCCGAAATTGATGGCTTTGCAGTTCTAGACGCGCTAAAGAGCAATCCCGATACTGCCAGCATTCCCGTCATTGTGTCCAGTGCAAAAGAACTAACGCCCGATGAGAAGAGGCGCTTGCAGGGCCAAATTCAGGCATTGATGCAAAAAGGCGGTTTTATGAGCGACGATCTCTTAGAAGAAGTTCAAGCGTTGCTTAAATAACGTAAGATTCCATGACACTTTCTGCCTTTGGCCCAGTGCCATCACGTCGGTTAGGGTTCAGTATCGGGATCAACCACATTCCCCCAAAACACTGCCCCTATGCCTGCGTCTATTGTCAGGTCGGCGCAACCAACCATATGCAGATTAAGCCGGGCAGCTTCTACACAGTGGATGCTGTTTATCAGGTTGTGCAGCAAGCCGTGCAACTGGCTCAGAAACAGCATCAGTCGATTGATTTTCTTACCTTTGTCCCTGACGGTGAACCCACACTGGATCAAAACCTGGGCGCAGAAATTGATGCTTTGCGAGATTTGGGATACCCTATTGCCGTCATCACGAACGGTGCACTCATTAATCATCCTGACGTGCGCCAGGCACTTGGTAAAGCCGATTGGGTTTCGCTCAAGATAGACAGCGTCATCGAGCCCATCTGGCGTTCGATAAATCGCCCGCATCGAGCGCTTCGGCTTGATGAAATTATGTCTGGGATGCTGACGTTTGCCAGCGAGTTTGGCGGCGAATTTGTTACAGAGACCATGCTGATTTCGGGCTTGAATGATGATCTGGCATCCATTAATCGGCTGGCGGATTTCCTGTATGCGTTACAGCCCTTTAAATCCTATCTTTCCACCCCCATCCGCCCACCGGCCGAATCCTGGGTGTGCCCTCTTGAGGTTGAACAATTTACACAAATTAGACAAATCATTTCTAAGAGCGTGCCGGTTACCCTGCCTTTGATTGATATTGAAGCGAACAAGTTTGTCTCAACCGGGAACCTCGTACAAGACATTTTGAATATTACCGCAGTACATCCCCTGCGCGAAGAGGCTTTGCGTCAAATGCTTGCTCAGGCCGGGGCAGATTGGGCTGTCATTGAAGATCTCGTTACTGCCGGGGAAATTGCCCGCGTCCAGTATCGGGGCACCAACTTCTATTTACGCTGCTTTTCTAAACCGCCGCAGCAGCTCATAAAATAATCACTTGCCAGACTCCCCGCTCAGGGGAATGTCATGAATCTCACAATCACAACAACCCAAATGCAAAGCAACCCGCATAGCAGGGCATGCCTTTGGACGCATACCGTGTGCCTCTACGCCAGACGAGAATAACGTGTTCAAAATCAAACGCACCCCAGGCACTGGCTTTCATTAACAATCAAGTCCTTGGTTTTTATTTTAACCATGCTATAATGTTTAAAGATCATTGGTGCCGTTCTTGTTCCCTTATTGGTTAATTATCCAAAAGGTTGATTCTGACGGCATTTTCCCAGATGACATCACAATAACAGAATAAACCTTCCTTTTCTCAACGACAAAGGAGGTAGTCATGTTCAAACGCTTTCTGCTTACGGGAATCGTCATTGTATTAACGTTGCTGCTGGCAGCCAACCCGGCAATTGCTGATCCCGCCAGCCCAAACACCGCCGTAGAAGAAGGCTGGTACCTGCATCCCCTGGGCAAACCTAATGCTGCCGATCAACCATACCCGGTATCCATGGCGATCAATTCCAACGATGGGGCAACCTGGATCAGCTACTTTGAGGACACGGAAGACACCCTGTGGGTGGCACACTATGTGGGTACCGGTGGTAATTGCGGTAGTGATTACAAGTACCAGTGTGACGAAGTTGGCTGGCAAACAGGCGATGGCGTTTACAACTCAATCGCCATTTACCCCGGGGATGGCTTCTTTGCAACCGACATGACAAAAGTGGGGGTGGCATATTACAGCAATGTTTCGGGCGGGTCGTTATACTATGGAGAATATAACTGCTCCGGCGGGTTGTGTTCATGGGCAACCTACCTGCTCTTGTTGGGTGGGTATTCCGGGCTGGAACCCTCCCTGACTTTCGATGAGAGCGGCACCCCCTGGATTGCGTTTAGAAGGTATGTTTCAGGAAACACCAACCAGCTCTGGCTGGCACATTTTGTGGGGACGGGCGGCAATTGTGGACTTGGTAACTGGCAATGCGACACCCTGCTGACGGGGGAGTACACAGCCTACTTTCCCTCCGTTCATGTGAGTGACAATGGGGACCTCAGGCTGCTCTACTATTACGACGGAAACGGGACTGACCTGGAGCACATGTGGTACCTGACAGGATATCCTGGTGATTGCGGACCCTCCAATGAGTGGCACTGTGTTTCCATTGATACAGCCAATGATGTGGGATACCACCCGTCCCAGTTTTATGAACCACAAACCGGGATTGGAGATGGGCGGTATGTTGCCTATTATTCCTATCAGAACGGTGGGACAATTCGCCTTGCCCATCTTGTATCACTGGATGGAAACTGCGGCAACGTTGGTGGTGTCGACCGGTGGTACTGCATGGATCTTGTCACCGAAGTTGGGCTCCCGGTCGGTGGTGAATACGGGCTTGTCCTCACATATGACACCCAGTATCACCCGGTTATCCTTTATTACGATACAGATGGAGGGCCCTCCGGCAATGGCAGCCTGATGATTGCCCGGCGCATTGCCGACCTTGGCATTCCAACGGGCAATTGCGGCATGGACGATGGCAGCTACCAGTGGCAGTGTGAAACATTCGATGATGGCATGCGTATTGGTCCACCGATCGTGTACCAATCGGTGGGAAGGTATGCCGACATGGAATATTTTGGCTGGGGAGATGCCCGCGCTGTGTATTACAATGCCTCAACCGAACAGATCAGCATTATGATGCTGGAACTGGACAAGATTTTCCTCCCCGCAATTGTACGTTAAAACAACGCCGGCACTGTGGGTTACTCTTCCACGTTGTTTGTTGGAGGAACGCCAAAGTCTCCATTGTCCAGGCTGCCTTAAGCCTGGATAATGGTCTCGTATACTTCCTCCAACTGTCTCTGCAGGGTGATGGGCGCTCACACCTCCGGTACCCCCAGGCGTTTCAACAGCGGCGGTGGAATGGCAGGCAGGCGAATCTGAACGGAGACTCCGTGCAGATCCCTGCCCATTCCCAATTGAGGTCAGTGTTTACCTGCCTGCCAGATACTGAAAACGTTATTAGAAATTCGGTTTCTTATTTGCCGAGCAGCATAATATTTTGTGTAACCTAACCTTCAAAAATTGATGTCTCGGTTACACAAAATGTTGTACAACAAGATTTATCTATGTAATTGAGCGGGTGTTATGTTTCACTCTGCGATTTTAAATATTTGGTATACTCAGGAGGCGCTGCCAGTGGGAAATCCGATGCTTAGAACGCTAGGTTCCAGGTTCGAGTCCTGGTCGGGGAGCTCTTTCTTTTAACAGTGCATCTATTGGGGGATTTTCAGCGTTGTCGAACCTGGAACACACGGATACAGGTTCTTATTTATTGTTTTTTCCCGGTACCCATATCAGGCAGATCGTTCTGTGGGGATTGTTTTTTAGAAAATAATAGATATACTTGGGCGGACCGAATTGTGTTGGGCTTGGATAGCCCGCTCCTCATTGTTTACTTGTAATGGTTTTTTGCATGAAGGGACTCTCTTGGAAGCAGAAAAACTCAAACATTTATTGGAACAAATTCAATCCGGCCAACTGGATATCGATTCTGCCCTGATTAAATTACGTAAACTCCCGTTTGAAAATTTGGACGGATTTGCAACGATTGATCATCACCGCGCATTGCGCAATGGTTTTCCCGAGGTCATCTTTGGTCAGGGCAAACAACCCGATCAGGTTACGGCCATTGCCCGGCGCCTTTCTGAACGCAACGCAAAGGTTTTGGTGACGCGCGTGGATGCGCAAATGGCCGAGCGAGTTCGGGGTGATTTTCCCGAAATGGTCTATTACCCCCTGCCGCGCCTTCTCATACTCGATCGTTCTCAACCATCCCCAAAACATCCTGGTATTCTGGTTGTATCTGCTGGCACAGCCGATATGCCCGTGGCTGAAGAAGCCGCCATGACGGCTGAATTGATGAATAATGCTGTCGATCGCCTATATGACGTAGGGGTGGCAGGCATTCACCGTTTGCTCAGTCAAGTCGAACGCTTGTGGATGGCGCGTGTTATTATCGTTGTTGCCGGGATGGACGGCGCATTGCCAAGCGTAGTGGGTGGATTAGTCTCTGTTCCGGTAATTGCGGTGCCAACCAGTGTAGGCTATGGTGCCAGTTTCAATGGGATTGCCCCCTTGTTAACAATGCTCAATTCCTGCGCTTCAGGCGTTGGCGTTGTTAATATTGATAATGGGTTTGGTGCCGGATTTTTAGCCAGTAGTATTAATCAATTGGGCCAAAATTAATATGGATTTTTCATTAGCAGAAGCCGACCTGTCATCTGAGCTAAAGACTCGCTGGGATGCATTGTTGGATAGATTCTGTCAGTTTGGTTCTGTGATTGTAGCCTTTTCCGGCGGCATTGACAGCGGTTTGTTGTGCGCTGCCGGTTGGCGGGCCCTCGGCCCAAAGATGTTAGCGGTAACAGTCCGTTCTCCAATCGAATCAGCGGGAGATGTGGCTTCAGCGCATGCTTTATCTGCACAAATCGGTTTCCCGCTGCGCTTGCTGGAATACGACGATCTGGACAACCCATTATTTGTCTCCAATCCTCCCAATCGCTGTTATGTGTGCAAGCTGGCGCGCTTCCAGTTGTTACAAAGCCTTGCTGCAGCAGAGGGGTTTATGGCCCTGGTAGAGGGCTCTAATGCTGATGACTTGAGAGATTACCGCCCAGGGAGTCAGGCCGTGAGCGAACTTGGGGTATTCAGCCCGCTGCAAGAATTGGGCTTTGCCAAAAGCGAAATCCGGGCTTTATCCAAATCTCTGGGATTATGCATTTGGGATCGTCCCAGCGCTCCTTGCCTGGCAACGCGCTTTCCATATGGCTCTCCAATTTCAGCAGCTGGATTACGTCAGGTTGCAGAGGGAGAGCGCTATTTGCACGAGCTTGGCTTTCAAACGGTGCGCGTCCGCCATCATGGCCAGCTTGCCCGAATCGAGGTTATAGACGATGATATTGAACGTCTGGTAGGTTTGCGTCAACAGATCTCTGTATTTTTTCAATCACTTGGCTTTCATTATGTGGCTGCCGATTTATCCGGCTACCGTCTTGGAAGTCTCAATGAGGTGCTCAAATGAAAGTAGCTTATGCGGATTGTTTTTCGGGTATCAGTGGCGATATGTTCCTGGCTGCCTTGCTGGATGCGGGCCTGCCTTTTGAAGTGCTGCAAGATGGTATTGCAAAACTTGCCCTTCCCGAACCCATTGAACTGCGGCTCACCGAAACTCATAAGGGTGCTCTGCGAGCTTCTGATCTGGAGGTGGTTGTTCCACACAGCCACCACCATCGCCACCTCTCTGATATCTTAGCTATTCTAGCGTCCAGTCAATTGTCCGAAAAGGTCAAGCAGACCACGGCTCATATTTTCACGCTGCTAGCCGAGGCGGAGAGCCGCGTCCATGGCGAACCGGTTGAACACGTCCATTTTCATGAGGTGGGGGCACTGGATTCAATTGTTGATGTAACTGGAGCTGTGATTGGGCTGGAAGCGCTCGGAATTGAGCGTTTATATGCCTCTCCGCTGCCGTATAGCGCCGGCACAATCACAAGTGCTCACGGTTTGCTGCCTTTACCTGCTCCGGCCACCCTTGAAGTATTACGTCTGGCTCAGGCACCGTTGACCCCATCAACAGCAAAGGTGGAATTAGTCACGCCTACGGGGGCTGCCATTTTAGGCTCCCTGGCTACCTTTGACCGGCCAGAAATTGTCCTCTCGGCAGTTGGGGTGGGGGCTGGTAAACGCGACCTGGAATGGCCTAATGTGATGCGCTTGATGATCGGAGAAACCCCCGCTGGCGAACCTTCCAGAATGGTGCAGCTTGAGACCAACATCGACGATATGAATCCGCAGTTCTATGGACATATCATGGAGAAACTCTTTTCCGCTGGTGCGCTGGATGTGTTCTTAACCCCAATCCAGATGAAAAAGAACCGGCCGGGCACGCTGCTGGGCGTAATTGCGAATCGGCAAAATGAATCAACCCTGGCTGAATTGATTCTGCGCGAAACAACCACGCTTGGGCTGCGCGTCCAACCTATCAGCCGGTATGAAGCCCAGCGCGAGTATCGTCATATTCACACACCCTATGGCGATTTAACCGTCAAGCTTAAGATCCTCAATGGTCAGGTTGTCCAGTCAGTCCCTGAATACGAGGATTGTGTCCGTCTGGCAAAAGAAAACAATATCAGCCTGGCAGATGTTTATAGATCGGCCTATCAGACTCTGGAAGAAAAATAGGAACTGCAGATTGGCTCGATACTGGTGGAAAGTATCTTGCTTTTAGCACAAAGCTTTATGCGGCCCGGTTGCGGTGCCCTTCAACAGCATCAATAATGGCTTCTCTTAAGGTCATCACCGCCAGATCTGCGCAATGTAAATGGTCGTCGGGCAGCCCGTTTAAGACGGCAATCAATTCTGCGGCGGTGATTTTTGTCGCCTCTGCTAACGTTTTTGCGCAAGCCATTTTGGTAATCATACTGCCACAGGCAAGCGTTGCGCCACAGCCATCTGCCAAAAAATTGGCCGACAGGATCTTGCCGCCAACAATTTCAAGTTCAATTTGCATCCGATCACCGCAGCTGCCTATAAAATATCCCTGCGCATCAGGGTGATCCAGAACACCCAGATTATCCTTATTCCTGATCAGCCGCAAGACCACATCAGAAAATGTCTGTCCAGTGTGGTCATCCATTTGGAATGGAGGTGGGGTCTCCAGTATTTCTTCAGAAAGCGACTGGTTTTGGGAAGCCAGTGTCTCTGGCTCTGTGGACTGAAAGGCTGGCGTTTTATCACCGATGCTTGTCAGGCGATTCAGAACCGCTTCGCATAGTTTCAAACTTTCAACCAGTTCAATATCCTCAATCTTCCCGGTATCACAAAGTTCTATGATTTTAGGGGTAAATGGTATCTGCGCCAGGATTGGAGCCCCTGCCAGATTTGAAAGGGTGGCCACATGCGATGGGCCAAACAAATATTGGCGCCCATTATCAGCCTCCCTGCGATAATAGGAGCAATTTTCAACAACACCAATAATGTCAATCCCAATATTATCAATAAGTTGAGCTGCTTTGGCCACAATTCGCGCGGATAATTCTTGGGGCTGCGTTACAACCACCGCCCCCGAAAACGGGATTGATTGCATAATTGCAACCGCCACTTCGGTTGTTGCTGGCGGCATATCAACAAGCAGATAATCCAAATTGCCCCATTCCACCGCTCTAAAAAGCTCATCAATAACCTTGCCCGCCAAGGCCTCTTTCCAAACAACCGCCTGATCAGCATTTTCGATAAGTAAATTGGCAGAAATGATCTTGATGCCGGACGCTGTTTCCAACGGCAGCAAGCTGTGGGTTCCAGCCTTTAGCGGCCCATGTACCCCAAAGAGCAGTGCGAGGCTTGCTCCACTCAGGTCGCTGTCTAATATGCCCACCTTATAACCCATTCTGGCTAACTCAACTGCCAGCATTGCTGTAATGCAAGACTTGCCCACCCCTCCCTTAGAGCTCATCACGCCAATGACGGATTGGATTATCCGGGGAGCAGTCGAGTTCTTTTCAGCAAATTCGTTCTTTTGAGGTGTTGGGGGGTTATGAGGTTTCATGCTTTGTTTCCTTGATCATTCGTCATTTGGTTTTCAGCCTTCAATAATGCAGCGACAAATGTTTCTTGGGCAGCCAGAAACAGTGCGGCAGTCTCCCTGGGGAGTACAGGTCACAGCACACTGAAGAGATGTACCGCGCGCCTGTACTCCGCAGTGAAAGAGGCAGAAAGATTGTCGCAGTGATCGGGCTAGACTTTTCTGGCGACCTCATCTTTTGCCAGTTCAACAAAAGCAGAAACTGGCATTGGACCAGGATTTTCGCCGTTGCGCAGGCGTAACGCCACCTGCCCATTCTCAATTTCTTTATCGCCCATTACCAGCATGTACGGTATCTTTTGGGTTTGTGCATCCCGAATCTTGGCATTCATCCGTTCAGAGCGATCATCTACCATCACCCTCAGCCCGGTTTTGCGCAGCTGGTTGGCCACTGAGCGGGCATAATCAATATGGCGGTCAGCAATAGGGATCAGGGCCACTTGGATTGGCGACAGCCATACGGGGAAGGCCCCGGCATAATGCTCGATAAGCACGCCAAAGAATCGTTCCAGGCTGCCCAGCAGGGCGCGATGTATCATATAAGGCCGGTGCAGTTGTCCATCTTCGCCGATGTAAGACAGGTCAAAACGTTCGGGCAGATTGAAATCAAACTGAATGGTCGATAACTGCCACTCACGCCCAATAGCATCTTTGACTTTCAGGTCAATCTTGGGGCCATAGAAGGCGCCGCCGCCGTGATCCACCTCGTAGTCCACTCCGGATCGTTTGAGCGAGGCTTCCAGTGCGGCTTCGGCGGCTGTCCAGCGTTCGGATTCGCCAACCGATTTTTGGGGCTTGGTGCTCAAATACGCCTGGATGTCAGAAAATCCAAAGCTGCGCAAAATGTGCAGACTGAAGCTCAGCACAAAGTCTATTTCATCTGGCATCTGATCTGGGCGGCAGAAGTGATGGGCATCATCCTGAGTGAAGCCGCGCACACGCATCAGCCCGTGCAGAACCCCGCTGCGCTCATAACGATAAACGGTGCCCTCTTCGGCATAGCGTATGGGCATTTCTCTGTAAGAGCGAATGGCGTTTTTATAGATATGGATATGGAAGGGGCAGTTCATCGGTTTGAGGAAATACTGCTGCCCATCAATGTCTACCGGGGAATACATATTCTCTTTATAAAAGCCAAGATGTCCGCTGGTCTCCCAGAGCTGGGCCTTGCCGATATGAGGCGTGTAGACGAATTCATAGCCATTGGCCTCGTGTTCCTCGCTCCAGAAGTTCTCAACGATCTTTCGGATTTTGCCGCCCTTCGGATGCCAGAGGATCAGGCCCGCCCCAATCTCGTCTACAACACTGAACAGGTCCAGATCGTGCCCAATCTTGCGGTGGTCGCGCTTTTTAGCTTCTTCAATACGCCAAAGATAGTCCTTCAGTTCGTCGGGCGTAATCCAGGCAGTGCCGTAGATGCGCTGCAGCATGGGGCGTTTTTCATCGCCGCGCCAGTAGGCTCCAGCCACATTCATCAACTTGATTGCCATGGGATTAATCTGCGCCGATTCTTCCACATGAGGGCCCCGGCATAGGTCTGTGAACCCACCCTGAGAGTAGATGGATATCTCTGGTTTTTCCGTCACAGGGTTGCCGTCTTCGTCCACATCCCCTTGTTCCAGCCCGGCGATCAGTTCGAGTTTGAAAGGTTGGTTTCGGAATATTTCCCTGGCCTCTGTGGCGCTGAGCACCCGGCGTTCAAACTTCACTTTCGAGCGAACAATCTCGCGCATCCTCTGTTCAATGCTCTCAAGGTCTTCCGGGGTCAAGGCACGTGGCAGGTCAAAGTCATAATAAAACCCGTCATCAATTGCCGGCCCAATCCCTGCTTTACCATCAGGAAATTTTTCCAAGACAGCCTGAGCCATAATATGCGCAGCCGAATGTCGAATGCGATACAGCACCGAAGCTTCGTATTGTTCTTTTTTGCTTGCCATTCTTCCTCCTAAATTATTTCGTAACTTACTTAAAACAAAACACCCGCCCTTTCTGGGGCGAGAGTTTAGGTCACGCGGTTCCACCCAGATTGATCCAACATACTGTGTGGATCATCTCTGAAGACCGATAACGGGGTCAACCGTTCACCTTAATCAGGCCCATGCCTTTTCTGGATCGTGCTCACAGGGGGTTTTCATTACAGGTTATCCAGGGAACTTTCAGCCCAGGGTTCCCACTCTCTATGGACAATGACTGTAATTACTTGTCCTGATCATCGCATCTTGATAGATTGATTGTATTATACGACAGAATCTGGCTTATGGCGCTTTTGAATCGAAATCTATTATAATTATTGATATTCGCTTGGGGATAAAAACGCGATAAAATAAGGGAATGAGACCCAAAGGAAGCGCACGGGAATTGGAAATCAGGCGAGAGATAGCCGCGAGCATGCTGGAAAGAGGGATGGGGATCCGGGAAGTGGCGCGGAT
>Ga0209605_1004012_pt1 | contig 12383 bp, 11 predicted proteins | sample AD_UKC035_MetaG_FD_184408 | JGI IMG/M metagenome (GOLD analysis project Ga0209605, IMG submission 184408) | Active sludge microbial communities of municipal wastewater-treating anaerobic digesters from USA - AD_UKC035_MetaG (SPAdes) (version 2) | ecosystem: Engineered > Bioreactor > Anaerobic >...
TGAACATCGGTGCGCGCCATGTACCGGTGGTTATGGCGGACCTGAGCGGTCGCAAGGAGATCACGCCGGCCGCGCTCTTCGCCTGGGGCTACCGCTACAGCGTGCCATTGGACAAATGGAACATCACCGACCAGGCCTGCGACTACGCCTTCATCGGGAAGAACCGGATCGACTTCGAGATCCCCGGTACGCTCGGGATCGTGCAGGAGTTCGCCACCTGGGTGCAGGACAAGGAAAAGGAGCGGCATTACCCCTTCCATCAGGCTTCCGCATATGTGGCCGGAGCTGAACGCCACCCGCAGGTGAACTTCATCTATGCCACCTTACCCTCGCTGGATGATGCGTTGATCGCTGCCTTGAAAGCGGACCCGACCGCGGTGCTCCTGATCGATACCTACAACGCGCATGGCATGGCCGAGCAACGCAGCCTGTTCGTGCGGTTGATGGATCTTGGTTGCGAAACACCGGTGATCATCGGGCGGGCCTATGGGGCCATCACCAACGACGACCTCGTCCTGCACAGCAGCACGGATATCGGCCCTTTGCTGATCGACGGCCTTGGTGATGGCCTCTTCATCGCGGACGAGTCCCGACCTGCGTCGGGAGGTGGCCGAGAGGACCTTGTGTGCCGTACCGCCTTCGGGATCCTGCAGGCCACCCGCACACGCACGAGCAAGACGGAATACATCAGCTGTCCCAGCTGCGGTCGGACGCTCTTCGATCTACAGGAGACCACGGCCAGGATCCGCGCGCGCACCAGCCATTTGAAGGGCATCAAGATCGGCATCATGGGCTGCATCGTGAACGGTCCCGGCGAGATGGCGGATGCGGACTATGGCTACGTGGGCACGGGACCGGGCGTGATCACATTGTACAAGGAGAAGGAGGTGGTGAAGCGCAACGTACCCAGCGCCCAGGCCGTGGACGAGTTGATCGAGCTGATCCGGAGCCACGGGGATTGGGTGGAGGTGGCGGAATGATACCAGGGTCCGTCCACGATGACAAGAGAACGACACGCATGAAGCCATTGATCCTACTCTTCGCTGCACCCTTCGCGACCACCTTGCTTCACGCCCAGTCATCACCTGCGCTGGAGCAGCTCGCCAAGGTGATGATCGGCAGCTACACCAGTGCCGCCCAAGCAGAGGCCGACACCAGCTACTTCAACATCGAACTGGAGATGGTGCGTCTTTGGCCCGAACGCACGGACGGGATCTGGCTCTACGTGGAACAAGCCGCGGCACGCAGCAAGGAGAAGCCCTATCGGCAGCGGGTATACCACCTTCAAGAGGTGAACGACTCGATCTTCACCAGTGACATCCTCTCGATCACCGGTGGCGAGACCCTTTACGGGGCGTACAAGGATGGGGCCCTGCTCGAAAGCCTGCAGATGGACTCCTTGGTGGAGCTGGCCGGATGCACGATCACCTTGACGCGACGCGGCGAGGCCTACATCGGATCAACCGATGGCCGCAAGTGCTCGAATGCCTGGGGCAAGGCCACCTATGCGACGAGCGAAGTGAGCATCACCCCAGGGCTGATGGTCAGCTGGGACCGTGGCTACAACGATGCGGACGAGCAGGTGTGGGGTGCCACCGCCGGAGGCTACCGATTCGTCAAGCGGACCGGGCCGTAGGGACCCGGGCCTGAACGGGACGGAAGCACGGAGCCCGAACGCCGCTCAGCGGTGCGCCTGGCTCGTCTTCTGAGCGATGGCCTGATCGGCCTTCTCGCTGCTGTGGTTGATGATGACCACCGCGAGGATGAGGATCATCACAGCGGCTTGCAGGAGGGTGCGGTACTTGGTTTCCATGGGTATGGGATCTGGTGTCGGTTGTTTACGGGCACCCAGCCCAGGAAGTGGCAGGAACTCGGCACGGAACCATAGCGACCCGACGAATGGCACGGTACTATCGACGGATCAGTTCGTGCGACTTGAGCCAGGAAGCCGCACCCGCTTGTCACGGAACACCCCGATCCATTGCAGGCTCACCTCCAGGCCACCCCGGTACATCGTCTGCGCGCGCAACCGACTGATGTTCACATCATAGCTGATCGCCCCGACCAACTTCCGCTGCCACTCGAACTGGATCGTGGGGATGATAGCGTCACCGATCCGATAGAAGGCGCCCAGGTAGAAGGCCGACGAGTTCTTATCATTCGTGTACCGGCTATCCACGCCCACCCGCCGATGCAGCAGACCACCCAGGTTGATCTCCTGGCTGGCCCCCTGCCGGGCCACGAAGAACTTCGGTAACCAGACCCAGCGCTTGCCTTCTATCCACAACTCTCCATGCGCCACGTACCGTCGGAGGAGTCGATCCTCCGCACTGCTGAACAAGGAGACGGTCGGTTCGTTGAGGTGGAAGGTCGAGACCCCACCTTTCCATCGCATGCCGCTCTTCAACTCGCCTTTGGACAATACGCCGGCCCCGAAGTCCACGAACCGCGAGCTCGCGTTCGGCACGGCTTCATTCGTGGGTAGGTCGGGATCATACCCCGCGCCGTTGTACTGGCTGTCCCATCGCAGGCCGTCGAACGAGGCACTGCGTTGTCCATAGCCGCCCTGAATTCCGAAGGCGAGCGAACTCGCCTCGCCACTGCGCATGGCGTAGGATACGCTGAGGTTGGCCTGCGTATCACCGAAACGAGCGGCACCGGCACGATCACTGAAGAGGTTCATTCCAGCCCCTAGATGGCGACCCTTGCCGAGCCGTCCCGTAAGCAGTGGCAGGTCATAGCTGAACGCGTCGGTCCGGAACGGCGCTCCCAGGCTCCGCCATTGCTCCCGGTGGATCATGGCCGCGCGTTGATCACCATCGCCATCGCCAGCGTTCGCCGGGTTGATCACCAGTGGCGCGTTGTGGAACTGGCCGAAATGGACATCCTGTGCGTTCATCAACTGCCCGACCATCGAACAGAGGAGGACCAGGAGCGGACCGTTCCGACGATCCGGAGATATGCAACAAGGTTCATTCATCGTACCAACGTGATAGTCCCTGATCGTTCGATGCGCGTTCCATCTTCCGTGCGTGCGAGGAGCGTGTACGCGTAGACCCCGCTCGCACTCCGTTCGCCGTTGGCCGTGCCGTCCCAACCATCGCCCACGTTCCCCGAAGCGAACAGCCGTGTACCCCACCGATCGTACACCGCGAATTCCACGTCCACCAGGCTCGGACCACGCACATACAGGACATCGTTGTTACCATCGCCGTTAGGGCTGAAGACATCGGGGATGAAGACCGCCTCGCTATCGCGGATGCAGAGGTCCATGGTCATGCTGTCGGTGCAGAGCCCTTCGTTCCACACGACCAGCTGCGTGGTGTAGGAACCGGCCATGCCCAGGTCGTAATGCGGGTCAACACCGAGTTCGTATGGGATCGTATCACCGTTGATCACCCAATGACCACCCACCGCATTGTTGCTGAGATCGATGAAGGTGACATCGCGTTGATCGAAGTCGATGCAGGGCTCGTTCGGGTTGCTGCTGAAGAGCGCCGTGATCACCGGCCAGCTCGGTATCCGGATCAAACTGTCGGCTGCACACCCGGTCTCGATGTTGCTCACCGTCACGAAGACCAGATCACCCGCGGGAAGTGCCAGGCTGTCCGCGACCACCTCCGCCCCATCCATATCCCACGTGAACGTGTAGGTACCCGCCTCTTCCACGGATCCGCTGACGAAGCCCGGCTCCCCGAAGCATTGAAGCTCGGAGAAGGCGAACCGCGGTTCGAACGGGGGGTGGACAACGACCATGATGCTCTCCGTCACCGGGTCGCTGCATCCATCCGTGACCTGGACCGTGTAGGTGGTGGTGGTCAACGGACTCACACTGGCCGTGCTCGCAGGGAAGAGACCATTGTCCCACTGGAACGTATGGATCCCTTCCGGGTCGCCGCCCACCGTGGTTACGACGATTGCCGTGCCACCACCGGTGCAGACCGGGTTGTTGCTGGCGCTCAAGGTGGCTGACAGTGCCGGATGGTCGACGAACCGGACGGTGTCACTGCTTGTGCAATTCCCAGAGCCGTAAGTGTAGATCAGGGTTCGCTCTCCGTCAGGCAAGGTGCTCGGGTTGAAGGTGGTCGTGGCCATTCCCTCCAATACACCGCCGGTTGGTGAGAGACCGATGATCACCTCCATGTCGTTGGAACAATACTGCTCCTGCACACCGGTGATCACCGCCTGTTCGAAGGGGATCACCGTCACTTCCACCGAATCGGTACATCCTGCTGGCGCTCGGTAGTGGATCAGGTGCGTACCTGCTCCGGCCACACCAGGTTCGAACAGGCCCGCGCCATCCACTCCCGGTCCATCGAACTGCGCCCCTGGTGGAACAATGGCCAAATGGAACGGATCGATCGCCCCGCAGACCGTCAGCACATCATCCGGCAGGGTCGCCGGATGGATGATCGCCAACAGGGAGTCTGCGCAGGTGTTCGCATCGAAGTGCAATTCGTGCATGCCGACACCAGCCTGAAGCGGATCGAAGAACCAGTCCCCGTCGGCATTCTGTGAAACGGCCTGTCCAGACCATACGCCGTTCCACGGCGTCCGGCCGGTGCTCTCCTCATCAAGTGGCGAACGATCCTCACCTTCGCAGAAGAACAGCGTATCCACACCGAGCGAGGTGAAGCCCACCAGGATGCCGATCGTATCCACACAACCGTTGGGTGCGAAGTAGAGGATCTCATCCCAGCCATTCCCGGCCTGGACCGGATCATAGGTGCCCGCACTCGCGTCCACGATGCCATCACCGGTCCAGGAACCACCTGGTGGGACCGCTGCTGGTTCCAGTGCGAATGGCGCTGGTTGAGTGGGGCAGGCGCTCCGGCTACTTCCGATGTCGATCGGTTTCACATGGATCGTGAACTGCTGATCGCATCCATGCAGGGCATAGGTGAGGAGATGCGTTCCGCCCTCGGCCTCATCCGGGTCGAAGGTTCCGTATAAGGAATCGACGATACCTGTTCCATACCAGCGACCGCCCCATGGCTGTACCGCGATATCGAACGGATAGGTGCTTTGGCACACGGTATCAAGCTGCGTCTGTCCGGTGATCAGGTCCACGTTGATCGTCTTCGTATCCGAGCAGGCACCTGCGGAATAGGTCACGGTGTAGGAGCCGATCGTGGAAGGGTCGAACACACCACCGGGGGTGATGAACGGACCACTCCACGTACCACCAGCGGGTGTATTGTCCACGATCTGGAATGGTGCAGTACCTGGACAGGCAGCCTCGTCCGATCCCGCGTCCATGCTGTCCACGAAGAGCGTGATCGCGGCTTCACATCCACCGGGGATGCCGTAAGTGAGCACATGGGCGCCAGGCCCCGCCGTATCCGGATCGAAGGTCCCCGCAAGGCTATCCAGGATCCCATCCCCGGTCCACCAACCACCGGGTGGGGAACCGGCGAGAGGGAAGGCTTCAGCCGATTGGCAGATGGTCAAGGGTGCATCGATGACCTGTGGGTCCAGGACCACGATCGTGATCATGTGCGATGCTTGGGCACCGGTACCGATCTCCGTGGCGGTGACGGAATAGGTGGTCGTGCTTGTCGGGCACACGCTGACCGGGCCACCTATCGCCGGGAGGCCATTGTCCCAGGCGTAGGTGTAATTCAGGCAGCCGTTGACATCCGCCAGCAGGTCGGTACAGGTGCCGGCGCAGATGGTGTCCTGCGTGGCAATGATGGCCACCTCGATCGGGCAGGTCGTGATCCGGGTGCTTGCGTTCAACGTGAAGAACCAGAGCGAGTCACACCGATCGAGCAATCCGATGCGAAAGGAAAGGTCGTATGGGCAGTTCCTGTCGAATGCCGGCGAAACGGACAGCTGCAGGTCCTGGGTGAAGCCGCTTGCACAACCCATCGGTGTCACTCCGATCACCTGCGGCGCTCCCTGACCGTTCAATTGTACCGCATCGACCACCATGGAGTCGCAGGCCACCGGATAGCTGAAATGGATGTCCATGCGCGAACTGCTGCACGCTGGTGCCGAGGGGATGGTCATCACCGGGGGGACCGGCGCTTCCACGATGCTGGTCCACTGCGCTTCGAAACCACAGTACGCCACATTGATGTCGCTGATGAAATGGATCGTGAGCACACCACTGGTAGCCACGATGGGTGGCGGCGCCGTGGTCCCCGAGTAGGCCGGCCCGATCTGCGGGGCATTGATCGTAGGACCGTTGTGGAAGGTGAGGAAGTCGTATCCCTGCTCCAGGCAGAACACCGGCTGGAACACGAGGGTGATCTGACTGCCGGCATCAATGGTGAACGTGAAGTCCTCATTATTCCCATACAGGTTGCCACCAGGACCCGCCTCACTGTCCAGCAGGATCCCCTTGCATTCCGTCACCGTGGTGTCGGTCATGTTGAACTCCGGAAGCAGCTGCGCGCGCGCCGCCAGGGACAGGCTGGACGCAAGGATCAGATAGGTGGCGCGGGAACGGACCATGGTTCAATCGGTGTCCGATGCGGCGGTGATGATGATCTCCGATGTGGTGATCGTGTTGCTCCGATTCCCGGCGCGATCCACCACGTGGAAGGTGTATGTCATCACCTCCTGTGCGCTGTTGCCCAGAAGGAACAGGGGCCTCAGCTCGACCTCCAATTCCCCCTGGATCGCGATCTCCGCATCCGGCGGAGCCAGCGGGATGATGTGGTATCCATCCGCCACGCTCAGTCTGCTGTCCTTCACCCAGAGCGAATGGTCATCGGGGTCCGTGCGGCCCAGGTCCCCATCACCATCCTTGTAACTGAAGCGCAGTACCACTGCGGTCTGGAATTCCACCACCTGGCTCGGCCCCACACTGATGAGCTCGATGGTCGGTTCAGTCGGCATGAGCTCCACCTGCTCCTTCTTGCAGGCGGTGAGTACACATACGGGGATGAGCATCCAGGTCTTCCTCATGAGGCGATGCGCAGGCTGAAGTAGTTGGCCATCGTTCCTTGAACGCCATTGCCGGGGATCTCCACCGGTGTGTCGTGGTCCTCATCCTGCACATAGACCCGCACGCACAGGATCGACCCCGGAGCGAAGCCGGAGAGATCGATCCGCACGCGATGTGAGAAACGCGTCGTGGTGTTGCCGAAGTCGGGGCCGGTCAAGGTGGCATCCGTGTGGAGTTCCAGTTCCGGAACGCTCTCGAAGGATCCACCGGCGGTCGTCAACTTCGCCTTGTTGTGTGAGAACGCACCCACCGGCGTACGATCATCACTGAATGCGAACCAGAGATCCACCTCACTGGCGGGTACTTCGATGGGTGGTATGCCCTCCCCGATTCCACGCGGATACGCGCCGTGGGTGACACCCGCTGGAAGCGCCAGGATGCCGGATACCTGCGGCTGAAGCCCACCTGCGCCGGGCAATTGCCCGAACATGTCCGGTGCACCTGAAGCGATCCATTGATCGATGGCAGCCTTGAACGCGGCGCTGTTCGCCGGCCAGGTGCTGTTCTCCGAGAACCCCAGCGGCATCACCCCGGAGGTGTTCGGTATGAAGGTGTTCAAGCGCGCATGCAGGAAGGATGCGTTGACATTGCCTGGGACCACGCGGTAGGTGAAGCTCTGCTGGGGGTCGTTCGCCACCACCGGGTGCAGTACCAAGGAGTTGTATGAACTGCCGATGCTCCGGAATTCCGGTTCGAAAGTGCCGTCGTGGCAACCGCTCAGCGCGCAGTTCGGACGAAGGATCCGCTGATGGATCCACGCGAAGTTGCCCTCTGGTATGGACTCAACGGTCGGGTTCGGCGTAGTGCGCTCCAACTCGTCATACGGGTTCGGCGTCTCCTTCCTGCACCCGATGAACACGAGCGTGATCGCAACGATATGGAGCAGTACGTTCCGCATGATCAGATGCGATCGAAGAGCGAAAGGGTCCCCGGATGGAGCATGCCCGCTCCCATCACCTCGTTCTTCACGCCGAGCACTTCAGCGATCGTGGGCACCACATCGGTGACGATCCCGACCGGGTTCGACTCCCCACCGACCGAGAGGCTCGCCGGTACGCTCGGGCCGGCCATCATGCCGAACACGCGCAGGGCGTTCGCATCGCTATGGTCGAAGCTGTACCAGTCGTTCTGATCAAGAATGGCGTTGGGTTCGGCGTTGCGCCCGCACTCCGGGACCGCGATGATCACGGTGTTGTTCGCCATCTCAGGGACCTGGTTCTGGATGAAGTCCCAGAGGTGGCCCACCGCATGGTCCGCGCGATGCATGGAGGCCAGGTAACCGGTGAAGCTGCTGTGGCATCCGTCCACGCCATCCATGTTCACCACGGTGAGCGCGGGCTTGAACCATTTCATCACCTCGCATGCATAACCGACCGTGGTGAGATCGCCGCTGTCGTGCACGGGTGGATGTGCGATGGTGCCGTTCTGCGTGCGGGTGAACATCTCGGCCATGAAGGCCTTGATGTCCTGTTTCTCCTCCGGCGTATTCCCGATGCTGGTGGGTACGGTGCCGTAGTGTTCGAAGCTGTTGTCGAGGAAGGCCTTCATCTCATAGACGGGCATGAGCTGATCCTCGGGGTGGTAGACCCTGGCGTTGGCCAGGTACTGGTCACCGGCCGGACCGAAGGTGATGTTGGGGGCGAAGAAATTCGCGCCGTATCGCGCGCCATAGTTCGGATGGATGCTGTAGTTGAGCAGGGGGACGCTGTTGCCGATCCCGTTCCCCACGAACCAGGTCTTGGTAGCGGGCAGGCCGGCGTGGCGACGGAGGTACTCGAAGATGGTCGGATTGAGCGGCTTCTGTTGCAGCCCCTGCGTCGAGGCGGTACCTCCCTGCAGGAGCGAGTTCAGTCCACCGTAGTGCCCGGCGTTCACCGCGCGCATCTCGCGGAAGAGGGTACCCTGCTGTTGCAGGGTCTGGCCAAGTATCGGCTGGATCGGGTTGATCCCACCGAGGCCTGTGCCGTACACGATCTTCTGGGGGGGCGGAGTGCCGTTCAACATGTTGTAGAGGATGTTGCCCTCCACATCATCCGCCTGTGCATCGGCGAGGTAGCGTTGCATCACGCTCTCCTGCACCCTCACTCCACCGGCGAACATCACCAGTACCACATGTTCGGCCAGTTGGGAACCCGTGGCGGCGAACAGGCGGCCGCTGGGCAGGATGTAGGGTGCGGCGAAGAGACCTGCGGCGGCGGCTCCTGTACGAGAGATGAATGTCCTCCGGTCCATGGTCTTCAGCTTAATAGAACTGGTACTCCTCGCACAAGGCGAAGGAGAAGTAGATCAACTCGGGTGTCACATTGGGGTCCGCTTCGATGGTGTTGCGGAACCAGGTCCTCTCCGCCTCGGTGGGGTTGCGCACGAGGAAGCGGTTGTACGTGGCGGTGATGAATCCGTCCACGTCGGCGAGCATCTCCTCCGGAGTGGGGATGATCACACCGGGCTTGTTCATGAAGTTGCTGATGATCACCTCACGCGCCAGCTGCTTGTCGCCGATGCTCTGGATGCACTGATCGATCTTGTACAGATCACCGGGTGAAAGCGCCGTTTGAAAGAGGTTGGCATGCAGGATCGCCGCGTACTCCTGATTGGTCTTCTCACGGTCCTTGTTGCCGTCGTACTGCGCAAGGTCCACGGGATCCACCTCGTACATGAAGACATCCTTCCTGCACCCGCCGAGAAGGAGCGCAAGCACCAGTGAGGAACTGGTGATGTGGCGGGCATGGGATCGGCGGATCATGGCGTTCAGTGCTTGGTCGAGGAGAGCTGCATTCCTTGTTCAGTCATTGAGGAGTCCGGCGTACTCGTCGCCGATCAGGATGCTGCGTTGCAGGCGGCGGAGGTCGTTGTCCATCATGAAGTCCGTGGTGAGATCGTAAGCCTCGTAGGTGCTGGGCTCCCTTCCCATGTACGAGCGGAAGAACAGGCGGACCAGCCCTTCATGGCCTTCGGCGGAATTCACGAGGATGTCCAGGTATCCGCTCTTGTCCTGGGCGCTGCTGCCGAAGAGCAGAGCCGTGCTGTTGTGCTCCACCATCGTATAGCCGGCATTGAACTCGGCGTCCGTCGGGTAGCGGAACAGGAGATTGTCGAAGCTGGCATTGATGAAGTTGAAGGTGTTCATGTTGATCCCGTCGTAGACGTCATTGAACAACATGCGCCGCACCACCTCGGTGCCCGTGATGAGCCCTTCCCGGTACTGGATCCGCGACCCCTTCAGCCGGAGCAGCCGCTGCAGGGCGCTGTTGCTCGCGTTCGCTGCGCTCGTATCGCCGCTCAACGAATCCTCCAGCGCGGCTTGCTCGGCGTTGCTGATGAAGCCGTCGATCACCTCGTCGCTCACCCCTTCGATGAAGCGCGCCTTGAACTGTTCGTAGGTGCGCTGGGCGTAGGCGTTCCGGTAGGACGAATCCCCCTCCACATGGGCTGTGCTGGTCATCAGCCTGTTCACAAGTGCGATCCGCGCATCCGTGGAAAGTCCAGCGGACTCAAGCGCGGCCACCTCGTTGTTCATCTCCACATCGACCGGTTCACGTCCGAGCAGATCGATGAAGAGCCGGTTGACGTAGTTGCTGACCACAACGGTCGGAACACCGCTGTAGTCGGGAGCCTGGTTGTCCGGTCGCACGACAAGCTCCTCCTTCCTGCAGGCCACAAGCATCACAACGATGACCAGGACGATCGTTCGCGGAGGAAGGGCGGTGCACACCAAAGGCATGCGGCTGTGTACGCAACAGGTTCCGGGAGGTGCCTTTCCTTCGGCGCACCTGCCCGCGTGCACGACCAACGAGCGACTATCCGCGACGGATCAGGGCCACGGCACCTCGGTCGCTCACTTGCTCAGGTAGCCCCTGATCGCCTTCACATAGGCCTCGAAGGCATCGATGCCCTTCCGGCTTATCCGACACACGGTGTTCGGGTAGTTCTCCTTGAAGGTCTTCTTCACCTCGATGTAGCCGGCCTCCTTCAGCTTGGTGATCTGCACGCTCAGGTTGCCACGCGTGGCGCCGGTCTTTTCCAGGAGGAAGTTGAAATCACCCTCCTCCACCGCGACCAGCAAGCTCATCACAGCGAGGCGGAGCTGGTTGTGCAGCAGGGGATCAAGTGGTGCGAAGGCCATCTTCCATGCGTTTGAGCAGAAGTCCGGGCAGGATGTAGCCGAGGACCATGGCCGCGCAATAGATCATGGTGATCGTGAACGCATCCTGGGTGAAGTGCATAACCGCACCGGCCACCCAGAAGATGACGCCTCCCATGATGAGCGGTCGGAAGCGCATGATCCGGCCCGTCATGAAGGTGGGGATGCCCGTGAGCAGGGTGATCATCGGACCCGGATCGCGGTGCGCAGCAAGACTGACCGCGATGGTGATGATCATGGTGATGACGAATGACGCCCACAGCCAGCCGATGAGCCCATCCATCGCGTTGATCACGCGTTCACGCCTGCCCTGCCGCGCGCCATACACCATGCTGATGAAGCCTCCAGCGAAGCCGGCCACACCCCATGGGGCGCCCTTGCCGGTGGCAGGGTCCATATCGCGTAAGAGGTAGGTGGCCAACATGGCAGCGATCAGCAGCACACCCCATAGGAGGAAGTAGAAGCTGAGGCGTTGGAAACTGCGCTTCGCCTGGCGGATCATGCTTTCGATCAGCTTGAGGCTTTGTTCGGGGGCGAGATCGGTGTTCATGAGAAGTGGATCGATGGCACAAACATAAACATGTTTATTATATAAACCTAATTAGGTACGAATGGAAGACCTGCCTGCTTCGCGAGAGCCATCACCGGCTCCCTTCGTCGCGATCCCCTTTGGACTTGGAAGTTCAGAAGTTCACCACCCGGCCCCGAGCCACCTTCTCGGCGGCGAAGAGTTCGGCGCGCACGGGCGCCTTGAAGGCCTCGAAGGCGGGCATACGCTCCGGGTCCAGCGGTTCCGTGTTCGGGAACTCCTCCCGGCGGTGGTCCACCTGCACGCCGTTCTTCCAGAAGCGGAAGCAGACATGCGGACCAGTGGCCAGCCCCGTGCTGCCCACCTCACCGATCACCTGCCCTTGTTGCACGGCCTGGCCCTGCTTCACCAGGATCTTCCGCATGTGCAGGTATTGGGTGCTGTATGTGCCGTTGTGGCGGATCTTCACGAAGTTGCCGTTACCCCCGGTGCGCCCGGCCTTCTCCACGATCCCATCGCCCACCGCGAGGATCGGCGTTCCATAGGGCGCGGCGTAGTCCGTACCCAGGTGCGCTTTCATCACCTTCTGGACCGGGTGCAGCCGCCTGGAACTGAAGCCACTTGAGATCCGGCTGAACTTGAGCGGTGCCTGCAGGAAGGCCTTGCGCATGCTGCGGCCCTCCTCATCGTAGTACGACTCCTTGCCATCGCTCTGGGCGAAGAGGTAAGCCTCTTTCACGGTGCCGCCACTGATGTAG
>Ga0209605_1004015_pt1 | contig 12373 bp, 14 predicted proteins | sample AD_UKC035_MetaG_FD_184408 | JGI IMG/M metagenome (GOLD analysis project Ga0209605, IMG submission 184408) | Active sludge microbial communities of municipal wastewater-treating anaerobic digesters from USA - AD_UKC035_MetaG (SPAdes) (version 2) | ecosystem: Engineered > Bioreactor > Anaerobic >...
ACTTGCGACAACGTTGAAGGTGACGCTTTCGCCTTCTGTTTTTGTTTGGGATTGGGGGTGTTGCGTGATGGTTAGTGTTGATACCGTGTTGAACTTAGCCCGATAAGTCTTATTCGCAGTAGCCGTCACTGTGAGGCTCGTGTTCGAACTGACTTTGGCGCTTCCGTCGTACCAGCCATCGAAGGTATAGCCGGATGCCGCCGCAGCTTCTACCGTCACCTGTGTTCCGCTGTTCACGGTCACGCTCTTGCTGTCGCCCCAGGTACCGCCGTTGATCCGCACGTCCCCACCGGCTGCAGGATCGCTTTGAGCGGTGATGGTTACCGTCGCTATTTGATTGACAGTCAACTGCGCATTATTGCTGGTTACGCTTTGCCTGGCTCCCACTCCTGAACTGTCCGTTACTACAACTGAATACTGTCCTGCATCCGCAACGACGAGATTATTCTTCGTGTAGCTTTGGCTTGTCGCTCCGTTAATGTTTGTGCCGTTCTTTCGCCACTGATAAGAGTAAGGGGGTGTCCCGCCACTTGCGACAACGTTGAAGGTGACGCTTTCGCCTTCTGTTTTTGTTTGGGATTGGGGGTGTTGCGTGATGGTTAGTGTTGATACCGTGTTGAACTTAGCCCGATAAGTCTTATTCGAAGTTGCCGTCACCGTGAGGCTCGTGTTCGAACTGACTTTGGCGCTTCCGTCGTACCAGCCATCGAAGGTATAGCCGGATGCCGCCGCAGTTTCTACCGTCACCTGTGTTCCGCTGTTCACCGTCACGCTCTTGCTGTCGCCCCAGGTACCGCTATTGATCCGCACGTCTCCACCGGCTGCAGGATCGCTTTGAGCGGTGATAGTTACTTGCTTGGTGAATCTCGCTTCTATTACCCTGTCTGCATTTGCGGCAAAACGTCGAGGATTACCAATACCAATATTTCGCCCGTTTTCGTACCACCCTGTGAAGGTGTACCCGTTTTTAGGTTCATATCCAATAGAGACCTCTTCATTCGTAGATACACTGACGTCGCTTCCAAAAACGCCTCCATTTATCGCGACCTTTCCACCTTCACTCGGATTGGAACAAGCACGGATCACAACATTGTTTCTTAGTTTTTGACAGAAATCTTTTGCTTTCTCGAAGCCTCCAAGGTAAGAAAATGCATGATAATCTCCTTTAATAAGTAGTGCAGCAGTAACCCAATTATAACGCAATGTCTCCAGAGTAACCACTGACTTTGGGAATTGCTCATATGCTTTCAACGCGTTTTCATAAGGAATACATTGATCCAATTCCGCATGCACTAATAGGACCGGCATCTTAGGAACCCAATTCCAAACATCGTTTTTTTTCAAAGCCTCTGTATAATCCGATTTGTCATTTGCAAGTTCATCCAAATATTCTTGAACGAAAATATCACTGGGCTTTTTTGCTCCTTCGAAAATCTTTCCAATTCTTGTATCTTTTTGTCCATCGTTTTCCCCATGCATTAGTTCATATTCGAATTCTTCTCCGTAGTTGTTTTTAAAGAGTCTTCCGGGATTATCCTCAAAACGATATACACTATTGTACCCATAGGTCATGAACGCTAAGAATTGGAGTGCTGTGAATTCTTGATCCTCTGTTATGATGCTTCTCATAATAGAAGACATGTAATATGGGCCCGCCAAAGGCGCGATCCCGTGTACCGTAAGGTTAAGCTGAGGGTTGCTTTGGATGTATTTCGCTGCCGCCATCGTGGCATACCCTCCCTCGGAGTGTCCTGCAAGGAAGAGTTGACGATTCCATGATACCCCGGTTTCACTATTTTTGTCCTCGACTAGCTTTTTTGCTCTCTGGATCATATCGACAACGGATTTTGAAAGAGATTCCGCATGACAAAACGGATGCATTGTATCTTTATCGTTTCCGTACCCCGGGTAATCAGCCATGACTACTATATAGCCCAACTTTACCCATTCATTTACGTTATTCCACATATGGTAATCGCCATCAGCAAGGTAACCGAGGTCCGATATTTTGTACCATTTTCTCGTATATGTGGATGGAACCCTACTTTGATCAAACAGCGTAGGATGCTGGATGGAGACCATTGGGCAAACCAATGGAGTTACAGCTGGAGGCGGAGTCTGTCTAGTGTCTGACCGTCCTACCTCGTTTGAGTTCAATTGCACCCATTCCAAACCGGGTATTACCACGAGGCCTGACCAATTTGAGGAGCTTCTTCCGGATACTCCTGCAGGATTATAGGTAATCGCATACATTTCCATTCCATAATCCCTGCTGGATTCAATAAACTGAAGGCGCTCGTTTTTTTCCTCTTCGGTAATAATACCTTCATCGAAGAGATAATTGTAATAAGCTTCTAGATTTTCGTTGAGCTCTTCACTTGTAAAAGTCTTTTCCTCAAGTATGGTCATTTCCGTGGGGATGTCTCCCCCACTTGGCGCTCCGGCCCCACTGCAATTTACCAAAGATATAATTAAAACCAATAACACCATTAATGAGATGAGCTTAAACGTTTTTCTCACGATAACTCCTCCATTATCTTTGATTTATCTCTTATGAGTTGCGATGTTACCCTATTCTACTGAGTTTGACCCAATACGCCATTTGACACGAGGAAAAACACGGTTACCAGACAAAAAATTACGCTTACTAATCAAAGCATTTATATAGCTGTTCGAGTAACTCATTAGATATCCCTTTTTTTCTCTTCTTGTATGTCTTGAAAGAAAGGCATAAATTCCTTTCGCTTTCTCTCTTGATTCGTTGGATAAATACGAGATTTTAGTTGAATTGTGTTTTTTAGTTTATATTACTATTGCAAAACGGTAACTAAATGTATTTTATGAAGTGTTATTCAACATCATTGTAGTATTTTAGTATACATCACTATCAAATTATAGTGTATTTTGATACAAATAGCAATAGGATTAAAAGGCTTTATAAAGAATGGATTGAAAGTACTCTTTAGTTAGTTTATTCTCTTTAAGCCTCTTCCGATGCCGTTATTCAAAGATCAATAAAGCATGCCTTCTCTTTGAGAAGGCAGCTTGACCGTGACACTTTTTATTTAAGGCCGTATGCTTATTGGGATTTCACGCCCACTAACCAATAAGGCATATAAGGAGTTAGGACCGTCGCCCCAAAGGTGTAAAATGATAATATTATGCCCCTTCCTCTATTTACTCTGTTAACCTCATTCCAAAATGCTGTTCGACCAATCATGATTGCTCCGGAAACGACAACTGTAATAGCAGTTGTTGTCCCTGCGGTTAACGCTCCTGCGGCGCATAATGCTTTAGTTATTACCCCGGCTATAGCACCTGTTGTCCAAGTATATGCGGGAGACTTAAAAAATTGCACAACTGAGTCAGGAAGGTATATGTCAAATCCCATTCCATTTCCCCATGACTTAATTTTTGTTTGGTTGTACGCTGCTCTTGACGAATTGGTTTCTTCCAGGCTATCTTTAGCTTCTGCTATCGCTTCTTGCAGTAAATGGGTCTCTTCTTCCGTAATTTTGAATTCCAATTGCAAATCTAGTTTTTCATTTGCTAATTTTTTTTCCAAAAGCTTCTCAAGTTCTTCCTTATCCATATCTCCGGGATGCCGTTCGGTTTCTGCTAATTCTACAACTGTGTTCGGGGCTCCCTCTTCTTTATGGATCGTCGAACAAGCGCTCATCAACACCATTAAAACCACTATCGCCGCTAAAACAATCCTCTTTCCTAACATAATAACTCCTCCTTCGTTTTTTCTTCGTTTTTTTGATTTCCCCTTGCTCGTTTACATATACCGACCTGCTACCCTCTTTCGGTATCAAAACTCTCATTCCATTTTTTTGTTCTTGCACCCTATTCAGTTGATTAAATGCTCATTATATCAACTAACCGGTATCGTATCCAAGTCCGCTTTCAGAGCAGGTTGTCTCTTTTTTCCCTTCACCTGTTTTGGGGCTAGCGCTTGATTTGGTTTATATAATATGGTATAATGGACTATTATATAAACTGATGGGAGCATGCGGTGTCTGAACATAAATCGATAGGTCGGCAGAACGTGAAACCCATTCGAGACAAGAAAATCATCCAACGCGTGAAGGATGCGATGATCGCTGAGGGAGATTTCAAGTTCCTGGCGCTGTTCGTTTTAGGTATTAACACCGGACTACGGATATCCGACCTGTTGCCGTTGAGGTGGGAGGACGTTTTCTCCAAAAGTAAGTTCCTACCGCGAATCGTCCTGGTGGAGCAGAAGACCGGCAAACGGCAGGAAATACCTTTGGGAAAGACGGTCATTGACGTGTTGAAAGAGTACAAGGCCAATACCACGCCGGAAGGGTATCTATTTCCCACTGAGAAGAACCCGAAGAATGGGGAACTGGATAAAGCGATGAGTTTTCAGTATGTCTATCGGATACTGAATTACTATATTCGTGAACGAGCCGGGTTTACAGAGGCCGTGGGGTGTCATACGTTGAGGAAGACCTTTGGTTACCAAGCGTATCTGGCTGGATGGGATTTATACCGCATACAGGAATGCCTGAACCACTCGTCTCCGGCGATCACTCGAAGGTATATTGACCTGTCCCAAGACGACAAAGACCAAGTTTACGCATCGCTAAACTTATAGAGGTGATGGAATGGACGAGATACGGCTCCAGCGCATCGATGAGGAAAGAAATATGCGGCGGTTTTATATCATCCGGAGGGACTGGCAGTTGTCGCTCTTCGGAGGAAAAACGCTGACCCTCATCCATGGGAGAATCGGGCGGTGGAGTGTCCAAAAGACGGTGTGCTTTCCGGATGAAAAAGTCTTGGACGCCACCCTGGCCAGCCTCCTGAAAATACGGGCTGGGCGGTCGTATTTATCGGGGAACAGACCGCTTTCTTCTCAAGGTCAACCGCTTTACCCTCTGTAGAGGGTAAAGCAATAATAGACTAAAGATTTACTTAAAATCCGTCCTAATTAGCGAATTTCTATATTTTCGGTTCTGAATCCCTTCGTGTTTTCTTTACAATTGAGGTCCGTATGTTTTATGAAACAAAGGCTATTATTTTCCGATTTATTTGGAGCTAGGAAAGACGCAACATTTATGATCCCTGTCGAACTGTGGTGTCTCGTGAAAGAGAAAAGGCGCATTCAAAGCGTCAGTGAAACCATTTTGATGGCTGCCCCATACAATTCTTCGATAGGAAACGGGAGTATTGCCTTATAGAACTGTCTTCTTCGTTTTCCGGAAGATTTCTTCATTCCGTCGATCTTTATAAGCTCTGTACCGAAGGAGCTCTTCAATCAAGCCTCCCTTTTTTTCGCAAGGATTAGTCGTTCGATTTTGTTAGCATGCCCTCGTGTATTTCTCTTTCGACGGCATCGTCGTTATCTTGTAACATCGGCCTTGTTTGGAATTTTCTTTCACTTTTGTTATACTCCCATGGTATACACTCTTAGGAAAGTATATACCATATCAGGAGGTACTACGATGCCAGAAAAAAAATTCACGCCTGCAGAGGTGGCCGAGCTTCTCGGCATTTCTAAAAAGACCCTTTATGCCTGGGAAAAGAGCGGCAAAATGCCTTTTCACCCTGAAAGAGACATTAGGGGTTGGCGCCTCTTTTCTCAAAAAGAAGTGGACTGGCTCAAAACGAATGTGAGAAGCCTACTGACAGTTATAAGAAAGAAGGAACGATGATATGGCAGGGGTTATAATGTTCGGGAACTCAAAGGGCGGTGTCGCCAAAACAACCAGCGCGGTCAACACCGCTGACATTCTTTCCTTCCGGGGGAATAAAGTATTGCTGATTGATATGGACCCCCAGGGCCATTGCTCGATTGCTTTGAATTACGATCCTCTTAGGCATTTCAACACGGTTGCCGATGTATTGACCGGGAAAACCGCTATCGATAAAGCGATTCTTTCTCACTCTAAAAACTTCGACTTCCTTCCTTCGAACATCGGGATGTTTGACGAGGAAGACGCTATCAAACAAGAAATCCTGTCTTACTTTCTGCTACACAAGAAGCTGACACCGATACAGTCGAAATACGATTACATCGTAATCGACACGCCACCTAACTTAGGTACCTTTGTATTAAACGGCCTAATCGCCTGCGACCTATTAGTCATCCCCATTGACTCCTCTTTTCTGGGCCTTGAGGGATACGTCCGTTTGAGAAGAATCGTGGAAACGAAAATCATACCGGCCATCAATCATTCAATCACGATAAAAATTTTACTCACCCTCTTTGATAACCGAACCAGGATGTCAAAAGAAATACGCGAAGATATCGAAACACGGCTCGGGTTGAAGACGATCTTTTCTACCGTCATCAATCGAAACACCGATGTGCAAAAGAGTCTCGCAAAAGGCGTCCCCATCCGTGTCTATTGCGATGAAGCGAAAATAAAAGCGGCCGCAAAAACGGACTATGAAAGTTTTGTCGACGAATTGCAAGCGTTTTATCAAAGTCGATGATCCCCAATGACGCAAACTAAGAAAACGGAAAAAAGTCGTGTAAGCGGTTTCGATCGCCTGGATAGTTTGCTTCCGAATACCGATAACGAACTTACCCGTCAGGCAAAGATTTTCAAAGAAGAGACCGAGAAGGCGGAAACAATCACACACGAAGGGGACGAAATACCTCGCCCGGATTCTCTTGATAAAGAAAATTTACCTAATCAAGATTCTTTATGCGCTAAAGAATCTTTATCGTATAAAGAACGTTTAGATCAAGCATCTTTAGCTGGTAAAGATTTTTCCGATAAAGGTTCTTTACCAGGTAAAGAATCTTCCGATCAGGTTTCTTTATCATATAAAGATTCTTTATCGACTAAGAAATCTTTATCACGTAAAGATACTTTACCGCAAGAATCTTTAGCTGGTAAAGAACCTTTAGCTCAAGAATCTTTAGCGACGCAAGTTTCTTTACCCCTTTCCTTACCTGTCGAGGACTCTGCTCTTATCGGAAAAATAAAACGCATCCTTCTCGATAAAAACTTGACGCAAAGCGCTAAAATACTGCTTTCTCACTTGATTGTAAAAGAGAGGACCTTCAAGGTTCGTTTTACGTACCGCCAGGCAATGGAATCACTCAATATGTCGATGCCTACCGTTATTAAAGCCGTCGATAGCTTACGCTCAATCGAATATTTAGAAGTATATACGGACGGGCGGCAAGGAACGATTGTCGATTGTTTTCGGGCGTTTTCGGAAAAGTCAAGCGATCAAGTTTCTTTAGCACCTCATGATAATAATTATTCTTATGTTTATAGGAACAAACACAATATTATCATGAGCGGTAAACTTTCTTTACCGCTCATCGCGTTGCTTGCGGTTACCTTCGATTTGAAAAAGCAAGACTTTAGTCGCGCTGTTTTGATCAAAATGAAAGATTTAACGATCGACTCGATTGCGTTGGTTTTTGCATACACCGTAAAGGAAGTCCCGCACTCCGGAAATGCGCGCGCCGGGTATATTTTCAAGACAATCGAAAACAATTGGGACAAAGCTTTGGATTTGGATATGGTCGAAAAGGCTAAGAAAAAAATCCCTCCGCTCGAAAAAACGATGAAAGCCAAGATGGCCGATCTGGGGCGCAATGAGCTTATCGAGATCGCCTCTCTATTCGGGAGAGCCGTTTCTCAAGCTGAAGAAACCGAAATGGTACGTTCATTCGTGCAAAAAAAACTGGAAGCCGCTAAAGAGTTGGAAAAGCATCTTAATCGGGCTCTTTCAGAAGAATAACCTTATTTTATGCGCCCCCCTCCCCGAAATATGGATAATGCGTGGGAAGGACTCCACAGACCCTATCAATAGGTTTTAAACGGGTTTTTAGGGCAGGAGCAAGGTTTAGGGCAAAAATGGATTCATTTTCCTTTCCTGGATTATAAGGCAGCTTATGAAAAGAGAAAGCATGCTATACTACCCACATCGTGTGGAATAGGGAGGAAATAATGCCGCAGGAAACTAAGGAGAGACACAACATTATGATTCCGGCTGATCTATGGAACCTCGTCAAAGAAATCGGTCGCATCCATGGGAAGAGCGCCAGCGAAGTTATAGAGGACAGCGTCAAGTCCCATATCAAAAGCAGCGGGTTCTCACGGGCGTATTTCAAGTTAATGGCCGCTCCTGACTGCTCGCCAGAGGAAAACGAGGAGTTGACCCAAGCGCTTGATTCCCTTAGCGAAGAAGATACTCAAGCCGGTGGGACGATTGAGCTATAGCCTTCGACTGAATCGTCATTCTGAAAAAGTATACAATGCGCTTCCTCTTTGTGTCCAGAATCAGTTGAAGAAGAGTTTGAAGGCGCTGATTGCGTATTTTGATGGCACTGGTTCAATGCCGGATATTAAAAAAATGAAAGGCAAATATCCCGATGTCTTTCGTTTGAGGTCTGGGAACTATCGGATGCTTTTTAAGTTGGGAGCTAATGGGATAGAAATAATAGAGATTATCGATATTATCAGCCGACAGAAAGGATATTGAAGATGGATCAGCAGAAAGAATTAGTTCAACAAGGAATACTTGACGGGGTCATCCTGAGAGGAAAAGCCGGTGTGTTTGCTCTATTGTTTGGCGTGGCCGCATGCTTGACATATTTCTTCCTGCCGTTGCCGTTTTTCGGCATTGTCTTCGTGGCGGGGTGTTTCTTGGCGATAGAGCCGCACATCTACCTATTCAACAAGAGAGAGTTCTATCGGTCCTTATCCATTGAGGATAGGCGGTACTATCTGAATGGCTTTGGTTACGTGATTACCAACAGCAACCTGAAATATTATTTGATATCCGGCATCGGGTTCCTGACTGTCTTATTTATGACCGGCCGGGTTTAGTCCCGAGCGACGATCATCTTCGTGGGATAGATCTGTCAGTTTAGGCACCGGCGAAGTCGAGGTCGAAAGACCCGCCCCAACCTCCCGATTTCCCCTTTCATTTTCCATCCCAAAATGCCTTCTTTCGTATCAATTGAACATTGATAAAAGTGCGTATTAAAGCCTATTACAGGTATGCTTGTATATTGTTTGATAATAGAATTCTATTGTTGAGCGTGTAGTACTCGGCATTCTGTCTATCTTGTAGTTTCTAGCAGAGCTAGGGAATATATTCCTGTTTTAACTGTCGAAACCAGCCGTTTTTTGTTGTTTTAGGCTTCTAGTGAGGATGCAGCTATAGTGGCTTTACGCCGATGCGGTAACCATTCTTCCGTAATATATTAGAATGAATTTCATTTCTCGTACTATACATTATTCGTAAAAAGTGGTACAATAGGTTTTGTCCTTTCTTATATGAATCGGAAAAGTTCTGTATGAGTGGTTCCCAAAGGTATATATGCAAGATGGGGGGGAGTATATGAAAACCGTCTCGATCATTAACCAAAAGGGTGGAGTTTCTAAGACCACCATTGCAGTAAATCTTGCCGGTGGAATAAATAAGCTTTATCCTAAGCTTCGCCTCCTTTTCATTGATACCGACCCGCAGGGAAACAGCACCGATGTTCTCTTCGGTGACATGGAAGAAGACCTCCCTACGATAGAACGGCTTTTTTCAACCTCTTTTTACAAGGGTATCGATATCATTCACAAAACACGGTTCGAGAAGCTCGATATCATCCCCTCAAACATCGCTCTGAGCGCGAAGGAATTCCACGCTTCAACTATCCTTAAAGGTCATGAGCGCATAGCGATCTATCTGCAACAAATCAAGGATACTTATGATTTGTGCATCATCGATTGTCCCCCCTCTCTCGGACTATTCTCGCTTAACGCTCTGATGGCGTCTGATTACTTTCTGATACCTGTTGTTCCAGAAAAATTTGCGATAAAAGGGATTAAAGACCTCCTTCAAACGTGCGAGGTTGTCCGTGAGGTCAATGCCAACTTGAAACCCCTCGGTATCTTGCCTGCTATCGTAGACCGTCGGTATTCCCTTCATAAGGACCTAATGGAAGAGTTGAAAGAAATGTTTGATTCATTAGCCCTGAACGATCTATCCATAAAAACAAACGCTCCTCTGAAGGAGGCAGCTAACCTCGGAAAGACAATCTTCGAATACGATAATAAAGCAGCCACATATAAACAATTTCTTACTCTCTCAAAGTGGCTTGTTGAGAGGATTGGGCTGAATGAGCGATAAGAAGCGTACAACCGGCGAGTCCTTTAAGAATGAAATGAAGTCACTCTTTTCTAAGTGGACCTCTCCTGAAGCCGTTGAGGACGAGTTAGCCGTATCTGAATCTCAAGTAGAAAATACTCCTGATATACAAAGTATATCAGAGGCAAAGAACACTGATATACAAAGTATATCTGAAGTACAAAGTATATCAGACGAAAGTATATCAGATGCCACTGATATACAAAGTATATCACCCAAAAATGAATCTGATATACTTAGGGATGATATACAAAGTATATCAGATATACAAAGTATATCAGTCAAAAACAGCTCTGATGTACTAAGTATATCAAAGCTTGAAAAGACAGAAATTGATGAGAAAAAACGTGATAATCCTCCATCTGATATACAAAGTACTTCAGTTAACCTATACGCGTTTTACGCTCTGTTTCTCGACCTTCAAAAGTACGCTATGTCTCTAAAATGCGACTCTACAGAACGTTTATTCCTTCTGTTCTTCATCAACCGGAGAGAGATATTCATTTACGACTCGCAACGCGCCCTTGCTAACGAATTAAATGTCACTCAAAAGACCATCAATAAAGCGTTGGAGAGGATGGAAGAATCGAAGTTGATCGAATATATCTCTCCGAAGCCTACACAGGGGTATATAAGCCTAATCCCTTTCTACGAGGGCTATCTGAATGATAAATGCCTTTACGATTATAAGCCGCAAGACCTGATTTCCATCTTAAAAAACGACCCGATTATTTCTGATATACAAAGTACATCAGCCATTAAATCGGATACTGATATACATGATACATCAGATTTTGCATGTTTAGTCAGTATGTTTTGTAATAATATAAAAACATACAAAACAGAAAAAACTGATATACAAACGATATCAGATACTCCTATCAAGCCACTAAAATCTTTCGAGACGATTGAACTCCGAAGATTCATAACTGCTTCTTCTCTCTTAGGGTTCAATTTTAAAGAAATGCCGTACGAAGCCTTTGATATACTTAGAGAGCATCTATCAAATGAAGAAGATAAGGAAAAAGTGAAAGCTCTATACTATGCACTCCTTTATACTGCAAACGAGCATCGAAAAGCCCCTAAAAAAAATACTTGGAAATATTGGAAGTCTTCGATAAGCAAGGAGTTCTATGATAGTTTTATTACCCCAGCGAAAAGCGAAGAGTTTTTCAAAGACCTCGATTGGATCATAACCTTATCAGATAAAACAGTTGAACAGATCGTGGATGATTTGACAAAAATTGGGCATAATGAATTTAAAAGATTTGTTGAAGCGTTTTACATACAGCTGAAAGAGTCATCATTTTACAAGCAGCTAAATGAGCTCGCGCATGTTATAAGCGCACTAAAGGGCGTAACGGAAGAATTCCTAAAGACGTTCAATCTAAAAAGAGCCGATTCTTTCGAGGAAATCGCTAAAAAATATAAACAAAAGCAAAAGGCTTAATGCTTCATATAGGGTTATCATTAATCGTATATGGAAGAACCATAAATGGAGGTGTGAGAGTGGGGTATTATAGTCATTACGAGAAGCTGGCTTATTGGTATTTTCGGCTAAATGGAGTCCTAACAATTCAGAATTTCGTTGTTCATCCTGATATAGGGAGTAATCAAGAAACAGATGTCGATATTTTAGGTATCCGACTTCCTTATCGCGCAGAGAACCTTCTTGAGCCTATGGTAGATGATCCCATTTTACCACCGTAAAAGAGAAGCTCTATATCGTCATAGCGGAGATCAAAGAGGGTCCATGTTCTTTAAACGGACCATGGACAAAGCCAGAAAGAAAAAATATGTTACGGGTTTTACGGGCAATTGGGGCATTTGAAGAAATGGAACTAAATGAAGCAGCAGCCGCTATATACGAACAAGGTTTTTATGAGAACGAACGATATCGAGTCTCTCTGTTTTGTGTAGGGGAAAAAGAGAATGAAGAGGTAAAACAGAAATACAAAGAAGTACCGCAAATAACATGGGATAACATCTTCGAGTTCATATATAACCGCTTTAAAAATTATGAAAGACAAAAGGTTTCCCATGGTCAGTGGGAGTATGGAGATAAGCTTTGGGATATGTATAAAAAAGCCCGTAATTTAGGAGAGTTTAAAGAAGAATTTTTGAAAAGTCAATTCTCACAGAATGAAAGGGGTGACCAACATACCCGAAATAACGCTCAATGACAATATCGGCCACAACACCCTTCCATGGCACCGTATTTTTATTC
>Ga0209605_1004017_pt1 | contig 12366 bp, 10 predicted proteins | sample AD_UKC035_MetaG_FD_184408 | JGI IMG/M metagenome (GOLD analysis project Ga0209605, IMG submission 184408) | Active sludge microbial communities of municipal wastewater-treating anaerobic digesters from USA - AD_UKC035_MetaG (SPAdes) (version 2) | ecosystem: Engineered > Bioreactor > Anaerobic >...
GAAATAAAGGGTATTCTGTCCCAAATTGAGGTTATTGTACCCCGAGCCATTGAACATATTACCAAAGTATTCAAAAAATGGGGTGCCATCTACTCCAATCCCCAAATCGCCTGCCTGAGGCAAGTATTCGGTATCGCCCTTGCTCGGCTTGCCGGCACTTACATACTCCTCCTGTGCCATGGCAAACAAGCTAAGTGAGCAGGCAGTAATTATTATAAGTATTCTTTTCATTCTCTGTTTTTTTTTGTTTTAAATTTCTTCTTCCCGGCATTCATCCTTTTTATTTATAAACGAATTGCACAGGATGCTTTGATTGTTTAGGCTAAAATATATCTCGTTTAACCATCAAGCTATTCCCAAAGAACACCGCCTCCAAAATTCAGAGTTGTTAAGACAGGAGAAGTCTCATAGTATGTTCCGGTAGCTGTATAGCGGTAATTCTTCGTTTCAGTATCAGGATAGGAGGTATAGTACCTTTTCGAAGCCACAAAACGGAATGTAACTGTCTCGCCCACTGGCACATCTGCTTCAAACTTGCCTGCTCCTCCAACCGTAACTGTTGTTGACCAACCATTATTGTAGATTGTAATAATAGTATTAGTAGGAACATATTCTAGTTCGGTATTTGTTTCATCCAATTCAGCAAGCGCTTCAAACTTTCTATGTACGGTTTCAACATGATTGCTCAATGCTTCCTGAGAGTTGTACGTAATTTGCTGAGTACGAACTTGCCCCGGCTTAACTGCGCCCAATGTGCTGGTACCAGAAAACTTATAAAGTTTAGGGATTACTCCTGATACAGCTCCAAAGGGTTGAATCTGATCGTAGGTAAACTCAGCCGGAATAAATTGTACTGTCACGCCTGCATTGGTAACCGGAACAGTGGCCTGTATAAACCCGTTATTAACATAGGCAGTATCCATCCAAGTACCTGAGGCCGAGGGATTAAATTCGCTATTAGGGATTGAAATTAGTACCCGTGTTCCATTGGGTACAAATTCCAACCCTTGATGGGTAAGGTCCATTTCGGCATAAAGATATGCCTGTACCGTCGCTTTTTTTGACAAATCGAGGGTTAGTTCTGACGTTTGGATTTCATCCTGACATCCTGCAAACAAAAACGCGGATGCCAACATTAACGCTCCAATTCTTACAATCTTTTTCATAGTAATCATCATTTAGTTTCTAATTTAAGTTAGTTAATGAAAGGTTATGATTAATTATATGCGAAGATAGAAAAAAAAAGAATGGCCAATAAGTTTTTGCCAATTCTTTTCAATAAAATTCTCATTATTAACTAATTTTCCACAATCGTCTTAACCGGATCGGGGAACTATTCCATTATTTTTACTCAATGCACATTGACTATTGCATTAGGTTTTTTAGCTATTTTTGCCATAGTAAATTGCAAAATGGCAGAATGGTTGATCCTGAAGATTTTTTTCTATTTCGAACCCATTTGTTTTTTTCATGGTTGACATAATTGCTGTTGAGTTTTATCACGATTTCGCTTGCCGGATGTTGGGGAATAGGGATTTATTGAGCAATCCAAAGGGGGTATAGCAAAGGCGTAGTCTTTATAGTAAATGTTTTCAGTCCTGTACTTGTGTCAAAACTAATTACATGGCAAAAGGTACTTCCGTGGCTAAGGAATAAGTACATCCTTACCCTGGCCATATTCATCCTGTGGATGCTGCTTTTCGATAACAGCAACTGGCTTGATATCATGGCCACATATAAGCGAATCCGGAAATTTGAAAAGGAGAAGATGTACTACCTCGAAAAGATTGAGGCCGATCGCAATCGGTTGGAGGAGCTCCGTACCAACAATGAAAATCTTGAGAAATTTGCCCGCGAACAGTACCTGATGAAAAGGGCTGACGAGGAAATCTTTGTCATCTTACCCGAATAATCCGCAGCAAAAAGTGGTTAGCATTACTTTCTCTCCATGAGTACAACATTCTCAACATGGTGAGTATGAGGAAACATATCAACCGGTTGGATGCGGGTTAACTCAAAATGCGTACTCAACAGGTTTATATCCCTGGCTTGTGTGGCGGGATTGCACGATACATATACTATACGGCAGGGGTTGGCATCTATGAGGGCACTAATAACCTTAGGATGAACGCCCGCACGGGGCGGATCGAGAATAATCACATCGGGCTTGCCATGCCGGGAAAGAAAATCGTCGGATAGCAATTCCTTCACATCGCCGGTAAAGAAATTAACGTTGTCTATCCCATTGATTTGTGTATTTCCATTCGCATCTTCTATGGCCTCAGCTACATAGTCAATGCCTACCACCCTGCTACATGATCCAGCAATAAAGCCTGCTATGGTTCCAATGCCCGTGTACAGGTCGTAAACCAGTTCCGATCCTGTCAAAGCAGCATACTCTCGCACTACTTTGTACAATTGGTATGCCTGCAAAGAGTTGGTCTGGTAGAAACTCTTGGGGCCCACCCTGAACTTAAGACCCTCCATCTCCTCGGTAATATACCCATTGCCTCCATAGCAAACCACCTCTAAATCGCCTAAGGCATCGTTGGGTTTGGGGTTGACTACATACATCAACGAGGTAATCTGAGGGAATTGCTTCTTCAGATGATCCAGAATATCTCCTATTGCGGGCATATCCGCATAACCTACCGAGAGGATAACCATCACTTCGCCTGAGAGCGATGTGCGGATGGTGAGGTTCCTAAGGAATCCCTGCTGACTACGCAGATCGTAAAAAGGGTATCCCTTTTCGATGGCATAGCGGGCTGTCTCCAGCCTAATGGCATCGGACGGATTGGGTTGCAGGAAACACTGTTTCACCTCGAAAACCTTATCGAACTTCCCCGGTACATGGAATCCCAGAACAGGCTGTGGGCCTATTACCTGACCGCTTTTCAACTCCTGCTCGGTGATCCAACGGCGATTGGAGAAAGTGAACTCCAGCTTATTCCTGTAATATCGCGTATTCTCCGATCCGATAATTGGGTTTACCTCTGGCAACTGCACTTTCCCTATTCTGGTAAGCTGATCGACCACCTGTTGCTGCTTGTACCGAAGTTGTTCAGCATAGGGTAGCATCTGCCATTGACAGCCCCCGCAAAAACCGAAATGCGAACAAAAGGGCTCTTCGCGGATGGGTGAGTACTCATGAAATTGTTTTACAAACCCCTCCATGTAGCTCTTTCGCGTTTTGGTAACCTGTATATCAACCAAATCGCCCGGAACGGCGAAGGGGACGAATACTACTTTACCCCCTACTCTGGCCAACGCTTTACCTTCGGCAGCAGTATCCTCTACCCTCACTCTTTCCAACAATGGGTTTGGTCGTCGTTTTCGCACAGCGTATGGGAATGTGTTTATTATTATCAAATGTCCAACGGGGCAAATGTAGCTAAGTTCGCCGATTAAGCGATGACTTTTGGGGCAATGTGACTGATGAAAGGGATAGCCGGACGGTTAGCCGATAAAATCACTGCTTACTGGAATTAACTTCCATATTACCCATAAAAAAAGCGTTACTGTAGTTCTTAAAGGTTCAAATTTTTAATGCAAGTAGAGCCTGAAAAGCCAAATACCTCATCTTTAAACTTTCTAAGAAAAGGGGAAATTGGCTGTAATAAAAAAAAAGCCACAATTGTAATCCTACCCACTATTTCCAGTCTCTATTATAGGCTATACTAACCTTAAATGAAAATCCGTGGTTAAGAATGAAAGGCATAACTTCGTACCCCAAATCGGTATTTGTATCGGCAGCCGGGCCTCCCAGAAGGAAGAAACCTTCCACATCATACCCCACAGCCGAAAGGATGAAAAACTTTTTGTTCGAATAGAAATACCTAAACCCCACTGACATATTCCCTCCAGACCAAAAAGTAAATGATTTAGTTTTCGCCAATGTATATCCGGGATTTTGTGCGTGGGCATTGTTTGTGCCAATATCGGAAAGAGTACCCGTGCCAAATCCAAATTTATCATTGAAATTCAGGTACATGCCAAAACGTGGTGCAGGGTTACGCACAAGGCCAAATCTTCCCCCTGTGAGGCAAAACTGCCTAAGCATATCCCACCCAACTATGAATGTATAAAAATTCAATTTAAAGTTGGGGTCGAAAAATGGGGTGCCATACACTTGATTTTCACGTCCACCGGGCGTTACTGTTGTTTCAAACTCAAAGGGAATGGACAGCGTGGTATATCCAAAGCCGTAAAAAGTTCCTAAGTGCTTGTTTTGTTGAGCACCCCCAGCCATATGCTTGTACATGCCGGAAGTTTTAAGCAGTTCGATATTGGTGTACTTACCGGAGAACCGGTAGGTGGTTAAAAATCCTCCCAAATTCTCTCCCGTCCAGTTTACGGTTCCGGCAATATTTCCGGTTTGCAACCGAAGCCAAAAATTTTTAAATCCCAAATACCCTCCATATTTGGACGCTTTTCCAATGAGATTGTTGTCCATATCGGCCGAAACCCCCATTCGAAGCCCAATGCGTTTTATACCAAAATTTCCCTCAATGGAAGATTGAGCGTTGCGATTAAAAGAATAATCTAAATATTGCTTAACATAGTACTTACTGCTAGGAGCCTCCAGAAGGTTACTGATATGCATAACTTTCCATTTCAAAACAGGGATATATGAATAGGTTATAAATGCAGGTAGGGTATCCCTATCCTGAGCGTTAAGGCTCTGGTTAAAAAACCAGGCTAATAGAAATAGAGCAATGATCTTTTTACGCATGGCAGTAAGGGCTATTTTGTGTTAAAGTTAAGTTGCCTTAAGCCTTTTGGTACTCCAACACGACAGTTTGTGATGTACTTATTCCAAATGTTGGCAAGCATCAAAAAAGCCTACACGAAACTCCATTTTTGTAATTCAATATTTATAGTTAGCTAAAAAAGCCGTCAAAATGTGTCAAAAACTGATGGTTCTCCTGTCTGTGTCATTTTTGCATGTCGTTTACTTAGCTTTCCCATGGCTGTTCAACCTGTTAACGCAAGGTGTAACCTGAAAAGCCAAATGCCTTATCTTTAAACCTTCAAATAAAAGGGGAAATTTGGTTTTTATATAAATAAAGCCACAATTGTAATCCCGCTCATTATTTCCAGTCTCTATTATATGCTATACAAACCTTAAAAGAGATTCCGTGGTTTAGGATGAAAGGATCACAGTCGTACCCCAAATCGGTATCCGTATCGGCAGCCGGTCCTCCCATAAGTCCGAAAACTTCCAAATCATACCCCACAGCCGCAAGGAAGAAAAACTTCTTGTTTGCATAGTAATACCTAAATCCTACAGTAAAATTCATTCCATCCCAGATCATAAGTGATTTAGTTTTCGCCAATGTATAACCCGGGTTTTGTGCATGGGCATTGTTTACGCCTATATCGGAAAGGGTACCCGGGCCTAATCCGACTTTCAAATTGTTACTCGAATACATGCCAAAACGGGGTGCAGGACTACGCAGAAGTCCAAACCTTCCCCCTGAGAGGCAAAACTGCCTAAGCATATCATACCCAAACAGGAATGTATAATAGCTCGTTTTGAAGTTGGGGTCGAAAAATGGGGTGCCATACACTTGATTTTCACGCCCACCGGGCGTTACCATTGTTTCAAACTCAATGGGAAAGGACAGAGTGGTATATCCAAAGCCGTAAAAAAATCCCCAGAGCCGGTTTTCTTGAGCATCCCCCTCCATATACTTGTACATTTCGGAAGTTTTAAGCAGCTCGATATTGGTGTATTTACCGGTGAATGGGCAGGTGGTTAAAATTCCTCCCATATTCTCTCCCGTCCAGTTTACGGAGCCTGAAATATTCCCGGTTTGCAACCGAAGCCAAAAGTTTTTAAATCCCAAATACCCTCCATATTTGGATGCTTTCCCAATGAGATTGTTGTCCATATTTACAGAAACCCCCATTCGAAGCCCTATCCGTTTTATGCCAAAGTTCCCCTCAATGGAAGAAAGGGCATTGTGATTAAAAGTGTAATCTAAATATCGCTCCCTGTAGTACTTATCACCGGAGGGTGTAGTTAAGTGATTCAAACTTGTAACATTCCATTTAAGTACAGGAATATACGAGTAGGTAATAAATGCAGGCAGGGTATCCCTAACCTGGGCGTTAAGGCTCTGGTTAAAAAACCAGGCTAATAGAAATAGAGCAAGGATCTTTTTACGCATGGCAGTAGGGGTTATTTTGTGTCAAAATTACATTGCCTTAAGCCTTTTGGTACTCTACTACAACAGTTTGTGATGTACTTATTCCAAATGTTGGCAAACTTCAAAAAAGCATACACCAAACACCATTTTTTGTAATCCATGGATTAATGCAACAGGAATAATGGCCTGAGTATTTAAAGTCGGTTTTGGCACTATTCCGCCAATTCTCTCCCCCGCGCTCAATTTCCATAATGATTAGTGATCAGGGCGGGGCAATTAACCTGTTACTTTGTAGTTTGAGTAGTCTGCAGTGACCATTGGTTTGCCATAGCCTACGCCATATTCAGCTCCATAACCTGACGGTTAAAAAATGAGGCGTTTTGCTACTCCTTTCGGGCTGTCAGCTTCTTCATTAAAATAAATTGCAAGGAATTCCCATTCAGTACGTAATAACTCTGAGGCAACAGACGGGTACTATGTAAAATCCTGAAAAGCAAAAACCCCGCCGTGGCGGGGAATGGGATGTGGGAGCTACTGGATTCGAACCAGTGACCCCCTGCTTGTAAGGCAGGTGCTCTGAACCAGCTGAGCTAAGCTCCCAATTTTCTAAGGCACGTACTTTTTGTAAAAAAGCGCTGCAAAAGTAATGGCATTTTTCTTATTCCCAAAATTTTTCAGAAAAATTTTATCATGGTACGATATCGGCCACCACAAAAGTGCTCCCGCCAATGAAAATCAAATCATTCTGCCGGGCATTTCCCCTTGCTGCATCCAAGGCTTCGCGTACGCTGGCATAGGCATTACCGTGCAATCCGTATTCTGAAGCCAAAAACTGCAGCTGTTCTGCTTCTAATGCCCTGGGAATAGAAGCCCTGGAAAAGTAGTATTGTGCTTTCCTGGGCATAAGCGCAAGAATTTGCCTCACATCCTTGTCGCCCACAACTCCAAAAACAATATGCAGCTGATTGTGAGGAGTATTCAAAAGTTGTTTTACTACCTGTTCCACTCCATGGGCATTGTGCCCTGTATCGCATATGGTAAGCGGATTTTCATCTAATACCTGCCAACGCCCCAGAAGCGAGGTGTTTACAACCACCTTTTCCAGTCCATTTTTGGTGTTCGGTTCGGTGATGGCAAAGCCATTTCCCCTGAGAATATCTGCGGCTGCAAAAAATGTTGCCAGATTCTTTGCCTGGTATTCGCCTAATAAGCCTAATTTCACATGGCACTGCCAATCCCTTTGCTTTGCCTCTATGGCAAATAGCCGCGATCCCCGGTTGACAATCCCCATAGGATCAACCTTGTACAATTCGTCGGCAAAACGTATCGGGGCATCCTGGTCCCGTGCCTTTTCAATAAAGACGTCTTTCGTCTCACCATGTGTTTCGCCAATCAGAACGGGAACCCCGGGTTTGATAATCCCTGCCTTTTCCAAAGCAATACTCTTCAACGAATTGCCCAGCAAATCGGTGTGATCTAAACCTATGTTGGTAATCACCGCCAGCTCGGGAGTGATGATGTTGGTGGAGTCGAGCCTGCCTCCCAGTCCAACCTCAATTACTGCCACATCAACCTTTTCCATGGCAAAGTATTGGAATGCCATGGCCACGGTCATCTCAAAAAATGAGGGTTTAACCTCGTTAAAAATAGCACCATGATTGGCAATGAAATCAACCACGTACTCCTCTGTAATCATCTGTCCGTTAACCTTAATCCGCTCGCGGAAATCTTTTAGGTGCGGAGAGGTATAAAGGCCTACGCTGTAGCCCGCCTCCATAAGCACCGATGCCAGCATATGCGAAACGCTACCCTTGCCATTGGTTCCGGCCACATGAATGGATTTAAAATGCCGGTGCGGATGATTAAAATAGCTGTCCAAAGCAAGGGTATTGTCCAGATTAACCTTATAAGCAGCCTTTCCGATACGCTGGTACATGGGAAGCTGAGAAAATAAAAACTGAATGGTTTCCTGATAATTCATTACCCAAATAGCATTGTTGCAATACGATGGGTTGTTGAAGTAAACCCATTTTTGTCAATTACTTATCTGCAAAATAACGTACAAAATCTGGTAAGCCAATGGTATTTTTAGTAATTTTGTTCGGTTAAAAACGATTAATAGGTAAAAATCCCATGGCAAAAAAGGAAGCTAAAATTTTTGTACTCGACACCAACGTTATTCTTCACGACTTTAACTGTATATACAATTTTCAGGATAATGATATCGTGATACCCATAGTTACTCTTGAAGAGCTGGATAAGTTCAAAAAGGGTAACGAAATGATCAACTACCACGCCCGCGAGTTTACCCGTGAGCTGGATAAGATTGCCGGCGATAACCTATTCAACGGCGGTATCTCGCTGGGGAAAGGGCGCGGAAAGCTGAGGATTGAAACCGGAAAACCCTTTCCTCCCGAAATGGAGCAATCTTTCGCCGATAAAAATTCTGATCATAGGATACTGGCAATAACCCACTATCTTCAGAAAAGCAACCCAACCCGCAAGGTCATCTTCATCTCAAAGGACATTAACCTCAGGATGAAGGCGAAATCATTGGGTCTCATGGCGCAGGATTACCTGTCGGACAAGGTTCAGGATCTCGACATCCTAAAAAAGGAGATAGAGATGATTGAGAATGTTGACGATGCTTTGGTTCAACGCCTTTACGAGGCGCAAGAGGGCATCGACCCCAAGGAGATCAATCTAAAACCGCACAATAACCAGTACTTCATCATCAGAAGTACAAAATCCAGTGCCTTGGGGCACTACAATCCATCAACCAACACCATTGGAAGAGTGGAAAAGGTTAGAGCATACGGCATTGACCCCCGTAATTCGGAGCAAACTTTCTCTCTTGATGCCCTTATGAGGCCCGATATTCAACTTGTGTCGCTTACCGGGAAAGCCGGAACCGGAAAAACCCTGTTGGCACTTGCTGCTGCCCTGCATCAGGAGAGCCGTTTTAACCAGATCCTGTTGGCCAGGCCAATTATACCCCTCGCTAATCGCGATATTGGCTATCTCCCGGGCGATGTTAACGAGAAGATTGGCCCCTATATGCAGCCCCTGTTCGATAATCTGACCGTGATAAAGAATAAATTCAAATCCAACAGCAGGGAATACCAGTACATTGAGGAGCTTCAGCGAACCGAGAGGCTGGTGATTACACCGCTGGCCTACATCAGGGGGCGGAGCCTTTCCAACGTCTTCTTTATCGTTGACGAGGCACAAAACCTCAGCCCTCACGAAGTAAAAACCATCATCACTCGCGCCGGAGAGGGAACTAAAATGGTATTCACCGGTGATATTCAACAGATCGATCATCCCTATTTGGATATGAAATCGAACGGATTAACCTACCTCTCCGATAAAATGCTGGGACAAAAGGTGTTTGCACATGTCAACCTTGTAAAAGGCGAACGCAGCTACCTTGCCGATTTGGCAAGTTCTATACTTTAGCCAATTACAACTTACCATTACGCTATGGATAACTCGAAAACACTGATAATTCTGCGTCATGCCAAATCATCGTGGGCTGAGTCCGGCGTACAGGATTTTGACAGATCGCTGGAGCCGAGGGGCGTAAACGATATCACAATGCTGGCAGGCAAGGTGAAAGCTAAAGTCAGCGAACTCGAGGCTATCTTTTCCAGCCCGGCCGAAAGGGCCATTCGTACTGCCATGCTATTTGCACAAACCGTAGGTTTTCCACAGGAAAAAATACGCGTTAGAAAGGATTTATACACCGTGGGATGCTTACAGCTCTGGGATATGGTAAAAGCTTTCGACAACGGTCTTTCCACGGTAATGGTTGTTGGGCACAACCCCACCCTCACCGATTTTGTTAATCTGTTCCTGGATCGACCCATAGACAACGTGCCCACATCGGGGATTGTTGGGTTAACCTTTTCTGACAAAAAGTGGGAAGACGTTAAGAAAAACACGCTGATTTCGAGTTTCTTTCATTACCCAAAGGAGTATCGATAACCCTAAATTAACCTAAAAGAACTATTGTGAAAAAAAAGGACTACATAAGCCGAGAGGTAAGTTGGCTTTCGTTCAATGAGCGCGTGCTTCAGGAGGCTGCCGATAAATCGGTTCCCCTTGTGGAGCGACTGCGTTTCTTAGGCATATTCAGCAATAACCTGGACGAATTTTTCCGGGTGAGGGTGGCAACCCAGCTGAGGTTGCTGTATTTTGGCAAAGGGATTAAGCAGTACATGCCCGAAAAACCTAAAAAAATATTGGAGAAAATTCAGCGCATTGTTCAGAATCTTCACATTCGGTTCGATGAGATTTTCAACGAGATTGTAGAGGAGCTAAAAGAAAAAGGAGTTTTTCTGATAGACGAGACCCAGCTTTGCGAAGAGCATGCAGCTTACATCCGCCGGTATTTCAATCGCAGAATCGCCGATGCCATTGCTCCAATGATGATCAGTAAGATTGACAAGTTTCCCGAGCTTCACGATCGTAGCATCTACCTTGCCGTCAAACTTTCGAAAAAGTTACTCCCCGAAGCTCACGAATACTCGCTAATTGAAATACCAACCAACGACTGCCCACGCTTCATCGAATTGCCCAAGATAGGTGATAACAAGTACATTATCCTGCTTGACGATGCCATCCGTTTCTGTCTAAACATGGTTTTCAGCAATCTGCCATACGATACTTTTGAGGCATACACCATCAAAATTACCCGCGATGCGGAGTTGGATGTGGACAACGATATTGCCGAGAGCCTGCTGGAAAAGATATCGAAAAGTGTGAGTAACAGGAAAAAGGGGCAGCCGGTACGGTTCGTTTACGATGCGAAGATAGCACCCGACATACTACAGTTCATTGCCGGCAAATTGGATCTGGACGAGGACGACAATATCATGCCGGGAGGAAGATACCATAACTTCAAAGATTTCATGGGTTTTCCCAACCCCGGTGGCCCCGACCTGATAAACGAGCCTATGATACCGGCTCCCATTCCTTTTCTCGAAAACGCTCCCAGCATTCTGGAGGTTATCAAACGGAAAGATTTCTCGCTCCACTACCCCTACCAGAGTTTTTCGTACTACGTACAGATGCTTCGCGAAGCGGCCATTGATCCTCAGGTTACCAGCATTAAGATTACCCTTTACCGCGTGGCCACCGAGTCGAAGGTGGTGAGAGCGCTGATGAATGCCGCCCAGAACGGCAAGTCCGTAACAGCGGTGGTGGAACTGTTGGCCCGTTTCGATGAGGGTGCAAATATTTTCTGGAGCAAGAAGATGGAGGAATCGGGAGTGAAGGTCATTTTTGGAGTTGCAGGACTCAAAGTGCATAGCAAGCAAACCCTTATCACCCGTATGGAGAACGGCGTTCCGGTAAGATATGCCACCCTTAGCACGGGCAATTTTCACGAGGGCAACGCCAATGTTTATACCGACTTCAATATTTTCACTGCCGACAAGGGGATAACCGGCGAGGTGGATAAGGTTTTCACTTTTCTCGAGTACAACTTTAAGGCTTTCAGCTACAAGCATCTACTGGTGGCACCCTATAACATGCGACGCAAGTTGTACTGGCTGATTGAAAACGAGATAAGCAATGCCAAAAAGAAATTGCCCGCGTACATCTACTGTAAGATCAATAATATTGTGGACTACGAGGTTATCCGTAAGCTGTATCAGGCCAGCAATGCAGGCGTAACTATTAAGTTGATGGTCAGGGGTATCTGTTCGTTGGTGCCGGGTATTCCCGGACAAAGCGAGAATATCCAGGTGGTCAGCGTTGTGGATAAGCTGCTGGAGCATTCGCGGTTCTTCATCTTCTGCAACAACAACCATGAGAAGTATTACATCTCTTCGGCCGACTGGATGACCCGAAATCTTGATTACAGGGTGGAAGTGGCATCGCCCGTTTACGATCACGATATCCAAAAAGAGCTGAAAGAGATTTTTGAAGCCGGCTTCAGGGACAACGTGAAAGCCCGAATTGTTAACGCCAAGCAGGATAACATTTACAAAAAGGAGTCGAAGAAGAAGCCCTACCGATCGCAAACCGAGCTGCATTCATTTTACAAAACAAATCACAGTAAAGCTAAGGAGAATTGAAAGTTTTAAAATTTGCAGCCATTGACATCGGGTCCAACGCAATACGTTTACTTTTGGTGAACGTACTGGAGGGTGTAAATTGTCCTGTTTTCAAGAAATCATCCCTGATAAGGGTTCCCCTCAGGTTG
>Ga0209605_1004020_pt1 | contig 12359 bp, 9 predicted proteins | sample AD_UKC035_MetaG_FD_184408 | JGI IMG/M metagenome (GOLD analysis project Ga0209605, IMG submission 184408) | Active sludge microbial communities of municipal wastewater-treating anaerobic digesters from USA - AD_UKC035_MetaG (SPAdes) (version 2) | ecosystem: Engineered > Bioreactor > Anaerobic >...
TGATCTGCATGTTCTCGGTCCGTCAGTAACGCCGGTAAACATGCTTAGGCACATCCCATGTCTGGACACCATCGAAGATCCCTGACCGTCCTAGATTGACGCCATCTCTAAGAACGGTATCGTATACGGTAGTGTATGGTTTTCGGTTGAAATTGCGAGCGAGGCGGAATCCAAGTAAGGTATAGGTGCAAACCAAAAACCTGAAAGGAGACCGCCTCGCATGGCAAGCGTACTACCAGAACGACAATCTGTCAACGGACGAGCAGTCCTTAATCAGATGTTCGAAGAGGCCTATCGTAGCATCGAGCAGGCGATAGCCCAGCGGTTAACACTTTGGTTGGAGACAGCGTTGACGACCCTGCTGGGCCGAGAGCCACACGAGCGACGGGCGCATGTACGGCATTGGGTTGAGCAGAATGGTGAGTGTGCCAAGTGCCATTCGCACGAAAGCAGGCGTTTCAGCCGTAATGGCAGCCGATCTCGGACCCTGCACTATCTGGATTTCACCTTGTCTCTGCGTTTGCCCCGAGTGGTATGCGTTTGTGGTGGCAGTGTCAGACTGGACTTCGGCGGCATCCTGCGTCCCTATCAGCGGCTTGGTGATGATGTCGATGAGCAAGTCCAGCGCTGGGGCAAACTAGGTCTCAGTGTGCGCCACATGCAGTCAGAGCTAGCTCATCTGCACCTGGGGCCGCTGGCGCTCAGCACGTTGACCGAGCGTTTACACCGTCTGAAGGCACTCAATCCGGCTAGAGACCCAAAGATGTGCCGCCTATCCTGTCAGCGGACGCCATCTGGGCCACCCAATTGCGGCCCAACGGCCACTACAAGCTGGACAGGAAAGGCCGACGCCGTGCGATCAAAGGGCGAGTGAAACGCCCCATCTTCATTGCCATGGGCATCTGGCCCGACGAAGACCGCTACGAAATCCTGGACTGGCAATTGGGCGAGAACGAGGAGGCCGAAGCCTGGGTCACTTTCCTCAGTTCGCTGGAAGAACAAGGTATTCGCGGCGCCAATGGCTTGCAACTGATCATCCATGATGGCGGCAGTGGTCTCTGTTCTGCCTTGCGTATGGTTCACTTTGATGCCGAACAGCAGCGTTGTCTCTTCCACAAACTGCAGAACATCTACAACGCCATCGAGGCGCCAGAAAACCTCTCACCAAAACAGCGTCGACGTCACAAGAAGGCCATCTTCCAGGACTTCCGCGACATCTGGGAGGCCAAGCACTACCAAACCATGTTGCGTCGCTATCTCAAAGTCGTCTGTGTCTACCGATCATCTCAGCCCAAAGCCGTGGCTACCCTGCGCCGAGATTTCCGCGACACCGTCACCTACTACCACTTCGAGCAACTCTTTCCTGACTGGTCCTGTCAGCATCTGCGAACCACCAGTCGCCTGGAACGCTTCAACCGTACTATCCGGTTCCGGTTGAAAGCCGCCAATGCCTATCATTCCGACGCCGGTCTGCAAGCCATGATGGCCCAAGAGACACATGCGTTCAATCATACACAAGCACTGCACTGAATTTCAACCGAAAGACGTACACTACCTTGGTACTATGCACGCCATAAGTATCTGTTCAAAATTGACTTGGGTGTATTCAACGTCCCAGGCTTCGGACGGCAAAGCCGGCAGGTTGAAGCCCTGCCAGGTTCTTGACGGCAAAGGGCTTCGCGCTCAGGACTCGGCCGGTGCGGCACCGTCCGAAGTCTCGTCGATCAACAGTGAGCAGTGCATAGCAGATAACGCCCCATCATCCACTGACACCGTTCACCGCCCACCGCCCACCGTTCACCGTTCACCGTTCACCGCCCACCACATCCGCAAACAGATCGCGCTCCACCGGCGCGCCGGGCGCGGGCGCGGGGATGCCGCGGATGAAGGTCTCCGCGCCCCAGTAGCGGCGCTGGATGAACTGCGGGATCCACTTGAAGCGGTCCTGGTCGCCCCCCTGGCTTTTGTGGCAGGCTGAGGCCTGGTCCTTGATCTTCAGGTAGGGGCGCACGTCGACGCGGGCGTGGACCGGCGTCTCCCAGGAGACGATCTGCACCAGGTCGATGTCGTGGTTGCGGCCGAACTTGCGCGGGTCTTTGCGCAGCAGCGGCATCACCCGCACCAGCAGCTTGAGCAGGCCAGGGGTAAAGGCGGTGAAATAAAGGCGCTGCGGCTGCCAGGGCGGGCCGGCCTCCGGGTACTGCGTTGGGTCGTTGGCAATCCCGAACGCGGCCACGGTGGCCTGGTGCAGCTTGATGTGGTCGGGATGGCCATAGCCGCCGAATTGATTGTCGCAGATCACCACCTGGGGGCGGTGGGTGCGCATCGACGCCACGATCTTGCCCACCACCTCGTCCATCGGCGCCTGGTAGAGCGAGGCCGGGTGCTGGTTGTCGGGACTGCCGGCCATGCCGCTGTCGCGGTAGCCCAGCCAATCGACGCCGCGCAGGCCCAGAGTCTGGGCCGCGCAGCACAGCTCGGCCGCGCGCAGTTGGGCGGTGCTGGCGACGTCGGCCAGCAGCTCGGCGTCCACGGTGCCGGCGTCGCCGTCGGTGCCGCAGACCAGCCAGACATCGACGCCAGAGCGGGCATAGCGGGCCAGCGTGCCGCCAGGGCCGAAAGACTCGTCGTCGGGATGGGCAAAAACAGCCAGAAGGGTGAGGGGGCGGGTCATCGTTCACCTCAGTCCAACAGACGCGCCAACGCCAGCGCGTTGTCGGGGAAGACGCGCAGGGCTTCCAGCAGCACGGCCAGCGCTTCTTCGTCGTCCATGCGAGCCAGGGCGCGCCGGGCGCGCGTCATGCCTTCCAGGGTGGCATCGTCCAGCAACAGGGCCTCCTGGCGCGTGCTGGAGCGGCGCAGGCTGACGGCCGGGTAGAGGCCAAGCTGGGCCAGCTTGCGATCCAGGTGCACCTCCATGTTGCCGGTGCCCTTGAACTCCTCGTAGACTACCTGATCCAGCCGGCTGTTGGTGTCGATCAGACAGGTGGCGATGAGGGTCAGGCTGCCGCCATCCTCGATGGAGCGGGCTGCGCCGAAAACCTGGCGCAGCGGGGTCAGGGCCGAGGCATCCATGCCGCCGGAGAGGGTCTTGCCGCCGCCGGGTGCGGCCAGGTTCTGCACGCGGGCCAGGCGGGTCAGGCTGTCCAGCAGCACCACCACGTGGCGGCCCTCTTCGCACAGCCGCCGGGCGTGGGCCATGGCCAGGGTGACCACGGCCGTCTGCTCGCGGTTGGGCGCGTCCAGGTCGGCCACCAGCACCAGGCCATCGACAATGCGGCGCAGTTCGGTGGCCTCCTCCGGCCGCTCTCCCACCAGCAGCACCAGCAGCTCCAGCTCTGGGTCGGCCGAAACGCCTTCGGCGATCTGGGCCAGCACGGTGGTCTTGCCGGCCTGGGGCGGGGCGACGATCAGCCCGCGCTGGCCGCGGCCGATGGGCGCGATCAGATCGAGCAGCCGGCCGGCGACGGCGCGCGGGTGGTAGCCCAGGATGATCTGTTGGCGGGGATGGATCGGCACCAGCTCTCTGAAGTCGGGCCGGTCGGCCAGGTGTTGCACGCCGTGGCCATTGACCCGCCAGACCGTCTCCACGGCCGGGCCGTAGCGATCCTCGACCGCGATCCCCTCGACCCAGTCGCCCAGGCGCAGGCCAAGGGCGCGCACCAGGCGAGCCGGCACGTGGGGCGCCTCGGGCCAGGGCACGGCGTCGGGCAGCAGACCGCCCTGGCCTTGCTTGTCCAGGTCCAGAAAGCCGCCGACCGGAAACTGGCCGCGCAGCAAGCGCGGCCGGTCGGGGATCGGTCCCGGCTGCCAGCGTTGGGCGGCCCTGGCCTGCGTGCGCCAGCTCGAAATATCGTAGTTGATGGGTGGAGCGCCACGTTTGGTGGTGGACAAGGTCAGTCTTCCTGGGCGCCATTGTAGCACAAAGGCGTCATTTCACACAACCGGTAGTTGCGGTTATACTATCGGCGCATGCTGCGATTTCGACCGCCGCCGCGGGCGGCGCCGGCCGAAGCCCGCCAGTGGCCGGCCCTGGCCGCTGGCGGGCTCCGATATCTGCCCACCACAATCAACCCAAGGAAGTCCCCCCATGAAAGTCCTGTTTCTGACCCGGGAGTACCCGCCCCACGTCTACGGCGGCGCGGGCGTGCATGTCGAATATCTGTCCGAGGAGCTGTCCAAACTGATGGACGTGGAGGTGCGCAGCTTTGGCGACCAGGAGGCGACGCTGAACGCCCATCTGGCCGTCAAGGGCTACCCCTTCGCCCTGGGCAGCTTTGCCAAGGTCGACAAAAAGCTGAACGGCGCGCTGGACACGCTGGAGACCAACCTGGCCAGCCTGAGCGCCCCGGTGGACGCGGATGTGGTGCATGTCCACACTTGGTACGCCCAGTTCGGCGGCGTGCTGGCCAAGCTGCTCTATGGCATTCCGCTGGTGCTGACCGTCCATTCGCTGGAGCCGCTGCGGCCCTGGAAGCGGGAGCAGCTCGGCCGCGGCTATGATCTCTCCTCCTGGATTGAGCGCACCGCCATCGGGATGGCCGACGCGGTCGTGGCCGTCTCCGAGGGCACCCGGGAGGATGTGCTGGCCCATTTCGACGTGGACCCGGACAAGGTCAAGGTGATCTACAACGGCATCAACGTGGAGCAGTACCAGCCCACGACGGAGACCAGCGCGCTGCTCAGGTATGGCGTGGATCCGACGCAGCCCTTTGTGCTCTTCGTTGGCCGCATCACCCGCCAGAAGGGGATCGTGCACCTGGTCAACGCCATCCAGCACATCAACCCGCAGGTGCAGATCGTGCTCTGCGCCGGCGCGCCCGACACCAAGGAGATCGCGGCCGAGATGGAGGCCGCGGTGGAGCGGGTGCGGGCCAGCGGCCGCCAGAATGTGATCTGGATCCAGGAGATGCTCAGCAAGCCGGATGTGATCCAGATGTACAGCCACGCCGCGGTCTTCTGCTGCCCCTCCATCTACGAGCCCTTTGGCATCATCAACCTAGAGGCCATGGCCTGCCGCACGGCTGTGGTGGCCAGCGCGGTGGGAGGCATCAAGGAGGTGGTGGTGGATGGCGTCACCGGCTACCTCGTGCCGGTGGAGCAGCTCGACGTCGCGCCCTTCGAGCCGGTGGATCCCGACAAGTTCGCCCGTGACCTGGCCGCGGCCATCAACAAGGTGTTGGACGATCCGGCGCTGTGCGACGCGATGGCCGCGGCCGGCCAGCAGCGCGCCCGTGATCTGTTCAGTTGGGCCAGCATCGCCGAGCAGACCAAGGCGTTGTATGAATCGCTGAGCGGTGGGCGGTGAACGGTATTCGGTGAACGGTATTCGGTGAACGGTGAACGGTGAACGGACATGGCGACGCTCCGCTCCTCATCAGCCATTCACCGTTCCCCATTCCCAATTTCCTATTCCTCATTGATCATTCACCGTTCACCATTCCTCATTGACCATTGACCATTGGACATTCCCCATGGAGCACATCATGGTTCCCCAGAACTATCCCCGCGTACTCATCGAGGCTGTTGCGCCGCAGGTGGACTGCGGCCGCTATCCCATCAAGCGTGTGGTCGGCGAAAAGGTCGTGGTCTATGCCGACATCTACAAGGAAGGACACGACAAGCTGGCCGCGGCGGTCAAGTATCGCCGCCAGGGCCAAGCTGATTGGCAGACCGCGCCCATGGCCTTCTGGGACAACGACCGCTGGCGCGGCGAGTTCAGCGTCACGGAGCTGGGCCGCTGGGAGTACACTGTCGAAGGCTACGCTGAACGCTACCTCTCCTGGGTCGATGAGATCGGCAAGAAGAACCTGCCGGGCGCGGACCTGACCAGCGAGCTGCTGGAGGGGGTGGCGATTCTCAAAGTCTCGGCCGGCCTGGCCGCCGGCGAGGATCAAGCGCGCATGGCGGGGATCATCGCGGCCATCGAGGCTGCGCTGGCCGCCGGCCAGCAGGCCGACGCCATCGCGCTGGGCACTGGCAACGCGATGCAGGCGCTGATGGCAGCCTACCCCGACCGGGCCGAGGGCTCGGAATACAGCCCCTACCTGGAGATCACCGTCACCCGGCCGGCCGCCCGCTTTGCTGCCTGGTACGAGTTTTTCCCCCGCTCGCAGAGCGCTGTGCCGGGCCAGCACGGCACCTTGCAGGACAGCATTCGCCTGCTGCCGCGTATCCAGGCGCTGGGCTTCGACGTGATCTACCTGCCGCCGATTCACCCTATCGGCCATGCCTTCCGCAAGGGCAAGAACAACAGCCTGACGGCCGAGCCGGGCGATGTGGGCAGCCCGTGGGCCATCGGCAATGAGCATGGCGGCCACACCGAGCTGGAGCCGAAGCTGGGCACTTGGGCCGATTGGGATGACTTCGTAGCCGCCTGCCGCCAGCACGAGATCGAGATCGCGCTGGACTATGTGATGAACTGTTCGCCCGATCACCCCTACGTGACCGAACACCCCGACTGGTTCTATCACCGGCCCGATGGCACCATCAAGTACGCCGAGAATCCGCCCAAGAAATATCAGGATGTCTACCCGCTCAACTTCGGCACGGAAGACCGGGAGGGGCTGTGGCGGGAGATGCTGCGCATCTTCCTCTTCTGGATCGACAAGGGAGTCACGACCTTCCGCGTCGACAACCCGCACACCAAGCCGGTGGCCTTCTGGGAGTGGGTGATCGGCGAGGTCCACCGGCAGCATCCGGGCGTGGTCTTCCTGGCCGAGGCCTTCACCAAGCCCAAGATGATGCGCCTGCTGGCCAAGGCCGGCTTCACCCAGAGCTACACCTACTTCACCTGGCGCAACACCAAGCCGGAGCTGACCGAGTATGTCACCGAGCTGACGGTGGGGCCGATGAAGGAGTACTACACCGGCAACTTCTTCGCCAACACCCCCGACATTCTGCCCACGGTGTTGCAGATCGGCGGCCGGCCGGCCTTCGTGATGCGCGCGGTGCTGGCCGCGACGCTGTCCGGCGTCTATGGCATCTACAGCGGCTTTGAGCTGTGCGAGAACGAGCCGGTCCCGGGCAAGGAAGAATACCTGGACTCGGAGAAGTACGAGCTGAAGCAGCGCGACTGGGATGTGCAGAGCCCCAACAACATCGCGCCCATCATCGCCCGGCTGAACCAGATTCGCCGCCAGCGGCCGGCCTTGCAGGGCTACAACGATGTGCGCTTCTTCCCGGTGGACAACCCCAACATCATCGGCTATTACAAGATGACCGAGGACAAGAGCGACATCGTGGTCTGCGTGGTCAGCTTGGATCCCTTCCACACCCAGGAGACGCTGGTACACCTGCCGCTGGCCGAGTTTGGGCTGAAGGCCGACGAGCTGTACCAGGCTCACGACCTGCTGCACGACGAGCGCTACCTGTGGCGCGGGTCGACCAACTACGTCAAACTGGAGCCGGGCGGCAAGATGGCCCACGTCTTCAAGATCCGCCGCTGGCAGCACTACGAGGCGGGGTTCGATTATTTTGTGTGAGGTAAGCAGGGTAAGTTTGCCCACCCAGTATTGATTGACAACAGCGGCCGCTTCATAGTAAAATACATACCGAAGTTTGCATCCTGCTACGAAACGAGGCTCGAACCATGCAGAAAATCATAGGCGTCACCGAATTGCAGCGGAATTTTCGCAGTGTATTCGACGAGGTGGCCCGCGATCACATGCCCTACGTGTTGACGCGAGGCAGCCGGCCGGAGGCTGCGATCATTCCCTACGATGAGTTTACCCGGTTTTTGCTGTGGAAAGAGCAGGAAGTTGTCTTTGAGTTCGACCGGGCCATGGCACGGCTGGCAGAACGCAACGCCAGCTACGGTGACGACGAGATCGACGCCGACGTAGACGCGGCCATCACCGAGGTGCGAACAGGCCAGGCACAGCAGCCATGAGGGCAGTGGTTGATACCAACATTCTGGTCCGTGCTGTGATCCGGCCGCAGGGCAGCGTGGGTCCCATTTTACAGCGATTGCGAAGGCGCGACTACACACTGTTGTTGAGCCGTGAGACGCTGGACGAAGTAGTGGAAGTCCTGCATCGGCCGCGCCTGCGGGTAAAATACGGCCTGAGCGATAACGTCCTGCGGGCAACGCTGCGGTTGATCGTGATACGCAGCGAGATGATACACCCCGGCATACAGATCGTTGTATGTCGCGACCCCAAAGACGACAAGTTTCTCGAGGTGGCCGTCGCCGGCCAGGCCGACGTCATCGTCAGCGGGGACGACGACCTTCTGGTCCTCAATCCTTATGCCGGTATCCCCATCGTGCCGCCCCGCCAGTTTCTCACCATGTTCGGTTACGGCGGTTGACCAGGGGAGCCGTGACAGCCATAAGTGGACGCCATGGCCCATCCCAGATATAATGCCGGCATTGACCGTCCGCATCCCCGCCCCATCCGGACGCGGCCATCTACAACAGAGAGGGCATTCCCCAGCGGGACAGAGGCCATCAGCAGCGCGACCTTTCGAGGCATCCCCATCAGTCGCCAGGACGTGCCTTGGCCGAATTTGACGCCCACAGCATGTCCAGGGTTTGAGGTAACAGAGAAGTGACCACCGACCTGACCTTCTTCACCAACGAGCCGGACGCCGCGCTGCTGGACCGCTTCAAGGCCACGCTACGCGATGTGCAGTTCTTCGATGTGCTGGTGGGCTATTTTCGCACCAGCGGCTTCTACCTGTTGGTCGACGCCTTGGCGGAGATCGAGGAAATTCGCATCCTGGTGGGGCTGGGCGTCGACCGCCAGGCGCTGGAGATCATCGAGGCCAGTGGGCAGCAGTTGGGGCTGGCCTTCCAGTCCGCGCGCCAGACCAAAGACCTTTTCGCCGATGAAGTGGTGGATGAGATGGAGCGCTCGGCCGATACGGCCGACACCGAACGCGGGGTGCGCACCTTCATGCAGTGGCTGCAGAGCGGCAAGCTCAAACTGAAGGCCCACCCCAGCCGCCAAATCCACGCCAAGGTCTACATCAGCCGCTTCCCCAGCCACGACCGCGATTTTGGGCGGGTGATCACCGGCTCCAGCAACTTCAGCTATTCCGGGTTGCTGGGCAACTACGAGTTCAACGTGGAGCTCAAGGACGCGCCCGACGTGCGCTTCGCCCTGGCCAAGTTCGAGGCGCTGTGGGCCGAGGCCATCGACATCTCCGATGCCTACGTCGAGACCATCCAACAGCGCACCTGGCTGAACGACCAGATCCCGCCCTACGACCTCTACCTCAAGTTCCTCTACGAGTACTTCAAGGAGGAGATCAACGCCGACCAGGAGATCGACGTCTGGCTGCCAGAGGGCTTCCTTGACCTGGCCTATCAAAAGCAGGCTGTGACCGCGGCGCGCAAGATCCTGGAGGCCTATGGTGGCGTCTTTCTGGCCGATGTGGTGGGCCTGGGCAAGACCTTCATCGCCGCGCTGCTGGCGCAGCAACTGCCCGGTCGCAAGTTGGTGATCTGCCCACCGGTGTTGCAGGGCTATTGGCAGGAGACGCTGCGTGAGTTCGGGGTGACGGCGCGCGTCGAGTCCATGGGCAAGCTGGACCGCATCCTGGAGACCGACTACACGCGCTACGACACGGTCTTCGTGGACGAGGCGCACCGATTTCGCAACGAGGGGACGCAGGGCTACGAGAAGCTGCACCGCATCTGCTGGGGGCGCAAGGTGGTGCTGGTGTCAGCCACGCCGCTGAACAACACCATCGGCGACGTCTTCACCCAGTTGAAGCTCTTTCAGGCCCCGCGACGCAGCACCATCCCCGGCGTCAGCAATCTGGAGAGCTTCTTCACCAGCCGCCTGCACTGGCTGGAGAGCTTCGAGAAGGGCTCGCCGGAACATCTGGAGGCGGTCAAGCTGGTGGCCGGCCAGGTGCGGGAGCAGGTGCTGAAGCACGTCATGGTGCGGCGCACCAGGAGCGAGATCACCCGCTTTTTCCAGGAGGACCTGAGCCGGCAGGGGCTGGCCTTCCCCGAGCTGGCCGACCCGCGGCGCATCGTCTACCGCTTCGACGGCGCCATCGAGGCGGCCTTCGACGCCACCATCGAACGGCTGCGCGGCTTTGCCTATGCCCGCTACACGCCGCTGCTCTACCTGCGGGCCGGCCTCTCGCAGTTGGAGGAGCAGTCGCAGCGCAACGTGGGCGCGTTCATGAAGGGACTGCTGGTCAAGCGGCTGGAGAGCAGCTTCTTCGCCTTTCAGCGCACCCTGGCCCGCTTCATCCAATCCTACCAACGGTTCAGTGCCATGGTCGAAGGGGGCACGGTCTACATCAGCCAAGCAGTGGACATCTACGAGCTGCTGGAGCGGGAGGACGAGGCGGAGCTGCTGCGACGGGTGGAGGAGGGCGATGTGCGCCAGTACCCGGCCACGGCCTTCCGGCCCGACTTCCTCGACGACCTACGCCGCGATCTGGCGCTGTTGCAGGAGATCCAGGGGCTGTGGCAGGGCATCGTGGCGGACCCCAAGCTGGAGCAGTTCATCCGTGAGCTGCGCCGCGATCCGGCGCTCAAGGGCCGGCGCATCATCGTCTTCACCGAGTCCAGCGAGACGGGCGGCTACCTGTATGAGCGCCTGGACGCGACCTTTCCGGGCAAGGTGCTTTTCTACTGGAGCCAGGGCGCGGCCTGCGGCGGCGCGGCCATAAGTGGGCCGGCCGCGCGTGAGCTGATCCGCCAGAACTACGACCCACAGGCCACGGCGCAGCGCAACGACCTCGACATCCTGATTGCCACCGACACCCTGTCCGAGGGGGTCAACCTGCACCGCGCCAACGTGGTGGTCAACTACGACCTGCCCTGGAACCCGACGCGCGTCTTGCAGCGGGTGGGCCGCGTCAACCGGGTGGGCACAGCCTTCGACCAGGTCGCCATCTATAACTTCTTCCCCACGGCGCAGTCGGACGAGCATCTGGGTCTGGAGGGCAACATCAAGGCCAAGATCCAGGCCTTCCACGACATTCTGGGCGAGGATGCCCGCTACCTGACCGACGAGGAGGTGGTCAGCCAACACGAGCTGTTCGGCGACCGCCTCTACGACGCGCTAAACCGCCAGGAGAGCTACCTGGGAGAGGAGGCGGCGCGCTCGGAGTTGGAGTATCTCCAGGTCATCCGCCAGGTGCGCGATCAAACGCCGCAGACCTTCGAGCGCATCAAGCGTCTGCCCAAGAAGGCGCGCTCCGGGCGAGTCATCGCCGCTGCGCCCGACAGCACAGCCAGCGCGCGGCTGGTCAGCTTCTTCCGCCGGGGCCGGCTGAAGAAATTCTACACCGGCGCCGGCGATACGCCCACGGAGTTGACCTTCCTGGATGCGGCCGACCTGCTGCGCTGTACGCCGGACACGCCGCGGCTGCGCATTCCGGCTGACTACTACGACCTGTTGGCGCGCAACAAGGCGGCCTTTGCTGAGGCTACCGAGCCGGAAGCGGGGCCGGTTCCGCGCGGCGGGCAGTCCAACGTGCGCTGGGTGGTCAACTATCTGAAAGCGATTCGCCGGGCGCCGACGTTGACCGACGAGGATGAACGTTATCTCCAGGCTGTGCTGGACGCGTTCGAGGCCGGCGTCGTGCCCAGCCTGCTCAGCCAGCGTCTGCGGCGCAGCCTGGAGCGCGAGACCAACCCACTGCGCGCCGTGGGCACCCTGCGCAACACCCTGCCGGGCAGCCTGGTGGACGGCCCACAAATCGCCGCGGCCGATGCGCAGCCGGTGGAGGTGATCTTGTCGGAGTATCTCGCCCCATAGGTGCCGGGCACTCAGGCGCAGGTACATATAGATCTAAGTGCCCGGCACCGAAACGCACCGCCCGTCAAGGAGTGTTATGCCACCACGCCGAGTCAAGTTCGCCCCTGGCGAATACTACCACATCTACAACCGCGGCAGTGGCCGCCATCCCATCTTTCGTGAGCAGGCTAACTATCAGTTTTTCCTGCTGCGCCTCAAGAAGTACTCCGTTGAGTTGTCAGTTGCCGTCATTGCGTATTGTTTGATGCCCAACCATTATCACTTCTTGCTGCGTCAGGATGGTCTGGACGCGGCAGGCCTGGTGCCTCAGCGCGTCTGCAACGGCTATGTCAAGATGTTCAACAAGCGTTATGGACGCACCGGAACGCTGTTCGAGGGCCGTTTCAAGGCGATTCATGTCGACCGGGAGAGTTATCTGCTCCATCTCTGCCGCTACATCCACGCCAACCCGGTCAAGGATGGTTTGGTGGTGCGATTGGAGGATTGGCCCTATTCGAACTATCACGAGTGGATCGGCGCGCGGCACGGCAGTCTGGTGGACATGGGATTTGTGACTGACAATTTTCCGCAGCCTGATCTGTATCGTCAGTTCGTGCAGGATTACCTGGACGGTCGGGCGAAGATGCCGAA
>Ga0209605_1004033_pt1 | contig 12325 bp, 12 predicted proteins | sample AD_UKC035_MetaG_FD_184408 | JGI IMG/M metagenome (GOLD analysis project Ga0209605, IMG submission 184408) | Active sludge microbial communities of municipal wastewater-treating anaerobic digesters from USA - AD_UKC035_MetaG (SPAdes) (version 2) | ecosystem: Engineered > Bioreactor > Anaerobic >...
TCACCAGGCGGCCCGCCGTCAAGACCAAGGGGCTCGTGCGCTACTCTCGGCGGTTGCCTCGAGCCACCAACGTGCCGATTCCTGCCGGCAGCATCGTCACCACGCCGAAGGATGCCAACGGTGTTGAGTACCGCTACTTCACGACCACCGAGGCGGTGCTGCTGTCTGGTCAATTGTACGTGGACGTCGAGGTGGAGGCGGAAACGGCAGGCTCGGCATACAACGTCGGGTCCAACGTCATCACCAAGATGACGACGTTCATCTCCGGCGTCGATTTCGTGTCGAACGCATCTGACTGGATCACGACAGTAGGCGTCGACGAGGAGATCGATGGGCTTCTGCGCAAGCGCTGCTACCTGGCTTGGGAGGAGTTGTCGCAGGGCGGAACTGCGCCGGCGTACGTCTCGTGGGCTATGTCGGTGCCTGGCGTCAAGAGCGCTTTCGTGGACGACACGCTGCCTCGAGGCGAAGGCACGCTGGACGTGTACATTGTCGGCGAGGCGGGGCCTCCCGAGCCGGCGCTGATTGCAGCAGTGCAGGCATTGGTCGACGAGAATCGTCCGATCACTGCAGACGCTCTGGTGTTGGCTCCAGACTCGGTGGTGGTCCCCGTAACGATGACCGTGGTGCCGCAGGTCGGGTACGACACGACGGTGATGGACACAGAGTTGCGGCGGCGGCTGGCTGTCTACTTCTCGGACGTTGATGACGACACGCTTGCCATCGATCCGCTGGGAGTCGGTCGCAACGTGGTGCCAAGCCGAATCATCGCCATTGCGATGGCTGTGCCTGGCGTGTACTCTGTGACTTTGGCGGCGCCGGCTGCTGAGGTCGAGATCGCTTCCAACGAGTACCCGGAGTTGGGAACGATCACAATCACCATGGGGATACCGAGCGATGAGTAGACCGTCGGATACCATCGACCACATCAGCGACTATCTCTGGTGGCTACTGCCGACGTTTCTCAAGCGTAAGGCACGCAACGAGTCGCTGTTGGCGACGCTGTTGGACATCTGGGGCGAGGAGTTGGGAACCTACCGCAGCCACGTCTCTGACGTCCTCAGCGTTATGCTGCCGGCTACAAGCGAAGGCGACTGGCTGGATCGTATTGCCAGAGCCAAACAGATCCTGCGCCTGAGCGGCGAAACAGACGAGTCGCTGCGGGTACGAGTGGCATCAGCGTTCGACGTCAAGCGCAAGGCAGGCACGATTCCTGGCATGATCGCCGCCATGGCCAAGATCGGTTACACCGTCGTCGTCTCCGAGCCGAACAAGGGGACATCCAAGTGGTCCAGGTTCGTGGTGTCGCCAACAGCGTGGGACGGCGTTGTGGCAGCGCAAGAGGTGTTCTACCAGGTGGCCAATGCTCTGCGACCTGCTCATACTCGAGTCTTGGTCGACTCTGCTTTGCCGGCTTGCACCTGGGATGATTGGGAAGATGGCGTCGACGAGCCACTGACGTTGGACGACGATGGCACGTTGGACGACTGGACAACGTAAGGAGATGTTGGATGGCACAGAATAGAACGCACGACTACCGTGGCCCCCGCTCGTCGGAGAATCTCAACCGGCACTTTACCGACCTGGTGCCTGTAGGTGTGTATCGAGGCCTCCACGTGGCAGCGGACGGCGTTATTGCGCCGGGCGTGCTGCTGACTGCGGAGGGCATTCGCATCGAGCAAGACACTGCGACGTCGGTGGTGGTGCCGGCTGGCGACGCTACGCACACCAGATTCGACTTGATCGTCTGCAACCACGAGTACGAGAAAACGGTGCCTGCTCCGGCAGCAACCTTCGAGGTGATCGAGGGGACGCCAGCCGCAAGCCCCGCCATGCCGGAAATTCCAGAGCATTGCACGCTGCTGGCCGTCGGCGTGATGCTGGCCACCGAAACCGAGTGGGACACAGTCATCCCGGCGCCGAAGGTGATCTCGGCAGTCAACTGCTACGTCGACGCCGACCAGGCGTGGCACGTTCGCCACGGCGATGAGGGCGCCATGCTGATGGCTTACGAAGGCTTCAACGACCACGGCGGTGAGTTCAAACTCTTCGTCCTCGAGGCTGGAACGCTGGCAGACGACGCAGTGATTACCTGGGGAGACGCACAGTTGACCATCTCGGCCGAGGGCATCCAGGCCTGCGTCGAGTTGCAGACCAGCAAGATGGACAAGGCAGGAGGGACGTTTGACGGCCCCGTGGAGTTCGACGACACAGCGACCTTCAACGACGCTGCCATCTTCAACCACGAGGACCCAACCGCCGTGGCCTTTGACGACTGGATTACCTTCACCCGTCATGCGGTGCCGGCGCAGGCCAACAGCCACAAGTGGCTCAACAAGACCTACTATTGGGAGTCAGTTACAGACCCGACTGGGACGACGCTGATCGTTCCCATCCCAGCGATGGTTGGTGCTGAATTGGTAAGCGTCGACATCGGCTTGAAAGGCCATGTGTCAATCGACTACGAGTGCGAGGTTGGGTTGTCGAAGGTGCCGTTTGGCAACATGCTCGGTACGGTCGACTTCTCGGAAGAGACGTGGGATCTGACGCACAACGTCGAGGTCTTCACCAACTTGGTGGTCAAGGACCCTGTGACTCCGTTTGGCGCTCTGCCGTATGCGTTCGTCGATAGCGAGACGCTGTACCTGCGAGTGCGCACCGGCGCTGCTGGCATACTGTTCACCGGGGCTCGTTTCAACTATCGGCGCAAGCGGATCGCTGTGTGACGTCCTCGTCCGCAAACTCCCGCACCCAGTCAGGAACTCGATCCGTCAGGCGCTCCAGCCCGACCACCAGCCGTGGCTTGCCACGAGCCTCTGAGTAGACCTTGGCAAATCCGGCAAAGGTGATCTGGCAGTCGTCTCGCCAGATTGCCTTCAGGCCGTCGTATAGCCCCTTCTTGATGTTGTCCTCGTCCGGTTTGACCGGCGCCCACATGAACCCCTCTTCCAGGCCCGCCTTCAACTCACCCGTGCGTTTGGAGCGCTCGCACAATCGTTTCGGGCGAGGCAACACCACGACCAGCGTGATGCGCACGGGTCCCTCGAGCAGTTCTGCCGGCAGCGCCTTCGACGCAGTGTAGGCAACGGCCGCCTTCCAATTCTCCGTATGGCGTTCTGGGTACACTCGGACGTCGCCACCTGGAGCTGCGCTGCGGGCCCGGGCTGCTCCCTTCGGCTGCAGCGGTATCACAAACTTCCACACCATCACGATACTCCAAGTGCTGAGATGGCTTCCCGCCGTCCGACCAGCGCCAAGTGCGACATGGCTCGAGTCACGGCCACGTAGAGTAGGTTGCGCTCCTCTGCGTCCTCTGCAGCAGTCTTGCCCCGCTGTACGCCCATCGAGGACCCTACGCCGACAACCACCACGTTCTCGAACTCGAGGCCCTTGCTGGCGTGCGCCGTCATAATCACAGCGTCGGCCGCAGCGTCAGCGCCTGGCAACAGATCCTGCAAATCTCGACGCTGATACCACGCGACGAAATCTGGCAGCGTCATCTCCGACTTGGCATCCTGCCGCACGACGCTCGCATCCTCGGCAGAGTAGCACGCCACCAGGTGGCCAACCTCAGTAGTCTCTGGCGACTCGACAGGCCGGCACATGCCGATGGACTTGGCCTTCGTGGCCAGCCACTCGCATTGCGGGTCCATGGCATACCTGGCGGCCAAGAACGCCTTGCGCCATTCTGGCTGGGCGTAGCGGTCGAAGCCAGGACTGGCTACCATCGCTGCGATTCCCTGCTGCTCCAAGAACGCACTGACCTCGACGATCTCGTGATTCGTGCGGCAGAGGATGTGCACGGGCCCACCAGTCTCCCGCAGCATAACGCCAGCCGCAATGGCTGCCACCTCGGGCGAGTGCTGCTCGACGCTCGAGAACCAGCCACGTACGTCGCCTGCGTTGGTCTTGAACGGCCGGAGGTCCAGGCCAGCACCTGGCTGCACCAGGTTGGCGACGTCCAAGATCCGAGCGCCAGATCGGAAGTTCATCGTGATAGGCCACGTGGCATCGACCTGCGCTTGCCAAAGATGCTCGGAGTTGGCTCCCCGGAAGCCATAGATGGCCTGCTGCGGGTCGCCTACGATAAACGTCCTGTCGGGCTCCACCAGGCCAAGAATCTGAGCCTCAGCGTCGTCGACATCCTGGTATTCGTCCCAGAGGATCGTCCTGGCGTGACGACGAAACCACGCACGCACATCGGCGTGGGCCTGCAACGCTGCCACGAAGTGGTGGACCAGCGAGCTGACGTGTACCAGTCGGTTGGAGCGCATGTAGCGAGCCACGTGCGTTGCCAACGCCTGCTCGCCAGCGTCGCCCCACCGCTTTGGCTCATCTCCCTGCGCCGCCTTCTTGACCTTCGGGCAGACCTTCGAGCGCAACGAGCACACGCTTGCCACGTGGTCGACCACTGCGTCTGTCTCTGCATCTGTGAGCGGCGTCTGCCGATGAGCGCCGTCGGCCGCCATGGCCAGCGCCAAATAGGCCATGCCGTGGATCGTGCCAGCGTAGCCGATGTCGATGCCGTGCTCTCGCCGCACCCGACTGCGAATGGTCTCCCCAGCTCGGCGGGTAAAAGTGATCGCCAGCATGGCCTCCGGATCTGCGCCGTCTCGCAGCCACCTGCCAATCTGCTCCACCAGCAGCGTGGTCTTGCCTGCGCCAGCCACGGCGATGATACGCTTGTGGCGTGCGACGTTGGCCACAGCGGCTTCCTGCTCCAGTGTCAGCAGCATGGATGGCCTCCAGCCGCAGTCTCTGCGCCCTCGAGGCCGTGGCGCTCGACGTCGGCCACGACCTTATCCAGCCAGCGACCAGCGTGCCTGCAGATCTCCTTGGTGGCTCCGTAGGATGCCCCAGCGATCTGGCCTTTGTCCGTGTGGATTGCGATAATCATAACAGCGTCGCACTTGTAGTACTGTGCGAGTCGTTTGGCGTGCATGACTGTCGGTTTTTGCATGGTGCCTCTTGAAAAAGACCCCGGTGCCCAACCGGGGAAACACGACCTGACAAGAGTATTGTGCAAGGCACGCTTCCGGGCCAGAAGCATGCGGTTACTCCTTGTTCGCCAAGCAGAACCGCACCAAAGAGCCACGGGCAGTTCTTTCCGTTTGCGCGCTCGGAAGGGCTGCCAACCACCACTGCGCTTGCTGGGACGCCTCCCGAAAGGGGCCAGCCAAGCCACCGCACTTGGCTGACCTTTCGAAGTGCGACCTACGTTTCCTTGTCAGCGCCCATCTTCGCCAACTTCATCAGGTACTTCTGGCGCTCAACTTCCTGGGCCGCTGCAAAGCGTCGCAGCGTTGCAGTAACAGTATGGTCCGATGGCAGGATATCGCTAACCACGGAAGCGTATGGCTCGCTCGTCACCAGGTGCCACAGGATCCTGCCCGTCACAGCGGCGTCCGTGCCAGCGTCGTGCATTGCGCCATCTGCGTGAATGCCGAGTTTCTCTGCCACGGCGGCCAACTTGTGACGTCCCGTCCCCTTCCAAAAACGGCCGATCTTGTCGTGGCGCACCAGCAGCAGCGTGTCGACTCGGACTGCATTGGACCACAGAACGTCCAGATCGATGCCGGCAATCCTCGCCACAATGGCGTCGTCGAATCGGAATCCGTTGTACGACACGATCACCGAAGCGTCTGCAAGACCAGCAGCGAGGTTTGCGATCACATCCGAATCGCTCGGCGCATCGGCGACCATGGCGTCTGTGATTCCGTGCACTGCCGATGCCTCCTCGGGAATCCGCAAGCCAGGATTGCACAGCGTCTTTGCCGCCTTAACAACCTGCCCGCCCTCCATCCGAACGAGCGCCACCTGCACAACTCTGGCAGTCTCCGGCTCGGCGCCCGTTGTCTCGAGGTCGTAGATCGTCCAAGGCATGTACCGCCAATCGATGTCAGCCATCGCTTCGCTCCCCCATGTCGACCACAGCCCAGCCAGCCGGAATAGACTGTGCCCGATGGCAACTGGCCAGGACGACAGCGTCGAACGCTTCGATGTCCAGGCCTGCCATCAACCGAGTCAGCCACTTGCCGGGCAACTCAGCGCTCTCCAGCGTGAGCACTCTTGTTCCCCCTTTCGGCGGCAGTGCGCTGAGCATCGCAGCAGCGAACAAGACCTTCTCGCCACCCGACAGCGTCTCCACATCGATGTCGACTCCGTCTTTGTGGACGCCGAACATCTTGGCTTCCAAGTCCACGATGAACGTGCCGTCGATCCCCATGCGATGCAGACTGCTCGTAATGCGGTCGACGATAGGAGCCGTCGCAGCCTGGATGCTGCCAATCACGCCAGCAGCAGCCCCCTTGTGCGCCGCCTTCAGCACCGTGGCAGCCATGCTCTTGCCATCGACGTTGATCTCGGCGAGCAGGGTGTCCCTGGCCCTGGCTGCGTGGGCTGCCTCGACTCGTCGCTGCAACATCTCGATGTCAACCGTCAGATCCTCCGCATCGCCAGGAGGCGGCACCGGGTCGGCACGCAGTTGGTCGAGTTCCATTGCCAGTCGAGTGCGCTCGTTGCTTGCCTCGGTGAAAGCGTCCAGCGCCTGCGTAAGCTTGGCGACGAGACTTTCGGCTGCCACGTGCTGCTCGTGCAACTTGGCTCGCTGGTCGGCCCACCGTTGGAACGCTGACTGGTAGCCTTCCTGTGCCTGGCGCAGCATCTCGAGTTCTCGCAGCCGCATGGTGTACTCGGTCTCGACCTGCGCCACGTCCTTGGCCGCTCGCTCTGCGTCCGACCGCTGTTCGTTGGCGTGCTGGATCTTGCCAAGCACCGCCGCCTTACGGCGCTCCCAATCGCTGATCTGAGCACGGAAGTTGGCTTCCTGCTCCACAGCGTCAGCTCTCGCAGTCTGCAACGCTCGCAGGTTATCCAGCAACGCTTCCACGCGAGCCATCTTCTGATTGAGCACCTCCTCGGCGCCCGCCGCAAACTCGACCAGATCTTCAGGCGCAGGACAAGCTCGGCACATCACGGGACAGACGCCAGTCTGAGCCGCCTCCCAACGCTGGCGCACCGGTCGTCCCTCGTTGCGTTCCGTCTCAATCTGAGCGTTGACCGCTGCGATCTCAGCGTCGTACATCTCGGGCGAGCACTCAGGCCTCGTAGGCTCGCACGCTTCCACGTCAGCGTACTCGTGCTCGAACGTCTGCAACTGCAGCGTCCACGTGGTCATGGCATCTCGCCCACGCTGGGCATCCCGGATCGCCTGCTGCAGCCCAGCGACGTTGACCTCGAGGCCACGCATGGCTCCCAAATCCGGTCTGGTAGGTTCGACACGCTTGTGCGTCTCCAGCGCCTCTCTGGCAGCGTGCGCAGCCGCATTCGCCGCCTCGATGCTGGTGACTTGCGTCTCGAGTTCGTTGATCTTGCTGGTCAGCCTGGCGATCCGAGTGAGGTAGCCATCGATGCTGGCAAGGTAGCGAGCGTGGTCCCCTTTTGCCTTCTCCTGGTCCCTGGCCGTCGCCATAAGCACACTCAACTGCGCCTCGAGCGCTGGCACGTCAGCCGCAACTTCCACAGCGGCGCCACCAGAGTTCGTGGCCTCCATCGCTACCTTCAGCGACGTCTGTCGATCCTGCTCTGCCTTGTTTGCCGCATCTCGCAGCGCCTCAAGAATCTCCTCAGCCGACGCATCGGGCTTCTTGAACACAGCGAACGCCGCAGTCATTGCCTCCGAGCACTTCATCACCTCAGCCATCTTGACGAGGCGCTCTCGCAGATTCGTAGCGTCGTCCTTCGACATGCGACCTGCCACGTCCGGCTCGTTGGCTTTGCCCTTCTTGGCTGGTGGCTTCAGCGCAGCCTCCATGTGGCACATCGCCTGTGCAATGGCCCACCAGCGTTTTTCCTTGTCCTCGGGCTGCGGCAGGTACGTGGCGAGAATCTGCGCTCGCTCAGTATCGCCAGCCGAAACGAGACGTCCAAAATCGGCATAGATCAGGTCGCCTGCAAGCTTGGCAGCCGCAGCCTCAGCTTGGGGCCCGCTGTCGGTGCCGACAATCGTGACCACCTTTGCCTTCTTCTCAGTGGCCTTCAAGACCCGAGTAACACGATGCGTGTTCAACTCGATCTCGACCGTTGCCCCGTCTTCTGCCAGTTTGAGCAGGCGACCGGGGTCCTGCGTGTCGCCTTTGCCCATGCGCATCGACGCCACCTTGCCAGCCAACCCGAAGTGGATGGCAGCAATCAGTGCGCTCTTGCCCGTGCCGATGTCGCCCTGGAGCAGAGCAGCACGACCAAGGTCGTACTCTCCAGAGCGCTTCTTGAATCCCCTGTATCGGATCTTCATTGGGGTGTCCTCCTAGCTGAAAAAGCCGCTGAACGGGTCGTTCGAGTCAGTCTTTTTGGCAGCCGGTTGCTTGGGAACTTGTGCGGGAACGGGCTGAGGCTTGACCGGCGTTGCCACAGGCGCCTGAGGCGTCGTGACAGCCGCCGCAGCAGCAGGCTGAGGCCGCTCGGCGGGCATGGCCGCAGCAGCAGGCTGAGCGCTCGGCGCAGGCTTGGCATTGATGAGAGCCAACTCCTTGTGGCGCTTGGTGATCGCCATCTTGATGCTCGTGACCGTGTCGGGGTCCTGGTCTGCGACCGAATACTGGTTGGTCTCCCACCAAGCCTCGAGCGCTTCCTGCGTCTGGCTCGCACCGATGGCTTCGAGCGACTTACGCTTGAAGCTTTCTCGGGCAGCCCAGTCGCTTCGCTTGCGTTGGTCCTCTGCGTTCTTGCCATCGTCGTCGTCGTCGACGACCAGTCCGATCAGCGAGTTCAGAGCGTACCTCCGGAGGTACGAGATCGCGCTACCAATCGCCTGCGCTCCCATGTCGTTGGCAATCGGAACGCTGGCCTCGCTGGCCACGTACTCGCCAGTCGCTGAGTGGACGAGCCACGTCTCAACCACCACGAACCCAGGCTGGTGCGCAGTCGGCTGCATAACGACGATCCCATACTCGGAAAGCAGCGGACGCAGCACGTCCATGCATTCTGCGAGCGTTGCGTACGTGTAACTGAAAGTCCGACGCCCTTCGACTTTGACCGTCTTGGTTGCCACGACGGTTCTGAGAGCCGCTTGCACACCCGCAAGTTGACTCGCCAGATGTTGAATACTGTCGCTGTGTTTCACTTGGTCCTCCTTGTCTACGAGGCGGTCACGACCGACTGCCCGGGGTCAACGTACTGAACAAGCGTGTCAGCCTGCAGACGACCGTCTGCGATGGCTGCCGCCGTCTCCTCCTTCATCCGAGCCAGAAGCGCATCGAACGTCATCCCGAAACCACGAGCGACCAGTTCGATGGTGCTCTTCGTGGGCGGCTGGCGGTCAACCCGCTGGTTCAAACTGGGATAGGCCACAGAGTCTCCCTGCTGCTGCAGGGCCCGCACAAGGTCGGCGAACGTCAACCCACGCCGAGCCAGTTCGACGTCGATTGCCAGTCGCAGCGGATTCAGGTTCTTGATCATCGATCACCTCCAGTTGCCCGTGTATGGGCCGTTCAAGCCAAAAACAGCAAGCGTCTGAATCAGACCGCTCGCCGCAATTCCTGCTGCAGTGCGCAGATCGTCGGAACGCTGACGCCGACCATCCGACTCGCCGCCTCCTTGTTCCCGCCCTCCAGCGCAAGGGCCTCGACGATCCGCATTCGTGGGACGCCAGTCTTCGTGGAGCCAGCAGCAGCGGCGATCACGTTCGCCAGAGTCAGTGCTGCGTCCGAGTTGTCGACGTCCAGCACATCGTCTTCAACCGCCGGCTCCCACCGCATGCGCTTGGCCAGATTGTTCCGGATCTCCAGGCGCACGCACTTGCCAAGGTAGGTCCAGACTTGCGTGTCTCGCTCAGGGTCAAAGCGTTGTGCGTAGTGCACGGCCGCCAGAAGGCCATCGCCAACGGCGTCGTCAAACTCTGACGCCGGCAAGCCCATGCCAGCCACTATCGACCGCACCTTGTTCATCATTTCCTTGGCGTTGATCTGCATGGTCTCTCCTTTGCCGGTACAAGGCCCCGGCTTGGCGCTGGTGATGGGTAGGTTAGCCCCGGGCCTTGCGGCGGGCGATCTGCATGGAGCGCTCGCTCATGCTGTGGCAGGTGGTGTAGTGGCCAGCCGTGCTGTCATAGACCCGGACAGTCCCGTCGGCGTCCACGGTCATGCGGTAGGGGCGGCGGGTCTCGGTGCTGAATGCTTTGGTCGTCATTGTGATAGTCATCGTCTTCTCCGTCTTGTCATCGGCTGGCTCCCTGCCAACCACGTGTGCCACACTAGCGTGCCGTTCATCGGAATGCAAGAGACAATCTGAGTTTTTTTTGGCCTGCGGTTTGCGATTTTCTGCTTTCTGCAATCGGCAACGTGCGCCATACTCAACCAAGCGCGCAAGCGCTCCACCAAAGGGGCTCCCGCTGCTCGGCATCTTGGCCGGTGCCGAGAGCGGTCCCCGTAACGGCCAACGAGGTGGTACAATTGGAGTTACGCTTTCCTAGTGGCGGGATGCTCATCCCGACCGCCAGCTTGCCCGACGGCAGGCTGGCAATCGTCAATCCAGAGCTGAAGGTAGCAGAGCGCTACGGAGGGCCCAGGGCCACCGGAGACATCGATCCGTACATCTGCGGCAGCTACCAGTATCCACCAGATCCGACATGGACGCTCGTGCCTCGAGGCGCTCTTGACGCCACGGGGTTGGATACTCGCATGATCCTTCACCCGGCATCGCAGGCCATCACAGACGCACGACGGTTGCCAAAGCACCTGACATTTTCTGGCACGCTGCGGCCGTATCAGCAGGCAGCCGTAGACGCTGCCAGCAGCGCGCTGCACGGAATCATCGTGATGCCACCTGGAGCTGGTAAGACGGTCACGAGCCTGGCCATTGCTGCCAAGCTCGGGCTGCGCCCGCTGGTCCTGGTCCATACCCACGATCTGATGCAGCAGTGGATCGACTCGAGCACCAAGTTCCTTGGCTACCCGCTGGATCAGATTGGCGGCGGCAAGGTCACAACCAACTCTCTGGTGGGGTCGGTTGCGATGGTCCAGACTATTACTGAGTGGCCTCCGTTGGAGCGAGAGGCGCTGGCAGCCCGCCACGGAGTGCTGCTGGTGGACGAGTGCCACCACGCACCGGCCAGGACCATCATGGCGGTTTTGTGGAACATGGGACTGCCGAGGCGCTTCGGCGTCAGCGCAACGCCAGACCGAGCGGACGGCCTGACGCCGATTCTGTTCTGGTCGCTCGGGCCCATCATTCACCGGGTTTCCAACAGCGATCTGGTCCAGGCTGGTGTGTCGGTCACTCCGAAGGTGGTGCGAGCTGACAGCGATTTCGATTTCGTGCTTGATAAGCAGGTGCGAATCGGCAGATCGTTTGCCAAGTGGGGAAAGCAGACGTATTGGTCTGTCTGGGAGGGCAAGACCAGCAAGTTGCTGGCCGAAGCCACCGACGTCGCTCGCCGCAACGGGCGCCTCACAGTCCGAATGGTGCCGGAGGATGTCGCTGCAGATCTGGCTGCGGAGTGCAAGAAGATGCAACTCGATGTCGAAGCGCAGGTCGATAGCTCGTGCCTGGCCAAGTGCTACAAGGCCATGTGCGTCGACGAAAAGCGCATCGAGCTGCTCGTGAACTCTGTGCGCACGATGCTGGCAGAGAAGCGCAAGGTGCTGGTGCTTGCGGGCCGTGTTGCCTACTGCCAGCGCATTTGCGAATGGCTGGCCAAAGCCGACATCGAGTCGGTGGTGATGACGTCGAGACTCACGGCGCCGAAGCGGAAAGCCACGCTGGCGCTGTACAAGGAGGGCGCAGTTCAGGTGTGCATCGCTACATCGCTGGCCGACGAAGGCCTCGACGTACCAGACATCTCAGGCCTCATCCTGGCGTTTCCTGGCAGGTCTGAGGCGAGGACGATTCAGAGAGTGGGGCGCACCATGCGCTCGGTGGCTGGCAAACAACAGCCAGTCATCATCGACATCGTCGACAACAAGATCGGGATGTTCGTCGCTCAGTGGGCAGCCAGAAGGCGAGCCTACAAGGCGGCTGGATGTCAATTCGGAGAAGGCTCCGACAACCTAGCAAGAAGGAGAGTGTAAGATGTTGAACCAAGTGCAGTTGATCGGTCATCTCGGGCAGGACCCCAAGGTCACGCAGACCACGGGAGGCAAGCAGGTCGCTCAGTTCACGCTCGCCACCACGGAGAGATGGAACGACGACCAGGGCCAGAAGCAGGAGAAGACGGAGTGGCACAAGATCGTGGTGTTCGGCAAGACGGCTGAGCAGGTCGGCAAGTACCTCCAGAAGGGATCGCTGGTCTATTGCCAGGGCAAGCTGCAGACCCGCAAGTGGCAGGACA
>Ga0209605_1004035_pt1 | contig 12319 bp, 10 predicted proteins | sample AD_UKC035_MetaG_FD_184408 | JGI IMG/M metagenome (GOLD analysis project Ga0209605, IMG submission 184408) | Active sludge microbial communities of municipal wastewater-treating anaerobic digesters from USA - AD_UKC035_MetaG (SPAdes) (version 2) | ecosystem: Engineered > Bioreactor > Anaerobic >...
TATCTGTGGTGGTCATCATTACATGAAAGATCCTAACCGCCCCGTTGCTCTCGGTTACAGTTAAGGTAACAATAGCATACCCTCCTCTCAGCCGGATCCCATTCATGTACTTATTATCGTCTCCGGTTAGCCCGGGAGTATTAATATCCCGTAGCAGTTGCCCGTAATAGATCCCTTCGGTAAGTTCCCAATTTGCGGCAATAGTTTCCATATCCCGGGAGACGGCACTTGTCTTAGCCGGAACCAAGACGGAAGCCACGGGAACAGCACCGACCTGATATACTGCAAGAGCTTTAAAATATTTTACCTTCAAAGGATCCTCGGCAAATGGGATAACAAGCCGTGCGGATCTCTGAACGTTTGATAGCCTTAGATATCCTATTTCAGCCTCACGCCACCACTCATATATTGCCCCTGATGCTGTGTGGAATAGCCTCTTTCCAAACCAAAATGGACGATGGATGATAGCATCACTTGAATACTTCCACCTCTGATCTGCCTCGGAAAACATTAAGGTCTGAAAAACAGTTCCATTAAAGAAGGTGCAATGCAGGGTCTCGTCATGCACGTTGAAGGCAAACTCAACCGCATCCTCATTGAATCCTACCCTTTCAAGCTCCTTGGCTTTATCGGTAAAAAACCGGGTCATTTTGTACTTACTGATAGGAAAGCTCCCGTTTGCCGCATCCCTGATCACGGCCCCTTCCATCTGATCCCAAAAGTAAAGGTGTTCATTGTGGACAATTACACTGCCCGGGTGCCGGGTGCCATACTTCTCCATTCCTGGGCGTAAGGATCCAAATACCTTATCGGTAAACAAATACTGAGCCTGTCCTGAAGCCGTGAAGGATTCCTGCCGGCTCAGATATATTGAACTCACTTTATTGTACTGTATGACCTTCAGGATGAATCCAACCTCCCGCAGCCCCTCAATGGGACCATGCTCGTCCTTCACATCCTTGAAATCATCATAGTCAAACTTGGCTATGTTATTTAACTCTGTTCCGAAATTATATAGGCCTCCATGCCTCACTCGCTTTGTGAGTATCGTTTGTTTGAAGTTATTGAGATCCGGAATGGGCAGCCCTGACGATGTGAGTTTCTGTGCAACATAGAAATCAGAACAATACATATCCTCAACCCATAATTGGTGAAGGTCATCAATGACCTTGTCCATGAAGTTCCGATAATGCTTCCAAACATCGTGTGCCGTATTCCTGATAATGGCCGGAGTTATGACACGACCGGCTGAATCAAGTACCTGATCAGTGTTTCCTTTATGGTATTTATGCCCATATACGTCAACGGCAACAGGAAAGGTCATACCGGTGGTGTGGAAAATTGTTGTTGAAAACTCCTTGTAGGGCCTGTATATCTCCACAAGCACATCGCTCCAATACCTGTTGATATCGGGGATAGTTAAACCTACCCACCCATCGTTCTGAAAATACAGGTATTGCCGTTCTATGACCGTATGATCAATTCCACTTACCCAATCACTGTCCGTAAAGACCCCAACAATCTCAGCATCGAACATAAACGGGATCTCGGTCAATGCTCCCATAGAGTCAACGACTCCAATGACCCGGATCCTGTCCCCTTTCTCCCATACATATTGCTCAATTGCCCAGGATGGAAGTTTCTCCCTGGTCCTCGCATACATATCATCAAGAGAAACTCGGCTTATTCGGTTGTCCTGACTTTGATATGGATCAGGCTGATCATGCTTGTCCGATGCCTTTCCCCAGGTTATGTTGTAAGCCATCAGATGAAGAAACCACGATACCGTCCTGTTCCCGGCATAAACAAATTCATACGACTCAGCCCAATCGGGAGGCAAATGATTGATATAGAAGTCAATTATTGCCCGTTGGTTCATAGCCATTCCTGCACTTTCAGTGGGAAAAGGAAGGTACTTCACTATTTCCCCTGCTCCAATAATGGGAGAGATCCTTCCGGCAAGATCGCGATAAACCATTCCCCAACTATGAGATGCTCCATCCTTTAGTGCCGGGTATTTATTAACTGCCGTCACTGCAGGAACCTCCCGGTAACAGGTGGTGTTATACTGCCAATTCTCAAACGGGACATCCATAAACCCGTATGTGGTGTCCTGGAAGAAACAGATCTTATAATCAGAAGGGCCTGTCTCTCCGTAAACTGCAGAACAAGCCTGAATAGCATAGCCCCATCCTGCAGCGTTAATCGCAGCAATCAGACCGTTTTTAACAGTCAGGGGGTATGCTCCGGAGGTATAGTTGAACTGAGCCTCGAAAGGAATGAGGTTCGGTGGAACTATCTTGATCTTATAAAGACCATATTTCGGAATGGCCGGTAATTCAAACTTTAACTGCCAATAAGTCTCAAAAACAAGATAGAAAGTGTTATGGATCCCTGTTATGGCAGGGGTAACACTGAGAACCTCCTTCTCTGTACTCAGCCCCGATAGATCTTCATATGAGATCTCCATATGAACAAAGGGTTGAATACGGTCATAGCCCTCTGTCAGGTTTCCAATGGCAAGCCTGTTCCCCTCTATCAATTCAAGGTGCTTGGCCCGGATGGGAACATAGGTGAAAAGCGTATAAATCAAAGTGGCATCCACCACCTCTTTTGCGCTGTCATTATACCAATTGAACACATATGTGCTTTCCGGATTGATGTTGCGGTTCCCGTCTCTGTCAAATAACAGGACCTCTCCCATCATGAACCAGGTTGCGGGATCCTCTGACGACCGGCCGACAACTTCTATCGACCGCACTTCCTCATTACCTGTATTAATGGAGATGGCAAGTCCGTTATGATATGTCTGATTGGGGTTAAACAACCCGTCAATGGTTTCCTCCTGATCCGGTGCCGGCACAATACTCGGCGGCGCATATGTGCTTTTTCGATAATCAATATAGACGTATCGATATGTGACCTGAAACGTTTTTTGTCTCAGGTTATTCGCCTCCCTGCCGGCTGTATTGATATAAACCGGCTCTGCAGCCAATAACGGAGGTGCCGCAGCGAGATTAAAGTTGTTTGGATCTACAATATCCCCATAAGCGTCCAAGATGCTTGCGAGAGGCTGCCACCATGTCGGTTGTTCGTCCGGACGATTATTAAGGTTTGTTCCGGCCAAACTCCGGTAGTACTTATTCTGCCAATAGATTATCGCATCGAGATCGTAAGTGATCGTCTCGTCCCATTTGGACATGGTTGTAAGCCCAATCCCGTTCAGATAAGATGTTTCCAACCTCTTTATGTCCAAATACCGGATTGGGGTTACATTGTCGGTCCAAACAAGTTTGCCGTCAAGAACTCTGGGATTGTATATTTTGGTATTGGCAGTTATTCCCCAGGTTGCGGCCGGAGCCTGATAGATCAACGTGATCGCATCTGTTTCGATCTCAAACTTAAATATCTGAAAATACGCTCCTGTTGCTTCGTGAGCCAGGATATATGCCCGGGAGAACTCATCTTCTTCTGCGACACACAAAACAGTAAAAGTTGAAGGAGTTACCCCGGGAAACTCAATTCGGTAATGACTTAGAAATGTTTCGATCAGTCCACGATCTCCCTGATCCTGGTTCGCCCCTACCCTCATATTGAGCATTTCAAGGTAGTCTCCCTCGGCAAGATACCGTGGATCATCGTCTGTATTAAGACCACCAATCGCCCTGACTAACTGTTTCTTCAACATGACTACCGCTTAATGGTTTGTTTTGTTGACCTCCATACCCTACGCTTGTACTCATCAATAGTAAACGCAGTCTGAAAGTACCTCAGAGCCTCGATCTGTTCCTCGTACTGCTCCTTCTTCCTCTCTTTCTCTGAGGCCGACACCTTGGGGTCGTTCTCTATGAGTTGCCATATGGCGTACTGCCTGAGTGCAGGAACGGCCTCTCTTGGGATGATGGTGCCACCGGCAAGATCTATCCCTGATGAGATGTATTCAAGCACAATCTCTGCCCTGGGGACATTCCCGGAGAAAATAATCTTCCGGTTTTCCCTGTCAATGTCATAATATGCCTGATCTATGCCTCCCGGGAGTCCGTAAAGACCGGCCACAAACTGTCCGTTCCGGAAATGATCTGTGAAATACAGCCCTCCTACGGCCTCGTTTGAGTCATCGGTGTTGCCGACATCGGCACCGTCTGAAAACTTCCTTGGAAGTAGAATGTTTTCATTCCTGGTGAGGACACGGAGCTTGCCATTAATAGGAATCCCGATCTTGGACCAATCCACAAAATCACAAGGAAGATCCACATCTTTCTGATCAGACATCCGCAGGTACACCACCTCGATGTTATCCATATGCCACAGGTTAAGATCTGTGTACCCCTCGATAATGATCTGTTCCAGGAAGCTGTAATGCCTCATGGAATAGTCCTTTAATCGGTTCAGGACGCTCATCACCACATAGGTAATGGTTGTGGTCCCTGCGGTTTTTGGTTTCACTAAACTCATCTCGAAGCCTTGTTATCGTTAACATTATCCTCGGGGGGTTTCGTCCGGAGAAGATCCATGACCTGAGCAATAATCATATCCTCCTTGCCGGCAGGGATCATTACCTGATCAAAATCATCCACTACCTCCAATGGAACAATCATCTTCACCTTAACCTCCGTGCATCCATCAGGTACCTTTTCAAGCTGCAATACATGGGTTTCTATGCCGGATCCCGTTGCGTTCTGTTCGAGATAAAAGAAAGGTTTCGTACTTACCGTTCCCACTTCCAGGGCTGCAAATACAGCGTTGGAATTTGTCTCCCGGTATGCGAACACCAAAGAGAGATCCTTGGATGAAGCCACCTGTAGGATACCCATATTGTTTGGCAGTTGCATTGGAGGATATGGCAACCGGACATGACCTTTCCCTGTGACTAAGGCCTGTATTGTCAGGGAATAGTTTCTTGCCCAGGAGTCAAGAACGCTGTAATCGGCATACTGTTTCCCCTCCATGTACGTCTTAAACACGATCCCATTGAAGGCAGCCTCGATGTGCTTCTTGATCACCTGATCATGAAACCGGCCCTTCAAATCGTCCGGTCCGTCACCACCATTCAGATAGTCCGAGACCAATTCTATTAACTCAATTTTTCTCATTTCTCAAACTACTTCTTCTTGGTCAACGTCCGTTTGTAGGCCATCGGAGTCTTCTTTGTCAGAGTCCGCTTGTAGGCCATTGTTGGCTTCTTGTTTGCAGCCTTAATATTCCGGTTCATAGTTGAAACCATTTCCTGTGTTCCTTCCCTCACTCCTCGTGCTGCTGTCTTGATGAGTTTTTTCTGAATCTTTGATTTTTTAGGCATCTCATTTTTTCTTTGTGGGTTTCCCCTTGGTCCAACCTCCTCCTTTTTTCCTCTTTATCCCGGTGCTGCTTGAACATATGGCATAAGCGGAGGATTTACTTTTGCCCTGTGCCTGTACTTTCTTTACGCACCGGTCCAATTTCTTTGGCATCACCTCTGCTTGTTACGCACAACCATTTTGCCGGATCTCGCAACATAGGTGTTCTTACCCATGCCCGGGGCCGGTGCTGAACGGTAAACCCTGGTTTTTTTCTTCGGAGTGTATCCCTTCTCGGTTGCACTTGCCATTATCTTCTTTCCTGACTCCACCTTTACTGACGCATCAAGGTTGCGATATCGGAGCGATTGGCTCGGAGCTTTGTGCTGAGAGATGTTTTTGTGCATCTTATTCATGGTGCGCTTTCCCTGCGCATTCCCTCGTGCTACAAGTCTTGCTCCGGATTTGTACGTCCGGGCAGTTTGCCTCTGCTCTTTTGCAACAGCCCTGGTTGCCTTTCTCGCTGCCATCGCAGTGCTTCGGGCCTTTGATCTGATTACTGTTTTGGGCATTTTAATTCATTTTTAACTGTTTATACTCCTGCTGCCTTCTTCTGTTCGGCATATTGAAATAACTGCTCGTCCCGCAGGTGAACTCCCATAAAACTAAGCATTATTCTGACCAGGTCCATGTGAAGGATCTCCGGCCATTCAAATTCAGTTGTGCCGGGGATATCCTCTGTGATATAGCCGGTGTGCAACGTATATGCAAAGGTAGGTTCTGCCGGATATTTAATGTACGCAATTTGGGCTGAGGAAATCGTATCCGGATACACATGGATCCCATCATCACGAATTACCGCCACAGGATCCCACGTTGTCGGCCTCTTTAACCACTTGCCGGCCCGATCTGAATATTCATCCTCAGTCAGGATCTCTATCGGCCTGGATATATTTGTGGCGGCACCATCTATGGTCCTTGTGTAGGTGTGCCGCAATGCACTTATGGTAAAGTATCCTGCGGGATAGGAGATCACCCCAACCGACACCGTAATGCTCGGATCATACTGTTTGAGAAACCTTGTTTCATCCGTCAATCTCTGAGTAAGATCAAGCCCTTGCCTGGATAATGGTTGCCCGGGCGCATAGTCTTCCGGAAGACCCATTTTAATCTTGAACAACTCCAAATTTGCCACCTTGACCAGGCTTGCAAGTTGATCCGGAGTAAATGCGTTCCCCTCATAATCTTTGTTGATTATGAAGTTCATCAACTCATACATTTGGAATATTTTCATTGTCGTTTCTTTTATTTGCTACTACACTAATTAAGGTACATATATTTCCCAGCCGTTTGCGTATTCATCGGGCGACCAAGAGTTGTTATCAATTTTACTGCGGTACAACGTGCTATCAAGTGTCGGATACCAAACAATGTCACCAGTCATATAGACATCGTGTGCTCCAGTAGGATGAACGAAGATGGCATATTCGTCAGCCTGTTGTGGTACTTCCTTCCATAGCACTCCAAGAGTTGCCATTGGTGTATAGTCGCTTTGGGTTTGATGCGGCTGAATCACCTCGTATTGTTTACCTTCATGCCAACGCTTCCATCCCATCTCAACCATCTCATTGGGTATCCATTCAAGGTCATCGGTGTTCTCTCTGAAAAATGAAAACAACGCAGGTGTCTGTTCTGGAGGATATATAGTTCTCTCATGCGGCTGGCGGCAATATACCACCTTGTTATTATAGGTATAAAACATACCCTCCTCAACTCTTCCCTTTTCAGGCAGGGCGGGATATTTTTCTACATCCATCGTTGACAGATTATCATGAATAACACATGGCTGCTCTGTCTCGATCCTTGCAGTATCGTAGTATCCAGCCCATACTTCACCGCTAATACTATCGGTAACCTCCACGAATTGATAATTAAGTCTCGTGTCCATAATCTATGCTGTTACTACCGTTACACTCTTACCTAATAATGTAGCCACCGCCGCATCTGATGCAGATGATCGTGGTGCGTTTGGTGTGGGTAATTCTACTCTCCTGCTACTGCCCGCCCATGTAGCGTTAGCAAGATCAATAAGCAAATTATCTACTTCTGTCTCATCAAGCCCGCTACCTACTGCCTGAATTAATTTAATGTAATTAATGCTATTTGACCAAGTGTGCGGCGCAGTGTAATCGCTGACGGTGTTAGAACCAGTGCAGATGAAATAAGTCAATTCACTTGGCAGATCACTCAAATCACCGCTTACGGTGTTGGAGCCAGTGCAGTAGAAAGTAGTCAATTCACTTGGCAGATCACTCAAATCACCGCTTACGGTGTTGGAGCCAGTGCAGAAGAAAGTAGTCAATTCACTTGGCAGATCACTCAAATCACCGCTTACGGTGTTGGAGCCAGTGCAGTAGAAAGTAGTCAATTCACTTGGCAGATCACTCAAATCACCGCTTACGGTGTTGGAGCCAGTGCAGCGGAAATAAGTCAATTCACTTGGCAGATCACTCAAATCACCGCTGATGGTGTTAGAACCTTCGCAGCGGAAATAAGTCAATTCACTTGGCAGATCACTCAAATCACCGCTTACGGTGTTGGAGCCAGTGCAGATGAAAGTAGTCAATTCACTTGGCAGATCACTCAAATCACCGCTTACGGTGTTGGAGCCAGTGCAGATGAAAGTAGTCAATTCACTTGGCAGATCACTCAAATCACCGCTGATGGTGTTGGAACCATAGCAGCGGAAATATACCATATCTCTTGCAAAATCCTCTGTACTTACAGCAGCCGTTGCAGCATTGTTTGAGCTTGTCCATCCATCTGTAGAATCACTACCCCACCCCAGCATATTACCCTTATGGAAGATAAGTAGATTACTCGTTGATGATGGAACCTTTAGATAACGTGTCTGCAAACTACCGGCGGGAAACTCATACGAGGTGCTCTCATCTGCCGTGCCGCCGCTATCTGAGTAAAATCTTCCCGCACCACTTAGTGTGCAAGTTACCGGCGTTGTGTCAAACCATAATCTCAGTGTCGAAACTCCTGCACCCGTACCCGTTGATGTCAGCAATATCTTCATTGCCGTGTAGTCATCGGCAGTGACACCGGTACTTTCATTAGTACCACTATATGCTACTACCTTAACATATATGTGTCGTGCCTCCGGCAAAGAGGTAAGAGAATAAGCCTCATCGCCAAAGTTAGCCGTGCCATGCTCTATAAAAGTAACATTATCAGTGGAGTAGTAAACCCTCAATCCATCTCCTGCCTCTGCCCCGTCAGTCCATGTAGCGTCAATCCTGCTCTCGCTGACGGTTGTTAGTGACAGTGCTGATGGTTCTCGTGTCGCCCAGTATGAACTCCACGATCGGCCTCCCCCTACCCCGGCCATGAATTGTTTTAATAGTGATCCCATGACTATGCGCTTTGAACGATTGAATACCAATAATCAACTCCATCAAACAGGAATGTGATCAGATTTAACGTTCCTGCTGTGGCAACGTAGTCTCCGCTTGACCCGCTTTTCTTAAACGGGGCAGCAAAGGTTGGAGCATGGGTGCCATCACCGATCAAGCGATAGATAGCCCCATTCCCGGGAACGTGCCTCCGGTAAGAGTCATCCGGCTCCACGGTGAGCGCATCATCAGAGGTCAGCGTTTTCTGAACCGTAGTACATGGAAGGTTAAACGGCACCTGGGTGGTGTACTCAGATAATCTTGCTGCCATCGGGTTTGACTTAAACTGTTTTGTTTCCATCGGAATGATTTTAATTATGTGATTATTCTTTTATCATCCAAAAAATAAGATCCATGACCTCCTGGGGACATTTTTCGTACTGTTCCAGGAGAGAAATATCTACCATATGAGGCTCAAACTCACTCTCGTCTATCAGAAATTCCTCGTTGTACCTTCTGATTTTCTCTGAGTGCGCCTTAATCTCATCGTCATATTTATTTTCAAGTTTTGTCAGTTCCTTCTTGTATTTACTGTCAGGATCGTTCTGACTCGGAATCACATAGATGCGCTGAACCTTGCCGTCAGGTCCCGGTGCCATCTTTGTTACCGGGTTATTGTTTTCGTCTTTCTCCGCGTACTTCTTCGCAAGCTCCTCCCTTTCGTGGATGAACTCGTTAAGTTTGTCTGAGGCCTTAATGGTTGCCTCCATATCCTTGATAACAGAATCAACCTTACGCTTGTTTTTCTGAATAGCATAGGTTATCCTGGGGTGGGTGAATTTTGCCATTTCCAACCCCCTCTGAAAACTGTAAAGATCTGCCTTCTTCATAATTGCTTTAATTTAGTCCAATATACTTTTTATTTAAAATTAACTACAAGTTAAAACTGTTCCATCCTGATAAACCGTTAAATCCACGGTTGCGGTTCCCTTTGTAACCCGGATAGTTGCGGTGTGACAATCCTCGATAATAGAATTAATCTTTACCGCAACTTGTAATAAATCATTGTTCGCTCCGGCAGCAGTAAATGAATCTATCATTTCCGAATCATCACTTATAATTGAAGCAGTCCAATTGCCCGACGATGTGACGATAACCCAATCATCAGGCAATGGTTCTCCCGAAGTATTAAAGAACATAGAAGACGATGACAGGGAAACACTATCAGAAGGAAAAGGCTCTCCGTCAATCGTGCCAATATTAGTCTTCACTACCCCGTTAAAAGACGCTATAGCAGACTCATCTATAATATTTATGGATGCTATTGCCATTACGCCAATGCTATTTGATCAAGTGATGGATTGAAGTAAATTGTTGTTGCAGACAAAATAATTCCAAGCACCTGCACAACATATCCCGTTACTCCGCTTGGAGCTACTACAGAAAACCCTCCGGCTCCGGTTGTTAGATAAATCTCGGCACCAATGTCTCCAAAACTCCAAGAACTGTTATAAGCCCTACCCATGAGTAAGATTGTAGCAGACCCATTTGCAGATACAGTATTAAGACACATTCCTATTACGGGAGTCGTAGCAATGCCTTTCGCAGAAGCCTTCCATACCTTGCCGTCATTTTTCATGTAAACCATCTGTCCAAAGGAAAGTGCCTCTCCTGCGGTCAGGGTTGTCTTGACTCCTGACGCTGTTTGGTTGATAGTTGGTGCGGCTAAGATTATCCCCTGTGCAATAGTTAGATTATTTCCGTCAAACACAAGGTTGGCACTACTTGTCAAAGTATCTGAATCAGACCAATATGTCACTCGGGTTGCAGCTCCGGATCCGTCTATACCACTCCCTGCTGCGGCACCATAACTTAATTTCCCGGTGGCAGTATCGTAATAAACAACATTAGTTTCCGAGCCTTTGGCCGGCAGGTACCCGGAGGATCCTGATCCAAGATAAATATTGCCCCTGGATGACGATACCGAAGATCCTCCGTATAAATATACGTTTCCGCCATGTCCTCCGCCCGTTCCCGTTTGATCTCCTCCTTTAAGAATTAAATCTCCACCATAATGAGTTGCGGTTACAGAGGAAGATCCTCCTCCGGACCAGGTTAAGGAAAATCCCGTACTTCCGGTAGCTATACTGTGAGATGCCGTTACGTTTCCGGCCGTATTTGTAATTGTCCATGGACCTGCTCCGGAGTCAGTTAGTTTAAGGTTGTCAGTAACCCATACATTATTTTGGCTTAACCACAATGTTTGTGTTGAGGATACATAAAAATCCATCCATTGCACAAGCCCATCAAATCTTGTCGTAACATAAGCATTGCCATCTCCCAAGATATCCTATTCGCTATATGGAAGAAGTACATCATCCCCTACGGTCAATGGACTAAGATTCGTGCCGGATTTAGACCAATAAGTTGAACCTCCCGCCGGAGCCGCCCCATGTGTGATTACCCCGGCATTGTAGTATAGCACTTCGCTTGCCGTGGCTGAGGCAATGCCTGACAGGGTTAATGGACTTTGAATATTTACAATCGAAGCAGCCCCTCCGGAGCCGGAAATGCCTCCTCTTATATATACATCTCCTCCTTTTTCTCCGGCTGCGGCAGTATCTCCTCCGTATAGTTTAACTCCGACACCTCCTCCTGTGCTTTTGGGTCCTGCAGTATATGTAGCAGTATAGTCAGTATTTGTCACTAAAACGTATCCGTACACATCGGTTGTGGGGTCAAGATAAAACTTGAAATATGCCGCAGATGCGCCCTGGATAAACTGAAACTTTTTAAGATTTCCAAGGAATAGATCAAATACCGAATCGTTCTCTGCCGTGAAATAAACGGAAGCGGAATTATAGAATTTCAGTTTGTTCGTGGAATTTATAAGTATGTCATCCTGAACTGTGATCCCGGCACTTGCCGTAAATTCTTCGAGATAATCAGTTCGGAAAACATAGTCGGTTCCGACCCATTGACTACCTCCGGCCATATTCCCCTGAAGAAGGAATGTGGTATCGTATCCAAGCCTGAAGTCATATGTTGCGGTTGCTGAACTTGGGTCAACATGATACCCGATAAGGAGGTTGTATTGACCGGTAGTTACATCCTGTCCTGCGAGTGCCCCGACAAAAACATTATTTCCTCCGGTTGAACTCCCGTCAACCCCCTTTCCGGCACTGACTCCGATGAAGGTATTATAACTTCCGGTGTTAAATTGCCCTGCAGTACCTCCAATAAATGTATTGTTCCCTCCTGTGGTTATTTTTGTTCCGGCCGAAGCACCAATTATAACGTTAGTAGATCCTGTCGTAACCCCTGATCCGGCCGAAGCACCTAAAAACATATTATAGTTGCCGGTAGAAGATCCCGACACACCCATTCCTGCTCCGTACCCTATTCCGACATTACCAACACCTGTAAAATTCCTTAATGCGTGTGCGCCAATGGCAACATTCTGAGTTCCTGTAGTAGTTCTGTTTAACGCATATGGCCCAATGCCCACGTTATAAGAACCCGTACTTACAATCTGACCGGCATAATAACCAATAAATACACATCCCTCTGCCGTTGTCATGTTGTATCCCGTGTTCGAGCCTACGAGAACGGAATGATAAGTGTGCGTCATCGCATCATTCC
>Ga0209605_1004043_pt1 | contig 12299 bp, 12 predicted proteins | sample AD_UKC035_MetaG_FD_184408 | JGI IMG/M metagenome (GOLD analysis project Ga0209605, IMG submission 184408) | Active sludge microbial communities of municipal wastewater-treating anaerobic digesters from USA - AD_UKC035_MetaG (SPAdes) (version 2) | ecosystem: Engineered > Bioreactor > Anaerobic >...
CTCCCCCGGCGGGGAGAGGCGGCGGGGAAGGGGACATCGGGAAGGAAGAAGAGATGTTCAAGCCGTCTTTTGAGGAATTCAGGGAGCTTTCGAAACGCGGCAACCTCATCCCCGTCTACCGCGAGATTCTCGCCGACGAGGAAACGCCGGTGACGGCCCTTCTCAAGATCCGCAAGCGCCCCTACGCCTTCCTGCTGGAGAGCGTCGAGGGCGGCGAGAAGTGGGGCCGCTACACCTTCCTGGGCGCGGACCCCATGGCCGTCATCCGCGTAAGGCCCGACGAGGTCGAGGTGCGCAGCAACGGCAGCCGCATGCAGATTCCCCACGGGGGCGATCCCCTGGCGGTCCTGAAGGAGCTTCTCGCACGGTACCGGCCCGTCACCGTGGACGGCCTGCCCCGCTTCAGCGGCGGCGCCGTGGGGTTCCTGTCCTACGACATGGTTCGATACTTCGAGAGGCGGCTGGAGAAAGGCCGCCGGGCGGAAAGCGGGCTGGACGACGCCGTCTTCATGGTCACCGACACGCTCATCGTCTTCGACAACGTCCGCCACACGATCAAGGTGGTGGCCTCGGCCCGCTGCGAAGACGGGCCGGGATGCCTCGAGGGGGCCTACGCCGAGGCGACGGCGAAGATCGACGGCATGATCGAGCGGCTCCAGGAGCCCGTAAAGCCCCTGCTCCTGAGAAGCAGGGACGTCCAGCGGGACGTCGAATTCCGGCCCAACATGACCCCCGGGGCCTTTCGGGAGATGGTGAGCCGGGCAAAGGACTACATCGGGGCGGGCGACATCATCCAGGCGGTCCTCTCGCAGCGGTTCTCGGCCGCTAATGCGATCGACCCCGTCGATCTCTACCGGGCGCTGCGATTCGTCAACCCCTCGCCCTACCTTTTCTTCCTGAAGATGGAGGATGTCCACCTCATCGGCTCCTCGCCGGAGGTCATGGTCCGCGTCGAGGACGGCTTCGCGGAGCTCAGGCCCATCGCGGGGACCAGAAGGCGCGGCCGCACGGAGCAGGAGGACCGGTCGCTGGCCGACGAGCTTCTCGAGGACCCGAAGGAGCGCGCCGAGCATGTCATGCTCGTCGACCTGGGCCGCAACGACCTCGGGCGCATTGCGGCCATCGGCAGCGTCCAGGTCAACCAGTACATGATCGTCGAGCGCTACTCCCACGTCATGCACCTCGTCTCCAACGTGCGGGCCCGGCTGGCCGAGGGGAAGGACTGTTTTGACGTGATGCGGGCCGCCTTCCCGGCGGGTACGCTGACGGGGGCGCCCAAGGTGCGCGCCATGGAGATCATCGACGAGCTCGAGCCGGAGGGCCGCGGTCCCTATGGGGGAGCCGTGGGGTATATGAGCTTCACGGGCAACATGGACTTCTGCATCACGATCCGGACGATGCTCCTGCGGGGCGGAACGCTGTCGATCCAGGTGGGCGCGGGCATCGTGGCCGACTCCGACCCGGAGAAGGAATACGAGGAGACCCTGAACAAGGCCGCGGGGATGATGAAGGCGGTGAAGCTGGCGGCAAGGGGGTTCGAACTGACGGAGGATTAAACCCCACGCGCCCCCCTTTATCAAGAGGCCGTGTCGCAATATTGAAAAACGCCGGGATCATGTCATTCCCGCGGAAGCGGGAATCCAGAATGCATTGAAAAGACTGGTTTCCGCATCGCGCTGCGCTCGTGCGGAATGACAACATCGGAATTGCGACACCGTCTCCAAAGGGGGAAGGGGGATTTTCAGAAAAAGAGGAGACAACAGATGTACCTCATGATCGACAACTACGACTCGTTCACCTACAACCTCGTCCAGTATCTGGGCCAGCTGGGCTGCGAGGTGGCCGTGCACCGCAACGATGAGATCACCGTCGAGGAAATCGAGGCCATGGCCCCCGAGGCGATCTTCCTGTCGCCCGGGCCCTGCACGCCGAAAGAGGCGGGGGTGACGGTCGAGACGATCCGCCGGTTTCACGAGCGGATCCCCATCATGGGCATCTGCCTGGGGCACCAGGCCATCGGCTACGCCTTCGGCGCCGAGGTCGTCCGCGCCGACAGGCTCATGCACGGCAAGACCTCGCCCGTCTACAACGACGGCCGCACGATCTTCAGGGGCCTGCCCAACCCGCTCACGGCGGGGCGGTATCACTCTCTGCTGGTGCGGAGGGACACGCTCCCGCCTTTCCTGGAGGTGAGCGCGGAAACGGAAGAGGGCGAGGTCATGGGGCTTCGGCACAGGCACTTCCCGCTGGAGGGGGTACAGTTCCACCCCGAGTCGGTCCTCACCCCGAACGGGAAACGAATTCTGAAAAACTTCCTGGAGATCGCCTCCGGGAACGGGAAAGGAGCATAGCATCATGATCCGGGAAGCACTGGCAAAGGCCGTTCGGGCCATCGACCTGCAGGAAGCGGAAATGACGGAGGCCATGACGGAAATCATGGAGGGAAGGGCTACACCCGCCCAGATCGGGGCGTTCATCACGGCCCTGCGCATGAAAGGGGAAACCGTCGCCGAGGTCACCGGCGCCGCCCGGGTCATGCGCCTCAAGGCCACCCGCATCGACGCCCGCTCCCCCGTCATCGTCGACACCTGCGGCACGGGGGGCGACGGCCGCAACACCTTCAACATTTCGACGACGGCGGCCTTCGTGGTGGCGGCGGCGGGTCTCACGGTGGCCAAGCACGGCAACCGCGCCGTCTCGAGCGGCTGCGGCAGCGCCGATGTGCTCGAGGCCGTCGGCGTCAACATCGACGCGCCCCCCGAGATCGTCGAGGAATGCGTCCAGCAGGCGGGCATCGGGTTTCTCTTTGCGCCGAAGCTCCACGGGGCCATGAAGTACGCCATCGGGCCCCGCCGGGAGATCGGCCTGCGCACGATCTTCAATATGCTGGGGCCTCTCACGAACCCGGCCTCGGCCACGGCGCAGCTCATCGGCGTCTATGAGCCGAAGCTGACGGAAATGTTCGCCGAGGTGCTGAAGAACCTGGGCACGAAGCGTGCCTTTGTCGTGCACGGCTCAGACGGGCTCGACGAGGCCACCGTAACGGGACCGACCCGCGTCTCGGAGCTGAAGGACGGGATCGTCACGACCTACAACATCGATCCCGTCGATTACTTCGGGAAAACCTACGGCGGCGAGGAACTCGCCGGCGGCGACGCCTCGACGAACGCCGAGATCACCAAGGGCGTGCTCACCGGCGAGGACGGGGCGCGGCGCAAGATCGTCGTCCTCAATGCAGCCCTGGCCATTGTTGCCGGCGGCAAGGCGCAGACGATCCCCGAGGGAATCAAGGTGGCCGAAGAGTGCATCGACAACGGCGCCGCGATCAGGAAGCTCCAGGCCCTCATCGAGATGAGCAGAAGCTAGAAGCAACATCCCTGCGGGGATATTCACCCTGCAGCCCCCTCTCCCTCGATGGGAGAGGCTTGGGGTGAGGGTGAAATGCAGGGAACAGGGAAATCCCTGATGCCTCCCCCTTTTACAAAGGGGGATAGAGGGGGATGGGAAGTGATTCTCACGAGAATCGTAGAAAACAAAAAGGAAGAGGTTGCCCGCCAGAGGCGGATCCTGCCCCCGGAGGAACTGAGGCGGATGCTCGCCGACCGGCCCCCGACCCGCGACTTCGCGGGGGCGCTCCAGGGGTCCGGCTGCGCGGTGATCGCCGAGGTCAAGCGCAGTTCGCCGTCGAAAGGACTGATCCGGGAGGACTTCGACCCCGTCGGGATCGCGGGACTTTACGCGAAAAACGGCGCCTCGGCCGTATCCGTTCTGACGGAACGCAAGTTCTTCGAGGGCAGTCCCGCCTACGTGCCCCAGATCCGAAAGGCCGTGAATCTGCCGCTCCTGAGAAAGGACTTCATCATCGACGCCTACCAGGTCAGCGAGACAAGGGTCCTGGGCGCCGATGCGCTTCTGCTCATCGCCGGGATCCTCGAGAAGGAGGTCCTCCAGGACTTCATCGGCCTCTCATCGGAATTGGGACTTGGCGCCCTCGTGGAGGTGCACGACGAGGCCGACCTGGAAAAGGCGATTGCCTCGGGGGCGCGACTCGTGGGGATCAACAACCGCGACCTGAAAACCTTCCGGACCGACCTCGAGGTCAGCATCCGGCTTGCCCGCCGAATCCCGAAGGGCATCACCGTGGTGAGCGAGAGCGGGATCGACAGCCGCGGAGACGTCGAGCGGCTCATGGAAGCGGGCATCCATGCCTTCCTCGTGGGCGAGAGCCTCATGCGGGAGCAGGACATCGGGAAAAAACTGAGGGAACTGCTGGGACAGGGTTAAGGGTACAGGGTACAGGGTACAGGGAATCAGGCTAAAGGCGACAGGCTAGAAAGACGGAATAGACAGGACAGACTGGACAGACTGGACAGACTGGATAGACTGGATAGACTGGACAGACCGAACAGACTGGATAGACCGGATAGACTAAGATGGTTCAAATCAAGATCTGCGGCATCACGAATATCGAGGATGCCCGGGCGGCAGCCGAAGCCGGGGCCGACGCGCTGGGTTTCGTGTTTCACCCCGCGAGCCCCCGCTGCGTGACTCCCGCGCAGGTGAAGGCGATCGTCCGGTCGCTGCCGGCGACAGTCTGCACGGTGGGGGTCTTCGTCAACCGGCCCTCCGCTGAAGTGCTGCAGATCGCGGAGAGCTGCGGGCTTGATTTCGTGCAGCTCCACGGGGGCGAGTCCCCCGATTACTGCCGCCGCTTTCCCCGCGAGAGGCTGATCAAGGCCGTTTCTTTCCAGAGCGAGCAAGACTTCGCCGCGACGGCCGCCTACCCGGTGCGCGCCGTCCTCGTCGACGCCCGCGACCCGGACCGCCTCGGCGGGACGGGGAAGACCTGCGACTGGGATCTCGCGCGCCGCTTTGCCGCCCGCCATCCCGTCATCCTGGCGGGGGGGCTGAACGCGGACAACGTCGGGGCGGCCCTGGAGGCCGTTGAGCCGCTGGCCGTCGACCTCTCGAGCGGCGTCGAGGAGGCACCGGGGAAAAAGGATCATGAAAAGCTCCATGCCGTCATCGCCGCAGTGAGACAGTGCGATGCCTCGAGCTCCGCAGCCGAGCGGGATCCTGTCTTCAGGAAAATCCCCCTGCAAACCCCCTTTTCCAAAGGGGGATGACTTCACGGGGTCTCCTTTGCAAAAGGGGGCAGGTGGGGGATTTCATAAAGAATGTCCATGAACCCATGAAGGAGTCAGAAGCGTGAAGATGCCATCGCTGCCCGACAGGAAGGGTCATTTCGGAATCTTCGGGGGGCGCTACGTCGCCGAGACGATCATGCCCGCACTCGCGGAGCTGGAGGCCGCCTACCGGGAGAGCCGCAGGGACAAGGCCTTCCAGGCGGAGTTTCGCGATTACCTCCGGCAATACTCGGGGAGGGAGACGCCGCTGTACCTGGCGCGAAACCTCACGGAAACGCTCGGCGGGGCGAAGATCTACCTGAAGCGCGAGGACCTCAACCACACGGGGTCCCACAAGATCAACAACACCCTCGGCCAGGCCCTGCTGGCCCGGCGGATGGGCAAGCGGCGCGTCATCGCCGAGACGGGCGCCGGCCAGCATGGGGTGGCCACGGCCACCGTGGCCGCGCTCTTCGGGATGGAGTGCCGCGTCTTCATGGGCGAGGAGGACATCCGGCGGCAGGCGCCCAACGTCCTGCGGATGAGGATCCTCGGCGCCGAGGTGGTCCCCGTCACGGCCGGGTCGGCCACGCTGAAAGACGCCATGAACGAGGCGATGCGCCACTGGGTGACCCACGTGCGCGACACGTTCTACATCATCGGCTCCGTCGCGGGTCCCCATCCCTACCCGATGATGGTCCGGGACTTCCAGAGCGTCATCGGCCGCGAGGCGAGGCGCCAGATCCTCCGGCAGGAGGGGCGGCTGCCGGACTGCATCGTCGCCTGCGTGGGCGGGGGGAGCAACGCCATGGGGATCTTCCACCCCTTCCGCAACGACCGGAGCGTTCGCCTGGTCGGCGTCGAGGCGGCGGGGTTCGGGATCGCCACGGGGAAGCATTCGGCCTCCATCTCGGCGGGGAGCGTCGGCGTTCTGCACGGCAGCAAGTCCTACCTCCTGCAGGACGAGGCCGGCCAGATCCGCGAGGCCCACTCCGTGGCGGCGGGGCTCGATTACCCCGGGGTGGGGCCCGAGCACAGCTGGTTCAAGGATACGGGAAGGGCGGAGTACGTCTCCGTCGAGGACCGCGAGGCCCTGGAGGCCTTCCGCCTGCTCTGCGTCACCGAGGGCATCATCCCCGCCATGGAGAGCGCCCATGCCGTCGCCTACGCCGTGAGGCTGGCCCCGGCGATGGGGAAAGACCGGATCGTCGTCATCAATCTTTCGGGGCGCGGCGACAAGGACGCGGGGATTATCGAAGAAAACAAATTCTAAAATCCCTCTCTTTCCCCTTTGAGGCTGTGTCGCAATGATGAAAAATGCAGAATTCCAGTCATTCCCGCGAAAGCGGGAATCCAGAACATATTGAAAATACTGGATTCCGTGTCGCGCTTCGCTTGCTCGGAATGACGAAATTGGAATTGTAACACAGTCTCTTTGCAAAAGGGGGATGCTCGGATTCCCCTTCAAAAGGGGATGACAGGGGGAGTTGAAACTCGAGGAAGAGACACCATGAAGCGAATCGAAAAGACCTTCGCGGAGCTGAAGGGCAAAGGCGAGAAGGCCCTCGTGGCCTACATCACGGCGGGTTACCCCGACCTGGGGACGACGCGTCGGCTGATTCCGGCCCTGGAGCGGGCGGGCGTGGACATCCTGGAGGTGGGCGTGCCCTTCTCGGACCCGACGGCCGACGGGCCCGTGATCCAGGCCGCATCCCAGGCGGCCCTGAAAAACGGAGCGACCCTCGACCGCGTCCTTGGCCTGGTCGGCGAACTCAGGGGAAGCGTGCGGATCCCGCTGGTGCTCTTCAGCTACTACAATCCCATCTTTTCCATGGGCGGCGAGGCCTTCGCGGGGCGGGCCTCCGATGCGGGCGTGGACGGGGCGCTCGTCGTGGATCTTCCGTTCGAGGAAGCGGCGGAGCTTCGCCGCCACACCGACCCGGCCGGCATCGACTTCATCACCCTCGTGGCGCCCACGACGGGAGTGGACCGGATGCGAAAGGTCGTAAAGGCGGCCACGGGCTTCGTCTACTACATCTCCGTCACCGGGGTCACGGGCACCCGCGGCCCCGAGATGGAAGAGACGCGCGCAAACGTCGAGGCGATCCGTTCGCTGACGGAGCGTCCCGTCGTCGTCGGCTTCGGCGTCTCTACGCCCGAGCAGGCCCGGGAGATCGGCGGTCTCGCCGACGGGGTCGTCGTCGGGAGCGCCTTCGTAAAGCTCATCGGTGACAGGGCCGGCGACCCGGATCTCATCGCCGCCGTGGAGACCTACGCCGCCTCCCTGAAGGCGGCGCTTCGCCGGTCCGCTTCCGGCTGATCGAAATTCTTGTCGGCGGCGGTCGATCTCTGGTATATGTGAATCACGGCGGCTGAAACCGCCGGGGTGATCGGAGGCCATCTGTCCGCTTGAAGCGAATCCTGATTGTCGACAATGACGAGCCGGCGCGCGCCGCGCTGGCCGCCCTGCTTCGCAACGAAGGGTACGAGATTGATGAAGCGGCCACCGAGATCGAGGCCATGCAGCTCGTGGAGCGGAGCATCCCGGACCTGGTCGTCTCCGATCTTTGCGCACCGGACTGCTTCTGCGTCGGCCTCCTGCACTGGATCAAGGAACACCACCCCCACCTGGACGTGATCATCGTCACGGCCTTCGGTTCCATCGACTGCGTCGTCAAGACGATCAAGATGGGCGCCCTCAATTACGTCATGAAGCCCGTGAACAACGGCAAGTTCCTCGAGATCGTCCGAGACGCCCTGCAGCGGCGCGAGCACGAGTTGAAATCGCTGCGACGGGTCAACGAGCCATACTGCTACCTCGTTGACGAGATCGTGGGGGTCTCGCGCAGCATGGAGCAGGTCCTCAAGACGGCCCTCCGGGTCACCGACGTCGACAGCAGCATTCTCATCCACGGCGAAAGCGGCACGGGCAAGGAACTCGTCGCCCGGATCCTCCACAACCGAAGCACCCGCCGGCGCAACCGGGAGTTCGTCGCCATCAACTGTGCCGCCATTCCCGGCGAGATCCTCGAGAGCGAGCTGTTCGGGTCCGTCCGGGGAGCCTTCACGGGGGCGACCCAGACCCGGAAGGGTCTCATCGAAGTGGCCGACGGAGGGACGCTCTTCATGGACGAGATCGGCGACACCTCGCCGCAATTCCAGTCCAAGCTGTTGAGGGTCATCCAGGAAAAGGAAATCCGGCGGGTGGGGGAGACGGCGTCGCGTTCCGTCGACGTGCGCATCGTGGCCGCCACCAACCGGGATCTCAAGAGGATGATTGCGGAAGGGAGTTTCCGGGAGGACCTCTACTACCGGCTGAGCGTCATCGATATCGTCATCCCGCCGCTGCGGGACCGCAAGGAAGACATCCAGCCCCTCGTCGACTACTTCCTCCAGGACATCAACGGCAGGCTCGGCACTGAGGTCGAGGGGGTCTCCGAGCAGGCCATGGCGGTCCTCATGGCCTACCCCTGGCCCGGAAACGTCCGGGAGCTGCGGAACAGCCTGGAAAGGGCCGCCCTGCTGTCGGGCCACAGGAAGCTGGAGCCCGAGGACTTCCCTCTGGCCTGCGAGCACTACCTGCGGCTCACGGAAAAGGGGAAGGACGACGAAATCCTCCCCCTGAAAGAGGTGGAGCGCCGCCATCTGCTCAAGGCCATGCAGAAATACAACTACAATCAGAAGCTCGTGGCGAAGAAACTCGGCATCGGCTACACGACGCTCTGGCGCAAGCTCAAGGAATCCGAGAAGGATCTCAACTCGACGCCCTGAGAGCGTGCGCTGAGCGAACGCTCGGTTTCGTTTTGAAACACCCCCGCCCCTCCGCTTCGCCCGGCCGGGTCCCATCAGTCGATGTGACCCGCGGTCATTCCCCGCCGGGAAATGAAATATTCCCCTTTGACATCAAAGAGTTGAACCGCCAGCGGCAGGTGATGACACGTCGCTTTCCGCGGGGAGGATCCCCGGTGGCACGGCCGTTGCCATTCATCGCTCAAGCTCCAACAGGTGAGACATGTAAAGGGATGACGGCTTCCACCTCCATATTCATCTACCTTTTGCTGGTCGTCGGGTCGGCCGCCCTGATCCTCCTTGTGTCGCACCGGGTCGGGCGCCGCCCGCTGACGGCCGAAAAGGACATGCCTTACGAGTGCGGCATGCCGCCCGCCGCGAGGGGGAGCACGCAGTTTCCCGTGCGTTTCTACAAGGTGGCCCTGCTCTTCGTCGTCTTCGACGTGGAAATCGTCTTCCTGTACCTCTGGGCCGTCGTGGTCCGTGATCTCGGCGTCTTCGGGCTCATCGAGATGTTCGTCTTCATCGCCGTCCTGCTGGCGGCCCTCCTCTATGTCTGGCGCAAAGGAGACCTGCAGTGGGAATAGAGCGATTCGGCCCGACCACGGTCCTCACGGCCAACCTCGACCGCGTCGTCGGGTGGGCCCGGAAGAATTCCCTGTGGCCCCTGACCTTCGGACTGGCCTGCTGCGCCATCGAGATGATCTCCACGGCCGCCGCCCGCTACGACATGGCCCGCTTCGGCATGGAGGTCTTCCGCCCCTCTCCCCGGCAGGCCGACGTGATGATCGTCGCCGGCACGGTGACCCGCAAGATGGCCCCCGCGGTGCAGCGCCTCTACGGCCAGATGGCCGAGCCGAAGTGGGTCGTGGCCATGGGAGCCTGCGCCTGCTCGGGCGGCCTTTTCCCGACCTACGCCGTCGTGCAGGGCGTCGACTCGTTCCTGCCCGTCGACATCTACATCCCGGGCTGTCCCGTCAAGCCGGAGGCGCTGCTCGACGGCCTCATCCGGCTCCAGGAAAAGATCGCCCGCGAGGCGGCGGGAGGCACGCGATGAACCTCGACGACCTCCGGGCGCGCTTCGGATCCGCTGTCGGCGAACCTGTGACGTTCCGCGGGGAGACGAGCCTGGCGGTCGATCGCGGCAGCATCGTTGCGCTCTGCGAATTCATCCGCGATGACGAAGCCCTCGCCTTCGACTTCCTCTCCGACTTGTGCGGCGTGGACCGCCACCCCGCGGCGCCGCGCTTCGAGGTCGTTTACCACCTCTATTCGGTCAGGCACGGCCACCGTCTGCGCCTCAAGGTCGCGCTGGAAGAAGAGGACCCGGTCATCGACTCCGTCACGGGCGTCTGGGAGACGGCGGACTGGCACGAGCGGGAGTGCTTCGACCTCTTCGGGATCCGCTTCCGCAACCACCCGGACCTCAGGCGCATCCTGCTGCCCGACGACTTCGAAGGGCACCCGCTGAGGAAGGACTTCCCCCTGGAGGGAGAACGCAAGCCGTGAGCGCCGAGACCCTGAGCCTCAACCTGGGCCCCCAGCACCCGAGCACCCACGGAGTCCTTCGCGTCGTCCTCGAGCTCGACGGCGAGACCGTAGTCGACGCCCGCCCCGACATCGGCTTTCTGCACCGGGGCATCGAGAAGCTCGCCGAGAACCGCACGTACCACCAGGTCATCGTGCTCACCGACCGCCTCGACTACCTGTCGGCCCTGAGCAACAACCTGGCCTACGTCCTGGCGGTGGAAAAGCTCATGGGCATCGAGGTCCCCCGGCGGGCCCGCTACGTCCGGGTGGCCCTGGCGGAGCTGCAGCGGATCGCGAGCCACCTGTTCTGGCTCGGCACCCACGCCCATGACCTCGGGGCCATGACGCCCCTGTTCTACGCCCTGCGCGAGCGGGAGGCCCTCATGGACATCTTCGAGACCCTTGCGGGCTCCCGCCTGACGCCGAGCTTTTTGCGGATCGGAGGCCTGGCGGCCGACATCGACGCCCGCTTCGTCGATTCCGTCCGGGCCTTCACGGACACCTTCCAGGCCCGGGTGGACGAGTACGAGACGCTGCTGACGCAAAACCCCATCTGGAAGCACCGCACGAAGGGGGTCGGCGTCCTCGATGCGGGCCAGTGCATCCGCCTGGGCATCTCGGGGCCCATGCTGCGCAGCGCCGGTATGCCCCTGGACCTCCGGAAGGCGCAGCCGTACAGCTCTTACGATGAATTTCATTTTGAAATACCCGCCGGAAAGGCAGGCGACGTCTACGACCGCTACATCGTGCGCATCCGGGAGATGCGCGAGAGCGCCCGCATCGCCCGGCAGGCCGTCGACGGTCTCCCCGAGGGGCCCTGGACGGCGGCGGGCTCGCCGGCCGTCTTCCCCGCGAAGGACGAGCTGAGGCACAACATCACGGCCGTGATCCGGCACTTCGGCCTCGTCATGGAGGGCATGAAGCCCCCGGCGGGAGAGGTCTACCAGGCCGTCGAGTCGCCGCGGGGCGAGCTGGGCTTCTACCTCGTCAGCGACGGCGGCCCCCGGCCCCTGCGGCTCAAGGTCCGCCCCCCGTCCTTCGTGAACCTCCAGGGCCTGGTGAAGATGATCCGCGGCAGGCTCCTGGCGGACGTGGTGGCCGTCATCGGCGCCGTGGACATCGTGCTGGCCGAGGTGGACCGGTAAATAAAGGCGAAAGGTGAAAGGATAAAGGTCAAAGGAAAGACAGATTATGAGACGGGAGCTCGTACAACTATTCTCTGAAGAGCAGATGGCGAAAGTGGACAACCTAATCGAGGCGCACCGCAGGGTGCCCGGCTCCCTGCTCGTGGTGCTCGAGAAGGTTCAGGACATCACCCTGTACCTGCCCGTGAATCTCCAGCGCTACATCGCCGCGGGGATGGGGATCCCCCCGAGCAAGGTCTCCGGGGTGGTGACCTTCTACTCCTACTTCAGCACCGTCCCGCGGGGGCGCAAGGTCGTCAAGGTCTGCAGCGGGACGGCCTGCTACGTGAAGCGTTCCGGCGAGATCATGGAGCGGCTCAAGCAGAAGATCGGCGTCGGGGAGGGGGAGGTCTCCGCCGACGGGGAGTACTCCATCGAAGAGGTCCGGTGCCTGGGGGCCTGCGGCCTGGCGCCCGTCGTCGTCATCGGCGAGGAGACCTTCGGGCTCATCGATCCCGAGCATGTGGAAGAGATCATCGAAAAAACCTGAAACCGGGGTGAGTGTTCATGACCATCAAGGAATTGAGTGAGATCAAGGAAACCTACATCGACGAGCGGAAAAAAGAGCTCGAGGAGGGTGTGGCGACCGTCGACGTCCACATGGGAACCTGCGGCATCGCCGCCGGCGGGCGAGTCGTCTTTGCCGCCCTGCAGGGGGAGATGCCGCAGG
>Ga0209605_1004046_pt1 | contig 12295 bp, 10 predicted proteins | sample AD_UKC035_MetaG_FD_184408 | JGI IMG/M metagenome (GOLD analysis project Ga0209605, IMG submission 184408) | Active sludge microbial communities of municipal wastewater-treating anaerobic digesters from USA - AD_UKC035_MetaG (SPAdes) (version 2) | ecosystem: Engineered > Bioreactor > Anaerobic >...
CAGGCGCTCTGGCGTGCCGACGTCGATCCAGCGCCCGGCGTGGTGCCGGCCGCCGACCTTGCCGGCGTTCATCGCTGCGCGCAGCAGGGGGGCGAGCTTGGCGGGGGTGTTGTCGGCGAGGTCGGTGAACAGGGCGGGGTGGTAGGCGCCGAGCCCGGAGAAGGTCAGGCGCGGCTGGCCGTCGGCGTGGACCAGACCGTCCGAATCGAGGTGGAAGTCACCTTCGGGGTGGTGCTCGGGGTTGTCGACCAGTAGCAGGTGGGCGAGCGGGCCGTCGGCGCGCAGGCGCTCCGCGGCGCTGCGCAGGGCAGCGAAGTCGGCGTCGCAGAACACGTCGCCATTGACGACGACGAAGGGTGCGTCGCCGAGCAGCGGCAGGGCGTGGCGGATGCCGCCGGCGGTCTCCAGCGCGCTGGCCTCCGGCGACCACGCGATGCGCACGCCGAGGGCCGCGCCGTCACCGAGCGCTTCTTCCAGCCGGTGGCCGAGGTGGGCGTGGTTGATGACGAGCTCGTGGAGGCCGGCGGTGCGCAGGCGCTCGATGTGCCACACGACCAGGGGCTTGCCGCCCACCGACAGCAGCGGCTTGGGGGTGTGGTCGGTGAGCGGGCGCATGCGCTCGCCGCGGCCGGCGGCGAGGATCATCGCTTTCGTCATCGTGCTCAGAAGGTGTAGCCGACCTGGGTTTCCTCGGGCTCGAGGCGGTCGAGCAGCTTGAGCAGCGGGCCGAGGTCGCGCCAGCGCTTGCAGGCGCGGCGCAGGTAGTCCATCACCAGCGGCATGTCGGCGAGGTAGCCGTCCTTGCCGTCGCGGTGGCACAGGCGGGCGAAGATGCCGAGCACCTTGATGTGGCGCTGCACGCCCATCCACTCGAAGTCGCGGTGAAAGTCGGCGAACTCCGCGCGCACCGGCAGGCCGAGCTTCTTCGCGGTCTCCCAGTAGCGGATCAGCAGGTCGAGGATGAACTCCTCGTCCCAGCGGATGTAGGCGTCCTTGAACAGCGACACCAGGTCGTAGCTGATCGGGCCGTAGACGGCGTCCTGGAAGTCGATGATGCCGGGGTTGGCGCCGCGGCCCTCGGCGGGGTCGAGCAGCATGAGGTTGCGCGAGTGGTAGTCGCGGTGCACGAAGACCTGCGGCTCGGCGAGGTTGACCGCGAGGATCTTGTCGAAGGCGGCGTTGAGCGTGGCCGTCTCGGCGTCGGTGAGCGTGACGCCCTTGTGGCGGGCGATGTACCACTCGGGGAAGAGCTGCAGCTCGCGCAGCAGCAGGGCGCGGTCGTACTCGGGCAGCGCGCCGGGGCGGCTGGCGCACTGGATGGCGGCGAGCGCGCCGAGCGCGTCGGCGTAGAGATGAGCAGCGCGGTGCTCGTCCCTCTGCGCCTGGAGGGCCTGCAGGTAGGTGGTCGAGCCGAGGTCCGAGAGCAGCAGGAAGCCCTGGTCGAGGTCGTGCGCGAGCACTTCGGGCACGTGGGCGCCGGCGGCGCCGAAGAGCCCGGCCACGTGCAGCCAGGGGCGCACGTCTTCCTGGCCGGGGGGCGCGTCCATGATGACGCGCGAGGGGCTGCCGTCGGTGAAGGTGGCACGGAAGTAGCGCCGGAAGCTGGCGTCGGCCGAGGCCGGGGCAAGTTCGAAGGACTGGCCGGGCAGGGTGGCGGCGAGCCAGGCCCTGAGTTGTTCGAGGCGATGCAAACCGGATCTCCGCGGGGGTTCGTGTAGAATCCGCGAGTTTATCAACACGGTGGTTCGGGTGGGCAGATGCGCATCGCGAACGACGGCAAGGGCCTGATCCGCATGCTTCCGAATACGCGCATTCGACTGATTCCACTGCTCTTGCTGGGCCTGTCGGGCGCCGCATTCGCTCAATCCCTGCCTACGCTCCAGGTCGCGCCCGATCTGCTGCGCCCCGCTCCAACGGCCACGCCCGCGCGCGCCACGACGCCGGTGCCGGCCTCGGCTGCGCAGGCCTCGAAGGTGCCCGCTCCCGAGCCGATGTCCGCTCCGGCGCCGGTGGCTGCGCCGACGCCACAGCCTGCCACGACACCGACGCCGCCTGCGACGGCTACCGCAACCGAGGACGGCGCCCGGGCCGCTGCCGCCCCGCCTGCACCCGCCGCCGAGCGCCCCGCGCTCGCCCCGGGCGAGACCGCGGTCAGCGCGCTGCGCATCCACGGCGAACGCGGGATCGAGCTGGTCGCCGAGGGCGAGGCCGAGCTGCAGCGCGACGACACCTTGCTGACCGCGGACCGCGTCACCTACCGCGAGCCGACCGACGAAGTGATCGCCGAGGGTGACGTGGTGCTGAGCCGTGGCGGCGACACGATCCGCGGGCCGAAGGCCACGCTGGTGGTAGGCGACCGCGTCGGCAGCTTCGAGACGCCGACCTACGAGCTCTCGCGCGCCCGCCCGCCCGCGCTTGCCGGCGACGCCCCGCGCACCGTGGCCGGCAGCGGCGAGGCCGACCTGCTGCGCCTGGAGGGCGAGAACCAGTACCGCCTCGCCAACGCGACGTGGACCACCTGCAGCCCGCAGGATCCGGACTGGTACATCAGGGCGCGCGAGCTCGAGCTCGACTACGACCGCGAGGTCGGCACCGCGCGCGGCAGTTCGATCGTGTTCATGGACACGCCGATCTTCTGGATGCCGTGGGCCGAGTTTCCGCTCAGCGGCCAGCGCCAGTCCGGCCTGCTGCCGCCCACCTTCGGCTCGTCGAACAAGACCGGGGTGGACTTCACCCAGCCGTATTACTGGAACATCGCGCCCAACTACGACGCCACCCTGGCGCCGCGCATCATGACCCGCCGAGGCGTCCAGTTCGGCGGCGAACTGCGCTATCTCGGCGCGGACTACCAGGGCACGACCCGTGTCGAATGGATGCCGAACGACAAGGTGACCGGCGAGGAGCGCAGGCTCGGCTCGATCCAGCACCAGCACCGCTTCGCGCCCAACTTCTATGGCACGCTCGACCTCAATGCGGTCTCCGACGATGCCTACTTCGAGGATCTCTCGTCGAGCATCGGCGTGGCCTCGCGGGTGAACCTGCTGCGCGAGGGACGCTTGATCTACGCGGGCGGATGGTGGACCGCCTCCGCGCTGGCGCAGCGCTACCAGACCCTGAGTCCGGATCCGGATGTGCGCAACGTCGAGCCTTATCGCCGCCTGCCGCAGTTGCGCCTCGATGCCGCACGCGCCGACCTCGCCGGCGGGATGGCCGGCCTGCTCGAGACCGAGTTCGTGCGCTTTGCCCATCGCGAGACCGACCGCGACGAGGCCTCGCGCTTCGTCGCCTACCCTCAGCTCTCTTTGCCGATGCAGGGCGCGGCCTGGTTCGTGACGCCCAAGGCGGGCGTGCATTACACCAGCTACGACATCGACCGCGCTGCCGGGACTTCGGGCAGGCCCGACTCGATCACGCGCTCGGTCCCGATCGTCTCGCTCGACTCCGGCCTGTTCTTCGAGCGCGACGCGCACTACTTCGGCAAGGACTACCTGCAGACGCTGGAGCCACGACTGTTCTACCTGCGTGTGCCGAGCCGCAAGCAAGACGACATCCCGCTCTTCGACAGCAACCGCTTCGACGTCGGCTTTGCGCAGATCTTCGCCGAGAACCGCTATTCCGGCAGCGACCGCATCGGCGACGCCAACGACCTCACCGCGGCGGTCACCACGCGCTTCATCGACGCCGAGACCGGGGTCGAGCGCCTGCGCGCGCTGATCGGCCAGCGTTATTACTTCTCGGACCAGGAAGTCTATCTCTACAACAAGGACGAGCTGCGCCGCGCCGGCACCGGCAACGAGATCCTGGCCGGCCTCGGCGGACGCGTCACCAGCACGGTGACGGTGGATTCCTACGCGCAGTACAACACCGAGACCAGCCGCACCGAGCGCCTCAACGCCAGCGTGCGCTACCAGCCCGGCTTCGCACGCACGCTCAACCTGAGCTACCGCTATGCGCCCAACCTGCGCGTCGACGACGACATCGTGGGCCTCAAGGACATCGACCTCTCCGGGCAGTGGCCGCTCGCGCGCAACTGGTACGGTGTCGGTCGCGTCACCCACTCGCTCAAGGACGACCGCATCACCGAGGCGGTCGCGGGCGTCGAATACGACGGCGGCTGCTGGGTGTTCCGCACCGCGGTGCATCGCTTCGCGATCGACGAGGACGACGTCACCAACGCCATCTTCGTGCAGCTGGAACTGAACGACCTCGCCGGGATCGGCTCGAACCCGCTCAGCCTCATCAAGCGCAGCGTTCCCGGCTATGGCAAGATCAACGACTCTTCGGCCAATCGCGTCTTCGGTGAAGACTGAGGCTGCTCCCGCGCATCCATCGCCTATCGACATGAAACAACTCCTGCCCCGCACCCGCGTCGCCATCGCCATCGGCCTCGCGGCCGCCACGCTCGCGCTGCCGGTGCATTCCGCGCCGCGCGCGGTCGAGGTCGACCGCATCGTCGCGGTCGTCAACAACGAAGTGATCACCGGCCTCGAGCTGCGCGCGCGCATCGAGCAGACCCGCCGCCAGCTCGCCCGCCAGGGCGTCGAGCTGCCCCCCGAGGACGTGCTGCAGCGCCAGCTGCTCGAGCGCCTGATCGTCGAGCGCGCCCAGCTCCAGCTCGCGCGCGAGTCCTCGCTGCGGGTGGACGACGCCACGCTCGACCGCGCCATCGAGCGCATCGCCTCCAACAACAAGCTCTCGATCGACCAGTTGCGTGCCACGCTGGAAAAGGACGGCGTCACCTGGAGCCGCTTCCGCGACGAGATCCGCAGCGAGATCCTGCTCACCCGGCTGCGCGAGCGCGAGGTGGATAGTCGCATCGTGGTCACCGACGCCGAGATCGACAACTTCATCGCCAACAACCCCGACGCCTTCTCCGGCCAGGAGTTCGCCGTCGCCCACATCCTGCTGCGCACGCCCGAGGGCGCCTCGCCGCAGCAGGTCGAGGCGGTGGCCAGGCGTGCCGAGCAGGTGATGGCGCGGCTGCGCTCGGGCGAGGACTTCGCCCGCGTCGCCGCAGAAGTCTCCGACGCGCCGGACGGCCTGCAGGGCGGCGGCCTGGGCTGGCGTCCGCTCGATCGCCTGCCGGCGCTGTTCGCTGATGCGGTACGCCGCATGCGCCCGGGCGAGACCTCGCCGGTGCTGCGCAGCGCCGCCGGGCTGCACATCGTGCGCCTGGTCGACGTGCGCGGCGGTGGCCAGATGGCCGTGCAGCAGCTCGAGCAGACGCGCGCCCGCCACATCCTGATCAAGACCTCCGAGGTGCTCTCCGACGCCGACGCCGAGGCGCGCTTGCTGGGGATCCGCGAGCGCGTGGTCAATGGCGCCGACTTCGCCGAGCTGGCCAAGGCGAGCTCGGCCGACCTCTCCGCCGCCCGCGGCGGCGACCTCGGCTGGCTCAACCCGGGCGACACCGTGCCCGAGTTCGAGCGCGCAATGAACGCGCTGCAGCCGGGCGAGGTCAGCGCGCCGGTGCGTTCGCCCTTCGGCTGGCACCTGATCCAGGTGATGGAGCGCCGCGTGCAGGACGTCACCGACGAGCGCAAGCGCGCCGCCGCGCGCCAGGCCCTGCGTGAGCGCAAGGCCGAGCAGGCCTACGAGGACTGGGTGCGCCAGCTGCGCGACAGCACCTACGTCGACTACCGCATCGAGCGCGAATGAGCGCGCCCGCACGGCTGCCGGAAGGGAAACGACGGGACGGAGGGGCATTGAGCGCGGCCGCGCACGCAGGGTGTGGGCTCGTCGCCATCACCAGCGGCGAACCCGCGGGAGTCGGCCCCGAGCTGTGCCTGCGCCTGGCCGAGCGTGCCTGGCCGCTACGCCCGGTGGTGCTCGCCGACCTCGGGCTCATGCGTGCGCGCGCCGCCGCGCTCGGCAGCGCCATGGGCGTGGTCGAGTTCGACCCCGTGCGGCCTGCGCCCGCGGGTACGGTCGAGGTGCTGCACCTGCCGCTCGCCGCGCCGTCCCGGCCGGGGGTGCTCGACGCGGCCAACGGCGCCTACGTGCTGCGACTGCTCGACCGCGCGATCGCCGGCTGCGTGCAGGGCGAATTCGCCGCCATGGTCACCGCGCCGGTGCACAAGGGCGTGATCTGCGAGGGCCTCGGTGCCCGTGAGACCATGCCCTTCACCGGCCACACCGAATACCTCGCCGAGCACACCGGGACGTCGCGGGTAGTGATGATGCTGGTGGGCGGCGGCCTGCGCGTCGCGCTGGCGACCACCCACCTGCCGCTCGCCGCGGTGCCGGCGGCGATCACGCCGCAGGTGCTGGAGGAGACCCTCCGCATCCTGCACGCCGACCTGCGCCGCCACTTCGGCCTGGCTGCGCCGCGCATCCTGGTCGCCGGCCTCAACCCGCACGCGGGCGAGGGCGGGCACATGGGGCGCGAGGAGATCGACGTCATCATCCCGGTGCTCGAGCGCCTGCGTGCCGAGGGCATGCAGCTGGTCGGCCCGCTGCCCGCCGACACCCTGTTCGTGCCGCACACGCTGGCGCAGGGCGACGCGGTGCTGGCCATGTACCACGACCAGGGCCTGCCGGTGCTCAAGCACGCCAGCTTCGGCGGCGGCGTCAATGTCACGCTCGGCCTGCCCATCATCCGCACCTCCGTAGATCACGGCACCGCGCTCGACCTCGCCGGCAGCGGCCGCGCCGACCCGGGCAGCCTGTTCGCCGCGCTCGAGCTCGCGATCGCGATGACGCAGGCGCGCGCCGCCGCCTGAGCGCGGCGAAGCCAGGCCGGGCCGCCCCCGGCGAAAGGACTCCCATGCACGACTTCGACACCGACGGCCATCGCGCGCGCAAGCGCTTCGGCCAGAATTTCCTCTCCGACCCCAACATCATCCGCAAGATCATCGACGGCATCCGCCCCCAGCCGGGCGAACTCATGGTCGAGATCGGCCCCGGCCTGGGGGCGATGACCGACCCGCTGATCGAGCGCCTCGGCCACCTGCACGTGGTCGAGATCGACCGCGACCTCATCGCCCGCCTGCACGAGCGCTACACCGCCGAGCAACTGACGGTGCATGAGGGCGATGCGCTGAAGTTCGACTTCGCCAGCCTTTGCGCCGGTGTCGAGGGGGGCGGTGAGCGCAGCCTGCGCATCGTCGGCAACCTGCCCTACAACATCTCCACCCCCATCCTGTTCCACCTCGCCGGCTTCGCCGACCAGGTCAGGGACATGACCTTCATGCTGCAGAAGGAGGTGGTGATGCGCATGGTGGCCGAGCCGGGCACCGAGGAGTATGGGCGGCTTTCGGTGATGCTGCAGTACCGCTTCCGCATGGGGCGGCTGTTCGACGTGCCGCCGGGCGCCTTCCGCCCGGCGCCCAAGGTGATGTCGAGCATCGTGCGCATGGCCCCGCTGCCGGCCGAGCAACTCGGCGCCCGCGACGAGGCCTTGCTCGGGCGCATCGTCGCCGCCGCCTTCGGCCAGCGCCGCAAGACCCTGCGCAACACCTTGCGCGAGTTCATCGACGAGACCGGGCTGCAGGCGCTGGGGATCGACCCCGGGCTGCGTGGCGAGAAGCTGTCGGTGGAGCAGTACGTCGCGATCGCGAACGAGTGCGCGGGGCGTGAGGCGTGAGGCGTGAAAAAGCCGGCGGGTGCCGGCTTTTTCGTGGGGGCTCGCTTACTTCTTGCTGAGCGGGCAGGTGTTCATGCCGAGCATCGTGTAGGCCGGGCACCAGCCGAGCAGGCCGGTGGCGAGCGGGACGATGCCGATCCAGGCCCACACCGGGCCGCCGAACACCGCCCAGGCGAGCAGCGCGATACCGGCCACGATGCGAAGGATCTTGTCGGCGCCACCAACGTTCGTTTTCATGTCTGTTCTCCTTGGATCGGATGAGGTGAGTGGCCGCATTGGAGCACGCGCGGCCGGCTGCGGTCTGTAACCGAGGTTACACAGCCCGCGTCCGGCCCGAAATGCTACGCTCATCCGTGCCCGAGCGGGCGCCCCGGGAGCCGGTGTCTCAGGCCGCGCCCTTGCCCTCGGAGGCCATGCGGCGGAGCCCGGAGGGGTCGATGATCTCGACCTGCTCGCGTGCGAGCTTCACCAGGCCTTGCTCGGCGAAGCTCTTGAGCAGGCGGCTGACGATCTCGCGCACGCTGCCGAGTTCGTCGGCGAGTTGCTGGTGGGTGACGTGCAGCACGCGGCCCTTGCCCAGCAGCAGCGCCGCCAGGCGCTGGTCGAGCTTGCGGAAGGCGACCTCCTCGATCAGCTGCATCAGGTCGGCGATGCGCTCGGCGAAGAGGTGGAAGACGAAGTCGCGGAAGGGGCGCTCGGCCATCATCTCGTCGAAGACGGCCTTCGGCAGCAGCATCAGCAGCGTTTCGGACTCGGTGACGCCGCGCGCGTTGTAGTCCTCGTGGCCGAGCAGGCAGGACGAGGAGATGATGCAGGTCTCGCCGGGGCCGACGCGGTACAGCGGCAGCTCGCGCCCGCTCGGCGCGCACTTGCTCACCCGCACCGTACCCTCGACCACGAAGGGGAAGCCCTCGCAGGCCTGGCGGTCGTCGAACAACATCGCGCCCGCGGGAACGCGCATCCACTGCGCGCTGTGCAGCAGACGGGCGTGGGCGGATGCGGACAGCGCACCCAGCACCGGGTAGCAGCTTTCGAGGCATTGTGCTTCGGCCTGGGGCGTGGGCATGGCGTTGGTGTGCGAGGTCATCGGCGCATTGTCTTACGGACGGCTGTGGCGTGGTGTGGCGTCACGCGCCCAGCGCAAGCTCCAGCACCACCGGCGCGTGGTCCGACGGGCGCTCCAGGCGGCGCGGCTCCTTGTCCACACTGCAGCTGCGGCAGGCGTCGCGCAGCGCGGGCGACACCAGCAGATGGTCGATGCGCAGGCCGAAGTTGCGGCGGAAGGCCATCATCCGGTAGTCCCACCACGAGAAGGCGCGCTCGGGCTGTTCGAAGAGGCGGAAGGCGTCGGTCAGGCCGAGTTCCTGCAGCGCGCGGAAGGCGGTGCGCTCGGGCGCCGACACGTGGATCTCGTCCTTCCAGTCGGGGTGGGCGTCGCGGTCTTCGGGGGCGATGTTGAAGTCACCGGCCAGCACCAGGCGCTCGTGCGACTTGAGTTCCTCGCGCAGCCATTCGGTCAGCGCGGCGAGCCAGCGCAGCTTGTACTCGAACTTGTCCGAGCCCACCGCCTGGCCGTTGGGAAAGTAGCCGCACACCACGCGCACGCCCCCGATCGTGGCGGCGATGATGCGCTTCTGCTCGTCCTCGAAGCCGGGGAGCTTGCGCACCACCGTGGCCTCGTCGATCGGCTGTGGGCTCAGGATGGCGACGCCGTTGTAGGTCTTCTGGCCGATGAAGACGGCGTGGTAGCCGGCGGCCTCGAGATCGGCGACCGGGAAGGCCTTGTCCTCGAGCTTGAGCTCCTGCAGGCAGAGCGCGTCGGGCTTGTTGGCGGCCAGCCAGTCGAGGACGTGGGGCAGGCGGACCTTCAGGGAGTTGACGTTCCAGGTGGCGATTTTCATGCAAGCCTTTTGTTATCGAACGGGAGGGGGCGATCTGGTCACCAGACCCGAGGGGCATGCCGAAGGGCAATGGAGAAAAATGGCGCCCCGAGCATCCTCGAAGCCATCCGCATCAGGCTGCGAACACTTCCATCGGAACCCTGAAGCGTTCCGACAAGGCCTTGACCTGACGCAGATTGAGCCCGCGCTTGCCCGCCAGGACCTCGGATACGACCGACTGCGTACCGACCTCGGGCAGGTCGCTCTGGCGGATGCCGTGCTCGGCCATCAGCTCGCGCAGCAACTCGGACGGCGGCAGTTCCGGCCAGGGATGCACGCGCGCCTCGTACTCGCGGATCCGGTCGGCCACGATCGAGACAAGGCCGAAGATCGGGTGCTCGTCGTTTCCGCCGAACTGTTCGAAGGCTTCGTCGACGAAGGCCAGCAGCTCTGCGTAATGCGCCTCGTCGCGGATCGGCGCGGACAAGCCAAGCGCGTCATTGATGGCGGCCCAAGGGGCGAGGACGTCCGTGACGCTCATTTCCAGTCTCCTTCGTCGTAGTCTGCGTGCGTGAGCACGGCCTTCACCCAGAGCAGCTGCGGCGTAAAGGCGATGGCCGCGATCAGGCGATACTTGTTGCCGCCGATGTTGAACACATAGCGCTCGCCGACCTTGTCGACACCACGCAACGTGGCGCGCAGGGCGGCGAAGTGCGGATAGTGGCCTTTCTCGATCAGCTGCCGAAAGGCCTGCAGTGGGCACTCGGCGTCAGCATGGCACGCAGAGAAGTCTCGCAGCGCCTTGTTCGAGATCAGCTTCATCGGGGCAACGTTATCGCAATTTGCGATTAATAGCAAATTGCGATAAGAGCCTGCCTTTATCGGATCGGTGTGCTCGGCCTTCGATTCCGAACTTCAGGCCTGCGCCACCATCCCGCTGTGGCGCAGCAGCGCATCTACTTTAGGTTCGCGGCCGCGGAAGGCCTTGAACGAATCCAGCGCCGGGCGGCTGCCGCCCACTGCCAGGATCTCGCGCCAGAAGCGCTCCCCGGTCTCGGGGTCGAGCAGGCTGCCCTTGCCCGCGCCGGCTTCCTCGAAGGCCTCGAAGGCGTCGGCCGACAGCACCTCGGCCCACTTGTAGCTGTAGTAGCCGGCCGCGTAGCCGCCGGCGAAGATGTGCGAGAAGCTGTGCGGGAAGCGGTGCCAGGCGGGCGGGATCATCACCGCGACCTCCTTGCGGACCTCGTCGAGCAGGGCCATCACGCGCTCGATCGGGACGGGACCCGAGGACGCGTCCACCTCGCCGTGCAGACGCAGGTCGAACATCGAGAACTCGAGCTGGCGTACGGTCTGCATGCCGCTCTGGAAGTTCTTCGCGGCGATCATCTTGTCGTAGAGCGCGCGCGGCAGCGGCTCGCCGGTGTCGACATGCGCGGTCATGCCCTGCAGCACGTCCCACTCCCAGCAGAAGTTCTCCATGAACTGGCTGGGCAGCTCGACCGCGTCCCACTCCACGCCGTGGATGCCCGACACCGCGAGCTCGTCCACCTGGGTGAGCAGGTGGTGCAGGCCGTGGCCGCACTCGTGGAACAGGGTGAGCACGTCGTCGTGGGTGAAGGTGGCGGGCCGCTTCTTCGTACCCTCGCCGACCGGGCCGGGGAAGTTGCACACCAGGTAGGCCACCGGCGTGTCGCTACCCCAGGTGTTGCGGTGGCGGCTGCGCGCCGAGTCCATCCACGCGCCGCCGCGCTTGGTGCTGCGCGCGTGCAGGTCGAGGTAGAAGTGGCCGACGAGTTCCGGGCCGTTCGCGCTGTCCTTCTCGATGCGGAAGAAGCGCACATCGGGGTCCCAGCTCGGCGCCTCGTCGGGGAGGATGTCGACGCGATACAGCGCGCGGATCACGCCGAACAGGCCGTCGAGCACCTTGGGCTCGGGGAAGTACTGCTTCACCTCCTGGTCGGAGTAGGCGTAGCGCTGTTCGCGCAGCTTCTCCGAGGCGTAGGCCACGTCCCAGGGCTCAAGCGTGTCCAGCCCCAGCTCGGCCTTGGCGAAGACCTTCAGCTCCTGCAGGTCCTTCTCGGCGAAGGGCTTGGCACGGGCGGCGAGGTCGTGCAGGAAGCCGAGCACCTGCTCCGGGGTGTCGGCCATCTTGGGCACCAGCGAGACCTCGGCGAAGTTGCGGTAGCCGAGCATGCGCGCCTCTTCATGGCGCAGCGCGAGGATGCGACCGATCAGCGGGCCGTTGTCGAGCTCGGGATTGCCGAGCTCGGAGGCGCGGGTAGCGTAGGCGCGGTACATGCGCGCGCGCAGCGCGCGGTCGTCGGCGTACTGCAGCACCGGCAGGTAGGACGGCATCTGCAGGGTGAACTTCCAGCCTTCCTTGCCTTCCGCTTCGGCGGCGGCGCGGGCGGCCTCGCGCGCATCCTCGGGGATGCCGGCAAGGCCAGCCTCGTCGGCGATCCACTCGGCGTGCGCGTTGGTGGCGTCGAGCAGGTTCTCGGAGAACTTGGCGGCGAGTTGGGACTGCTCTTCCTGGATGGCCTGGAAGCGCGGCTTCTGTTCGTCGGGCAACTCGGCGCCGGAGAGGCGGAAGTCGCGCAGCGCGTGCTCGAGGATGCGCTGGCGTACCGGCGACAGGGTGGCGAACTCGGCGCTGTCGTGCAGCGCCTTGTACTTCTGGAACAGCGCCAGGTTCTGCCCGACCTCGGCGTAGAAGCGCGAAATGTCCGGCAGCATCGCGTTGTAGGCCTCGCGCCACTCGGGCACGTCGAACACGCTGTGCAGGTGGCCGACCACGCCCCAGGCGCGGCCGAGGCGCTCGCCGGCCTCT
>Ga0209605_1004047_pt1 | contig 12294 bp, 9 predicted proteins | sample AD_UKC035_MetaG_FD_184408 | JGI IMG/M metagenome (GOLD analysis project Ga0209605, IMG submission 184408) | Active sludge microbial communities of municipal wastewater-treating anaerobic digesters from USA - AD_UKC035_MetaG (SPAdes) (version 2) | ecosystem: Engineered > Bioreactor > Anaerobic >...
CGAGACTGCAGTGGGTGGTATGGTTACCACTGATGAACAGCTACCCCTATTGTTAGGTCAGCAAAAACTTCCCGATGGATACACGGTGGATGTGTTTGGCGGTAAATCGTGGAGAGTTGGCTCTAATCAGTACATCAGGTTAAACCTTAGCATTAGCAACCTGCTGAACAATAAAAATTTGACTGTGATAGCTTTTGAACAGTTGAGGTATCAATCCAACGATATCGACAGATTCCCGCCCAAGTACGCATACATGTACGGGACCAACTTTTTCCTCAACCTCAACTTTAGCTTTTAACCCATTAATGATACTACGTGATGAATAGCGTAAAAAAAATCGCCGGATGGTTCTTCCCGTTACTTCTTTCAGCAACTTTTACAGGTTGCAACGATGAGCTCGATTCGCCACCTGTACCGGTGCTGGATGAGCAATCCATTGTAACCATTGCCAATCTTCGTGCGCAATTCCCGCCTTCGGTAAGCCACACATTTGTGGGCGACAGCTCATTGTTTGCCGTGGTAACAATGGATGAAAGTACTGGCAATATTTACAAGAACCTGTATGTTCAGGATAATACGGGAGGGGTATTGCTCCGTTTGAAAGCAACCAGCAGGCTGCGCGAGGGCGATTTGTTACGGATAAGCCTTAAGGGTTCCACTTTGCAGTACTTCGAAAAGCTTCTGCAGATTGACGGGGTGGATGCTGTTACCAGTCTGTTTACCCAGGCTCGGGGCATAAAGATTGACCCGCAGACGGTTACTATACCCGACCTGTATGCTGCCGATTTCCCCACGCGGTTGCAATCGGTTCTGATAAAGTTGGAAAATGTTCAGTTCATTGCCACCGACACGGCCAAAACGTATGCAGACCCTGTTAACCAAATATCGGAGAACAGAACTCTGGAAGATGAACATGGTAATACAGTGCTGGTGCGTACCAATGGCTTTGCCAATTTTGCGGGGGAGAAAGTGCCCAACGGCAATGGTTCAATAATTGCCATTGCAAGTCAGTATGGCAACGATCGCCAGTTGATTATAAGGCATTTATACGAAGTTAAGTTGAATGGTACTCGGTTTTAACGAAATGATAAAATGATTTAGACATGAAGATAAGAAGATTACAATCGCTATTGTTGGGATTGCCGCTGGCCATTGTTTTAGCTGGTTGCATTGATGATCAGTTTGGTCCACCGTCGCCCAGGGAAACCCCCATAGGAACACCGTTGACCATATTTCAGCTGAGGCAGCTGTGCCCTCCGGGAAACGTACATACCTTCAAAGGCGATACCTCTGTATTTGCGGTGGTTACCATGGACGACAAGTCGGGGAACATATACAAGGAGGCCTACATTGGCGATGCAACGGGAGGAGTAGTGGTTAGGCTTAAATCGCCGGGTGGGCTTTATCAGGGCGATTCAATGTATATCAACCTGAATGGAATCAGCATTAAATACTACCGTAAGCTTTTTCAAATCGACTCGGTGGATGTGGATAGGAATATTAAGAAGATTTCTACCCTGAAGCCGACAACTCCTAAGACGGTTACCATACCCGAACTGAACACTTTTAACTACGAGTCGCAGCTTATCAGGCTGGAAAATGTGCAGTTTGTCAAATCCGATACCTCAAAGACATGGGCCGATGCCGAGCATCAGGAGTATGGCGAACTTACCTTGATGGACAATATGGGGAACGCCGTGATGGTACGTACCAGTGGCTACGCCAAGTTTGCCAGTGAAAAGGTGCCCCGCGGGCAGGGATCGTTAATTGCCATTGCGGGCAGATACGACGATAAGGTGCAGCTGATAATCCGCCGAACCAGCGAGGTAAATTTCGACAATCCCTGGTGGGATCCCTTTGATGGGCTAACCAAGATAACCATTGCGCAGCTTAAGCAGAAATACACGGGTGGCTTTCCTACCATTCACGACCCCCATTACATTGAGGCGGTGGTTGTGGCCGATGACGAATCAGGGAACTATTACAAAAACTTGGTTATACAGGACGAAACCACGGGTATTGATCTGAAAATTGATGCAAAAGACCTTTACAAACAATTCCCTGTTGGAGCTCGGATTAAGGTCAGGGTTAAAGACCTGATACTGGGCGCATACGGTGGATTGGTTCAGCTTGGCGGGTCGGTGTACCAAAGCGGTGGTTTCGACAGGCTTGGCGGCATTGAAGAGGGTGCCATCCCTGCTTATATCCAGCTTGTTTCCCTTGGAAATGAAATTGAACCCACCCCCATAGGCCTTGTGGGGATTAACGATCAAAACCTGGGTAAGCTCATTGTGCTCAATGGAGTACAGTTTGATAATTCGGAGTTGGGTAAGCCTTGGGCAGATAATAGCGCAACCACAAACCGGACATTAACCGATTGCGATGGCCACCAGATTGTGGTTCGTACCAGCAACTTTGCCGATTTCCATGAAGAGCTGCTACCCGAAGGCAACGGGACTATGATAGCCATTCTTAGTAAGTACCTTTCTACATATCAACTCTACGTGCGCAATCTCGATGATGTGGATCTCACGGGCGAGCGGTGTACCCTGGTTGAGCCATTCTTTGTGGAGAATTTCACCTCCAATTTGGGTCAGTTTAAAACCTTCAGCATAACCGGTGCCCAAACATGGCAGTGGCAGTCATACGATTCGGGATGTGCTTATATCAGCGGATTCCAGGGAGGCAACAAGGAGAACGAAGATTGGCTGGTGTCGCCGGCCATCGCTCTGGAGGATAAGGTGGATGTTCGTATGAACATCAGGGAAGCTATCAACTTTATTACCAGCTACAGCGATTTGAAAGTCATGGTTTCCACCAATTACGATGGTGTTAGCCTACCCACCGAATCGGGGACTTGGGTGGAGTTGACAGGGTTTAACCGCCCACCCGGCAATGGCTGGACCTTTGTGGATAGCGGTAATATCGACCTGTCGCAGTACGATGGGCAGAATATTTACGTGGCCTTTAAGTACACCAGTTCAACCAGTGGCGCTGCCACATGGGAGGTTGGCAAAGTAGTGCTCAGTGGGCTATCGTTGAAATAGCGAGAGAAGGAATAAGATAAAAGCGGCCTGGATATATCCCAAGCCGCTTTTTTTAGGAGTTTCCCGAAAAGCTGAACTTGTTCAACCTACCCCGTTGATCGAAGTAAAAGTTAAACTTCCTGTCTTTGCGCGGGTGGACAATTTCAATGGTATCGCCCTTAGCCAATTCCTGATCGATGAATGCCTCATAAAACTTATCCTTGGTCATACCCTGGCGGATGCCATTGATCATCTCAATTTCAGGGTTGTAAATTACACCTCCTAGGAGGTACTCCTGGTTAAACTTCGTTTTGTAAATGACAACCTTCGATTTTTTGAATTTAAAATTGTAAATGGTATCGGGGCTTTGGTTCCTGCTCACGCTTTGGCGAAGCAGCTTCTGAACCTTTGTCCCCTGGGGCAACGATTTTTGAAACGCCTTTATGCTCTCGTCGTGACCGAATGGATTATCCAAAAAATCGGACACGGGCATAGGCTTTAGGTTGACAACTGTGGGCTTTTGCAGTATTGCACAGGAGGTTAAGGCGAGTAGTGCGACAATTACAACGGTTCTCTTCATAATTTCAACTTATTGGTAGTTGGTATAAATTTACAAAAAGCATTCCAAGCATAAATTCATAATCATCGGGATAATTTTTTTGAAATCAAAAACATTCTGACCGATATTTGGTGTATAAAAAAATGGTAAAAGGTGATAAATCAGTGACGAACGCTTGTTTTGCGTTGACGAAAATAAGTAAGTTTGCAAAAATTTACATTCGGTGAGCCGTTTTAAACAGTTTATACTACCATTCGTTGCGTTAATTGCCCTAACCATAGGATTTACGGGTTTCTCGCCCAACCTTGGCAAGAGCGATATCAATGAGCCGGTTGGCGTTACCTGGAAGGATATCCTTGTGGACTCGGTGGGAATTCCCGAGCCTGCCATTCGGATGGCATTCACAGGTTATCAGACCATGAGGCAGCAGCAACGCCTGAACAACGATTCGCTCATCGCCATAATCGATTTCAGCAGGCCTTCGGTAGAGAAACGTTTCTTTCTAATCGATATTCGTAATCACAGGGTAGTAAAAAGAACGCTTGTTGCCCACGGTAAGAATTCCGGGTTGCTCAGTGCCGAATCATTCTCCAACGCTGTTCATTCCAATCAGAGCAGTTTGGGACTATACGTTACGGAGAGCACATACGAAGGGAAGCATGGGTATTCGCTCAGAATACAGGGAATGAGCAAGGGGATGAATGACAATGCGTTGCAAAGGGCTGTGGTTATCCATGGCGCCGACTACGTGAGCGAGAGATTCATTGAGAGAAACGGGCGTTTGGGGCGAAGCTTTGGATGCCCTGCCTTGCCCGTTGACGAGTCACGCGAGGTTATCGATTTGATTAAGAATGGCACATGCCTTTTTATTTACCACTCCTCTCTTCTGTCTAAATCTCCGGCTGATTTGGGAATACTGTAGCCATCTCATCCCTGTCCAGGTTGTAAATATCTTTGTAGAACTCCATCCCGTAACCATCATTACCGGAGCAGGTAATGTACTGTATATGAACCCCGAGTTTTTGATTCAGATTGATGGTTTTACTCTCCTTGCTTGAGATAAGCTTTTTAATATTCAAACTTTCATCATCAATATACCTGTCGGTAAGGTATTGTGCCAGTTTGTCGGGGTTTTCCAAACGTATGCAGCCGTGGGAGTAGGTACGGGTAGTATTTCGGAAAAGCCCCCTCGACGGGGTATCGTGGATGTAAACATTATGCTCGTTCGGGAAAATAAATTTGACCAACCCCAGCGCATTGCTTGAACTATTCATTTGGCGAAGGAAGTACCTCGGTCCCAGCGGGTCACTCAGGCTCCAGTCGATACTCGACATATCCACCACCTGCTCCCTGCCATCAATCACCACGTAGCCGTTTTTTTGCAGGTATGCGGAATCCCTGCGGATTTTTGGGAGCATTTCGTTCACTATGCTTTTGGGAACCGTCCAGTGCGGGTTGGTGATTACCGTTTCCAGGTTGCTGGAAAATATGGGGGTTGGAGTTTCGGTTTTGCCAACAATCACGTTGAAAACCTCCTTTTCCTGTTTCGACTCAATAACATGCAGCTTATACTCGGGGATATTCACAAACAGAAAGTTCTCGTCGTTATTGTCGAGGTTTCTCAGGCGGTTGAGGTTAAGGCAAGCCTGATAGTAGCGATACTGGAGCAGCGAAACCAGGATTTGATGGGTAGGTTTATTCAATACCGAATCTATGGGCAGATTATACATGCGTTGTAGTTTGGCAATTGCCGGAGCATTGGTTTCGTTGCTGTCAATTTCGGCAGTATTGGTTATCCCTGCGTAGTATAAACCGCGGGCCAGCATGCGGTCGTCAATGAATTTCGGGGTGGTGAACTGAATGGACAAATGGAGGTCGATGAAGTGAGGGAGCGAGTTGACAATGCGGTTGAACTGTACCATGTCGGGTTGAAGCCCCAGCATAGTTCCCCGAATATCATCTTGCGAAATGGCATTATCCAGTAGTGTGGGCAGCGTTGCCATGAAATCGACCTGCCTGGGTGTGAGAGATACGCCCCAAATCCCCGATTTAAGGAAAGCCATCAGCTTAAAAGCTGAGTAGGTTGCAGCCAACTCAAGGTTTACTCTGGATTCCAATGATTTGGATTCTGTGAACGTATTGCAGATACTCTTTATGGATTTGGCATCGAAATAGTCCAGGGGAAATCCCAGGTACTTAGCACTGTCAATTAGGCTCATCAAGCCTTTGAACTGCTTATTGGTATCGTAAATGGTGGTCCACACCGGTACGAAATCCCTATGCTCGAAGAATAGTTTCACCAAATTGTTGATAGTGCTTTCAGGGTCGTCGCAAGTGCCCAAATGCTCGTCCCAGGCCATGGAGTATAACCGGCTCTGCAGATCGCACTGGAAATCGATGGGACTATAGGTTATCTGAAAACTTACGATGTCTTCGTCGGGCTTTTGGTAGCTGGAGAAGAGGATAATAAACAGCAGGGGGATGAACAGCACGAGCATGGTTGACCAAACCCGCTTTTTGCTTCGCTTCGGCCCGAAGTCAACTTCTAATATGGTGTCGTTGGCAATCATAACTTTTGGGTGTTGGTTTCTTTACTTTCCTTTACGTTATTCCTCAGGAAAAGAAATATTTATTACACGAACGTAGGCCAATACTTGACGAATGGAATAGTATTATCAATCGACGAAAGCAATGTTCTAACGTGCTCTGTGTCAATTATTAGCAAAATGATTTGGATCATCTAAACCCATCTTGACAAACCACGCGGGTTAATTGCTGTAGTTGTGTATGTTTGAAAGCAATCCGTGGCAGAGATTTTTTTGAGCATGGCGAAAAGACCCCATCAATCAGGTTAAACCCTCAGCAGCCGCTGTTAAGTGTAGAAAGCAGATTATTAAGCAATAATGCAATTAAAATTTTTGCAAGGGCTCCATGTATAAGCTGACATTCATAAAGCCATAGGCGGTAAACCTAACTCTTGGTAGGTGCTATAGGTTGTACTACTGCTGATTTTTGGTTAATCAATAAAAATTTATTTGGCTTGGGAATCTATTGATGCTGAGCATTCTCAATATACGCTACTATAGCGTGTATTTTATGTTTCGATTTAACTAATTCTAAAAGATTTTTTGAATTGCTCAAATACTGCTTTAGGTTCAGTATTGCCCAACCCCATTTCTTTAAAAATGGCTTTGTCAGGCAAATCATTGGCTATGATATCAGCAAACTGATAAATGTGTGCTTGAATGGTGTGGGGCAAATCAAATACCGCATCGGGTGTGAGCATCACTGTTAAGCGGAATACATCTGTTTTGTGCTTTCTGAGTTGTTTTTTATCCTCATGGCTTCCACTTTCAATCCTTCCCATGATTTCCAAAAATGCTTTAGCTTTCAGGCATATCAATGCATCAATACTGGCATGTTTTAAGCCATCTTTTTCAACACTGTGCTCAATCACATAGTTGTAATAATCGTCATTCAAAAGAATGGCCGATAAGCTGGAAAGATCATCGTCAACAGGAATGGGGGTAAGGTGTACCTTCCTGTCCATAGCAATTACGTCGGGTATTCTCGAAAACAGTTCAATTTGATAGGGAAAGTCAGTGTTTTTTGGTTTTCTAAAACGGTAGTATTGCCTTTTGCCTATGCTCTGTTCCCGGTCGCCGTACTCACCAGTCTTAATAAATTTCCAAAACTGTTCCACAAATTCCGAGCTAAGTGCTTCCACCACCAGAATAATGTCTATATCCTTAGTAGTTCTTGGAGTAAAACCCGCTTCAACAATAATGATATCGCAGGCCGTACCACCAATAATTACGTAGTTGTGAGAGTATTGCCGGAAGTATTCTTTAAATATGTTTAGTCCTCTTACCATATAATTTTTTCCATCATTTCATCCAATGCCATTTCAATCCGCTCATCTTTTCTGTCTTTCATACTCAGATAAAGAGAGAGGGGGTCAACAGCGTTGCTGATAGTGGGCAGATCGTCCACCAATATCAACGGATTGTATTTCCATAGTTCTAACGCAATTTCTCCTTCGTATTCATTTAGATTTTTCAAGGCAATTCCCTTTCGCAAGCCATAGAAAATCGTTTTGTCAATGGCATAATACTTCTGAATGCCCGGGCTCAGGCTACTATACTCCGACAGGGCAGACGTATTGCTTTGCAATAGGTAAATGCCTTTGGGCTGTTGGTCAACAAACACTGTTTTGATAACAGGATTCACCAACAGGTCCTGTTCAAAGGCTACTTTCCACAGTTCGTGTCGGCTGTATAGGAAGCGGATATATTTTTCCTTTACACCCTTCACTTCAGCCAAACCGTGAAATTTCAGGTTATTAATAGCGTTGGTGATTGCCATGGGCGTATATGCCAATTTTCGGGCTATTTCTTTAAAGGGTTGCTCCTCTAACTTCCAATCTTGGTTTGGGTGAATGATATGGTAAATCAGCAGTAGCTGAGCCGATGGCAGTAGTTCCCTATCTCTTAGTTTCGATTTTGGATGTGTGTATATTTCTCTTAAGTCTATCAGCAATTCAGGCAAATAGAGCTGTTTACCTGGTACAATAAAGTTCACGCCCTTTTCAATCAGGCGTTTGCGGTTGTAAGCTTGGACATTCTCCAGCACCACTGCCACTTTTTGGTTGAGCCGATTTCTAATCTGTAGTACCTGCTTCTCGGTTTGATGAATGCTAAGCTTGTCCTCGTTTTTGAGTTCGACAAGTATTATTTCAGAGTTGAAAAGCACCGTTTTGTATAGCCTATACGTTTCGTGAATATATATTGGCAGTACGTCCAAAGAGTTTTTGGCCACAGGGGTTACCAGTGGTTGTACTCCCAAAGTTTCGCCTATGTACCCAATGGCTTTTTCTATTTTATCGGTCATGGTAAACCTAATTGTGCTCGATAAAGTGATAGGATATATTGTGCAAATATAACTTTATTATTTTGAATATCACATTTCAAACATTTTATTGTTTTCAAATAGTTGGTGTTCGTTTTGCTGTACGTATCCCAGCTGATTTGTGATAAGTTTAGTTTTCCCAATGGTAAATTGGGGGATATTGCAATGATGATGTCCGTACACCCAATAATCAATGTTAGAAGATTCAATCAGGCCATACAGTTCCACGGCAAAGGCTTCGTTCAGCACATCACCCTTGTATTGTTCCGGATAGTTAAAAAATGAGGGGCAGTGGTGTGTGAAAAGTGCCACCTTTCCAGTCTGAACGTTCTTTAACTCATTTTGAATGGAGGCCAGGCAATCCACATGTTGCTCATTGTAACACTGGACCGAAAACCGAAAACCTTTGTACTTGATAAGATAAAAATCGTTCAACCCCCTCTCTATCTGCCATTGATTCCCGGGGCTAATTCTGCTCCAGAGTGTGGAAAAAATCAGGTGTACGTTTCCGTGCAAAACGGATATGTTGTTTACCAAGAACACATTGCTATGAATGGGCTCGTTTAGCACCCCATTTTTCTCGGCCATATCGTAGTGATAATACTCATGGTTGCCGGGTAGCCAGTAGGTAGTTGCAAAGTGTTCGCTCACGTACTTAAAAAAATCGGTATGCTTGTGCATAACCGCAAAAGGCACAATATCGCCTGCCAATACCAATACATCGCCCACAGGCTGCAATGGCTGTTGTTTTAAATATTCCTTGTTGGCGGGGAATTCTAAATGTAGGTCGGATGCGTATTGTATTCTCAGTTTCATTCCTAAATGTTTTTTTTTCGGCGGACAGGTGTCGTTTCTTTAGCTGTTTGGGAATAGTTTACTCTTTATTGTTAGTTGTCTCTAACATGTACGTTGCGATAAACATACTCTTTATCATGTCTTGGCCTGTGCTTTGATTAATGAAAACTTAGATTGTGTGTTTGAGCATTTGCACAATATCTATACAGGTTGGTTTTCAAATGTCTCTTCATAATCTTTTCTACTCAAAACTGTATCAAACAATCCTACTTGCTCGCCTTCGTGTTTATTGATACCAGTGTACTCCAAACTTGAATCTTCGTACCTCTTGAACTTAAAAACAGCATCATTCATCAATGCTGAGTTGAAAACGCCAAGACTGACTAATAATTCAAAGTCTTTTAAAGAAAGCCCTGTTACCTTTTTGAAAAGACCAGGTTCCAATTGCACAATTACATCTTTCAAACTTCTTTCCCTGTAGTCGGTCAAATACATAAAAATCGGAATACGGGTAGCAAACTTGATGAGTTTTTCCTGAATTTGTTTCCTTAAACTCTTGTATTCCTTTTCCTCGTCAGAAAGTTCTTTTTTCTCTTTTTTAGTCAGTTCACGGTCGTTGGCTTCTTTTTTTGCTTTCTTTACGCTCTCGGATTTATTGATAATGGTTTCAATGTCTTGATTCAAGTTTCTAAAACCCTCTATACTCATTAAAGCTTTCATTGCCTCTTCATTAGCCATAAGGCGGGCAAGGGTGTTGTTGTCCACATTTACAAGCAATGCGCTTTCCCAACGTCTTGCCAAAAGGGTGGCGGTAGTGCCGCTCATGGCAATATCCAAAATTCCAGCAGCATCTATCTGTTTCATCGAACTACCGTCATACGCCAATACGGGCAGGAAGTTGATAAATTCTTCCACGTTCTTTTCAGGATTTGGTTGATCTACATTCAAACGGCAAGCGTAATCTGCTATCTGTCTGAGTGCCCGGTTGGGTGCAAAATCAAACACATAGCACTCTTTTTTCAAAACGTCTTCTTTATTAGGCGATTTACTGTCAGGGTTCCTGATAACCCAAGGCGTTTGTACCCTGAAAGCGGCCTGAAAATAGGTTTCTGGACTGGAAGAATTTCGCAGCATAAAAATTCCTGTCCAGGGTTTTACTGAAACGCCTGTGGTCAATTTGCCACAAGAAAGGGTAATGGTTTTTGATTCTAACGGATTGTCGGTCATTGCATCAAGAACAGGAGGTAAGGCTTGTACGCCGATACCCGCTTGTGTTCCTGCGGCAACTACTACGGTATAATCGTGATAAAATTTGTTCTGTCTTTGCCTTAATAAATTTGCCATAGCATGGCAAGCAGCAACTGAGGGTAAAAACCAAAAAGTATGGTTCAAAACGTTAAGCAAAGGTGCATGAGAGAATGGCAATGGTGGTTTTTTTGCCCCCATTTTCAGGTTATCAACAGTGGTTTCGCTAAACGATCCGCGAATCAAATCCAACCATTTCTGTACTTCATCTTCGTATTTAAACCTTGCTCTTGAACCTTCACCTTCTGCAGCAAAAAACACATTCAAATCAAAACCGTCAAACTCGCCCAGGTCAGCTATTTTGCTAATGGAATCGGGCAACTGATAGGTCATCATTACCATTCTTGGCAGTGAAGCGTAGGGGTTTTCTCCATTACTTTCATCCCAATCTTCTTTTGCTTTTTGCTCGTCAGAATAGGTCCAGTTAAAAATCTGTTCTTCAATAAATTCTCCCGAGGCAATAGCACGGAAAGGTGTACCCGATAAATACAAATAGTGATTGGTAGTAATAGGTATTTCATCCACATCAAAATAGTCCATCCCTTCTCCTTCGGCAAAAGCAATTTCTTTTTTATCTTCTGCTTCAAAAAGTTCTTTGGCATTTTCCCGCCAGGCACCATAATGATATTCATCAAAAATCACACAATCCCAATGGGTGGCGTGCACCCATTCGTTTTTGGTTTTGATACCGCCTGTGTTTGTGTTTTTGCCCAGATAATCCTGAAATGAACCAAAACAAACAAAGGGTTTTTGGTGGTCAGCATCCTCATAGTTCAACCCATTGCGAGAGATAAACTGCCACCCATCAAAATCAACGTGTGTGAGCAAATCCTCTTCCCAAGCACTTTGCACGGTAGGTTTGAATGTAAGTACCAAAACCTTTTTCCAACCCATTTTTTTTGCCAACTGATAGCTGGCAAAAGTTTTTCCGAAACGCATCTTGGCATTCCAAAGAAAATGAGGTGTTTTATCAGGGTTTTCTTTTTTAAAACTCTTGAAATAAGAAATGGTCTTATTGATGGCTTTTTTTTGCTCGGGGCGCATATCAAACGAATAAGTTCGGTTGACTTCTGTGCGTTCGCCCATTTTGATTTCCCAAATGGCTCTGCATAAATCATTCAGGCTGCATACAAACCATTCGCCTTCGGGATTTCTAAAACCTTGCTTAAGTAAATGGCGATGAATATCGTGATCGCTAAAGCTGCTGCCATCCCGTTTCATTGCAGATTCCTCAAACACAATTTTGTAGGGTATGGCTGCTGTACCCAATTGCTCCTTAATACGTGTTCGTGCATCGCGGTCGGTATAGCCAATTTTTAGCCAGCCCTTATGAGTGGCTACGCCTTCCAGCTCATAAGCATAAATGGTAGGATTGGTAGTAGGGCGGGGTGGAAAGAACTCTTTTTTACTCATCTTCTTTCTGTTTTGGCTTGTTTGCACCCAACACCTTTTTTACGTTAAGCGGGCTTACCACTTTCTTTCCCGTTTTGGATTCCAATTCTTTCAGAGCTACCCTGGCCACATTGCCACCCTGCCGGGCTACTTTTTTACTTTCATCAAAGTCTTTTGGGTTGGTGGCTTGTGAAATATCCTTGGTAGATGCTTCGGCAAGCATATTTAAAATCAACTCCGTATTGGTCATATTATCCCTTAGACTCTCTTTTTTAAGCCCCTTAAATACTTTGTATTCTCTGGTAGTTT
>Ga0209605_1004049_pt1 | contig 12290 bp, 10 predicted proteins | sample AD_UKC035_MetaG_FD_184408 | JGI IMG/M metagenome (GOLD analysis project Ga0209605, IMG submission 184408) | Active sludge microbial communities of municipal wastewater-treating anaerobic digesters from USA - AD_UKC035_MetaG (SPAdes) (version 2) | ecosystem: Engineered > Bioreactor > Anaerobic >...
TAAGTCCAGCTTTTTTTATTCCAATTGATCCAGGATCAATGCCCATAAATCCTCGTAAGGAATGATTTCAGTCTCCGCCGCATCCGGGAAGGCATCGATGGCGGTATTTTTTAAGTTTTGGCTGAGCTTCTCCGTGCGGAAGAGGGTGCCTTTTTTCCTGAAATCCGCCCTGACCATTTCACCGAGCATGCGGATAAAGGATTGGGACCGGAAACTTTCATCCCGCTTCAGGTGCCGGTAGGCATACAAGTTCAGGGACTCCATCCGGTCGATGATCCGGGTGTATTTTCGGTCGGCCAGAAAATAAAGGACCTGGATGAGGATGATCGAAATATTGACTCCCTGTTTATCCTTGGAGTATTCGGGCACCTGGTTCAGGAATTTGTTCAGCCTGAAATCCAGCGCCTCTTCGACCGGTAGGATCCGCCCGATCTTGAGCAGGAATTCCGTATAAGCCTGCAGGACGTAAAAATTTTCCCTGATCACGGGGGGTTGTTTGCCGAAAGTCTTATAATTTAAAATGAACTGGATCACCTCATAAGCTTTCTGGTAGGCCTTGCCATGCATTAACGTTAAGGCATAATAATAGTGTATGACATACCAGTTGAAATTGCCCGTATTGATTCTGTTGAAATACTCTGAGCGGATGGCCTCTGCAGATGGGACATCCCTGGTGACCAGGGTCATAATCAGTTGGGCGTGAATCAGGGATTCGATCGTAATGACAGACCTGAAAGGTTTGGCGCTGATCTTTTTAAGGGCCTCGGCCGTGATCTTTTTGTATTCGCCGTAATTTTTATTCTGTTTAAAATAATACTGCAGGATTTTTGAAGCGGCCATGATGGAATCAATGGAAGCCTCCCCTTTCAGAAGGCTTTCTGATGTCTCCACCGAATCAAGAAGCGCATCCTCAGGGATGAGGCTGTGCCGGGCAACATGCGCGGCATTGCTTTCATAGGCAATATTTGCTACCATGATTTCCAATCGGTTTTCCGTATGGAGGGTTTGGACGGCCGGCAGATACCTGGTTTTATATTTCTCAAACTTTTTTAAATCTATGGTCCGCGTACTGTAATGGCGGATCAACAGTTTCAGGAAATGAACCGAGAGGTCGGTAAACTCAAATTTGAGGCTGACCGGAAGGGTCTTTTCCACGAGGGAAATGGAGAACTTGTGATATCCGCGCTCAAGCAGGATCCGGGTGATATAGGCCCTTCGTGAACAATTGTAATAGGCGATGGCCCTTTCGCTGAACAGGGAGGTCCGGGTATCTATAAAAAAGAGGGTATTCGACAGCTTTTCCTGGAACCTCGAATAGATCTTATCAAAACCATAAGCCAGGATCTTGTCGCCATACAAGGCCGTCTTCAAATCGTCCTCCGTCTTCAGGTCCAGGTCCCGGATCAGTTCAAACATTTCCCCCATTTTGGTCTTCTTTTTACCAAAATCTTCCCGGGTGAAGATCTCCAGGTGCTGGACCTTGCATTTATTGACAAAGTCCACCAGGGATTTTATTTCGTTTATCATAATAATTTATTCAATCAATAATAGTTATAATTATCTAAATATCAATAGTTTGAATTTTTTTTATTTAAAAAAAAGTATTTTTTTTACGTCTTCATGAATGAAATATTGATACAATGATCCTCCTCAAGTCAATTTAGCTTTGACAAAAGCTTTTATATAGATGTGAGGAATAATTAATATAAGACACATAAATAAGGTTATAGTATTGAATATCAACTATATATTATTTAAACTCATATATTTTTTGTAAATCACTCCGTCCATAAACAAAGGTTTATGATATTCGTTGGCTTCCAGGGCAGCTATAATTTTGATTCAAAATTGAATCGAAATGAAAAATTTTATTGATTGGTTACTCTGCGCTTTGGGAATTACCACTGAAATAGATGGATTCTAGAATTAATTGATCCAAGGATTTACAAGGCTTCCTAAATAGGGGGTTGTGGTGTAAAAAGTATTTAATTAATTATAAATCAACTTTTTACAACCATATGAGACGAATGATAAAACATTACGAGCCTGCTTGAAATTTTGATAATGAGGTGATTCCGGAGTTGAGAAAGACCCGGATGAGTATAAAGGCTTGAATATTAATACGTATTTAGTGTAAAGGGTAATTTGATAAAAGCCCGATTCAAAGGAATCGGGCTTTATTTTTTTATGCAACTTACTGAATATCAGCTTATTTTTTCCGCCGAAACCAAGAACATCCTTCGCGTGCCATACAGGGAATCATGACCTGACAATAAATGCCTGGCCTTTCATAGTTGTCCCATTAAATATTTCGCGGTGAGGCTGTCTTTTGACCTTACTACTGCCTCCGGGGTCCCGGTAGCCACCACTTTACCCCCATATTTACCCCCTTCAGGCCCCATATCGATAATATGGTCTGCCACCTTGATCACGTCCAGGTTGTGCTCGATGACCACTACGGTATTGCCGCGGTCGACCAGGCGGTTTAAAATATCCAGAAGATGTTGAATATCAGCAAAGTGTAAACCTGTGGTCGGCTCATCCAGGATATACAGGGTGTTGCCGCTGTCCCGTTTGGACAATTCTTCCGACAATTTGACCCTCTGGGCCTCCCCCCCTGAAAGCGTGGTCGCCTGCTGGCCCAGGGAGATATAACCCAGGCCCACCTCAAAAAGGGTCTTCATTTTACGGTGGATATTGGGTACATTTTCAAAAAAATGCATCGCGTCCTCCACCCGCATATCGAGTACCTGGCTGATATTCTTGCCTTTATAGAGGATTTCCAGGGTTTCCCGGTTGTACCTGCGACCCTGACAGGTCTCACATTCAACCTGGACATCCGGTAGGAAATTCATCTCGATCACCCGCATCCCACCACCTTCGCAGGTTTCGCAACGGCCTCCCTTGACATTAAAAGAAAACCGGCCGGCCTTATAGCCCCTGATTTTTGCCTCAGGGAGCCCGGTGAATATATTGCGGATATCGGTAAACACCCCGGTATAGGTGGCCGGGTTGGAGCGCGGGGTGCGGCCAATGGGGGACTGGTCGATCTCAATGACCTTGTCCAAAAGGTCAATCCCTTCGATGCGGTCGAACGGCAAGGGTTTTTGCACACTTCCATAAAAATGTTTCCTAAGGACCGGATAAAGGGTTTCGTTGATCAGGCTGCTTTTGCCGCTCCCGCTGACCCCCGTTACGCAAATAAAGGTTCCCAGGGGAATTTTCAGGTCCACTTTCTGAAGATTGTGCCCCCGGGCCCCGAACAGCTTCAGAAACTGGCCATTCCCTTTCCGGCGTTTTCCCGGTACTGCAATTTGTTTCCGGTCACTGAGATAATCGGCTGTGAGCGAGTCCTGTTCAATAAATTCCCGGGGAATGCCGCTGGCCACGAGCCGTCCGCCATGTGAGCCCGCACCAGGCCCCAGGTCCATCAGGTAATCTGAAGCCAGCATGATTTCTTTGTCGTGTTCCACCACCAGCAGGGAATTGCCGATGTCCCTGAGTTCTCGCAAGGCCTGGATCAGTCTTTGATTGTCCCTGGCATGCAGGCCGATGCTGGGCTCGTCCAGGATATAGGTAACCCCAGTGAGTTGGGAACCGATCTGGGTGGCCAGGCGGGTACGTTGGGATTCCCCGCCGGAGAGGGAGTTAGCCGGCCGGTTCATACTCAGGTAATCAAGACCCACGTGCAGCAAAAACCGGAGCCGCAGCCGGATCTCCTTGATCACATCCAGTCCGATCTGTTGTTGCCTGGGATTTAGTTTTGGTTCCGCTGCATCGAGCCACCGGGACAAATCGGACAGGTCCATGTCGGCCAGTTCAGAAATATTGAGGCCGGCTACCTTGAAATGCAGCGCCTCTTTTTTCAGCCTGGCCCCCTGGCATTCGGGACAAAGGCTGATGGTCATAAAATCCTCGGCCCACTGCCTGATTTTTTCACTGGTGCTGTCCCGGTGCCAGCGGACCAGCATATTGACCAGGCCTTCCCGGGCCAGGTTGTACACAAATTCGTTTTGCGAATAGTTGGGCTTCACTTCAAATCCTTCCTCGCCCCCGTGGAGGATGATCTCCAGGGCTCTTTTGGGAATTTTCTCAATCGGGGTGCTGAAAGTGAACCCGTATTGTTTGGAGATCGCCCGGAGCTGCTGAAAGGTCATATTTTCCCTGACTTCGCCCAAAGGGGCTATGCCGGTCTCATTGATGCTTTTCTTAGGATCGGGGATGACTTTTTCCATGTCCACTTGGTGCATCTTACCCAGACCATCGCAGTTTGGGCAGGCTCCATAAGGGGAGTTGAAGGAAAAGGTATTGGGGGAGGGATCTTCGTAGGAGATCCCGTTTTCAGGGTCCATAAGATTCTGGCTGTATGGCACCACCTGGCCCTCTTCGTCTTCCACCATCAGGAGGCCATTGCCCATTTTCATAGCCAATTGGACCGAGGATGCAATCCGGTCCCGGCGGGCATGCTGCACCTGGATGCGGTCGATCACGATCTCAATATCATGGACCTTGTACCGGTCGACCTGCATGCCCGGTCTCAGGTCCGTCACCTGTCCATCCACCCTCACCTTGCTATAGCCCTGTTTTCGTGCCTGCTCGAAGATTTCCCGGTAATGGCCCTTTCTGCCCCGGATGACCGGTGCAAGGAGGACGATTTTTTTATCCTGGTAGGAATTCAGGACATGGTCGATGACCTGGGCCTCGCTGTATTTGACCATCCTTTTCCCGCTGACATAGCTGTAAGCCTCTCCGATCCGTGCAAACAGGAGTCGGAACAAATCGTAAACTTCAGTGATTGTGCCTACGGTCGACCGGGGATTCCAACCGCTGGTCTTTTGTTCAATAGATATGACCGGGCTCAGGCCGGTGATCAGCTCCACATCCGGCCTTTCCATATTGCCAATAAATTGCCGGGCATAGGAAGAAAAGGTCTCCATATACCTTCTTTGGCCTTCCGCGTAGATCGTATCGAATGCGAGGGAGGATTTTCCGCTCCCGCTGAGACCCGTAATGACTACCAACTGATTTCTGGGAATCCGGAGGTCGATGTTTTTCAGGTTGTGGACCCGCGCCCCGGTCACCTCTATGTACTCTTCTTCGGCCGTATCCCGGCTCTTTTTTCCTGACATGACCTGCAAAAATAGAACTTAATCGGTTGAGTTGAAGGAAGGTTTTCACTATTTTCCGGAGGCCGAGAGGCCCTGTCTACAATGAACCCTCCCTCCAGGAACCCTGATTTCTTCCTGACTTTTCCTTAATTTTAGTCCAATTAATCTTCTCCACATGCGTGAATCATTTATCGCCCATTCCTATGTATTCTATCACTGGTCTTCCCGGAAAAACGGGTCAAAAACCAATCTGATCATTAAGGGGGCCGCCGGTGAAAAATGCAGTGTCTGGTTCGAAACCGACCCCCAGGCCGAACTCCACCCAGCCCAGCGGTTTGAAGAAAAGCGTTATGCCTTTTATTATTACCAATGGCAATTTGACCATATCCTGGACATGCTTCGCAACGAAAAACCGATCACCGTGGAATTTAACGACGACGAAGGATTCAACAACAGCCGTATCGGGACGGGGGACGAACCGGTCGGTGAGGGCGAAGAGTCCTGATATCAAACGGGTAAGCCCTAGCCGGTCCCTTACCGAACCGATTTCTTTTTTGCAATGGCCAGACCCACATAAGAGTCCGCCGTACCGTAATACAGGAACCATTTTTTCTTAAAATAGACCAAACCTTCGGCAAAGGTGGTGCCTGCCTGATATTGCCCCGTTTTTTCATGCGGGAGCGAAGGCTGGAGAAAAGGGGATGCCGACCGGTACAAGATCAGATCAGGACGGACCGGGTCGAAGATCACTTGTCCCACAGAATAGGTATTGCCCGGCAGAGAGGGATCCGCATCCTCCCCGGACAGGTTTTTGCCATTGTACAAGAGGGTAATGCCCTTGGAAGTCATGATCGCCGGAGGCCCGCACTCGGTAAGATGGCTGTCAAAAAAATTCTTCCTGGGCTCAATGACGGCTTTCAGTTTACCCCCTTCATCCAGGGTTGGATACCAATCCTGTAAATTTTCAGACCAGGCCAGATTGATCAGGTGTTCCCCCCAATACATCCAGTATTTGCCGTTGATCTTCGCCAATACCTGTTTTCCTTGTTTTATCCGGGTAATCATGGATCCTGATTTACTCCATGCATTGAGAAATTGGCCGTTATACGCTTTTGCAAAAGCCGGCCCCTTTTTCTCCCAATGGATCAAATCCCTGGAAAAAGCGATGGATAACCTGGCGATCTTTTGATTCCAGGAAGTATAAGCCACTACGTAAAGGCCGTCCTCGGTTTGTACCAGCCGGGGATCCTCACAGCCGCCCGGATCATCGTATTCGCGGAAAGGATCGTCCGTGGGATAAAGCACCGGTTGGGGATATTTGGTAAAATGAATGCCATCTGTGCTTTCAGCCAGTCCTAACCTGGAGGTCCGGCCGCCCAGGTGGGCCACCGGATTGTCTTCACAGCGGTACAGCAGATAAACCTTGCCGTCCCGGACGATGGCCGCGGGGTTGAATACATCGGCCTGCTGCCATCGAACCATGCGCTGTTTGACCGGATCCATAAATACAAAATTGGAATCCGCCCGGAGGATCGGGTTCTCCGGGGGTTTGTAAAAGGAATTTTCATTAAACCGGAGCAAAGACTGCGCCCCGATTGGGTTGGCCGTGCAGATCAGGCAGGCCAGAGAGATCCAACGGTACATGTTCTTATTCCTTTGAGTATAATAATTTGCCACCCACCCAGGTTTTGAGGACTTCCGTTTTCAGGATGGCTTCATCCGGGCAGCGAACCAGGTCCTCCGACAGAAGAATAAAATCGGCCCATTTGCCGGGGCTCAGCGATCCTTTGGTATGGTCCTCAAAAGCGGCATAAGCCGCAGCGAGAGTATAGGAATGAAGGGCTTCTTCACGGTCCATTTTTTGCTCGGAGAAAAACCTCATGCCATTGTCCGCACGCGTCCGGGTCACCGAAGCATAAAAGGAAGCGAGCGGATCCACATCCTCGACTGGTGTATCGGTCCCATTGCTGACTACCGCACCGGCCCGCAGGAGGCTTTTCCAGGCATAAGCCCCTGTCCGGGCCCGGAATTCACCCAGGCGTTTTACCACAAAAGGAGCATCGCTGGTGCAATGGATACCCTGCATGGAAGCGATGACCCCGAGTTCAGCAAACCTGGGTATGTCGGCCGTATCCAGATGCTGGGCGTGTTCGATCCGCCACCTCAGGTCTTTATTTTCAGGATGCGCTTCGAAATGTCTTTCCATCAGGTCCAGTACTTCGCGGTTGGCCCTGTCCCCGATGGCGTGTACACAAAGCTGAAGTCCATGTTCAATACAAATCCGGGCTACCGCATCGACCTCGCTGACTTCGGTGGTATTCTGCCCGTAAAAATGGTCTGAACGGTCAGAATAAGGCGCAAGCAACCAGGCCCCATAGGAGCCCAGGGCACCGTCCACATCGGCCTTCACCGCCCGCATGGTAAAATGATCGTTGCCCAGACCGATCCAGGGAAAGGTATGCAGTGCCTCAGAGGTCAATTCCCTGCTGTTTTGCCGGAGCATGGCCCATAGCCTTATTTTGAGCTTGTTTTGTTCTGCGAGCGCTTTATACCATTCCATTTCCTGGAAACTGCTGCCCGCATCCTGAAACGAGGTAACTCCTTTGCGCAGGCATTCTTCCTGGGCCAGTTCAATGCCGTCGTGCCATATTTTTTCAAGTTGTTCCGGGGATTGCGTCTTGAGGTAGGTATTGTAAGCCTGGTATATAATGCCCTGGGCCCTTTCTTCAAACATGCCAATGGCATCTCCCTGGGCATCCCGAACAATGGTCCCGCCGCTGGGGTTGGGGGTTTCCCGGGTGATCCCAGCCAGCTCCATGGCTTTTTTATTGGCAAATGAACCGTGGCCGCTGGCATGCCCCAGGAGGACCGGATTTTCGGGTGATACCGCTGAGAGTGCGTCGTGCATCGGATAGCCGTGAACACTAGCGAAAAGCGGCTGGGTCCATTTTTCCTGGTGCCAACCCCTTCCGATGATCCATTCCCCCGGTTTCGCCGTCTTCACCTTGTCCGCAACCATAGCGACAATTTCATCCCAGCTTTTGGTTTTAATAAAATTAAGGTTGATCAAACTGCCTCCGAGTCCGGCAAAATGCCCATGCCCCTCGATGAAGCCGGGCATTACGAATTTTCCGCCGGCATTGACCCGCTCCGTGGACGGCCCTTCGAATTTTTTCGCACCGGCTTCATCTCCGACGTAGATCAGCTTGCCTTCCCGGACGGCCAGGGCGCTGGCCTTTGGATTTTTCCGGTCACCGGTGTAAATATTACCGCCCACCAAGATGAGGTCAGCAGGCAATTCCGGTTTGCAGGCGACACATAAACACAAAGTCAGAAGGAATATGGCAGGTTTCATGATGTGGTGATTGGCAATGATCGTGCAAGCTAAGACGAGTTTGCAAAATATTAAGGTCCTTTACTTGCGAGGTGCGGACCTTCTACCGGGTTGCGGTGTTTTGGGGAACCTTAAATTATAAATAATAAGCCCGGAGAACCGATATTTGCATAAACAAGCGCCAGACCAATGACCATTGCCCTCGGAGCGGATCATGCCGGATTTGAAGTAAAACAGGCCATCCTTAAAAGCCTGCAGGAACAAAATATCGCCTGTATGGACTATGGCACGTATAGCCCGGAACGGGTGGATTACCCTGATTTCGCCCACCCGGTGGCAGAGGCCGTTGAACAGGGAGCGGCCAATTTTGGAATCCTGGTTTGCGGGAGCGGGAACGGGGTGGCCATGACCGCCAACAAACACCAGGGCATCCGCGCCGCCCTGTGCTGGACGGAGGATATCGCCAGGCTTGCCCGCCTGCACAACGATGCCAACATCATTGCCCTTCCCGGGCGATTTATTTCAGCGGAAGAAGCGGTTCGAATGGTGGAGATCTTCCTTCAAACAGGCTTTGAAGGGGGCCGCCACAGCGAACGGGTGCAAAAGATATCTTCCTGCTGAGCCGCCGTTTTTCTCCTTTTTTGAACAATAATTGAATAATCCCTGGACTGGATTCCGGACAGTCCCGGAATTTAGTTTTGTGGAAATTATTCAACAAAAACTAAACCCCACATGAAAATTACAATCGCAAAAACCACGCTGTGGTTCCTGGTCTTCACCGCTTCTGCTTTGTCCGCCCAGAAACCAAAAGTCATGGAGCAAAACAAAGCCCTTATCCGGGCGGCCTATGAGGCATTGAATATGCGCAATTTTGACCTCTTCTTTACAATGGTTTCCCCCGAATTTACGGATTATACGGCGGCGCCCATGCCGGTCAAAGGGAGGGAAAACATACAACCTGCTTACGAAGCCTTCATGAAGGCCTTTCCGGACATGAAGTTTACCGTAATCCAGACGGTGAACGAGGGCAACAAGTATTACACCATTGTCAAACTGACCGGTACCAATACCGGTTCCGTGATGGGCATGCTTCCGCCGACCGGCAAGAAAGTGGAATTCACCGATGTCGATGTCATCGAAATGGATGGCGCCGGAAAGGCCCTGTCTCACGCCGTGAGCAACCCCAACCTCATTTTCGAACAGATTGGATATGGTTTTTTAGGCAATTCCAATGCCCAGGCGGTCATGGATATTTATAAAAAATTCGGAAGCGGGGATGTCAATGGCATTCTCTCCGGTTCGGATCCCGACCTGATGTTTGAGATTGATGACCGGGTTTTTGATTACGGCACCCGTTGGTACAAAGGGAAAAAGGAAGTCGCCCAATTCTTCAAAGAACTGAATGAAAAATTCAAATACGAGGTATTCGAACCTTATGATTTTGTAGCCAGCGGGGACAATGTGTACTGCCGGGTGAAAGCAAAATACACCCACCTCCCTTCGGGAAAAAGATATGAATCCCATTACACCCATCATTTCAAGTTTAAAGACGGAAAGGTCATCTTATTCAGAGGTATGGACGGAGATCAGTCCCTGGTCAAAATGTAATGGAAACCTGATCCGGGCCAAAGGACCATCGTTTTAAATAAACCCCAATAGAACCGGTGGGAAGAAATACTTCCCCCGGTTTATTTTATCCTGCACGGCTACTGGAGGCCCAGTTCTTTCAGTACCTGGGGCCCGAGATTATCGCTCTCCGCCAGGTACAGGTACCCGGGTTGGGAAGAGTCAAAGATCATGGTGTATTTATTTTCTTTTCCAATACGGGTCACGACCTGATCGATTTTGTCCAGGATCGGCTTATAGAGGGCTTCCCTACGCAGGACGAGGCGTTGTTTGATCTCATTTTCATAATTCCTCAGCACTTCCTGCTCTTTGGCAAGGTCTTCCTCCTTTTTTTGCGCGGCAATGGGCGCCAGGTTTCCTTTCTGGGACTCTGCCTGGTATTCCGCAACGTGTTTTTGAAAAATCCTGACCAGGGAATCTCCAGCGGCCACCAGGGTATCCTGGTATTGCCTTAGGATGGTATCCGCCTGGGCAATTTCTGGCACCTTGCTGAGGATCTCGGCGGAATTGATATGGCCGAATTTCTGGCCCTGGGCAAGCCAGGGACTCAGCCCGATGAACAGCAGAAACAAGAATCTCATGTGATGGGTCTTTGATTGAAAGGACGCTTGCAAAATTTAAAAGTTACAGCTTATAAAAAGAAACCCCGGAGCATGGCCCCAGGGTATTTTATTTAAAATCCCCGACTGGAATTTATTTGGGTTCGTTTACTTTTTTCTTTTCCACTTCGCGCATTCCTTCCTGGATTTCTTCCTCTATGGAATTACGCGCATTGTTGAATTCCCTGATTCCTTTGCCCAGGCCTTTCATCAACTCCGGAATTTTTTTGCCACCAAAGAGCAATAGAACCACTACGAAGATCAGAATCCATTCACCTCCGCCGGGCATTGATAATAATAAAAATGAGTTCATTATTGTTGCAATTTGAGACAAATATACGGAGAATTTAAGCGCAGTGGGAAGTCTTTAACCAAAGCTTATATTTCAGCCAAACCGGTCCCTGGTTACTTTTTAAGCCCGATCTCCCTCAACCTTTCCGCCAGGTATTCCCCAGCGGTAATGGGCGGATAGTGGAGCGGATGGGTCCTGGTGACGGTAAAGGGCAGACAGGTCAGGTCCATTTCGCTCCGGGGATGAAGGAAAAACGGGATGGACAGCCTGGGTTTGTGCCATTCCGACCTGGGCGGATTGATCACCCGGTGGGTGGTGGATTTCAGGTAATTGTTGGTGAGCCGCTGAAGCATGTCCCCGACATTGATCACGATTTCATCCTGTTGAGGCAATACGTCCAGCCATTCATCGTCAAGGTTGAGCACCTGGAGGCCGCCTGCCGAAGCGCCGACGAGGAGGGTGATCAGGTTGATGTCTTCGTGTTGCTCTGCCCGGATCGCCGATTTGGGTTCAGAGGTGATCGGAGGATAATAGATGGCCCGGAGGATGCTGTTCCCGTTTTTGATCCAGGCATCAAAATATTTTTCACCCAGGTCGAGGTGGATTGCAATCGCTTTCAACAACTGGGCTCCGGATTTTTCAAAGGACTTGTACAACCTGAGTCCGGTTGCAAGGAATTGCGGACGTTCCCGGACATACACATTCCTGGGATATTCTTTACGGATAGCCCCTTTGCCGGCCACCTCCTGGCCTATCTGGAAAAATTCCTTAAGGTCGGCGACTTTAGATTGTTTGGCATGTTCCTTTCCAAAAGAGGTGTACCCCCGCTGACCTGCAAGGCCTTTTAATTCATATTTCAGCTTCTTTTCCAGGGGCAGGTTAAAAAATGCGTTGGATTCGTCATAAAACTTCTTGACCAGGGTTTTGGGGATCCCATGATTGATGACCCCTACAAAACCGATTTCACGAAAGGCTTTTGCAAGTTTCCGGATGAAGGATTTGCGCGCTGCCTCATCCCCTTTGGTAAACTGGGTAAGATCCACCAGGGGGATCGCTCTTTTTCCGGCCATACAAATTAAATTTTTTTGTAATATACAAATTCCGTTCCATTCGGCTCTTAGCCCGGGCGGTACCGGGCTTTTTGCAGGATTTCATCCGCGTCGACCTTCCCGGCCAGTTCGGAGAGGCTGAGGTTTTCCCGCTTCATAAAAGCCTCAATGATTTTGAGGCCCAGCACATTGACCGCGCGGCCCGGGGCTTCCGGGGGCATGCCCTGGCTATGCGGCGCAGGCTGCACCAGATTTACGATATCTTTTCCCACGGATTGGTAG
>Ga0209605_1004053_pt1 | contig 12282 bp, 8 predicted proteins | sample AD_UKC035_MetaG_FD_184408 | JGI IMG/M metagenome (GOLD analysis project Ga0209605, IMG submission 184408) | Active sludge microbial communities of municipal wastewater-treating anaerobic digesters from USA - AD_UKC035_MetaG (SPAdes) (version 2) | ecosystem: Engineered > Bioreactor > Anaerobic >...
CGCTGGAGCGGGCCGCCGAGGAAGTCAGCAGCCCGGCCTGCACCATCGTCATCGCCCGCGCCCCGGTGGATGCCATCGGCCACCTGGACATCGCGCAGCCCGCCTTCAGCCGCATCGAGCGCTTCGCCACCGTGGCGCAGGCTGTGGAGGCGGGGCTCCGCCGCCTGGGCTGGACGCAGGAGGAGGAACGGAGTCGGCGGGTGGTGACGACGTATTAGCTCGTAATGCGTGATGCGTAATGCGTAACCCGGAGGGTGTGTTGGTGGGGGGTGGGTGTGGGACTCGTAACTCGTAACTCGTAACTCGTAACCCGGAGGGTGTGTGTGGTGTGGGTTGGGTGTGGGACTCGTGATGCGTGATGCGTAATGCGTAAGCCGGAGGGTGTGTGGGTGGGGGTTGGGTGTGGGACTCGTAATGCGTAACTCGTAACTCGTAACCCGGAGGGTGTGTGGGTGGGAGGTGGGTGTGGGACTCGTAACTCGTAACTCGTAACCCGGAGGGTGTGTGGGGGAGGGAACTTGGGGCTCGTCACCCGTGGCCCGTAAATCAGAGACGACTCCCGCGATTCCGGGTTACGCATTACGCATTACGCATTACGAGTTACGTCCCAGCAGCCAACCGCTGAGCACTACTACGGCCAGGGCGGCCAGTTGGGTGATGCGCCAGCCGTCGCCTACCAGAAGGCTTTCGGCGCGCAGGGGTTCGAGGAAGAGTCGCAGCGCGGCGTAGCCGAAGAGCGCCATCAGCGCCACCTGGCCAGGACGCAGCGCGCTGCGCCGGTCGGTCCACAGCAACAGCGCCAAAAGGGCCAGCAGCGCCAGCGCCTGAAGCAGCGCCAACGGGTGGCGGCGCACGCCGAAGAGCTCCACCGCCCAGAATGCATCGCTCAGCGCGCCCAGCTCGCGGCCGGCCAGGAACGCGCCCAGGCTGGCCACGGCCAGCGCCAGCAGCAGCCCCGGCGCCAGCGCGTCCAGCGTCGTCGCCAGCGGCAGACGGTAGCGGCGGATGACCAGCGCAGCCATGGCCACGGCGCCCAGCAGGCCCGGCGCCAGCAGCAGCGCACCCGGGCTGAGGGAGAGGAGCTGCAGCGGATCGGTGCGGTAGACCTCCAAGTACGCGACCGCGTGCCCCAGCCGGGCCGCGACGATGCCGGCCAGCAGCGCATAGAAGCCCAGGTTGTAGATGTGATCGCCGTCCAGGCCGTGACGGCGCGCCTGGCGCGCGGCCAGCGCCAGACCTGCCAGATAGGCCAACAACAGCGCCAGGCCGTAGGTTTGCAGCCGCAAGGGGCCGATGGGAAGGGTTGGATACATGACGATTTACGGATAGATCGACCGCAGAGTCTGCGCGATCACGGCGTCGGACATGGGGCCGATGAAGGTGCTGCGGATCACCCCCTCCCGGTCGATGAAGAAGGTGGTGGGCAGCGAGTTGACCAGATACTGCTGGCTGACGCCGGTGCGTTGATCCAGCGCCACGGGGAAGCTCAATCCCAGCTTCTCAAGAAAGGCCGCGGCCGTGTCGGGCGATTCTCCCTGGTTGACCCCCAGCACCGCCACGCCGGCCTCGCCCAGCCGGTCATGCAGCCGTTGCAGCTCAGGCATCTCCGCCCGGCAGGGGCCGCACCAACTGGCCCAGAAGTTGAGCACCACCGGCTGGCCGGCCAGGTCGGAGAGCGTCACCTGCCCCCCGGCCAGGGTGGGGAGGGTGAAATCGGGGGCTGGGTGGCCGATGGCCGGCGCGGGGGGCAGGGCTGTCAGGGTGCGTTCGCCGGGAACGCGGCCCCAGACCAGGGCGGCCAGGCCCAACAGGGCGATGAGGGCGGTCAGTGTATGCCAACGGGTGCGGGTCATGGGGCTTGTCCTTGAGCGCGATGCGCTTCGGTCATGCTGAGCACAGGCGGCGCTGGTGGCTGCTGCGGCGGCCTCGGCAGGGCAGGGGCCGGAATTCTGATTATAAGCAGAACCTGTCTGACGCCAATTGACGCGCCGCGCCGGATGGACGCCGCAAGGGGGCAACTGGTATTGCTTCTACAGACTTTCACCCTGACCTGTGGCAAGCTAACCACACGGCGCCTAGCGAACATGTGGATTTCGATACGGCGGCCTACTCAATCCACATGCTCGCCGCGGCGGGTGCGAACATGTGGATTTCGATACGGCGGCCTACTCAATCCACATGCTCGCCGCGGCGGGTGCGGACATGTGGATTTCGATACGGCGGCCTACTCAATCCACATGCTCGCACCCGCCGGCTGAGCAGTTGCGCCGCAAGACTGAATGACTTCGTATCGCACGCCACGCCTCATGTCCAACGCCACCCAAGACCGCACCATGCCCGGCACGCGCCTTCTGCTGCGCTTTTCTGTGCTGCTGCCCATTGCCAGCCTCTTCATGTTGGGCTTGACCAGCCACTGGCGGGATGCTGACATGCCCGCTGGCCCGGCGTTGACGTTGGTCTTGGTGGCGTTGGTCCCGGCGCTGGTGGTCTACCCGCCGTGGGTGGAGCGCCGCCTGCGCCAGTTCTTCCTGCCGACGGCGCTGAGCCTCTATCTGGTCTGCCAAAGCCTGCTCAGCGGCCTGCTGCACAATTGGGCCATGGTGCGCTTCGATGTGGTGCAGCTTGGCCCGGTCTCGGTGCTGGAGCCGGGGGTGCTGTTGCTGATCCCCCCGCTGCTCATCGCCTGGCAATATGGCTGGATCGGCGCGCTGCTGGCTTCGGCGGCCACCGGCGCGATCCACCTGGGGGTGGGCCTGGCGCTGCACCTCTGGCCGCCGGCCGGCGGCCAGCTTGCCCCCATGACCCCCCTGCTGCGGCCTGACCTGCTCTACTTTCTCCCGCTGCTGGTGGCCTATCTGGGCATTCTCTTTCGACGCCAGCAGCGCCGGGAGGCCGAGACGCGCACGCAGTGGCGGGAATACGCGGCGACGGCCGAGGTGCTGGCCGTGGAGCGCGAGCGGCAGCGGGTGGCCGCCTCGCTGCAGGCCACCCTGCACCGCCCCCTGGCCGCGCTGAACGAGCAGATGGAAAGCCTGGCCAGCGCCGCGCTGGGCATCCTGCCGGAAAGCGTCGAGGAACGGATGCGCAAGGCGCGCCAGCAGTCGCGCACGGCGCTCTACACCACCGATGAGCTGATCGAGGAGCTGCAGGCCGCGCCGCTGCGCGAGATGGGGCTGGTGGAGGCGATCCAGACCCGCGCCGACATGGTGGCCGAGCGTCACGGCCTGCAGATCGACGTCCAGACCGCGCAGTTGCCCCCCTCCATGACCGCGCAGCAGGAGATCGTGCTCTACCACGTGGCGGAGCAGGCGCTCAACCATGTCTCCAACCACAGCGATGTGCAGCAGATCCACCTGCGCCTGGCTGTGATCGATCATTTTGTGGCGCTGACGGTCCATGACGATGGCCAATGTCACTGTCACACCCGCCAGAACGGCCATTCCGACCTGGCGAGCCTGGAAACGTGTACCAAGCTGATCGGGGGCCATTTTTGTTTCGACCAGCAACAGGGCGGCGGCAACACCCTGGCGGTGTGGCTGCCCTGTGGTCGCGTATAGGACTGACAGTGCTGATTTCGCCTGGACCCATGGCGCGCTGGATGAGCACTGTCAGTCCTTGGTTTGCTGATTTCGCCTGGACCCATGGCGCGCTGGATGAGCACTGTCAGTCCGTGCAGCAATTCCAAATATGGTGACTGCCAAACTGGAGTCGAGGCTTCAGCCGGGTTGGCACGCGCAACTCGCATCGTCCAGACCCGGCTGAAGCCTCGACTCCGCCCGTATTGACCCGGCTGAAGCCTCGACTCCGCCCGTATTGACCCGGCTGAAGCCTCGACTCCGCCCAAATTGACCCGGCTGAAGCCTCGACTCCGCCCGTATTGACCCGGCTGAAGCCTCGACTCCTCCCAAATTGACCCGGCTGAAGCCTCGACTCCGCCCGTATTGACCCGGCTGAAGCCTCGACTCCTCCCATATTTGGAATCGCTGCAGTCCTCGATCCATGCATTGACGGAAAGCCGGGCATGGGGTACAATGCGGCCTCACGATTCCCGGAAGCCGCCTCAGCCGCCAGGCTGGCGCCGGCATCGATCCCGGCATGGTCGCCCGGTTCGCTCCGAAGTCGCCGTGCCTTCACACCCCCTGGAAAGTTCCTCATGACTGTTGCAGCGCCCCGTCGCGTTTACTATCGCAAATCTTTGGTTGTTCCCACGGAGCACGGCGCCTGGTCGTGGCTCCTGGTTCCCTGGCTGGTCGGCGCTGTGGTCGGCCTGGCCACACCGCTCTCGGCTCCCCTGCCGATCCTCGCCCTGCTGCTGACTCTGGTGGGCGGCCTGAGCGCCTATATGATGCGCCAGCCGGCCACGGCCTGGGTGCGCATTCGCCGCGGCCGCGGCCGCAAGGCGGATCAACCGCTGGCGCTGGGCTGGATGCTGGGCTTCGGCCTGGTCGCGCTGCTCTGCCTGCTGGGGCTGTTGCTGCTGGGCCGCAGCGCACTGCTGGGCCTGGCCCTGCCCTTTGCCGTCATCCTGCCAGCCTATCTGGTGGCCGCGCGCCGCGGCCGGGCGGCCATGCGCAGCCTGTGGATGGAGCTGGCCGGCGCGGTGGGGCTGGCGCTGACCGCCGCGGCCGCCTATATCGCGGTCACCGGCCAACTGACGACCACCGCGCTGGCCCTGTGGGCACTGCTGGCCTTGCAGAACGCGACGGGGGTCTTCTACGTGCGCCAGCGGCTGGCCGGCCCCCAGGAGCATGACGCCAACCGCAGCCTGACGCTGTGGGGCCATGTGGCAGCGTTCGCCGCGGTCGCGGCCGCCGGCGCGCTGGCGTGGATACCCTGGCTGGCGGCCCTGCCCTTTGCCGGCTTCCTGGTGCGCGGCCTGTGGGCGGTGCGACAGCCCCGGCCAGTGGCCAACATGAAGCGCTTTGGCTTTACCGAGGTCGGCGTCGAGCTGTTGGGCGGCGCGCTGATCGCCCTCGGCTATCTTCTCCTCCTGTAACTCCCCATGCCAGACCCTTCCCCGGCGACGGATGCTGCCCGCGCCAAGGCGGCGACTGTCCACGCCATTCTGCTGCACGTCTACGGCCATCCCGACTGGCGGCCCGATTTTCCGCCCATGGATGAGCTGATCCTGACCATCCTCAGCGCGAACACGTCGGATGTCAACAGCGGACGGGCTTTCGAGCGGCTGAAGGGGGCCTATGCCGACTGGCAGGCGGTGCTGGACGCGCCGCTGGCTGAGCTGGTGGATGTGATCCGGCCGGCGGGGATGGGCCCCACCAAGGCCCCGCGCATCCAGGCCGCGCTGCGAAAGGTGCTGGCCGAACGGGGCGCGTTCGACCTGGGCTTTCTGGCCGATTTGCCGGTGGAGGAGGGGCTGGCCTGGCTGACGCAGATCGACGGCGTGGGCCACAAGACTGCCTCGATTGTGTTGCTCTTCTGCTTCGGCAAGGCGGCCTTTCCGGTGGATACCCATGTGCAACGGGTGACGCAGCGGCTGGGGCTGGCCGGGCCCACGGATGACCCCGCCAAGATCAAGGCGCGCTGGGAGGCGCTGGCGCCGGCCGAGTGGTTCTACCCCCTGCACCTGAACCTGATCCGCCACGGACGGCAGATCTGTCACGCGCGCCGGCCGGCCTGCGAGATCTGCCCGCTGCAAGCCTACTGTGACTATTATGTTGGTGTGATTCGGGCTGGTTAGGGCGGGGATAACCGCGGATGGATGTGGGGCGGAGGGTGTTGGTTGGGGTGGGGATAACCGCGGATGGATGTGGGGCGGATGTGTTGGTTGGGCGCGGATCGGAGGGTGTTGGTTGGACGCGGATCGGAGGGTGTTGGTTGGGCGCGGATCGGAGGGTGTTGGTTGGACGCGGATCGGAGGGTGTTGGTTGGACGCGGATCGGATGGTGTGGGTCAGAACACGGTTGGACGCGGATCAGAAGGCGCTGGTTGATTGGGACGCGGATGAACGCAGATGGACGCGGATCAGAAGGCGCTGGTTGATTGGGACGCGGATGAACGCAGATGGACGCGGATCAGAAGGCGCTGGTTGATTGGGACGCGGATGAACGCAGATGGACGCGGATCAGCAGGCGCTGGTTGACTGGGACGCGGATGAATGCAGATCGGAAGGCGTTGGCAATTCCGGTTACGCATTACGCATTACGCATTACGAGTTACGCATTACGCATTCCCCCCCGGAGGTCACACCCCATGGCTCGAAAGATCCTGATCATTCTTCTTGCTCTTGTTGGCGTTTTGGCGTTGGCGCTGGTGGGCGCTTATCTTTTTGTGCGCTCTGGCGCGGCGACTAAGACCGATGGCGCGATGACTGTGGCCGGCCTGCAAGGCGTGGTCACTGTTCACCGCGACAAGAACGGCGTGCCGCATATCTATGCCGACAACGCCCATGACCTTTTCTTTGCCCAGGGCTATGTCCAGGCCCAGGACCGCCTCTTCCAGATGGATTTTCAACGCCGCGTCGGCCTGGGCCGGCTGTCGGAGGTGCTGGGCGAGGCCACGCTGAAGACTGACAGGTTCCTGCGCACTCTGGGCGCAGGCCGGGCCGCGGCCGAAGATCTGGCGCTGGTGAGCGACGAGACCCAGGCCGCCCTGCAGGCCTACGCCGACGGGGTTAACGCCTTCATCGCCGCCAACCCCAACAAACTGCCCATCGAGTTCCGCATCCTGGGCTACACCCCAGAGCCCTGGCAGCCCCTGCACACCCTGGTCTGGGGCAAGATGATGGCCTGGAACCTGGGGGGCAACTGGGAAGCGGAGCTGATGACCGCCCAGCTCATCGATCTCCTGGGGCCAGAGGCCGCGGCCACCCTCATGGCCCGCTACCCGGAGGAGGGCCCCTTCATCATCCCCCCCGAGGTCAAAAGCTTCGCCGGCCTGCAACAGCTCGACATGAGCCAGGTCTGGGCGGTCAAGCGCATGTTGAAAACGGCCGATCCGGGCGTGGGCAGCAACAACTGGGTGGTGGCCGGCAGCCGCACCACCACCGGCATGCCGCTCCTGGCCAATGACCCCCACCTGGGCATGCAGATCCCCTCGGTGTGGTATGCCAACGGACTGCACGGCGCCGGCTTCGACGTGGTGGGGGTGACCTTCCCCGGCGTGCCCGGCGTGGTCATCGGCCACAACGACCGCATCGCCTGGGGCGTGACCAACGTCGGCCCCGACGTGCAGGACATGTTTATCGAAAAGATCAACCCGGACAACCCCAACCAGTATGAGTTTCAGGGCCAGTGGCAGGACATGGAGGTGATCGAGGAGCAGATCCTGGTCAAGGGGCAGGAGACGCCGGTGATCCAGACCGTGCGCATTACCCGCCATGGCCCCATCATGAACGAGGTCAGCGGTGATATCGGCGCCGATGCGCCGCCGCTGGCCATGCAGTGGACCGCCTTGCAGGGCACCCCCCTCTCGCAGGCCATCCTGCGCATCGACCAGGCCCAGAACTGGGAGCAGTTCCGCGCGGCCTTGCAGGATTTCGCCGCACCCTCGCAGAACTTCGTCTATGCCGACGTGGAGGGCAACATCGGCTACCAGGTTCCCGGCTGGATCCCCATCCGCGCGGCCGGCGATGGCACTGTGCCTGTGCCCGGCTGGACCGGGGAGTACGAGTGGACCGGCTACATCCCCTACGAGGAGCTGCCCTTCGTCTACAACCCCGCCGTGGGCTATGTGGCCACCGCCAACAACCAGGTCGTGCCCGACAGCTACCCCTACCTGATCACCACCGACTGGGCCGCGCCCTACCGCGCCCAGCGCATCATCGAGCTGATCGAGAGCAAGCCGCAGCTGAGCCCCGAGGATTTCGCGGCCATCCAGGGGGACATTCACCCCGTGCCCACCGACATCTTCACCCCGCTCTTGGAGCAGATCGACCTGAGCGGCGGCTCGGCTGAGGCGCAGAAGGCGCTGGCCGCATTGTTGGCCTGGGATCGTCGCATGACCCCCGAAAGCGCCGAGCCGTTGATCTTCGAGATGTACCAGCAGCGCTTGATCAGCGAGACGCTAGGCGACGAGATCGTCGCGGCCGGCGGCGCGGAGCTGGCCGAGGCCTATCTGTCCGACTTCCGCAACAACTCGACCCAGACGGTGCAGCGGCTGGCGGCTGAGCCTGACAACATCTGGTGGGACGACGTGCGCACGCCGGCCGTGGAGCGCCAGGCCGACATCGTGGCCCGCGCCTTCAGCCAGGCGGTGGCGGAGCTGCAAAGCCGCTTTGGCAACGACCTGGCCCGCTGGCGCTGGGGCGATGCCCACTGGACCAACCTGGATCATCTGGTCTTTGCCGCGGTCAGCCCGCTGGATGGCATCTTCAACCGCAGCATTCCGGCCATGGGCAGCAGCTTCACCGTCAACGCGGCCGGCGTGGACTACGACGATTTCACCATGAACAGCGGCGCCAGCTTCCGCCAGATCATCGACCTGGGCGACCTGAACGCCAGCCAGTTCATCTACACCACCGGGCAGAGCGGCGACGTCTTCAGCCCCCACTACGACGACATGGTGCAGCCGTGGCAGGGGGTGCAGTTCATCCCCCTGCGCTTCGACCAGGCCGACATCCAGCAGACCGCGCAGGAGACGCTGGTGTTGCAGCCGGCCGGGCGTTAGCTCAACAGGTTGCATTCGACAAAAAAAACCGGCGTCGCGGCTGGGGGAGTGAGCAACGAAGAGAGCATTGCCAGCCGTGACGCCGGAATATACAGATACTGAAGCCGCCGGGGTTGGAACGATGAAGGGGGCGGCGACGGCGGCTTCAGCTCTTGTATCTGGGGAAACACCCCCGTCACCCCTCCATGGTTGGCGCAGCGGGAGGACGGGTTCAACGTACATCAATCATAACACAATTTTGACGCGATGATCCTTGCAGTTTGCTGACAACTGGATCGAACTCCCCTGACACGTTGTGGAAAACGATTGACCCAGAAAGCGGGTTTTTCTCGTGCGGGCCTGGCCTATCTCGGCGAAGGCGCCTTTCATGGGGCCATGTCTTGGTCTGCGAGAGAAAAACCCGCTTTCTGATGCGAAGGGGGGCAGTGAGCCCAGCAAAAAGGGCCTCAGCTTGCGCTGAGGCCCTTCTTTTCAGAGAGAGGCGGGAGGGCTAGACAGCCATGCCGCGTCGTCGGTAGAGCGCGAATGCGCCGCCCACGACCAGCAGGCCAGCCGCCAGCCAGAGGGCCGCTGCGCCGCCCTGGCTGCCGTCAGCCTCCATGCCGCTCAGGGTCACGGCTGTCGGCGCCTGGAAGGAGACGCTGACCGGCCCGTGCATGGTGGCCGCGCCGTTCAGGTCGATGTCCTCCAGCTTGTACCAGTAGGTCTGGCCAGCCTGGACGTCGAAGTCCTGGTGGCTGTAGGCCGCGCCGGCCGTGCTGCCGGGCGAGGCCGAGGGGGTGAAGCCCAGCAGCGCGTACTCGCCGTCAGCCGACAGGCTGCGATAGAGGTTGAAGCCGGCGTTGTTGGCCTCGCTCACCGTCTCCCAGCTCACCAACACGTGGTCAGTCTGGGCGGCCGCGCCGAAGCCGGCCAGCGTAATCGCCAGCGGCGAGTTGGTGAAGCCGAAGTCGTAGGAGGCGTTGCCGGCATTGTCGTTGGCGAACGACGTGTTGGTCTGCCCCTGCACCGGGGAGGCCTGCGTGTTGCTGGGATTGTTGGAGTCGTTGTAGACCGTGCTGCCGGAAGCACCGATGTGGGTCACATACCAGCCAGTCAACGCCGGTTGGCTAGTGTCGATGGAGATGGTGTGCGTCGGCTCACCACTGCCAAGGCCGTTGTAGTCCTCGTCCAGCAGCAGGTTGCCGAAGCTGTAGTAGCCGGTGCTGTCGGTGACGGTGGTCAGGACCGTGGTTTGGCCGTTGGGCCAGGCGATGGTCAACTTGACCACCACATTCGGGATGCCTGCCTCTCCACCATCCTGGATGCCGTTCTGGTTGGCGTCGTTCCAGACCCGGTTGCCCACTGCGGCCGGTTCGACGTAGTAGCCGAAGTCGGCGGCGACGTAGTTCTGGCCGGCGGCCAGGGTCACCGCGTGCGGGTCGGCCTGGCTGTTGTCGTCCGCGCCAGGTGTGCCCGTCGAGTGCCAGTAGCCGTTGAGCACCCCAGCCGCCGTAGATGCCGTCCACCAGGTAGAGCAGCGTCTTGCCGCCCATCTGGGCATGGCCGTTCAGGTCCACCAGCGGCCGGTACTGCCCCATCAACGCCCGGTTGACGTAGGCGTTGGGGTCGGTCTCCAGCGGCAGGCGCAGGTGAAGGTGATAGTAGCCCGAGGTGGGGGGCTTGCGCTCGTTGGAGTTGCCGCCGCTGAGCGAGCCGAAATGGTTCTTGGCGGTGACGGTGATGCCGTTGCGCTCGTGGACCTTGAGGATGGCGAAGTCGATGACGTACTTCGCGTTGGCCACCGCCTGCAGGATGTAGTCCTGGCTCTTGCCGTTGGCCTCGCTGGTGCTCCAGTAGAGCGGCACATTGCTGCGGGCCGCGGCCGTGCGTCCCGATCCGCCGCGTGCGTCCATGTAGACCACGTTGGGGAAGGCGCTGTGTACCGGGTTGTAGAGCTCGTTGACCCACAGGCCGGTGGAGTCGCCGATGGTGATGTTGGATTGGGCGACCCCCGCCACGTTGACCAGTTGATCCAGCAGGGCGATCATCAACTGCGGCGACTGGCCGATGTAGGTCCAGCCGGTGGTCGGTCCGCCGCCCAGGCAGGTGATGTTCCAGTTGTAGCTGGCGTTGGCGCAGCCGTTGGAGTAGGAGGTGGTCAGGTTGACCTTGATGAAGACCTTCTCGCCCGCCTGGTAGCCCGCGCCGCCGTTGAAGCTCTGGAAGATCGCGTCCCAGGCTGCACTGCTGCTGTCGGCGCCGGCATAGCCGGTCAGCGCCCACTCCATCAGGTTGTCGGCCTTGGGCTGGCTGACCAGGTTGTACCAGCGCTGGCCGGAGGTTGTGGTGCTCCCATTCCAGACGGTCACCGCCGGCTCGTAGGCCCAGGCCACGCGGCCGGGGGCCAGCCCTTTGGCCACGCCGATGGGCTGGTTGACCGAGTGCGGCGTGTACTCGACCCGCTCCGGGATCTGGCCGGCCTGCGCGCCCTGCGGCACGGTTGCCAACGCCCAGCCGACGCCCAGCAGCGCGACCACCAGCGCCAGCGCGCCGGTGACGTAGCGCGCCTGGCGGAACTTGCCACGCGCCTGGCGGAAGGCCAGCGACGCGCCGACCATGCCGGTTAGCCAGAGCACGAAGCTCGACGCCAGCGGCATGGCCACCCGTTGGCAGGGATAGGCGGCGCGGCTGGGCTTGGGCGCCACGCGCACCACAAACCAGACCAGCGCGGCCAGGCCGATCAGTGGAAAGAAAACGCGCGTCCAGCCCTCAGGCTGGCGCACGCCGACGATGCGACCTGTCTTGGGACAGGTGCGGAACAGACGGGTTTTCAACGAGTTCATGGTCATACGCTCCATTGCCGGTCAGCACACCGATGTTGCCAGCCCACAGCGGCGGCTTGGCGCGCGGCTGAGCGCGCGACGCAAGCCGCCGCTGCGGGGCGAAGAGATTCTACGGGGCAGTGACGTTGGTAAAGGTGACGGTCGACAGGGCCGAGTTGTTGTGGGAGGTCACTGCGAGACCCACATAGACGTTCGTGCCCATGCTGATGGTGCGGCTGGCGATCTTGGTCCAGGTCGTGCCGTTGGTCGAGCGATAGCTGGTGAAGGTGTTGCCGGAACGCACCAGGCGCACCCAGACCGGCGCGCCGCCGCTGCCGCCGCTGACGTCGACCGAGCTGCCGCCGGTGCTGCTGCGGTATTGCAGGCGCCGGCCGTTGCTGGGCGTGACGATGGTCATGGCGTGGCGGGAGTTGGCCGCCAGGCTCTCACGAATCATCACGCCCGCCTTGGCCCAGCTATTGCTGTTGGTCTGCGTCACGACGCGTGCCGTGATGACGCCGTTGCCGCTCAGGGTGCGGTAGACGAAGCGGAACTGGTCGGACGTGCCCCAGATGTCTGCGCCGGAGCCGGCGACGGTCCAGGTTCCGTTGTTGTAGCTGGCGCTGCCGGCAAGGCTGGGCGAGCCGATGTCCTGCGTTTGCCAGGGCGACGGCAGCCCACCCGACGGCGTCGCCGTTGGGGTCGGCGTCGGCGGCACCGGCGTCGCAGTGGGCGGAACCGGCGTCGCGGTGGGCGGAACCGGGGTGGCGGTGGGCGGAACCGGCGTCGCGGTGGGCGGAACCGGCGTCGCGGTGGGCGGAACCGGGGTGGCGGTGGGCGGCACAGGCGTCGC
>Ga0209605_1004083_pt1 | contig 12211 bp, 13 predicted proteins | sample AD_UKC035_MetaG_FD_184408 | JGI IMG/M metagenome (GOLD analysis project Ga0209605, IMG submission 184408) | Active sludge microbial communities of municipal wastewater-treating anaerobic digesters from USA - AD_UKC035_MetaG (SPAdes) (version 2) | ecosystem: Engineered > Bioreactor > Anaerobic >...
AAAGGCATTTATCATTCAGATAGCCCTCGTAGAAAGGGATTAGGCTTATATACCCCTGTGTAGGCTTCGGAGAGATATATTCGATCAACTTCGATTCTTCCATCCTCTCCAACGCTTTATTGATGGTCTTTTGAGTGACATTTAATTCGTTAGCAAGGGCGCGTTGCGAGTCGTAAATGAATATCTCTCTCCGGTTGATGAAGAACAGAAGGAATAAACGTTCTGTAGAGTCGCATTTTAGAGACATAGCGTACTTTTGAAGGTCGAGAAACAGAGCGTAAAACGCGTATAGGTTAACTGAAGTACTTTGTATATCAGATGGAGGATTATCACGTTTTTTCTCATCAATTTCTGTCTTTTCAAGCTTTGATATACTTAGTACATCAGAGCTGTTTTTGACTGATATACTTTGTATATCTGATATACTTTGTATATCATCCCTAAGTATATCAGATTCATTTTTGGGTGATATACTTTGTATATCAGTGGCATCTGATATACTTTCGTCTGATATACTTTGTACTTCAGATATACTTTGTATATCAGTGTTCTTTGCCTCTGATATACTTTGTATATCAGGAGTATTTTCTACTTGAGATTCAGATACGGCTAACTCGTCCTCAACGGCTTCAGGAGAGGTCCACTTAGAAAAGAGTGACTTCATTTCATTCTTAAAGGACTCGCCGGTTGTACGCTTCTTATCGCTCATTCAGCCCAATCCTCTCAACAAGCCACTTTGAGAGAGTAAGAAATTGTTTATATGTGGCTGCTTTATTATCGTATTCGAAGATTGTCTTTCCGAGGTTAGCTGCCTCCTTCAGAGGAGCGTTTGTTTTTATGGATAGATCGTTCAGGGCTAATGAATCAAACATTTCTTTCAACTCTTCCATTAGGTCCTTATGAAGGGAATACCGACGGTCTACGATAGCAGGCAAGATACCGAGGGGTTTCAAGTTGGCATTGACCTCACGGACAACCTCGCACGTTTGAAGGAGGTCTTTAATCCCTTTTATCGCAAATTTTTCTGGAACAACAGGTATCAGAAAGTAATCAGACGCCATCAGAGCGTTAAGCGAGAATAGTCCGAGAGAGGGGGGACAATCGATGATGCACAAATCATAAGTATCCTTGATTTGTTGCAGATAGATCGCTATGCGCTCATGACCTTTAAGGATAGTTGAAGCGTGGAATTCCTTCGCGCTCAGAGCGATGTTTGAGGGGATGATATCGAGCTTCTCGAACCGTGTTTTGTGAATGATATCGATACCCTTGTAAAAAGAGGTTGAAAAAAGCCGTTCTATCGTAGGGAGGTCTTCTTCCATGTCACCGAAGAGAACATCGGTGCTGTTTCCCTGCGGGTCGGTATCAATGAAAAGGAGGCGAAGCTTAGGATAAAGCTTATTTATTCCACCGGCAAGATTTACTGCAATGGTGGTCTTAGAAACTCCACCCTTTTGGTTAATGATCGAGACGGTTTTCATATACTCCCCCCCATCTTGCATATATACCTTTGGGAACCACTCATACAGAACTTTTCCGATTCATATAAGAAAGGACAAAACCTATTGTACCACTTTTTACGAATAATGTATAGTACGAGAAATGAAATTCATTCTAATATATTACGGAAGAATGGTTACCGCATCGGCGTAAAGCCACTATAGCTGCATCCTCACTAGAAGCCTAAAACAACAAAAAACGGCTGGTTTCGACAGTTAAAACAGGAATATATTCCCTAGCTCTGCTAGAAACTACAAGATAGACAGAATGCCGAGTACTACACGCTCAACAATAGAATTCTATTATCAAACAATATACAAGCATACCTGTAATAGGCTTTAATACGCACTTTTATCAATGTTCAATTGATACGAAAGAAGGCATTTTGGGATGGAAAATGAAAGGGGAAATCGGGAGGTTGGGGCGGGTCTTTCGACCTCGACTTCGCCGGTGCCTAAACTGACAGATCTATCCCACGAAGATGATCGTCGCTCGGGACTAAACCCGGCCGGTCATAAATAAGACAGTCAGGAACCCGATGCCGGATATCAAATAATATTTCAGGTTGCTGTTGGTAATCACGTAACCAAAGCCATTCAGATAGTACCGCCTATCCTCAATGGATAAGGACCGATAGAACTCTCTCTTGTTGAATAGGTAGATGTGCGGCTCTATCGCCAAGAAACACCCCGCCACGAAGACAATGCCGAAAAACGGCAACGGCAGGAAGAAATATGTCAAGCATGCGGCCACGCCAAACAATAGAGCAAACACACCGGCTTTTCCTCTCAGGATGACCCCGTCAAGTATTCCTTGTTGAACTAATTCTTTCTGCTGATCCATCTTCAATATCCTTTCTGTCGGCTGATAATATCGATAACCTCTATTATTTCTATCCCATTAGCTCCCAACTTAAAAAGCATCCGATAGTTCCCAGACCTCAAACGAAAGACATCGGGATATTTGCCTTTCATTTTTTTAATATCCGGCATTGAACCAGTGCCATCAAAATACGCAATCAGCGCCTTCAAACTCTTCTTCAACTGATTCTGGACACAAAGAGGAAGCGCATTGTATACTTTTTCAGAATGACGATTCAGTCGAAGGCTATAGCTCAATCGTCCCACCGGCTTGAGTATCTTCTTCGCTAAGGGAATCAAGCGCTTGGGTCAACTCCTCGTTTTCCTCTGGCGAGCAGTCAGGAGCGGCCATTAACTTGAAATACGCCCGTGAGAACCCGCTGCTTTTGATATGGGACTTGACGCTGTCCTCTATAACTTCGCTGGCGCTCTTCCCATGGATGCGACCGATTTCTTTGACGAGGTTCCATAGATCAGCCGGAATCATAATGTTGTGTCTCTCCTTAGTTTCCTGCGGCATTATTTCCTCCCTATTCCACACGATGTGGGTAGTATAGCATGCTTTCTCTTTTCATAAGCTGCCTTATAATCCAGGAAAGGAAAATGAATCCATTTTTGCCCTAAACCTTGCTCCTGCCCTAAAAACCCGTTTAAAACCTATTGATAGGGTCTGTGGAGTCCTTCCCACGCATTATCCATATTTCGGGGAGGGGGGCGCATAAAATAAGGTTATTCTTCTGAAAGAGCCCGATTAAGATGCTTTTCCAACTCTTTAGCGGCTTCCAGTTTTTTTTGCACGAATGAACGTACCATTTCGGTTTCTTCAGCTTGAGAAACGGCTCTCCCGAATAGAGAGGCGATCTCGATAAGCTCATTGCGCCCCAGATCGGCCATCTTGGCTTTCATCGTTTTTTCGAGCGGAGGGATTTTTTTCTTAGCCTTTTCGACCATATCCAAATCCAAAGCTTTGTCCCAATTGTTTTCGATTGTCTTGAAAATATACCCGGCGCGCGCATTTCCGGAGTGCGGGACTTCCTTTACGGTGTATGCAAAAACCAACGCAATCGAGTCGATCGTTAAATCTTTCATTTTGATCAAAACAGCGCGACTAAAGTCTTGCTTTTTCAAATCGAAGGTAACCGCAAGCAACGCGATGAGCGGTAAAGAAAGTTTACCGCTCATGATAATATTGTGTTTGTTCCTATAAACATAAGAATAATTATTATCATGAGGTGCTAAAGAAACTTGATCGCTTGACTTTTCCGAAAACGCCCGAAAACAATCGACAATCGTTCCTTGCCGCCCGTCCGTATATACTTCTAAATATTCGATTGAGCGTAAGCTATCGACGGCTTTAATAACGGTAGGCATCGACATATTGAGTGATTCCATTGCCTGGCGGTACGTAAAACGAACCTTGAAGGTCCTCTCTTTTACAATCAAGTGAGAAAGCAGTATTTTAGCGCTTTGCGTCAAGTTTTTATCGAGAAGGATGCGTTTTATTTTTCCGATAAGAGCAGAGTCCTCGACAGGTAAGGAAAGGGGTAAAGAAACTTGCGTCGCTAAAGATTCTTGAGCTAAAGGTTCTTTACCAGCTAAAGATTCTTGCGGTAAAGTATCTTTACGTGATAAAGATTTCTTAGTCGATAAAGAATCTTTATATGATAAAGAAACCTGATCGGAAGATTCTTTACCTGGTAAAGAACCTTTATCGGAAAAATCTTTACCAGCTAAAGATGCTTGATCTAAACGTTCTTTATACGATAAAGATTCTTTAGCGCATAAAGAATCTTGATTAGGTAAATTTTCTTTATCAAGAGAATCCGGGCGAGGTATTTCGTCCCCTTCGTGTGTGATTGTTTCCGCCTTCTCGGTCTCTTCTTTGAAAATCTTTGCCTGACGGGTAAGTTCGTTATCGGTATTCGGAAGCAAACTATCCAGGCGATCGAAACCGCTTACACGACTTTTTTCCGTTTTCTTAGTTTGCGTCATTGGGGATCATCGACTTTGATAAAACGCTTGCAATTCGTCGACAAAACTTTCATAGTCCGTTTTTGCGGCCGCTTTTATTTTCGCTTCATCGCAATAGACACGGATGGGGACGCCTTTTGCGAGACTCTTTTGCACATCGGTGTTTCGATTGATGACGGTAGAAAAGATCGTCTTCAACCCGAGCCGTGTTTCGATATCTTCGCGTATTTCTTTTGACATCCTGGTTCGGTTATCAAAGAGGGTGAGTAAAATTTTTATCGTGATTGAATGATTGATGGCCGGTATGATTTTCGTTTCCACGATTCTTCTCAAACGGACGTATCCCTCAAGGCCCAGAAAAGAGGAGTCAATGGGGATGACTAATAGGTCGCAGGCGATTAGGCCGTTTAATACAAAGGTACCTAAGTTAGGTGGCGTGTCGATTACGATGTAATCGTATTTCGACTGTATCGGTGTCAGCTTCTTGTGTAGCAGAAAGTAAGACAGGATTTCTTGTTTGATAGCGTCTTCCTCGTCAAACATCCCGATGTTCGAAGGGAGGAAGTCGAAGTTTTTAGAGTGAGAAAGAATCGCTTTATCGATAGCGGTTTTCCCGGTCAATACATCGGCAACCGTGTTGAAATGCCTAAGAGGATCGTAATTCAAAGCAATCGAGCAATGGCCCTGGGGGTCCATATCAATCAGCAATACTTTATTCCCCCGGAAGGAAAGAATGTCAGCGGTGTTGACCGCGCTGGTTGTTTTGGCGACACCGCCCTTTGAGTTCCCGAACATTATAACCCCTGCCATATCATCGTTCCTTCTTTCTTATAACTGTCAGTAGGCTTCTCACATTCGTTTTGAGCCAGTCCACTTCTTTTTGAGAAAAGAGGCGCCAACCCCTAATGTCTCTTTCAGGGTGAAAAGGCATTTTGCCGCTCTTTTCCCAGGCATAAAGGGTCTTTTTAGAAATGCCGAGAAGCTCGGCCACCTCTGCAGGCGTGAATTTTTTTTCTGGCATCGTAGTACCTCCTGATATGGTATATACTTTCCTAAGAGTGTATACCATGGGAGTATAACAAAAGTGAAAGAAAATTCCAAACAAGGCCGATGTTACAAGATAACGACGATGCCGTCGAAAGAGAAATACACGAGGGCATGCTAACAAAATCGAACGACTAATCCTTGCGAAAAAAAGGGAGGCTTGATTGAAGAGCTCCTTCGGTACAGAGCTTATAAAGATCGACGGAATGAAGAAATCTTCCGGAAAACGAAGAAGACAGTTCTATAAGGCAATACTCCCGTTTCCTATCGAAGAATTGTATGGGGCAGCCATCAAAATGGTTTCACTGACGCTTTGAATGCGCCTTTTCTCTTTCACGAGACACCACAGTTCGACAGGGATCATAAATGTTGCGTCTTTCCTAGCTCCAAATAAATCGGAAAATAATAGCCTTTGTTTCATAAAACATACGGACCTCAATTGTAAAGAAAACACGAAGGGATTCAGAACCGAAAATATAGAAATTCGCTAATTAGGACGGATTTTAAGTAAATCTTTAGTCTATTATTGCTTTACCCTCTACAGAGGGTAAAGCGGTTGACCTTGAGAAGAAAGCGGTCTGTTCCCCGATAAATACGACCGCCCAGCCCGTATTTTCAGGAGGCTGGCCAGGGTGGCGTCCAAGACTTTTTCATCCGGAAAGCACACCGTCTTTTGGACACTCCACCGCCCGATTCTCCCATGGATGAGGGTCAGCGTTTTTCCTCCGAAGAGCGACAACTGCCAGTCCCTCCGGATGATATAAAACCGCCGCATATTTCTTTCCTCATCGATGCGCTGGAGCCGTATCTCGTCCATTCCATCACCTCTATAAGTTTAGCGATGCGTAAACTTGGTCTTTGTCGTCTTGGGACAGGTCAATATACCTTCGAGTGATCGCCGGAGACGAGTGGTTCAGGCATTCCTGTATGCGGTATAAATCCCATCCAGCCAGATACGCTTGGTAACCAAAGGTCTTCCTCAACGTATGACACCCCACGGCCTCTGTAAACCCGGCTCGTTCACGAATATAGTAATTCAGTATCCGATAGACATACTGAAAACTCATCGCTTTATCCAGTTCCCCATTCTTCGGGTTCTTCTCAGTGGGAAATAGATACCCTTCCGGCGTGGTATTGGCCTTGTACTCTTTCAACACGTCAATGACCGTCTTTCCCAAAGGTATTTCCTGCCGTTTGCTGGTCTTCTGCTCCACCAGAATGATTCGCGAATGGAACTTACCTTTGGAGTAAACGTCTTCCCATCGTAAACCCAACAGGTCGGATATCCGTAGTCCGGTGTTGATACCCATAACGAACAAAGCCAAGAATTTATAGTCTCCCTCTGCCCGCATGGCATCCTTCACCCGCTGGACGATTTTCTTATCTCGAATAGGTTTAACACTCTGACGACCCAAATGATTTTCGGACATGGCGTGTCCTCCTATCAGTTTATATAATAGTCCATTATACCATATTATATAAACTTAATCAAATTTATGCCAAAAGTCAGGCGAAGGGAAAACCAGAGGGACCCCACTCTGATAGGGGGCTTGGATATGATAGCGGTTAGTTGATATAATGTCCATTTTATAAACTTAATTTATTAAATCGGTTTTGCTCCCCAAGGGGGGGTTGTACCTTACGTTTACCCTTCAGCTCTTCTTACAGCTTCTTCAAGATATTTAACACATTAAGTAAATTTTTTGTAAATAAAAATAACGAGCTTGACTTTTTATTAATTATATGATACAATACATTTGTAGTTGTAAATGATAATCAATCAAAACAAAGGAGGCAACAATAATGAATTAGAAAATTAGCATTGAACATGAAGTATTATTACAGATATTTAAAGGGTATGAGGCAAGAGGTTTCCAGTTTACGCCTTTAGAATGTAAAAAACCGTTACTTTTGGACTGGACAAAAATACCTTTTGATTTATCAGGAATAATCCCTTATATTGAAAATGGAAATAATGTTGGGGTTATAACTGGCAAAGTATCAAACATTTTCATTGTAGATGTAGATGTAAAACACCCTGAGAGCCTTGAACAGTTGGGTTCATGGAAAGAAGAACATGGAGATTTTGACACCTATACTGTGAAAACAGGATCAGGAGGTTACCATTTTTACTTTCAATTTGATGAAAGGATAAAAAGTAGGATAGGTTTTAGAACAGGGATTGATATACTCTCTGATGGACGTCAAGCAGTTTTACCACCTTTTTTTAATTCGAACGGTCAATATATCATATTGGAAGAGAAGCCGATAGAAAAAGCACCTGATTGGCTGATAGAGCTGATTATAGACACTCAAAAGGCATATGAAAAAAAGGATATAGATATACCAGTTACTTTTTCTGATTCTACGAGTCCCTACGGGAGAGCAGTTTTAGAAAACGCTTGCAACGCGATAGAAAGAGCTGTAGAAGGGGAACGTCATAATATAACGCTTAAAAACGCCTTGAACGTCTATTCCTTTGTTTCAGGAGGAGAGATAAACAAAGAGGACGCAGATACACGGCTCGAGAATGCTATATCCGTTCTTTCTAAAAATGACCGTTCAACCTATCATGATTTATCGCGAGCTGTATCTGATGCGTTTTTATATAGCATAAATAACCCAAAAAAGGCTCCAGCATTCAATCTGGGAGAGGATTTTTGGGATATAGAACGATACCAGCTGAATCAGATTGGCCTTTCAAAAAGACTAGAAAAATTCCTATGTTCTACCGTTGCATGGATTGATAAACCGCTTAAGTTATGGGCTTTCTACGATGGTTTTAGGTGGATAATGGATTCTGACTATATGATGATTGCGTCGTGTAGAGCTCTGGAAGCGGAAATGCGGAAGCAGCTCGAGGAGAAAGAAAAAAAAGCGGATGCTGAATCAGATAGATTAGAAATGCTTAAAGATTTAGGAAAGCAGGATGATATAAACCGCTTAAAAAGCACTCTTTCTTATCTTTCTACCTGTAAAAAATTCCTTCATCGTTTAGGGGATATAAAATATTGGATCGAAGCGTTTGATTGGTTGAAACCCGCTGAGAATACAGCATACAACATCTTTGACCAACAGAAAAATGTTATCAACTTAAAAAATGGTATCTATGACCTCGATAAAAATAAATTGATCCAGCATGATAAAAACTACTATCTTACTCATTATATCCCTCATGAATACAGCGGTTCAGCTGATTGTCCAAGATGGAAAAAGTTTCTGAATGATATATTTTTATCCGATAAGGACTTGATCCATTACGTTCAAAAAGTGGTAGGATACAGCTTATCAGGGATCACTTCGGAAAGGACGATTTTTATCCTATGGGGAACAGGCAGCAATGGAAAAAGTACTTTTCTGAAAGTGGTTAAGAAGCTGATGGGAAGCTATGGAAACGTGGTTATATCCGATGCTTTAATGCAAAGGAAAAACCCTTCCACGCATGACCTGGCAGACCTGCGTGGATCCCGTTTTGTTTATGCAACGGAAACGGATGATGGAAAAAAACTGAACGCAGCTCTCATTAAGCAGTTAACAGGGAATGATCCTGTAAAAACGCGTTTTCTTTATAAAGAATACTTTGTCTATGATCCAGAATTCAAGGCATTTCTGGCGACAAACCATAAACCTGAAGCGGATTCTGATGATGAAGCATTATGGAAACGGATAAAATTAATACCGTTTCTATTCAAGCCAAAAATGGAAGAGATCGACCTTAACCTGTATGATAGGCTTATAGAAGAGATTCCAGGCATTTTATCATGGGCTATAGAAGGGTTTCAAATGTGGAAGAATGAAGGACTGAATGAACCAGAAAAAATAATTCAAGCAACCGAAGAGTATAGAAATGAATCTGATTCATTGCAATATTTTATCAATGAATTTTTTGAGAAAAACGCTGACAGTGAGGTTTTACGTTCAACTTTCTTCGAGCTGTATACGTCAATTTTTCCGGAAAATGATGGAAAAAAGATCGGTTATAAAAAAATGAGTGAAATAACTGATAGGCTTGGGCGAAAAAAGATTTTTCTAAAAACTACAAAAAAAGGAGTATTTTTTACTGGGATTAAACAAAAACAGTATAATGAGTTTGAAATAGACGAAGTACCAAATTTCTAAAAATTTACTTTTTATTTATATGGACGACTCGGCAAAAAAGCTGGGCCGTCCTTTTTTTATTTTTCATCTAAAATCTTATCACCCTTAAAAACCGCTACCAGAGCGGAACACAGAGAATCGATGATAAGAATGATAAGATTGGTCCTAAACCTTCTCCATGATTCATTTTCAAACTTAAAATTCCTGAAAGTTTAGGATGAATCTTATCATTCTTATCACCCTTTTTCTATATCCCTCTACCAGAGCCATTTTAAGGGGTGATAAGATTTTAAAATCATATCATTTTAATGATAAGATTTTTTTATTAGCAAGGTATATCAATTTTTTCAATTTAATTCATGTTTTGAGAACAAACAAAGCTATAAAAGAGCGAACACAGGGAGTAATTAATACTCATAATTCATTATCAGGTAAGGGAGCCTGGCGGAAGAAAGTCTGGTTGAAAAAGGAACAAAAGGAACAAACGTCACTAAGTGACGTTTGTTCGAAAATTTGTGGTTATGCAGAAACCCTCAGTAGTCAATTATTTCTCTCATTTTTTTGATTTTATCCATAGCTGATTTTATAATTTCTTCGAAAGAAGCAATCCCCTTGGAGAGTATACCCATTTCATCATCTGTCTACTCCAGCAAATCTGAATCGTTTTTTATCTCACTTTCTAAAACATCCAATCTCTTCTAGAAATATTCGATTTGAGCTAAAAATTTGTCGATAGTAAAAAACATAGCAAGCCTCCCTCCTTATTCTCATCTCAATTTTTTTTGTATCAGATTATCTAGAATCGTCGCAACGATTCTTTCTAATGTTTATCTCTACCCAAATTTTCCAATGCAAGAGTAGTTCCTATTTTCTGTTTAGTTAATTGATTTCTAAGTTCTTTTTCCAAACGCACGATGAAATCACTCACGTCATAGAACAATTCGAGGTCATTTTTGTGAATCTTCTCTACCAATTCAATGCATTCTTCAACAGTTCTTTTCGGAGTTATTTTTTTATAAGCCTGAACGAACTGCCCAATCCCTTTAGACAGGCTGTTTTTATCGAAATCAATCCTAACATTATCCATCATCATGTCCTTTTCCACCCTTATGTACATAAGGGTGTAGAAAGCTTTTCTTTCCTTGATTTTGTAACAGATGTAATCAAAAAGCATGTCCATTTTATAGCCCAGTTTTTTTTCAAGCCATTCCAGGTCTCTAATCATCTTTATCGCCTTTTCTAGAGTCACATTTCTATCAATTTTTTTGCCTAACTCACTCATCACCTCACCCCCTTTTTGAATTTCCTTTTCACCCAACTTAATCAAAAAACATCGAAAAATCTTTTTTTGATATTTGAATAAGTAATTTCGAAATTTTTTGATTAAGTTATCTGAGAGGGAAAAACTCGCCCCCTATCAACGTTTTTCCGAAAATTTGTGGAGGTGGAAGAGTTGAAGTAGGAAATTTTTTTTGATTGTCCAAATTTAGAAAACTGCATTAGAAATGCAGATGGATTTACAGGTACCCCGAGAGGACCTATTTATGCTGAAGATGTTGAGTTAATCGAAGAGCTTTTTGTTCAAAACAAAGAAATTAAATCTATTGAAGGAATCCAATATTTAAGAGGTCTTCGGCAATTGAACATCGATTCTAACCAGATTAGGGACTTATCGCCACTTAGGGATTTGTGTTTTCTGGAATGTCTTTGGTTTAGCAATAACGAGGTGTCCGATATCTACCCTTTAGCCAATCTGACCGAACTCGAAACCTTAACTTTTTGGTTGAACCAAGTCTCTGACTTGACACCTTTAAAGAATCTACGAAAGCTCACCGAATTATTTTTCGGCGATAATAATGTCTGTGATCTAACGCCCATTCAAGATTTATGTAGCCTTATTCTTCTGGAATTCGATGCAAACCAGGTAACAGATGTATCACCTTTGAAAAACCTGACCAATCTTTCTGAGTTGCGTTTTTGGAGCAACAGAGTGAGTGACCTTTCTCCTTTGTCTAATCTGATAAATTTGCAAGTATTGGATTTATTGGACAACCAAATAAGCGACTTGTCTCCTTTGCAGCACCTGACAAACCTTTTATGGCTAGACTTCCAAAATAACCAAGTAAGTGACCTAACCCCCTTACAAAACTTGACCAACCTATAGGAGTTAGAATTTGATAACAACGAAGTAAGTGACCTTTCTCCTTTGTAGAATCTTATCAAACTTAAGAAGTTAAACTTCGATGGTAACCAAGTAAGCAATATCTCTCCTTTGCAGTACCTGACAAACCTTATGTATCTGAGCTTCCAACGCAACGAAGTAAGCGACGTGACTCCTTTGCAGAATCTCATCAACCTCTAGGAGCTATATTTCAATGACAACGAAGTAAGCGACGTGACTCCTTTAAAGAATCTTGTCAACCTTAAGTGTCTGTGGTTCGATGGCAACGAAGTAAGCGACGTGACTCCTTTGCAGAATCTTATTAACCTTAAGAATCTCTTTTTTGGAGGAAAGCAAGTATGCTACATTTCTACCCCGTCTTCAAGTTGAAGAATAATACTTCGATTAGCGTGTTTTTTTGAGTTATAATCTGGCATGTAAATTTTTTTCAATTTCATCAGTTTTAGAATACTAACTTCAATGTCTTGATAGGGGTGATTGTCTTGGCTATCCATTTTTGTTGTGAAAATCTTGAAGAAGCGATAAGAAGAGCTGAAGGGTTCACGGGTGCTGAGTC
>Ga0209605_1004086_pt1 | contig 12205 bp, 17 predicted proteins | sample AD_UKC035_MetaG_FD_184408 | JGI IMG/M metagenome (GOLD analysis project Ga0209605, IMG submission 184408) | Active sludge microbial communities of municipal wastewater-treating anaerobic digesters from USA - AD_UKC035_MetaG (SPAdes) (version 2) | ecosystem: Engineered > Bioreactor > Anaerobic >...
CCCACACTTGACATGGACCCCGCGCCCGTGCTATTGGAGAGCACCCAACGCGCACCCGCACCCTCACAGATAACGTCACCAAAAACGAAACGCGAAAACTCAACGCAAATACCGACACAGCCAAACCCCTCCACAACGCCGCTACGCTCTTTCTAACGCGTGTGTACAAGATAGCCCCCGCCTATCGCATTTCGCGCGCAGATTGCAACGCCCAAAATCCACCCATCACACTCGGATATAGAATTGAAGCGCCCCGCATGGTGCGGGGAGACACGGAGAAAGAATGAAGCTCATTTACAAACCCCTCGCCCGAACCCCCCGCGTAGGCGAACGTCTTTTTAGTGCAGCCTACGCGCACGGCATCAAGTGGCAACACCCGGTCGAAGTGCTTTCAGTCACTCCCGCAGTCTGTCGGGTTCGGTCAATCGAAGATCAATCCGAATTTGACGTTCACGTCGCGCTGCTGTCGGAAGGCATCCAAAAATGACCACCTACACCAACCCCCCAACCCATTGCGACATCTGCCGCGACGAAATCTGCGGCGAATTTGTTGACGGCGCGACAACAATGGGACCGTGGGCCAATATGTGCCCGCGATGCTTTCGCGGTTACGCTCAAGGGCTCGGCCCCGGTGTCGGTCAGCGCTACGTCAAAAACGAAGCGGGGCAATACGTCAAGCAAGCGGGGTAAATATGCAGTGCTATTTCTGGAAGTACGGTTTTTGGTTCTATCTTTTCGGCTGGAATGTGCAAATCTCTCTAAAGACTAAACACATCCCGCTTTTTTCTGAACGTTACGGCTACAAAAAAGCGCGCTATTTTGGACCGTTCAGAATTGAGACATCGAAATCAATAAAACCCCGCACTAACCTGCAACTTGCAATCCTGCGCGCAATCTGCGGCGCAGTCGCTGTCATCGTTGCCTTACTGGCTTACACGGTGATCATGTTCAATTTCGTTCGCTGGATCGCTGAATCATGAGCTACAAAGTCACCCCATGGTATCCCGGCAACGTCAAGCCGATGCCCGATCGCCCTGGCGTATATCAACGCAAAGTCGGCGGAAAACAGAGTCGCAATCGCGGCATCGCGTATGCTTATTGGAGCGGTGTTCAATGGTCCCTGTATTCATATTCAATCACGCAAGCCGCGCGTGAACATGTAGTTAGCGGCCTGCAAGCTCGTTACCCCTGGCGCGGCGTCGTCTTCGATGATCGAATGTCGCGAACCCGGCCGGAAACGCTCGGCGATTGGTGAAACAAAAAAGCCCGCACAACGCGGGCTTTGTTTTGCAGACGTGAAAAAGCCCGCGCTATGCGGGCGGGCCTTGTCGGCGTCGTCGTGCGCCTATCTCACTCGTCCCCCGGGCCGACGTGTCCCAGGATCTGACCTTGCGCGGGCCTCATAGCCCGGACCTATCGCACCAGGGGGGTGCCATAGTCCGGGGCCACTGTGCCAGAATGAAGGCCCCCCGGCCGCACCCTTGCACAGTCCCCTAACATGACACCCCCCGTCGCTATCGCAGATTCTAGACCGATAGCAAAAACCTGCAAGCGTTTTGTGCGGGGGTCTGTGTGAGTCTGTCACTAGCAGACAAGCTCGCGTTGATCTATACAAGCGCGGGGAGCTTGCGAAAAACCGCCGCACTGGCGGGCATGTCTCACCAGCAAGTCGGGCGCATCCTGCATAAAGCGATGCTCGGTGAATCTACCGCCTACTATGAGCGGAAGCTCGAAATCACCGAAGGCGTCGAAGTCGCGTTCGAAATTCACAAGGATCTGGCGCGCGGTGTTGCCCGTCGTCATGGTCTGCCGTTTGATGGTTCGATTCCGGTTTATGCCGAACGGTTGGAACTCAAGATTGCAAACCTTGAAGCTGACGGCAAAGTCATCGCACGCGGAACACGCGACGAACTCTATCAATACATCCGCGAGAATGATCCTCCCGGAAAACTGGTGATCAAGCGGCAGTTGGGCGATCGTGTCGGCGCGTTTCACTTGCATTGGCTTTCCGATCAATTGCGCGACAAATGGGTGACATCATCGCAAAAGTCGGGGAAGTATTACCAAGCATCGGCGGGAAGTCTGGTAAATCTTCCAAAATACATGAAAGCCGCCGAACAGCGCATTCGATCATTCATGAATCGCGGCGGAATCAAAACCGAACAAATGATTCGCGCAAAAGAGCAATTGCGCAATCTAGTTAAGGATCACGTAGACATTCAACGCGTATTCACAACCTATACATCGATGGACCCCGAATTTCCATCATCGCTAGTGCTCAACGATATCAATTCAAAATTACAAGATCGCCACGCCCCCGCAGTAGGCGAACAAGGCACTTCCCTTGCAGATCAGATGCTTCTGCAACTTGACACACGGAAAATTAGCCATGCAAAACAATCGCGTTTTGCAAAGCACGGCAAAACGCGCGGAAATAAGGCGCGCAATCGCGGAAGCGTGCGAAGCAAGTAAATACGCGCCTCGGCCGAGCTTTGCCCGCAAGCGTCGACAACGCGCACCGCGCCCGCTTCGACTTTGCGCGTACGATCTTGAGACAACGAAAATCGCGGTCGGAACTCCGCGACCTTTGTACCTGACCGCATACGGTCACGGGTTCGCGTTTGAGTCACCAATCACCGACATGGCGTCACTTGGTCGAATTTTGGTGACGCAGTTTCTGACGGACGAAAATCTAGATACTGCATTCGTCGCATGGAACGGTAATCGGTTTGATGCCTATTTCATTGCCGCTGCACTGGTGACAAACCGCGATTTTGTCATTTGTCCGTATCTGACGAAAAACAAAGCGCTTCGCGGTCTGCGAATCGTTCGCGCGGCGGATCGTGACAACAAAAAGGCGCGTTGCTGGCAATTCTTATGTGGCATTGCGATGACGGGCCTAGTCGGTTTAAACCTAGAAAAATTCGTTGCCAACTTCGCGCCCGATTTTCCTAAGCTGACGGGTACGATCGATTTCGAGCGAGAGCAATTCGACCCGACGAATCCGAAGCACTGCGCGTATGCCATGCGTGATAGCGAAGGGCTTTATCACGCCATCACGCGGGCGCAGCAAATCATGATGGAAACATTCGATGCCCCGCTGTCCGTCACAATGGGAGGGGTCTGCATCCGGATTTTTCAATCACACATCCCTGACGGCGTTTTGATCGATCCCCCTACTGCGGACCTTGCCGCGATTCTTTCGCGTTTCGTTATGCGTGGCGGTTTCTGCTACATCAACCGGCAATATCGGGGGCCAGTCTGGAAATATGACATCAATCAAGCATACGCAGCGGCGATGCGTGAGTGTGAGCTACCGCGCGGGGGCGCGCTTCGTGTTGTCGGAACGATGCCGGAAGGGTTGACGACGTACATCGTCAGAATTCGCGCATTCAATCCGCGCGGAGTCGTTCCATTCTACTATCGTTCACTTGATGACAAGGGGCGATTGCGCTCGCGCTTCGATGCGACGGAAATCCTAGATACATGGATCACATCAATCGAGCATCGGCAATTGCTGGCCGAAGGGTGGACGGTTGAAACGCTGGACTGCTGGGCATGGCCCGGCGCGGGTTTCAAGATGACGGAATATGTTGATCGTTTGGAGACACTGCGCACGACATGCGAAGGCGGGCCTAGTGGCCCCATTGGAACGATGGTGAAAGCGACGGGCAATCATTCATACGGGAAAACGGTTGAGCAAATCGAACCGATCGAATACATCCTAGCGGCCGAATGCCCGAACGATGCACTTCCCTACTATGGTGATGGGTCCGACCCGATAGAGTTTATCTATTACAGGATGGACATTGATAGGAAACCAAAGGACTACCATCAGCCGCAGTTAGGGGCCTTCATTACGTCGCATGTCCGGATGGTTCTCAGACGCGCCGCGTTGATCGATCCGGCCGCGTGGTTGTATGCTGACACGGATTGCGTCATATTCTCGCGCGATGTCTCCGCTGATCTGGACATCCATCCAAAACGCTATGGGGCATGGAAAATTGAGGAACAGGGCGCGCGCTATGAAATCATTGCGAAAAAAGTTTATACGCAAATCGACGTAGAACAGCCAAAGCGAAGCGCGAAGGGTCTAAACGTCAAGCGTTTGACGAATGAAGACTTTTCCCGATGGTACGAAGGCACACCCCCGGTTCAAGATCAAATCCAGATAAATAATTTTCTATCCGTGATGCGCGGTGCTGAAATGTACCGAAAGCAACGGCGCGAAGGCACCCGCGTCGCGGTGCCAGAAACTCTAGAAGGGTGAACGATGGACGATCATTTTAAGAATGCCGGCTCCCGCATGCCGACCCGATCAAACGGGCGCATGCTGGATTGGAAAGCAATCCCGCCCGACGAAATCACGCTGTGCAAACGGTTGGGCGTGCGAGCTTCGCAGATCGCGGCAGACTTTGCCGCGCGGCATCCCTCGCAAAACATCATCGCCCCGCATCCGACCGTCTGCGCGATGGATTTCGCAACTGTGCATCTTCATGTCGGGCTTGAGCTTGCCGAATGGTTGCAAACCGATGATTTGACATTCGTTGATCAATACACGCAAATGCTGCAAGGTCTGGACCGCGACCAACTGACCTACACGCCCGGCGCTCCGTTGAGGTTTCAAAAAAAGATCGTACAAAAGCGCGCAAGATGGTTTACACTCCCCTGGCGGTCAGGTGATCGCGTCACGAAACCCAATTGAAAGGCAATCATGCAAATCGTCAAGAAAATGACCACCAAGACATGCGGTGACTTCACCATTGCGAAGATCCGCGCCATGATTCTGCAAGCCGCGCCGAAGGGTGACGACGGCAATCCCCCGGCCGTCGCGCCCGATGGCACGCATCGCGCCTTGCTCAAGATTGCGGGCGAAGCGACGAGCGCGGCGACCGGGCAGACCGACAAGGGCACGTTTACCCGGCTGATGGGTTCGTTTGTCGGCACCGACATGACGACGGGTGAACTCTACCAATCGGGACAATGCATCCTGCCCGACTACATCGGCAGCCAAATCGGCGCGGCGGTTCTCTCGGCTGGAAAGGACGGAAACGGCGCGGTGCAATTCGCGTTTGAAATCGGCGCGAAGGCAAAAGCCGACGCCATCACGGGCTATGAATTCACGGTCAAACCGTTGATCGAATCGAAGCCGTCAAGCGCGATGGTCCGTCTGATGGGTCTGGCGGGCATCGAAGCGCCGAAGCTGGCCGACGAGAGCAAGCCGGCCGGTGAAAGCAAGCTGGCCGACGAGAGCAAGCCGGCCGATGAAAGCAAGCCGGCCGATGACAAGTCGACCAAAGGCAGCAAGAAATGAGCGGCAAGCAAATGACATTCATGCAAGCCTGCAAGGATTACTTCGGTTTGCATGTCGGTCAGACTTCCATGCAATTCGCGCAAGAAATCAAGCAATTGAGCGAAGCCGATCGCGCGGAAATCAAAACCGGGCTTGAGCAAAACGGATACGTCATCCTACAAGCTGCAAGCTGATCCGCTGTACTCCACGCGAAGCCCCCTACATGGGGGCTTTTTAACGCCTATACTTCGCGCGGGGTGCTCTACCTGATCACCATCGACCACCCATTGACCACCATCAACCACCCGAAAACCACCATGCCGACCACCCGCAGACACGATCCGACCGACGATGAAACCATCGAAGGCATGACGGCAGAAACAGCCGTCGACATCATGCGTCGACCGATCGAACCCGAACCGACCCCGGACCCGGAAGCAGACGACGAAAACGCACTTGTCGATCGCATGCGCGCGATGATGGCGCAGACACCCGGCGATCGGATTTACTTGAAGCTCTACCGAAAAAATCCGCAGTCACGCGCGCTTGATTGGTGCTGCGACTATCGCCCGGAAGAATTTGAAACCGGCGGCATGCAGATGATTCGCGATGTCTACGGGGCTGGAAATTTTCAGCTTCGATTGATTGGCCCTAAAGGCGTGATAAAACAGGTCGACCTATCCCTGGCACCCGAACCCGCAAACGCGGTTTCGTCACCCGTGACGCAAAACAGCGAGCTTGCACAAGTGCTGCGCGGCATGCAAGAAACGCAAAACGCAATGCTTGCCGCGCTGACCAATCGCCCCGATCCAATGGCCGAAATGCAACGCACACTTGCACTTGTCGGCGCGATGCGTGAAGCATTCGGCATCACGAATCAAGCCCCGGTGACTGCGCCGCAACCGAATCCGCTCGCGCAACTAGGCGAAGCACTCGCGCTAGTTCGGGGCTTGAAAAGCACGGCAAAGGAACTGGCCGACGATGAACCGAAAACAGACCCGGCCGACCCTATGTCGCTGCTGGCAACCCTTGCGCCGCAAGTGATTGAATTGGTGAAAGGCAATCAAGCCGGCAACGTCGCAACCGCGCAGCATTTCCCGCCTATTCAGCCGATGCAGCTTCCACCGAGCATCGAACACGCGCCAAACCCCGCGCCTGAACATCGCGGCGAAAACGGACACATTGAACCCGACACGCAACCGGCCGCGCTACCCGTGAACGCGCCCGAAACCCCGGAGTCACTCTACATGCGCGGCATCATTGAAGACCTTTTGCAATTGGCGATCGATGGCAAGCCGGCAAGCGAAGGCGGCGAATTCATTCATGAAAAGCTCCCCGACGAACTGCTGGCTTTCATGGGACATCGATATTGGTTTGAAATGGTCGCGATGCGTTTCCCGATCATCAAACCCCATGAAAAATGGATTCGGGAAGCGAAAGCGGAAGCTGACAAACTTTTCGAGGAAGACGAACGCGAACCGGACACCCCGGACGGACCCTAATAGGTTGCGCGTTACGATAGGGGTCGGCTATGATGGGACATGCGAGTCATGCCGACCCCCGCCTACTCGGCAACCCTGGCAGCGGCCCCCACGGGAGGCGCTGCTAACTTTGACACCCTGCGTCGCATGCGTGAGCTAGTCCGCGCGGCAAAGGTCGACCCCCGGGTGATGCAGTCGGCGCATGGCATCATTTACACACAGCCCGAACGCGACGAACTGGCCGAAGCGCGCGTACTCTATGAGTACGTGCGCGATTGGGTTCGGTATGTCCGCGATGTACACGGAGTCGAAACGCTCGCGTATCCGTATCTGACATTGCAACGCGGCATCGGTGATTGTGACGATCAAGTCACTCTTCTGTGTTCGCTTTTTGAAGCTGCAGGCTATCCGACCCGGTTTGTGATGACGGGCTACGATGGCGGACCTTTCTCGCACGTTTACTGTCAAGTTTTTGCGGCCGGGCAATGGATCGATTGCGACCCGATCGAACGCGCGGCAGTGTTCGGATGGGCACCCCCCGATCCGACTTCAATTTTCATCGAACGCGTATGAGCATTGACAAAGTGTCATTTGTCGCGCAACAGTTACGCGGAATGTCCGACGTTGAATGGACCGTTTCCGGAATTGATCGCGCGACGGAGCTTGCGCAAATTCTGGTCCGCGAAGGCATCACGGATTTATGGGCGTTGCAATTGGTGCCGACTCAGGGGCTGTATTACGTCCCCGCGTGGACGGAGTACGTCAACCAAGATACAGAAATCAAGCATCCCGCGATGGATGAAATTCGCGACGGCTATGCGTTTCTGTATTACAAGTCAATGCCGGTCGGCTATTTGGGAACGCCTGACAAAAGCGAACGCGAACCCCTTTTCAGAAAAACCGATGTCGGCTATATGCTGGCATGGAGCGCAACCGGGCACGGCAATACTACATACGTTGTCAGGCCAAACGAGAAAACAAAAACACTTGAAATCGCCCCGGTTTGGCGATCATCGAGTGATGCGGCAAATGTGCGGGGCCTTGTGATTACCGCAATATCGTTTTTTGTCATGGCCTATTTGCCGATGGTCGGTGTATCAGCCGGCACTGCGGTTGGAAATGCCATCGTCCCCGCGTCATTTGCCGCGGCGTATCCAACTGCGACAACGGTTATCGGAAACATCGCCATTTCTACCGCGTTGAATGGTGGCAATGTCGAGCAAGCGACCAAAAACGCTGCACTTTCCTACGTGGCAGGGGGCGCGGGTGATATCGCGGGCGGTTATGCGCAACTTGCAACCGATTCGGAATTTATCGGATTGATGGCGGGAACTGCAACGCAAACCGCCATTCTAGGCGGAGACATCAAAACGGCCGTTTTGACCAAAGCGGCATTTTACGGAGTTGATCTGATGGACAATCCGACTGTGGATTTTTTTGCAAATACCGGGTCAGCGTTTGGGGACTCGTTTGGGTGGAGCGGGGAAGTCGATTTTGGTTCGGGGCTTGATTTCGGCCCCGATATGAATTTCACCGATCCATTTTGGAATCCGTTTGTCGACTTGAGCATTCCGCAAACTGGCGGAAACGTTTTCCAATTCGATACGGACACCCTTACATCGGGGCCTGCATTCGATGAATTCCAATTCAATCCGTTTTTGGGCGAAGGGGGTTCGGCCGCTGTCGCTGCTGCGAATTCGCCTTCAATTGTTCCGCCCCCCGCGCCGAGCAATCCCGCGCCCCCGAATTCGACTGTATATTCCCCGTCCCAAATCGTTCAAGGAATCACACAAGCGGCATTGTCTGCGATCAACGTGATCAAGGCATATAAGTCGCTGGACACGCCAACAATTCAACCCGTTGCGCGGCAAGTGCAAGCCAATGGCGCGGTTTCCGCGATTGGATCGAATGGCCTGATCCAGACACGCGCGCCGAATGGTCAGATCACAGCATCGCGCCCCCCGGTCGGCATTCCGCAAGCGACGATCGATGGAAACTACATCGTCAACAATGGCGACGGTACTTATTCCGTGATTTCCCCGAACGGGCAAACCGCGCGATATTCCTACGCGCCCACATCGGCGGGAGGTTTCGATTTCGGCAATCTTTCCCCGACGATGATCGCGGCGGGGATTGGTGTTTTGGCGTTGGTTCTCAAGAAAGGTTGATCATCATGTCTCTAGGCGTTTCTCCCGACATCACGACTTCCGGCTCTGATGGGTCGACCGATCTTTACGCGTCGCCTTCTGGCATGGTGGGCGCCGAAATCAATGGCGTATGGATTATGGCGCTTCCGCCTGAGCGCACGGTTTACCGCACCAATTACGCGGGCACGAATGTCGTGATCGCGCGGTATGGTGATCGCTATTCAATCACAATGCCCGGCGTCGCGGTTGCCGATCGTCTGCGTCGATACAATCCGCGTTTTCTCACGGGGCAGTATTTCGACGCACGCGGAAACGCGCATGCGTCCCCCGCCACTGTTCAAGCGGGCGGCGATCCTGACCCGATCTATTTCGAGGTCGGACCTGCCGCAAATTCGGGAGGAGTCGGCACTGCGAATGAGCAAACAATCATCGGCACGACGGAAGCGGGCGATATTGTGTCGACTGTCACCCCGGGCACGCCCGACAATCAAAACGCAACCATTCCGCCCGCGTCGCAATCGTGGACACGCTCAAGCGATGGGCGAACCGACGTTTTCATTTCCGATTCTGGAATGGTCGGCGGGATTGTGCGAACCGTGAACGGTGCCGATGTTTGGGCGCTTTGGATGCCGACCGCAAATGTGACCTATGAGTCACACTATCAAAACGGCACCATCAAGGGCATGAATTACGGGGACGGAACCTATCAGCTTGAGGCGGACGGCATCAACGCGCGCCGACGTTATGCGAGCAAATGGGTTCCGGGGGCTTTCTACGATTCAAATGGGAATCGGATCACGTCAGCCGCTGCGGCGCAAGTTGCGCGCGATCCTGGCCCCGCGTTTTTCACGCCCGGCGCGATCGTGTCTCAAGCGATCATGGAAACCCCGCTACCGCCCGCGACTCCACCGGGCACCCCGCCGACGGGGCCGATTCAGCCCGTCACGCCCACGAGCGGCGGGAGCGGGGGCACTTTCACCCCGGGTCCGGAAATCATTGCGGCTGAATTTCCCGATACAGTGCAGGAACCGACAAGCGCGGGCTTGTCCCCCGGCGCGCTGTTGGCGTTGGGCGTTGCGGCGTTTACTCTGTTCAACTGATTTGAGGTCACATCATGACGCGTGGAAAACTCGGCCAGCTTGCGGGGCTTGGCATTTCGTGGACGACGGACGGCTCCAATTTTGACTGGACAAATCCGTCAGATCCGTATGGATCCTTCGATGTCCAATTCACGGCCGTTGCCGATGAAATCGCGCCCGGAATCGTCGGCTATGCGCAGTCAATCCAGACCGGAGCGGAATCGATCATCGATGCGATTTCGCGCGCCCGCTTGCAACTGGCGATGACGGACTACCAACGCGACATGCTGCAATTGCAGATCGATCGCGCAAAGCAAGGGCTCCCCCCGGTCAACCCGCAAGCGTCGACCGGGTTTGATCAAAAAACGATTCTGATCATTCTGGCGGTGCTGGCGGGGCTGTATCTGGTGACGCGGAAGTAAGTCGCCATGACGACGGCAACGCTTGGCGAAGCGGGGATTCCGCACGATGACGAAACCTATACGGGTGACGTTTCGTCGTCTCCGATTTCGCTTGACTATTTCCGCTCCAAATTCACCGAGTTTCAGCAGTCGCTGAACGCGGCTGATCAAGCGTACCGCGCGGGTGTCGAAGCGTTTGCAATCTACCCTTTCGAGGATGTCGGCGCGCTGCTGACGGAGTACGAAGCGAAGGCGTCGACTCTCAAGCTCACGGCGGAAGCAATGAACGCGGGCGCTGCTGTCGTCAATGCGGTAGGGGGTCGAATGCCCGTGCTGTCGATTCCGTCGACTCTCGGGCTTCCGCCGCTGTTGATGCCCGCTGCTGTCATCGCGGCAATCGGCGCGGCGGCAAGCTATGTCGGGTGGGCGTTGGGCTACGCTCAGGCTATGAACGATGCAATCGGATACGCGGAAAACATCGTCAGCGACCCACAGCAAAAATCCGCGCTTGTCGCTGCACTCACGAAGGCGCGCGATGCTGTTGCCATCGGGAATGGGTCGGGTTTGTCGATGCTGGCGGGACCGTTGAAGATCGCGGCAATCGGTGGACTGCTGTTTTTGGCGTGGCGGGCCTTTGGCGGCGTTTCGGACGACTAGGGCGGCAATGCTACCCGGTCGATTTTTTCTCGTTTCGTAACAGGTAACGTTATGGGCCGACCCCGGAAGTATGCAAACGATGCCGAAAAGCAACGGGCGTTTCGTGAGCGTTACGCGACGATCAATGTCCGGACTGAGAAGGACACGAAGGACACAATCGCGCGCCTTGCCGAGTTCACGGACACCAGCGAAGCGGAAGTTGTCAATTCGCTAATCAAGTTCGCGCTACTCAATCGCAATTGGTTTACCGTGGGTCTTTTCGGCAAGCGTTTGCCGCATGCAAACCCGCTCGATTTGGAAGGATGAAATCATGGCTAGGAATCCGATCAAGGGCATGGGCGTCGCGGAGCTTGCGGCGAAGCGTGCGGCGATGAAAAATCCCGCGCTTCGTCAGGTTTACGGGTCTTTTGATGCTTACGGCAAACGTCGCTTTTTCGGGCCTTCCCAAAATGAATGGGGAATTTCTCAAGGTTTCCCGTTTGAATTGGAATCGGTGAGCATTCACGGAAACGCGCCGATTGCTTTTTCAAAAACGCGCGCATATGTGTGCGTTGATGAAGATGAACGCGGCCCCGTTGTCGAAGTCTGGCCGATTCGGAATTTGGCGCACCCTGGCGTGCCAAATATGAGTTTGTCGGGATGGAAACGGCGAGAGAATCCCGGCGCAGCATCAAAACGCGTGCGCGTGATTGGGTCGAATCCGTCACCATCTTTTGCGCGTGACAAGTCGGTAAAAGCCCCCGATCTTGCATACTCGGTTCAACGCTGGAACGCAAACGCGGGCGATTGGTCAACGCTTGCGGCGTTTGGAATGGTTGATTACGCGACAAGTTGGGCGCGACAATACGCGCGCAAATTTCCCTCGCAGACTGTGCGCGTTGTCGATCGCTATTGATCATGAGCGGCAAAGTTCCCCCATCATCCCGCGCGGGCAAACGCAACCCGCGCCGAACCGACATCGAACGCGCGGCGGATATTGTCGAGCGTTTCAAAGGTCATGATGCGGTCGAGCTAGGCACGTTTGACGTGCCCCCGATTCCCGATGTCGTCGCATGCATCGGGCCGTGCGATTTCGTCGGCTACACGACGGTACGTGATGGTGTCACCGAGAAATACATTCACAAATTTGCGGCAAAAGATCGCCCGC
>Ga0209605_1004095_pt1 | contig 12186 bp, 7 predicted proteins | sample AD_UKC035_MetaG_FD_184408 | JGI IMG/M metagenome (GOLD analysis project Ga0209605, IMG submission 184408) | Active sludge microbial communities of municipal wastewater-treating anaerobic digesters from USA - AD_UKC035_MetaG (SPAdes) (version 2) | ecosystem: Engineered > Bioreactor > Anaerobic >...
TGTGAAAATCATTTATGGCAAAAGCTTTGACATTATCGATCACGTAATCGTAGTTGACGAAGGGGTGATGCAGCTCGACGAGAAGATCCTGCACTCTTTTGTGAACGCCGTAATAATCTTCAACCGACTGTAGAAGCACCTTGAAGCGCTCAGGCACCTCAACAACCGCGGCAGTTCGCGCCAGATTCGCCTGCAATGCTGATGACTGCAACTTTTCGTCCTGCAATTGCATTTCAATGTTTCCTTTCCTGATGCTGTATCTCTATTGATAAACATTTACAACTGTAATAGATATTTTAGCACTTTTCGGAAAGTCCGCCAAATCAGGGCGGAGCTGGCAGCAACCGACTTTTCAGTTGCCGGCTGCGGCCTTGTCATGCTGGCTTACGGCGTTATAAAACTTTTCGCCGACGAACATGCCAATGGCAGCGGTGAAGAACTGTATGGTTGCAACCGGCATGAACAGCCACTGCACTTTATCGCCGAGTTTGAGGAAACTCACGATCATGCTGCCGGCGCCCCAGATAAGAAGAGCTTTGGCTAACGCCGGGGCGCTGTAACGAACCGGTGCCGGAAAGCGCTGCAGTATAAAATAGCCGGCGAGCATCAGCAGATTGCCGGTCATGATAACCGGCAGCACCGGGTAAAGCGGCGCCGGCAGATGCCCCGAAACTATGCCGCCGATCGGGCTGAGAATGCCAAGCATCAGCGCATATCTGGCGCCAAGGCGCAACAGCACGAAAAGCAGCAGTGCATTGACTATTGTGCCGGTCACCGGATTCGGCAATCCGACCAGCTGCACCGCCAGCAGCACGGCCAGAAATATGCCGGCCTGGCTGACCTGCGCCAGCCGACTGCGGCTTGTTACCGTATTCTGTCGTTGGTTTTCCATGGCTGCAAGTCTAGCACAACAGCGCTACCAGGTAAACCCGCCCGCAACTTCAACAGCAATTCCCGGTGAGTTAAAAAGCCAGCATCAACAGAGACCATGGGATTCTGGCATCGCCTATATTCTCCTGCGCTAAGCGAAGCGCAGTTGCAGGATCCAGAAAAGCGAAATGAAAAGTTGCACAACAGTTAACCGGGAGTTATAATATTTGAGGTAAATGAAACTGCTGTTGCCTGCGCGGCGGGCAACAGTTTTTTCGTATACCGGTTTTAGAAAGTCCATACAATAAGCACATGACACACAAATTACTGGCAAAAGGTAAGGGATATCTCAACGACCTCGTCCATCTGTTAAGCTTCAACAAAGAGATAAGCTCGATAGTCGATAAGCTTAACCAGACGCTCGAAGAGCCGCCAGTCCGACTCGGACACCGCTTCAACTCACATCCTGGCGGGTTCTGCCGAGAATTTGCGCGGCGTCGCCTGAGTATGGCCGAAGCTTATATCATAATCGCCAAGCTGCACAGCCCCGACTGCCATCAGATACGCCTGCAGGCCCTGCACACACTGATCGAACAATCGATGCATGCAAAAACCGTCACCATGCCGATCAACACCGCCAGAGTGCAGATTTTTCTGATAAAAGAGGCGGTAAAGGCTCATGGAGACCGGCGTCGGCAGATGGAATTGATGGCCGATTTCGGCCACGCCTCATTTGGCCAGGAAGCGGTCATTCGTGGCTTTCTCAAAGACAACGGTCTGATTGAAGTTCCCGAAGAAGGCAAGCCTCTCAAGAGTCTCGATCTCGGCTGGGATGACCATGTTCACGATTCGACGACCGAAGGGCGGAAAACGCCGACAAGAGTGCTGATCGATGCCTTCGTCAAGGGGCTTTCGCGCATAACTCTGCTATACAACTCGCTCGACGATGAAAATATGATCAGCGAAGCAATCTCGGCCGGAGAAATTCTTGGAATCACCGTAGAAATCGGCTTTGAATTCAGTGTCGGGCCTGGTGGCAACCGCAGACATTATCTTTATGTGCCGCCGCTTTTTCGGCGAAGTCGCGATCTGCTCTCATTTTTGAAAGATCATCAGGAAGACCTCGCCAGCTTCAGAGAAGGCCTGCAGAAAAACGTCGAAAACCGCTACAAGTGCATTATTGAAGTTCTGAAACAATTCAATGAGGTTCACCTTCCCAAGCTCAATGAAGAATTCAGTAGCGACAGCGCATGCTGGTTCGCGCCGCTGACCGAGCAGGAACTCCACAAAATCGTCGCATTCGGGCAGCCGTCACGCGAGCACCTCAGCGAACTGCTCTTCGAGCGCTTCAAAAAAGTATTTCTCAACCGGGTGCTGTATTTCAAAGCACAGGTGATGTCTGCCGAAAAACGCTTTCATAAGGGCATTTTCAGCCAGTGGGAGCTTGACGCGATTCACACACGCTATCACGAATGCCGCCAGACATACATACATCTGTCACGCTCCGATCTCGCCGCCAAATATCTGGCATCGCGCAATTCAGTCGATTACGACAGCGCATTCGACGACGAACTGCCGCTGCTGGACTCTTTACGCAGCCTGCCGGGAAAAGTCGTCTTTCAGCATCCGGTCAGCATCGGCCTGAAAAATGCGATCAAGCATGTAATCGAGTATGTTCATTACATCACTCACATCGAAACCATGAATCTGCGTGACAGCGCGGGCCGAAATCCTTCTGACCTCATCGTCTTCAACAAATTCCTCTTTTATCTCAACAACCGACCAGCTGCCGAGCTGCTGGAGTTTCTTGAGCAGCAGGAGATATCAGATATCGAAGCCACGACGGTGCAGAAAGCCTGCGAGGAGACGCAAATCCGCGCGATCATTCCCACCTGCGGCAGCGATTCGAGCGGTCGCAACAAATTGATTCCCGGCATGGGCTTCATTCGTTCTTCCAGACTATCACCAGGAATAAAAAAGGATTTTCTCGACAAGCACTTCATTCTGCCCAGACCCATCGGCAACCTGATTCTCAATCAGGGCAAATGGACAAATGAGAAGTCGAATGACGAATGCGACCAGGAAACCGTCATCTGCATGGGCAAGCAGTTACCGCCACTTCTAAATCAGATCGGTGATGAAAGAGTCATCGAGTTGATCACTCTGAAGCGTTTCTGGCGCTATCTCAACCCTGATTTAAAGAATCTTTACCGTCTGTCGATCGGCTTTGCGGTCGCACTTTACTGGATGGCACTGTTTCAGTTCAGCGATCATTTCGTGATCGGCGCGATGTTCGCAGCGCTCTGGTTCGTAATCACTTTCAGCCGAAACGTTCTCGTCGATCTGATTGCATCATCCGGAACCGACTTCAAGCGCTGGCGCCTGCACAATATAAACTTCGACAATGCGTATCAGTCTCTGTTCTGGACAGGTTTCAGCGTGCCGGTCATGGGCCTGGTCAAAAACAACTTCGATTTGCTGTGGCCCTGGCTGAAATCGGGAATGATGTATGAGAGCAGCAAATTTTTGTGTATCTGCTTTGCCAACGGGCTTTACATCTCGCTGCACAACCGCCTGCGCAACTTTGACCGCAGCGTCATCAAAGCCAACTTTTTCCGTTCGGTGCTGTCATGGCCGATTGCAACAGTTTTTGCCGACGTCGGCAATCTCATCGGGGTTCCAAGCATAGTTCAGGCTAAATTCTGGTCTGATGCCGTGGCCGGCCTGATCGAAGGCAGCGGAAAGTTCAGCCAGCGCTATATTTTGCGCAAACGCGATTTAACCGAAATTTTGCCGAATCTTTACTCTGAAGATCGCAATGTAAGAGCAACTGCCATGCTCGACACCCTTTATATCTGGGCAAGAGCGCCGAGAGGAAAAACCTGCCTCAGACTTCTACTTTTGAACAAGCCGTCACTCGGCGAAAGAATCTGGCGATGGCGCCATGAAACGCCAGAAGAAGCAGAAATCAGAGGTAAACGCTATCGCGCCCTTTATCACCGCCTGCATGAATTGTTCAGTCTTCCCGGTATAATCGGCATTCTGACCGAGTATTCGCTACGCCATTTTTCGGGACATGATGCAATAGAACTGACAAACCTCATCGGCGCAGAGTCCGAAGACTTTCTTGCCTGGCTGAAAAATCTCGAAAAGCACTTTCCACCCGAAGAAAGCCAGCAGTTCCCAGTTACACCAAAGCCCCTGCCCGATGAATCTTAAATGGAACAGCACCATTCATGCGCGGAGCGAAGAGCAGTTGCAGGGTCCAGAATTTTGGCCGGAAATTGCTGACGCCGGACGCGGGCGGGTTGCTTTTTTTGCGAAATCAGTTACAATATAAGTAGGTTAATTTTCGGTCGCTGTTATTTTTATCACAACATAAATGGAAATAGCCATGTATACCGTTTTTACTGTCAGCAGAATCTGGCGAAGTGATTTTCATGTCTCACGACTGCCAGAACCGCGTATCTACTGATCCAATCTGATCGGCAGACGCGCTCTCCGACCCACCGCCCATTTTTCACCAGCCGAAACAAGCGCGGCGCCAGCCTGGTTCTGCCTGCTTTTTGCAGCGCTTTTTCGGCAGATCATGCGGCATAACGCAGCATTTAACAATAACAGAGAAGTATAATGAAAAAGACAGACTTTCGTTCAAACCTGAAGAGTATCACTCTCCTTTTACTTGGCTCAGCCATCTGCGCTCTGGCCGTCAACGGTATTCTCGTGCCAAAGCAGTTTCTCTCAGGCGGCCTGACCGGCATTACACTGTTCATCAACCGTTTTGTGCCGGCGGCGCCTATTTCATGGATGTATCTTGCCTTCAACATTCCGCTATTCATCTTCGGCTACCGACAGCTTGGCAAACGTTTTTTCATGCTGTCTCTCGCAGGTACCGCCTTTTATACTGCAGCCATCGAACTGATCGACTTTCGCATCGCGGTTAACGACATGATGCTTTCAGCAATTCTGGCCGGCCTGATCAATGGTATCGGCTCGGGCATGATACTGCGCTCGAAAGGATCGGCCGGCGGCACCGATATTCTCTCTGTGCTTCTGGCCAACCGCTTTGGCATCAAGCTCGGCACGACTTTTCTGTCGTTCAACATCTTCGTTCTGACCGGTGCGGCGCTGTTCTTCAGCCTTGACGAAGCTCTGTTCACCCTCGTCTACATGTTCGTTTCATCGAAGATGATCGATCTTGCCATTTACGGCCTGTCGCAGCGCAAGGCTGTAACTATCGTTTCCGAGCAATGGAAGACGATTAACCAGAACATTCTCGACGAAATGCAGCGTGGCACGACGCTGATCGCCGCCAGCGGCGGCTTTTCGCAGCAGTCGGTCAACATGATCTACACCGTGGTATCCCGGCGCGAGCTCAACCAGCTCAAGGAGGTCGTTCTCAGGGAAGACCCCAAAGCTTTTCTGGTGGTGAACGAGACGAGCGAAGTAATAGGCTATCGCATCGGCAATCAGCCGCAATGGTAAAGACAGGAGAAACACAATGAACAACATTCGTCCCGACCTCAAGTGGATATTAAACCAGCACAAGAATCCCGATCTGACACTTTGCCAGCAGCTGTTTTCGCCGGAAGTCGCGCGCAAAGCGCGGCGCTTTCATCGACAGATTCCGGGCTTCAAGATGTCGCCACTGCTGGCCATGCCCAATCTCGCGCAGATGTTCGGCGTCGGCGGCATCTGGGTAAAAGATGAATCGGTGCGGCTGCAGCTGAACTCATTCAAAGTTCTGGGCGGGTCATACGCGGTTTATCGCTATCTCAAACAACGTCTTGGCGCTGATGAAGAGCTCACCTACGCCGAACTGACCTCGGCCGAAACCAGACAGAAGCTGGGCAAAATCACTTTCGCCACCGCCACCGACGGCAATCACGGCCGTGGCATTGCCTGGGCGGCGCAGAAGCTCGAGCATGACTGCGTTGTCTACGTTCACGCCGAAACCTCGAAGCCGCGTATCGACGCGATCCGCAGCTACGGCGCCACGGTCAAAATCATAGCCGGAAATTACGACGACGCGGTTCGCCAGATTGTGGTCGATGCAAAAGAGAACGACTGGGCCGTGATTTCAGACACTTCATGGGAAGGCTACACCGAGATTCCAACCTGGATAATGCAGGGCTACACAACGATGATGGCCGAGATTCAGGAACAGTTCGCCGGTCAGGGCATCACCCGGCCGACGCACGTTTTCGTACAGGCAGGCGTAGGCGCGCTGGCAGCCTCGGTCATCGGTTATTATCATGCGCTGTTTCCCGGCGATGCGCCGCGCTGCATCGTCGTCGAGCCAGAGACCGCCGACTGTCTTTACCAGTCTATGCAGATTGGTGACGGCAAACCGCACCGTATCGACGGCGAGCTCGACACAATAATGGCAGGTCTGGCCTGTGGCGAGCCAAGCCCGGTGGCCTGGCAGATTCTCAAAGAAGCCGCCTGCTGTTTCGTCACCTGCCCCGACTACGTGGCGGCAAAAGGCATGCGCATTTACGGCACTCCGCTCGCCGGCGACCCATTTATCGTCTCGGGCGAATCGGGTGCAGTGACTCTCGGCGCTCTCGTATCGATTCTGCGTGAGAACTGTGTCGGCGAACTGCGCGACTACCTGCACATCAATCAGGATTCGCAGATTCTCTTCATCAATACCGAAGGCAACACCGACCCGGTTCATTTCCGCCAGATCATCTGGGAAGGCGCCAACCCGGTTCCGCGCGAATACTGGACCGATTCACCCAGCTGATGCAAATTGTCTGAAGCGCTGTGAAAGCGGCGCTTCAGACAAAATCAGCCAGCCAGGCAACCGCAATGAACCTTGGAATTCTGCTGATCAGGCTGGCAAGCATCACTTTGCCGAGAGGCATGCGGTAAATGCCGCCGATCCAGCAGACGGCCGAATAGGGTATTGGGGTGACCCCAGCGACAAAAATCGCAAGCGAACCATGATCGCGGAACAGGTCGCGTCCGCCGCGCAGATACTTCGCGCCAAACAGGCGCCGGAAACGCCAGGGCCCGAACATTCTGCCCAGCAGATAACCGGTCGTGCCACCAAGCGCGCTGGCTGCTCCGGCGACGAAAGCAGTCTTCCAGATGTTGGCACCGCCGAAAGCGGTGCCAAACACCACGGCATCCGGCGGAATCGGCTGGATAATTGCATCCGCCAGCCAGCAGACCACGAACAATGCCGGGAAGCCATAATTCTCGACCGACTCTTTGGCAAAGACCTTTATAGGCGCGCGGTACAGGTAGAACATGAGAAACACACCGACCAGCAGCAGAATCGCTGAGAGAGTTGAAGGTGTGAGAAATCCGCCGGTCATCTGCCGGATATTGCTGATGCCAGAAATTTTATGGCGCTTTAACGGATCAAGCATTCAGGTATTCTATCATCCTTGCGCTCAAACTTAAGAAACCTTCTGGTCAATTTTATCGTCGCGAAAATCGTCGGCCAGAAAACGCTTCAGCAGGCAAATCTGCGCTGGCATGATCGTCAGTTCGCAGAAAAGGGCGACGATAATCGTCATCGACAGCAGCAGACCGAAATAGATGACTGATTTTATGCTGGCAAACACCATAAAGAGAAAGCCGATCGAGTAGATCAGCGAGGTTGATACGATAGCCGGGCCGGCTTCGCGAATACCATCGACCACCGCTTCAACCGGTGCAAACTTCGATCTTGAAGGATCGTAGAAAAGATAAAGCGCATGAATTGTGTCATCTACAACGATACCCATGGCGATTGCCGCAATGGTAACCGAGGCGATATCGAGTTTGATGCCAGACCAGCCCATAAAACCCAGCGTGAAGAGAATGGGAAAAATATTCGGCAGGATGACGAGAAACATGGCTTTAAGGCGCCGAAAAAGAATGTAGATTGCACCAAACACCAGAATGAAAGCCGAAGCGAAACTGTTGATCTGGCTCCAGGTAACATAGCTGATGATGCGGGCATAAAGAGGAACATAGCCGCCAAATTTCCAGGTGGTGGTGCTGCCAGCGAAATTTTTCTCGAGAATTGCCTGAGTTTTCTTTTCAAATTCGTAAAGCCCGGCGGCACTGATCATAGGAACCCTTATTGTCAGGCGGGTTTCGCTGTAATCAGGATAGTCGGTCATGTATTCAAGGTCGTTGTCGGTGTCTGATTCGTAGAGCAGCAGCAACTGGCTGACTGCCTCATCACTGGCCGGAACCACGTAGGTTTCTGAAACCGGCCCGTCGCTCATTACTTCGTTCATCTTTTTCAGCACATCGAGAATCGATGCAGGTTTTTCCATGCCAGGAACTGCCAGAAGATCTTCGATCGTTCGATCGAGCCGGCGCAGAAATTCGACTTTTTTGACGCCTTCTTTCTGCCCGGTCAGCAGACGCACTTCGAGCGGCAGATAATTGCCATAGTTAGCCTCGACTGCGTCGCTGTCGACTCTGATCGGATTGCTATCGTGCAGAAAGCCCATCGAATATGTATCGACCTGCAGCTTTGCGATGCCGTATACAGACATTACCGATAGAATCGCGACAATTACCAGAATGTGAACATAGTAGCGTGGCATGCGCTGCATCCACCAGTCGACCTGAGCTTCGAACGGCCTTCTGATCTGCACTTCTTCTTTAAGTTCGATCTGACCGAGAATAAAGGCGGCAACGATCATCGAAACAACGTATTCAGCCATACAGGCAAACGCCGCGAAGGCACCAAAGACCCGCAGCACGTCGAGCGGGCTGGTAACGAGTGCGAGAAAGCCGGCAAAGTTGGTCAGCGAGGTAAAAAGACAGGGCGAAAGAACTTCGTAAAAGACGTATTCAAGGCCTTGCTCGCGATTCTCTCTAACTCTGGCCGAATTGAAACAGTAATTATTATAAGCATAGGCCACGTCTGAGACAGAAAGAATCATCATCAGTGTCGGCAGAACGATGGTGACCATGTTGAAGTTCTGCCCGAACAGCCCGTAAAAGCCGAGGAAACCGAGACCACTGAAGAACATTGCTCCGAGTGCCATGAAGAGAAAAACCCATGACCGGTAAAGAATGTAGACCATCAAAGCGATAGCGACATAGGCGACCGCGTTGAATACCACCCCGTCCTGAATGCTCAGGCGGTTGAGTTCGTTATACATGACACCCATGCCGGCCAGCCTGAAATTGAAACCGTTGAGCTTCTGCCGCATCGAATCAATGATTTCCGGGCGGCGGCTGTCCATGTCAGGCGTTGCAACAGGTTCGGCAATGATGATCGCCCAGGTTGCACTGGCGTTTTTGAGAATCCGCTGTTTGAACGGATCGTCCATGAAGCGCTGCCTGATTTTTTCGGCTTCTTCAAGCGTATTGACCGGGCCGCTCATCAGATCTTCGATGATCAGCTCTTCGCCACTCAAACCGATAAACGGCGAAAGACCGACACTGAGAACCCGTTTGAAATTGTGCGTATCGTCTTCGATTTCTTTCGACGCTTTATAGATGGCCGAGAGCGTGGCCGGCGAAAACATGCCGTCACGGCTGCAGTCGATCATGGCCAGAATGACTTCATCGTTGCCGTAACGTTTTTTGAATTCGTTATAGGCTTCGAGCGCCGGGTCGCCTTCGAGAAACCAGAGTTCTAAACTGTTATCTATGCTGATATTGCGGGAAAAATACAGACCGGCAAAACACAGAATCAACAGCAGCATCGCCAGAATACGGCGATGCCGCACAAGATAAATCGCGGCAACACGAAACTGCCTGTCGGCAAAGCGTTGTGCTGATGCGTGGCCAGCTGGTTCCTGATGTTCATTCGTATTCATTTACTGGTGCCTCATTATTGTGTTCTGATTCAGATGCTCAGTTCCATGATTTCTGGCGAGATTGAACATCTCTGCCATCCGATCGACCTGAAATTCTATCAGCGCTGACGTACCGTCAGCCTGCGAAGTGAATTCGAGCAAACGCTCTGGAACTGGTAGGGGGTCAGCCGTCGCTACGCGGCATCTGAGCAATAACGAAACCCCATTTGTTTACAGGATGAACGAAAAAAGACGTTCGCCTGTTCTGTACGGGGATGATAGCAGATTGAAGTGAAGAAAAGACGATTGCCGAGAAGTCTCTGAATGCGCAGGACGGATTCAGTGACGATCTTATATCAGGCGCTGTCAATCTGGTAATGCCGGCTGTAGCATTTATCCGGCAGTTGTCGTGCAAAACGACGGGTTCTCTGACGACGCCGTCTTTCTGACTTCCAGAAAAACAAAACAGCTCTCCGTCTGTCATCCAGAGAGTCTGACTGAGGAAGGCGATCAGGAAAACTAACAACAGCGCTTTTCTCATAGAGTAATGATAACACGGTTAACCGAAGAACACCATTCAAAAAACAGTGTAAAAACAGCGTCACAGCTTTCGGAAGTGTAAAACAGTTGACAACAGCAGTCTCAGCAGATATATTACCTAGCTGTCAATATAGAAAAGAGTTCTGAAGGAATGCTGTTCTGAAGGAGATTTGTGTGGACATTCAACTTTTGTTCTGGCTTGCCCCGGCAGGCTCTCTGATCGCTCTTGTCTTTGCTTATTATTTTTTCAATACCATGATGCAGTCGGACCCCGGCTCGGAAAAGTCACGTGAAATCGCCGGTTACGTTAAGGAAGGCGCCATGTCTTACCTCTGGTCACAGTACCGGGTAGTCGGCATCTTCTTCGTCGTCGCCTTCGCATTCTTCTCGTTCCTGGCTTTCGTACTCAAGGTTCAGAGCCCATGGACGCCTTTCGCTTTTCTCACCGGCGGTTTCTTTTCAGGCCTCTCAGGTTATCTGGGCATGATTACCGCTACGAACGCCAGCAACCGCACAGCGGCAGCGGCAGCGAAGTCGCTTAACCAGGGACTGCAGGTAGCATTCCGCAGCGGCGCGGTCATGGGTTTTGTCGTTGTCGGTCTTGGCCTGCTCGACATCTCAATCTGGTGGAAAATTCTCACCCATATCATGACGCTGAGCGAAACTACTTTCAAAGACAGCATGTTTGCCGTGCATGATTACATGGAAATAACCACCATCATGCTGACCTTCGGCATGGGCGCCAGCTCACAGGCACTTTTCGCCCGCGTTGGCGGCGGTATTTTCACCAAGGCTGCTGACGTAGGCGCTGACCTCGTCGGCAAAACCGAAGCCGGCATTCCTGAAGACGACCCGCGCAACCCGGCTGTTATCGCCGACAACGTCGGTGACAACGTCGGCGACGTAGCTGGCATGGGTGCCGACCTTTATGAATCCTACTGCGGTTCGATTCTGGCAACAGCCGCTCTTGGCGCCGCTGCTTTCTCAGCCGGCGATCTGGCGCAGTATCAGATCAACTCGATTCTTCTGCCGATGGCTATTGCCGGGGCCGGCATTTTGTTCTCGCTGATTGGCATTTACTTCGTCAGTACCGATGAAGACGCTTCACAGAAAGAACTGATGGGCGCGCTCGGCCGTGGTATTAACGTATCATCGGCTCTTACAGCTATCGGCAGCGCCATTCTGACCTATTACATGCTGCCCGAACACATCGGTATTCTCGGCTCGATCATCACCGGTCTGGTTGCCGGTATCATCATCGGCTGGGCAACTGAATACTACACCTCCGGCGACTACCCGCCAACGCAGGAAGTAGCCGGACAGGCCACCACCGGCCCCGCCACCGTCATCATCGAAGGTCTGGCAACCGGTATGATGTCGACTGGTATTCCGGTCGTCACCGTCGGCCTCGGCATCATTCTTGCCTACGGCTTCGCCAATGGTTTCGCCGATCCTTCGATGGGTCTCTATGGCATCGGCATTGCCGCAGTCGGTATGCTCTCGACGCTCGGCATAACTCTGGCCACCGACGCTTACGGTCCAATCGCCGACAACGCTGGCGGCAACGCCGAAATGTCAGAAATGGGCCCGGAAGTGCGCAAACGCACTGACGCTCTCGACTCTCTCGGCAACACTACCGCGGCCACCGGAAAGGGTTTCGCCATCGGTTCAGCCGCTCTGACTGCCATGGCTCTGCTTGGCGCCTATATCGAAGAGCTTCGCATCAGCCTTCTGCGCATCGCCAAATTCAGTGAATCCCAGCTCGACAGCTACATTTTCGTCAGCCCCGAAAAAGCGGTTCCGATAGCCAAAGCAAGTATGGCCGACTTCATGGCCTACTACAACGTCACTCTGATGAACCCGCTCGTGCTTGTCGGCGTGTTCCTTGGTGCCATGCTGGTTTTCGCGTTCTGCGCGATGACCATGAAAGCAGTCGGCCGTGCCGCTCACAGCATGGTCGAAGAAGTCAGACGTCAGTTCAAGGAAATCCCCGGCCTGCTTAAGGGCGACAAGG
>Ga0209605_1004098_pt1 | contig 12178 bp, 5 predicted proteins | sample AD_UKC035_MetaG_FD_184408 | JGI IMG/M metagenome (GOLD analysis project Ga0209605, IMG submission 184408) | Active sludge microbial communities of municipal wastewater-treating anaerobic digesters from USA - AD_UKC035_MetaG (SPAdes) (version 2) | ecosystem: Engineered > Bioreactor > Anaerobic >...
CTTCTTATTGACGCTGGGCTTATCCTGATACATGCCGTCAATGTAAAGGTCGGGGTTAGCTCCTGAACCGGCAAGGTCAAGTACCTCGTCATTCCTCAACATGTCGAACCACCTGAATCCTTCAAGGAACAGCTCAATTCTTCTCTGAAGCAGGATCTCGTCAACAAGTGCCTGTCCCGTGTTTGTCGACTTGACATATGCATCATCCCTTTCGGAAACCAGCTCAAAGAGCACATCCTGAGCCAGAGCATTCTGGGTACCCAGACGGGCAAGTGCCTCTGCTTCTATCAGGTACATCTCTGATGCCCTCATGTGAATTACGTCCATTGGGTCAATGGTTGGTCCGTTTGACTGCTGAAGTTTGATATGCATATAGGGCACCATATTGTGTGAAGTTGAATTGTTCACAATAACCCTGTAGGCTGCAACAGCAGCATTGTATTCATCCCTCGAAGCATACCTTCCTGCATTGACACCGGCGTTCCAGGCGGAAAATGTGCTGGGAGCATCCTTAAGGAAGAGGTCCTTCCTGTAGTCAGTGTCAGAAATCTGATCATACAACTGATGATTGATAAACTTGGGATTGCTCCTGTTCTGTGAACCATTGAAATTATTGGAGCAATAATAGAAGTATGAATAGTAATATGCTGTCTGGTCCTGTATCATTTTTGATCCCCACATCCACTCAGGGTTGTCGATACTGTTAAATCCGGACTTGTACTCAGCCTCGTCCATCAGTGTATAACCCTGCCTGGCGGCATGTGCCATATCGGCTGCCTTCTGCCATTGGCCGCTTGTCAGGTACACCCTGGCAGCTACTCCCCTGGCAACATCAACATTAAGATGTGAGATATCCGGCCTGTCTGTAGCCTGGGCAAAATGGCCAATAGCTGTGGTAAGGTCATCTTCTATCTGTGTGTAGACCTCCTGAACCGTATTACGGGGCTTTCCTTCATACGGAGGTTCAGTTGCAGTCATGATGGGCACACCGAGATCAGTCGACGGATTTCCGACCATATAAGGCATGGCAAAGAACTGCACCAGTTGAAAATGTGCCCATGCCCTGTAAGTATAGGCCTGTCCCAGCACATTGTGCAACACATCCGACTCCTGCATATCCGCAGCGGCATTGATAATATTGTTTACCGAACCGATGATATTGTAATAAAAGAACCAGCTGAAGGAGACATCATCCCTGTTGGCATTCGTATGCATTATCCACTGTATACGTGCTCTGTGCCAGCCGTTACCAGGCTGTGAATGAAGTGCATCACTGGCTCCGAAATCTGCCGTGGGTATCATAAACTCCTGTCCGGCGTACGCACTGATGTAACCGTTTTGCGCATACATAGCCCTGTGAATTCCGTTTATAGCCAGCATCATGTTGTCAACTGATCCGAGCGCAATCTCATTCGTAACAGAATCAGTCGGAACTGTCTGCAGGAAATCTTCATCACATGAGCTGATGCCCAGTGCTATTGCGAAGATCAGGAATAACCTTAATGTTAAATATTTCGCTTTCATTGTTTATTCTGTTTAAGTTAAATCAATTAAAACTGCAGATTAAGTCCTATGATTATCGACCTGCTCGGACTATAGGCAAACTCGCTCTGAGTTCCGTTGAAGTTGTAGGTTGGGTTCATCCCTTTTCTGGCTGCAAACAGATAGAGGTTTTCACCTGTCGCAAATATGCTCAACTGACCAATATCCAATCTGTTGAGAAGCTGTTTCGGGAAAGCATAGCTTAACGTGACGCTCTTGATATTGAAGTAATCTGATGATATCAGGAAATAGTCAGAGGTTGCATAAAGGTTGGAGTTTGAATACTGCAACCTTGGAAAGTTGGTTACATCTCCGGGGTTTTTCCATGAATTCATGACATCCGGATGGAAAGATTCCCCGGCAGTTGCTGAAAGCATTCCCTGGTAAACGCCATCAAGCATCTTACCTCCCAGTGAATAGGTAAACAAGGTGCTTAAGGTGAATCCCTTATATGTAAAGAGATTGCCAATAGAACCCTGAAGATCAGGAAATGCAGAGGCTCCCACATAACCATATCCGGCTGAGTTCTGGTCCTTGGTAAGAACCGGTTCGCCCTCAGCGTCGTAAGACAGCTGTGAACCAATCACGTTACCCTCTTCATCTGTCACGTCTTCCCAGACATGGAACCTGGTAGCACCATCTGTCGGGTCAACATCGTAAAACTTTCTTAACCAGAAATCATAAACCGAATGACCTTCAGCCCATCTTTTTGTCCCATCAACGAAGGGATCAGGAATAGAAGTGATCTCGTTCCTTAGAGTAGAGGCTATAAGGGTCAGGTTCCACCTGAAGTCACCGCTGCGTACTATGTCGCCATTGACATTGAATTCCCATCCTCTGTTAAACAGAGCAGCAATGTTTCTGGGCTGGCTCAAAAGACCCATTGAGGTAGGCAGTGGCATTTCGTAAAGAAGGTCATCAGATTTTCTGTTGTACCATTCCACACTTGCATTAACCCTGTTGAACAGAGAAAAATCCAGGGCAACATCAAAGGTCTTGTTTACCTCCCAGGTAAGAGCACTGTTACCAACTGTCTCCCAGCGAATACCCGGTGATGTGGCGTTCGGATAGGTGCCGTAAAGAGCCTGGTAGCCGTATGAACCGATATTGTCATTTCCTACCTCTCCGTAAGATGCCCTCAGCTTGAGGTTATCCAACCACGGAATATTGGCCATAAACTGCTCCTCACTGATTCTCCAGCTACCACCCACGGAGAAGAAGTCTCCCCATCTTACATTCCTGTCGAAAGCTGATGAACCATCCCGGCGGTATGATCCCTCAATATAGTACCTGTTGTCATAGTTATATTTAAGCCTTCCGAAGTATCCTTCAGTTCTCTTGTTGGTGGTATAACTCGTATTTGTTGAAGTATTGACAAAATTGTTCAGCTCATATATACCGGATACAATGAACTGGTTCTTGAATCCTCTCTGGTAGGTGTATTCCCTGGAATAGGATTCGTGACCGAGCAGAGCAGCAAAATTATGAACACCCATGAAGGTCTTTTCATAGTTGAGCAACTGGTTGAAGTTGACAGAGGTCCTTATGTAGCGGGACTCATCCATCCTGGCGGTAGGAGCTCCGTCACCAATCTTCGGGTTCTCATAACCCTTGTAATGATAGTTTTGCAGGTCCAGGCTGGCATTGACAGTAGCAGTGAGTCCTTCAAGAATAGTAAATGTGCCGAAAACCCTGTTACCGTAATTATTCCTGTTATAGGCGTCACTGTTCCAGTTTAGCTCAGCTATCGCATGTCTTCCCTGGTTTATTGGCCTGGAATAGAGTCCGCCGTCATCGTACTGTTTTTCCCCGGCACCGTCAAGTATATATTCACCGGTTGCCTGGTCTACCAGGTAAATCGGGTATATGGGTGCTGTCATCCTGGCATTCCTGAACGGATTGGCATATGTGGCAGAATTTGATGTCCCGATATCACTGTTTTCCAGTGAACCATACATGTTTGCCCCGATCTTCAGCCATTTCTTGACATCATAATCAAGATTAAGCCTGGTACTGATACGTTCGAAATCAGATTTAATGGTATAACCTCTTTCGTCAAGATAACCCAGAGAATAGAAATAGCTTATCTTCTTGCTTCCTCCGGTGAGATTCAGATCATAGTTCTGCCTGTATCCGGTCTGCATTGCAGGCTCATACCAGTCAAGATCAGGGAAACCAATCTCGGCATTGGGATTGATCTTTCCGTCAGAACCAACTATCTGATTGTTGGGAGTGCCGACGAAAGGATTATACCTTAGCTGGGAGTAAATATTCTGATACGCATATGATCTTGCTTCCTCAATGGTAGCATTGGTTCCGGCCCAGTACCTGGTCTGCGCATAAGCCTCAGCCTGAAGCTCATAATAGTCAAAGGCATCAACAGACTCATAATGCGGAAGTGACTGAGTGACCAATCCGGCCTGGGCTTTTAAACTTATAATAAGATTCTCACTGCCTTTAGTCCCGCTTTTAGTCGTAATGATGATCACACCGTTTGCAGCACGGGAACCGTAAAGAGCTGTTGATGAAGCATCCTTGAGTATTGTCATAGATTCAATATCGCCCGGGTTAATACTTGCCAGGCTTCCTGCATACTCCGCCCCGTCGAGAATTATCAAAGGATCCGAGGATGTGTTCAGGGTACCTAATCCGCGAATCTGGATATCAGGAGAACTTCCCGGCTGGCCTGAGGCTGCTGTAGTCTGTACCCCGCTGGTTGAGCCTATCAGTATTTCCCCCATTGAGGATACTGAGCGACCTTCCAGCTTCTTGGAGTCAATTACAGCTGCAGATCCTGTTAATGACTCCTTCCTTACTGTACCATAGGCAACCACCATGACTTCTTCCAGGCCCAGAACATCGGGTTCAAGTGTTGCATTAACAACAGGCCCTGAAATGGAAACTGTAAGTGTTTTCATCCCCACGAAGGAGAAAACCAGCCTGGTGGCATTTGCAGGAACATCAAGTGTATAGCGTCCTTCAAAATCTGACAATGTCCCTAAAGTCAAGCCATCTACAACGATGGATACTCCAGGCAGCGGAAGTCCATCCTCTGCAGAAGTAACCGTGCCCGATACCTGCCTGGTTTGTGCATTCAGCGCCAAACCGCAGATAAAAAGCAGTAATGACAAGAGAATAGCTGTTTTTTTCATAGAAATAGGTTTTAGGTTAATATGAAGTATGAAAAACAAATATAGTATCATGTCGATACCGTGCAAGAGAATTATGATTTTTTTGACTTTTCAGACTTAAGAAATCACGATTTTTTTGGATATATGTCTTTGTAACACCAGAATAATGAGAATTCTTGCGAATTCTGATTAACAGGTTCTGCTGTGACCTTGCCAGTTTCTGAACTGCCGGTGACAATTCCCCTCCTTATAACAACTCTTAGTTTATCATTAAGAAGGGACATGATCACAGTATGATGTTGACAGCTTATACAGCGGGCCACACCTATATAGTGCACGAGGGCTGACAAAATAGAAAGCCGGCTGCAACCTGAACCCGGGCAGGATGAAGTTTTCCGGCCTTTCACCTTGAAGTAGTCACCAATGCCGGGCGCAATAAAAAAGAGGCTGCCCTTTTGAGACAGCCTCTTCTATTAAGACGTTATATCCTAGTAACCCGGGTTCTGCTGTGCAGCAAGAACAGGATTGGCGTCGGTTTCAATAGCGGGAAGCGGCCACAGGAACCTTGAATCAGAGTATGGCTTTGCTGTAATTCCGAGAGCACCTGAATAAGGAGTTCCGAGAGTAAAGTCAGCATTGGCCGGCATGGCGTTAGCCAGTTTTGCGGGAATTCCGTTTATCGGGAAGTAGGGGCAGAACTGCAGCCTGTGGATATCCGGCCAGCGGCGGCCTTCCATAATGAACTCTATTCTCCTCTCGTCAAGGATAGCTCCCAGGAGCGCCACATTGTCTGCAAAAGAAGCGGCTGTGTACGCCTGGGTTGTCGGATCTGCCAGAGCGCGGTTCCTGACAAGGTTCAGGTCGGCCAGCCCTGCAGTCACATTATTCTGGCGTGCATATGCTTCTGCTGCATTCAGCAATACTTCTGCATATCTGATGACAGGAGATCCGTCAGAATAACCGACTTCATCCTTATACTTGTTGGTAAAGCGAACGGCACCTGTTCCAACTGTAAACACCATGGCATTTGCATCAACGGTTCCGGCTGCTGTCATCACTGCAGATGTCCTGCGAAGGTCATCAGGCAGCCAGGTCCCAAGTCTCCAGACGATCGGGCTTATACAAACAAGCTGACGACGCTTGTACTGTGAAGCAAGTGCTCCGTTGACTGTCGGGTTGTTGGTGGAAGACTGCTCTATTGAGAAAACATTCTCTGTAGTATTGTACCCGAGTGAAGCAAATGATCCGTTGGGTGTTGCAGTCAGACCCACTGTACCTGCGTATACTCCGCCGGTCTTGAATTTATTGGCTTCAGTAATAACATTGGCCCAGTCATACATATGAAGGTATACGCGTGATTTGATGGCAGCAGCTGCCTGCTTCGTCCAACGCGTTACAGCAGCTCTGCCTGAACGTCCTGCTTTTGCAGGAAGAAGGCTTTCGGCCTGGTTCAGGTCTTCCAGTATCCACTGGTAACATTCAGCAACTGTATGACGGCCCTGGGCGGCGTTTTCCTCAATGTTTGCAGGAGTATTGTTCGGGAGCTTCCTGTACGGAACACCCATATGAGTAGCACCCGGAGTATCCTTATAGGGACGAGCAAAATGCATAAGAAGCTCAAAATGAGCTATAGCTCTGAAAGCAAGTGCCTCACCCTTGTACTCATCGGCTTTCTCCTGTGTCAGAACGCCATTGTCAGCTGCCTTCTGTGCACCTTCGAGAACGATGTTGGCCCTGTTGATAAGTCTGTAGGTATCACTCCAGTACCATACGTTATTCGCAGTACCGGTACTGTATGTACCCTCATAGGTGTACTGGTAGAAGGCATAAATATTCACAACATCCTCTCCGCGGCAGTCACCCTGCTCAACGAAAGCTGCGCCAAGGGGATAACCACGGCCGGCTCCGTTATAGTAACCACGCTGTGCGGCCTCGTACATACCGTTAACGGAAAGTTCACAGAGGCTAGCGGTTGAGAAGGCTGCATTCTCATCAATTGAGCTGTATGGAGATGTTTCTATGATATCCGAACAGGAGGATATCACCATTGCTACCAGGACAGCCGGTACCAGTACCAGTTTCCTGAATTGCTTGATATAGTTCATGCTATTTTTCATTGTATTCATTGATTAAGGTTAAAATGTCACCGAAAGCCCGCCGGTGATCACTCTCTGGCGCGGTGAACCGTTAAAGTCAACACCTGTCTGGTAGTTCTCCATTTCCGGGTCTATCCCGGTATAAGGGGTGAACATAAACAGATCCTGTCCCTGCACGTATACCTTAAGGTTTTCAAGCCCGATGCGGCTGATAAGTGTCTTCGGGAAGTTGTATCCGAGCTGGATATTACTGACTTTCAGGAAGTCGGCTTTCTCAACAAACCTTGTGTTGGTGGTCTCAGGCCTGTTGACGAAGTTTGATGCACCGAAATAGAGTTTCGGAGTCCAGCCGTCGCCCGGATTTGTGGCGCTCTGCCACCTGCCCAGCATTTCAGTGCTGTTGTTGGTGAATGCCAGGTTGAGAAGGTCAACACGCGTACGGTTCATGACATAGTTGCCTGCACTGTAGCGAAGCATAATGTTCAGGTCGAAATTTTTCCACGTCATGTTTGATGAAAGTCCGCCGAAGAACTTCGGATGGGTCCTTCCTACAAGCATCTTGTCAGAGGCACCGAAGGTGGTTGTGGTAGTCATATCTGACGGATTGTCAGGATTGAACACATAGTTGCGGTTTGAAGGGAAGTCGAGCTGAACGAGTGAGTTGTCAGCCTTGTAGAAAACGGGATTTCCGTTTGCCGGGTTAACTCCCCAGTACTTGTAACCATAGAGTGTGTTGATAGACTCTCCCACCCTGATTATCCTGTACTCACCTACTATGTCTGCATCATCAACGAGTGAGAGAACTTCGTTGTCAGGAAGGGTTACGTTGGCATCAAGCCTCCATGTGAAGTTTGCCGTTCTGACTGCCCATGCGTTGACAGAGAACTCATAACCCCAGTTCTTCATTGAACCTATGTTCTTGCTGATCGAGTTACCGGGGATACCGAGTGATGCAGGATATGGTGCATCAAGGATCATATCGTCAATAGCATTCAGGTAATAGTCGAAGGTGAAACCGAAGCGGCCCTCGAGGAACTGAAGATCAAGACCAACGTCATATTTGGTTGATTTCTCCCACTGCAACTGGTCATTTCCTGCCTGTGAATAGGCAATACCGTTGTTATCAGCATATTTGGCCGAACTGTAGAGGCCAAGATAAGGATAGTTGCCGATATTGACGTTTCCAACCTGTGCATAAGAGGCCCTTACCTTAAAGTCATTGACAATGTTTGTAAGACCTGAGAAGAAGTTCTCCTTTGAGACAGTCCATCCAATTGAACCGCCCGGGAACAAACCCCATTTGTTGGCTGTCGGCAGGGATGAGATTCCGTCATAACGAATTGATCCCTGGATAAAATACTTACCTGCATAGTTATAGTTTGCCCTTGCTGCATAGGAGATGAATCCGTTGTCGCTCATTCCGCCTCCGATTGACATCGTACCGGCAGTACCTGAGATGATGTTCTGGTTGAAGAACTCATTGGACAGATCCTGTGCATATGCTGCAAAATTGTAACCTTTTGTATACTGGTACTCGTTAATGAGGGTTACACCAACATTGTGATTCGTTGCAAAGGTCTTCGTGAAATTCAGGATATTCTGAAGGTTCCAGCGGAGGTTATTGTTGAATGAGTTGTAGGCATATCCTTTATATCCTTTCCCGTCACCATGGGTCGGATTCCAGAACAGGTATGCATCTGACTGTGACTGGTCAATACTCAGCTGTGTCTTCCAGTTCAGCCAGGGGGTAAAGGTGATCTGGGCATATGTGTTACCGATAAGCCTGTTTACTTTTGACTGGTACTTGTTATGGTCAATAACATAAACAATGTTCGGAAGGTTGTCACCGATCGACTGGATGTTATTCCAGCGTCCGACCAGGTCAGGGTTCACATCATCAATATTGTATCCTGTCGGATCATCCGGGTCAAAGATTGGAACGTTCGGATGCTGCCTGATAGCAGAGAAGATGTTTCCCGAGAGGGCGTTTGTGCCGGTATTAAGGCCGGAATACTCTGATTTCGTGACACCAAGGTTCACTCCCATCGTCAGCCACTTCGTCACCTTCTGGTCAACGTTGCCCCTGATAGAATACCTCTGCATTTCATTTGGCTTTGCAATACCTTCCTGATCCGAGTAACCTATTGAAAAATAGTAGCTCGTGCGGTCAGTTGCTCCGTTAAGTGCAAGGTTATGGTCCATCTGAAATGCGCTTGTCCGAAGGACTTCCCTCTGCCAGTCAGTATCAAATGTGCCCGACTTGCTGCCCGTGCTCGAGGCTATTGCACTCTGGCCGTTGTTTGCCCTTTTTTCATTTGTAATGGTCACAAACTCATCTGCGTTGAGCAGGTCGAAGAGCCTGACCGGTTGTGCAACACCTACATATGTATTATATGTAAGACGGTATCTTCCCTGTTCAGCGCTTCCCTTTTTGGTTGTAATGAGAATGACGCCGTTTGCAGCCCTTGAACCGTAAATAGCGGTCGCGGAGCCGTCCTTGAGGATTTCCATTGATTCGATGTCAGCTGGGTTGATGTCACCGAGGGCGTTTGCCGATGCACCACCTGCTGCCATGTTACCGGTAAAGATCGGAATTCCGTCAACAACAACCAGTGGATACGTTCCTGATGAAATTGAACTTACACCCCTGATGTTCATTCTGGGGGTTTCACCAAGTATACCCGTGGTGGCTGCCACCTGAACCCCTGCGGAGCGGCCTGCAAGCTGGGCATCAAATGAGGGAGTTGCCAGGTTGGCGATAGCATCACCCTTCACTGAAGCGATTGAACCGGTTACATCGCTTTTGCGCTGCACACCGTATCCTACAACCACAATCTCATCCATCAGCTGAAGGTCAGGAGCCAAGACAACATCGATAACATTCCTGCCGGCAATCTGAGTTTCAACCCTCTTCATCCCCACATAGGTGAAAACAAGGGTATTTGCCGTTGAGGGTACATTAAGGGTGTACTTTCCGTCGGCATCAGTCATGGTCCCTACTGTGGTGCCAGGGATGCTGATCATCACACCGGGTATACCCAGACCATCTTCCGAACTGGTCACGGTACCCCTAATTGACTGGACCTGCTGCCCGAATGCAAAAACACCCGTAACAATAGCCAGTACAAAAAGCAATAGGATCTTTTTCATACATTAATTAGTTTAGGTTAATAAGGGTTAGTGTGGATTTCTCCACAACCACAAATTTAATATTATTTCGCAATTTCCAAATCTCACGGCAATTCTTTGGCAAATTCATCCGGACGGAGAACCCGGGAACTGTGTTCATCATGACATTAATTCTAATTGAGCGGCAATAATTCCAGCCGGCCAGGTGCACAAAAAATGAGGCTGTCTCTCCGGAAACAGCCTCATAAATCATTCACAAACCTGACAAAAATTACCAGCCGGGATGCTGCCGGCCTGCAAAGTTCTGATTGATGGTAAGGTCATTCGTCGGTATTCCCCATCTCCGGACCAGGTTATGATAATAAAATGCCCGCATCAGGAAGGCATCCTCCAGGGTTCCGGGCAGAGGGGCATGATGGACTTTACATCCCAAGCTGGTTTACCACCCGGTCAATGATTTCTGATTCGATTGCTGCGGCCGCTTCATCGATCTCTTTTGCCTCTGCTGTCAGCTTCGCAGCTTTCTCTTTATCTTTTAATCCCTTGATATTTATCCTGACATTCAGAAATGCGCCCCTTATGCATGCCCTTACGGCAAGCACCCCTACAGCACCGTCGGTGACCGAATTGGGATTGCCCTTCTCAGTCATCTCCTTCAGCAGTTCAAACACCCGGAATGCTTCCTTCATCACCGTAAGGGGTACAATGGATGCCCGGAGTGTTGCAGCCTCCACGGCGGCAGCCCGTGCTGCCTTCTCCTCCTCGCTTTTCTTCGGCATTTCAAATGCCTTCAGAATTTCATTGTAGGCATCGGTATCCTCATCTACCAGTTCGAGAAGACGTTTCTGCATCACAACACCCTTCTCGGCCCATGATGCAAACTCCTCCCATCGGTCATCCCATCCTCTCTTGTGGCCGGAGAGGTTGGCCACCATCGTTCCCAGGGCAGCACCGAGAGCCCCCATGGCAGCTGCCACAGATCCCCCTCCTGGAGCAGGTGAGTCTGATGAAGTTTCCCACACAAAAGATGAAAGGGAAAGGTCAGTTAGTTTCTTCCTGGTCTTATCCCTCAGCACATATTCAATGATTTTTTCATCAGGATTGAACGGTTTCAGTTCTGAGAGACCCATTGACCTGACTGCAGTGCGAATGAGTTCTTCATCGGACACCCCTGCTGACCTCTGCTGACGGTGCAGGAAATACCTGCCGGCTTCAAGCATGGATTTAAGCGGTATCAGGCCCACAAGTTCAGACCCCGTAACCCTTATACCGCGGGCATCAGCCTTGCGGCATACCTCATCGAAGGCAACATGTACAGGGGTTACCCCGATATTGGTGAGGTTCATTGATATCTGTGCAAAACCATACTCAGGTATATACCAGCCTATTGCCTTTACCGCCTTCAGCGAACCGGGAATCATGACAGGATTCCCATCATCATCCCTGACAACCTTCCCGGTGACAGGATTGCCCTCACGCTTCTCACGGCCACGCTCCCTGACATCGAAGGCAATGGCATTTGCCCTCCGGACAGAGGTTGTGTTCAGGTTTACGTTAAACGCAACCAGGAAGTCGCGCGCACCCACTATCACTGCCCCGGCGCCGGCATCATACCTTGCAGGTCCGAAGTCAGGCTTCCATGATGGATCTTCCAGTTTCTTCTTCAGCCCTTCATATTCACCGGCCCGTATGTTGGCCAGGTTCCTTCTTTTTTCCTCCAGAGCAGCTGACTCATAACAATAGACGGGAAGCGACAGCTCCTCCCCGACCCTGCGCGCCAGGGCGCGTGCGTACTCAACCGTCTCCTCCATGGTCACACCGGCTATGGGCACCAGTGGGCATACATCCGTAGCGCCAATACGCGGATGGGCGCCGGAGTGTTTTGACATGTCAATTACCTGTGCAGCCTTTCTGACAGCCCTGAAGGCAGCCTCACATACCGCCTCAGGCTCACCTACAAAAGTCACTACTGTCCTGTTGGTGTCCCTCCCCGGATCAACGTCAAGAAGAATCACTCCTTCTACAGATTCGATCTCATCGGTGATCTGTTTGATTTTTCCCATGTCACGTCCCTCGCTGAAGTTGGGGACACATTCTATTATACGGTTGCCTGTCATGATATATCTGGTATTCTGTTTTACAATTCTTGAAGCTCTACGAGCTTTTATTGTCAACACTATTGATAATTACATACTGCCTGGTCTACAATTCTTTACCCTCTACGAGGGTATAGGCTTTTTGCTGCTCATACAATTCTTGAAGCTCTACGAGCTTTCATTG
>Ga0209605_1004100_pt1 | contig 12176 bp, 10 predicted proteins | sample AD_UKC035_MetaG_FD_184408 | JGI IMG/M metagenome (GOLD analysis project Ga0209605, IMG submission 184408) | Active sludge microbial communities of municipal wastewater-treating anaerobic digesters from USA - AD_UKC035_MetaG (SPAdes) (version 2) | ecosystem: Engineered > Bioreactor > Anaerobic >...
AGCAAGGAAAATGGTCATTCAGGATAAAGAACAGCTTGAAAAACTCTTTGAATCACAGGCGGAGCGGCGCTGGAAACTAGCCCTTACTGGGCCAGAAGAAAGGATTGTCAAATTAAAAAAGCTCCGCTCGGCGATACTATCACGAAGCGACGAATTATATGCGGCCCTGAACTCCGATTTTGGTAAGCCTGCATTTGAAGCCTGGTTAACTGAGGTTTTTCCTTGCATAGAAGAAATCGACGTTGCAGTACGCCATCTCAAGGTATGGATGAAAGGAAGGCGCGCAAAGGGGACTCTCATTTTGCCTTTTTCTTCTACGCGTGTGCGATATGAGCCAAAAGGGCGCGTCCTCATCATGGCGCCATGGAACTATCCGTTTCAGCTTCTAATTGCACCACTTGTCTCGGCGGTTGCTGCAGGTAACTGCGTGATCGCAAAACCCTCAAATAAGACACCGCATACTGCTGCGTTTATCGCAGACCTTATTGCCGGAGTATTCGATTCCCAAGAGGTAGCGATTGTTGAGGGTTCAGGCAGCACGCTTGGCGATTTTCTGCTAGAACTCACGTTCGATCACATATTTTTTACAGGAAGCCCTGCAGTAGGAGTCAAGGTAGGTCAGGCTGCTGCGCGCATGCATGCGGGGCTCACGTTGGAGCTTGGTGGTAAATCGCCCGCCATTCTGTTGCGAGGCGCGAACCTAAAGCAAGCCAGTAAGCGAATCGCTTGGGGCAAATTTCTCAATGCCGGCCAGACATGCATTGCGCCCGATTATCTTTTCTGCCCTATGGAGTTGGTTGGAGAATTTTCGGTGGAGATGCGCCTGGCTATTGAATCATTCTATGGAAAGTCCGAAGAAGAGAGGCAGGCTTCGCCAGATTATGCACGCATTGTGGATAAGGCTGCCTGTGCTCGTCTCGAGAGAATTGTCTCAGAGGCGATTTCCAAAGGAGCCAAGCTTGAATTCGGTGGTCGCTTCGATGTGGAGAATCGATATGTTTCGCCAACCCTGCTCACAGGGGTGCAAATCGATATGGCCATTATGGCGGAGGAAATCTTTGGTCCAATACTGCCAGTTCTTGCTTACGATTCACTCGATGAAGCAATTGAGTTTATAAGGTCTAGGCCAAAACCACTTGCTCTCTACATTCTAGGAAAAGATAAAAAAAGCGCAGAGAGGCTCCTGGCGGAAACGACTTCGGGCAGTGTCGGCATAAATGACCTTATTGTGCAGATCGAAAACCTTGATGCTCCTTTTGGCGGCGTGGGGATGAGCGGAACAGGAAGCTACCATGGTTTCTATGGCTTTAAGACTTTCTCGCACGAGAGAACGGTATTATATCAGGGCCCCATAAGCGCGGTTGAAAAATTCTATCCGCCTTATAATACTTCGACACAGAAAAGGCTGCTCGGAGCCCTGAAGAAGATCAAGAATATCAGCTAAAAGTCCGAAAATATCACAAGCTAGCAGGGATATATTGCTAACCTAGCTTAAGTGTTTTCTTTCCGGTCTATTTCGATCAGGTTTCTTTCCGCTATGCCTTTGATATAGACATCGCGCTTCGGATACGGTATTTCGATGCCTTCTTCGGCAAATCGCTCTTGAATATCCATTAGAATTGTATTCTTTATTTCTACGAGATTTGACTTTTCGAACCATACACCGAGAAGAATACCTACGCCCGGAATATCGAATTTGTCTATAAGAATGAGGGGAGATGGATTATCGAGCACATAGATGTTTTTGTATGCAATATCTCGGAGAACATCCGTGGCTTTTCTTAGATCGGTGGTATAGGAGACATTTACATATATATCGAGCCTGCGGATTGGAAAGCGGGTGAGATTGATCACGTTTGTCTTTATTATGCTTTCGTTTGGAATCCGGACAAAGCGGTTATCGAAGGTCTGAAGCTTGACCGATAAGAGGTCGATAGACATTACGATTCCGGATATCTCATCGATCTGTATGGTGTCGCTTATTTGAAAGGGTTTTTCAAAAACAAGAAATATACCGCTGATAAGGTTCGACACTGAGGTCTGTGCAGCAAATCCAATTGCGATTCCCGCAATTCCGGCTGCTCCGAGCAAAGCCGAAAGATTGACGCCTACACTCTGCAAGACAGATACAACAGCGATTGCCCAGCCTGTGTAGCGGAGAGCTTTTAAGATGAGCTGTGCTTTTTGTTCGGGTATAGTCTTTTTCATCCCACGGCCTAGAATTATCCGTAGTATTCTGAAAAAGACAAGAATTAGAATCGCCGTGATCAGGATCGTAAAAGCCTTGCTCCAGAACTCGGGCGTAAGGGCATCCTGTATAAAGCGATCTATGGAATCAGGGAAAATTGTGTCATCCATTTCGTTCTCCTCATTAAAGGCCGGCAATACTGCGCAAGAAACTTACGCCTTTCATAACCAGCAGCTCATTCAGTCCGGTCTTAGGGGCTGCATGAATCTTTGGAAGATTCTTATAAGCACTATCATCGATATTTGTCTGCAGCGAATCATCCGCGGCAGCTGTGATTATGACGGTATCGGACACGAGATTATCTTGTTTCTGGTAGACATTCATGAGGCTTGTAAAAATGGCAAGGCGTTTTACATTTAGAGGTTCTTTGGATCTGTTTTTGACAACGATTTTGCAATGAATCAGCGAGCGGCACGATAAGTATTGAGCGGCTCTCTGAAGCGATTCCTGGATTATGGGATCGAGAGAGATAGGATTATTAGAGTCTATTCTTTCAAAATAGCCTTGTTCATTCTTGCACTGAGGATCTAGCTCGATGGGAAGGGAAAGGCAGAGATCTCCGCTTACCTTATCGCCAAACCAGGTATAAGGGGTTACAAATGGAAGACTTTCGAAGAGGGACAATCCGTTTTCTAGTTCTATCCGAAATATGGGCGGAAGTGCGATATCGAACTGAGCTTCGGTCCCAGGGTAAATTTTGACATCGTTTCGCGCCGATACGAGGTAAGGTGCAGTACTTGGATGTGGGCGCAGGGCTGCTTTTTTGCCAGGAGCGACCGCAAAGGCGATCGATAGCTCGCTTGGAGCATCGACGAAAAGAGGCCCAGCCGAATCATTTTTAATCTGTTTGAAAGGGATCGAGCTAGCGGCAAACCGCCATTCTTCTCCATTTTTGCGCATCCAGAGAGAGGCTCCATCGAGCTTCCAGCAATACCATTGCGACTCTTTAGGTACGAAAAAATTCCACATACGATCCATAATATCGTATGTGGAATATTCCATAAAGCGGATTGAGAAGAATTCCCACTATTTTGTTGCGCCAGTTCGAGCTTGTATTGGCGAACACCGCTTCAAATCTGAAGTGATGTCATCAGGGCTGAATCAATGCCAACTGGGCAGCCTTGAGCGAGGCGCCCGGTTCGAAGGAATAGCCCGCTGTCGCAAGACCTTGCTCTATAGAGCCCAGCACTGCAAGTATCTCTGAAGCATCGCTCATGCCCATGTGGCCGATTCGGAAATATCTTGTCTTGATTGCTGGATGCAAGCCCCCGGCGAGCACAGCGCCATTCTTTGCAATTAAGGGCAAAATACTTGCGTCGGTGCCTTCGGGGTAATATACGGCACTGAGAGTATTAGCCATTATCTCTTTACGCACGGGGACAAAGCTAAGGCCAATGGCTGATAGCCCTGCTCGGAAAGCCGCGGCGTTTCGCGCATGCCTTTCAAACCTGGCCTCCATGCCTTCGTCTAGAATCTGTCCCAGGCTGATATTTAGTGCTCGTACAAGGTTTACAGCGGGCGTTCCAAAGTAGGCCGATTTTCGCCCTTCGTATGCTTCCATGACGGGCAGCCAGTATTGCCAGTCGCAATAATAGGCACCTACAGGGCTTTTTCTAGACCTAAAAGACTCCATGGCTTTTTTGCTGGTCACAAGGAGCGCAAGGCCTGGAGGAACGCCGATTGCCTTCTGTGAAGCGGTAAAGGCAATATCCACTCCCCATTCTTCCATGCGAAGCTCTTCTCCGGCTACCGCGCATACTCCATCCACTACTACAAGCGTGTTCGTCTCCTGTGCGGCTGCGGAGAGTGCTTTTACATCGGTGCGAACTCCCGTGCTTGTATCCACATGGGTAATGCTGAGTATCTTGTAATTCTTAGATTTGAGTCTCCTGCGCACCTCATCTATTTCCGGAATATCGCCGACCGCACTTTGAACTATATCCACATTAGCGCCATGCAGCCTGAAAATGTCGGCCATACGTTCGCTGAAATAACCAGTGTGCACAATAAGCACATTATCTCCTGGTTCTGTTATATTTGCTGCTGCAATCTCCATGGCAAGTGTACCACTTCCAGCAATTGCAAAGGGCTGACCGTTGGGGGCGAGCCAGACTTTCCGCATTTTCTCGAGTGCTTGACCGAATTCTTCGATGAATTGCTGATCGGTATGGCTCAGAGTCGGCTTTGCCATTTCCGCTAGCACCTCAAGGGTAAATTCTATGGGGCCTGGAATCATCAATAAGCGTTTTCCTTTCATACCAAACTCCTTTACTATAAATTGTTCTTTAATATTGTTTATTTTAGCATGATTGTTGCGCTAATGTCATGAGCGATCTAGGAATGAGGAACAGGGAATGACTGGCAAAGGGGCTTCTACAAAGACAAAGTGGAACAAGAAAAGAAAACTTATCGTATGTGATCTCTCATTTCGGCGAAAATGCCGTCAGAGCAAATTCCACCTCATTGGCGAGACGATCAGCATCCCTTTTGATCTCTTGGCTGAGAGCGGACCATCGAAGGGATCGTACTTGAGCAAGTTCTTTTCTCCAGGGCAAACTTGCAAGAAGAGGCAATTCCATCCGCTTAGCTCCATTTTGGCTGCCATCATCGAATAGAGCAATCTCTGCACCACAATGAGGACAAACCATTGTACGCATGTTTTCAACCACACCGAGCACAGGCGTCTTGAGCATGGAGGCCATATTGACCGATTTGCGCACTATCATGGTGACATAATCTTGGGGCGTAGCAACCACCACTAATCCCGAGAAGGGAATGGTCTGGAATGCGGTGAGTGCTACATCCGAAGTACCTGGCGGGAAATCGATGATTAGATAATCCAGATCTCCCCATATTGTATCTGACCAGAACTGATCGATGACCTTGGCGAGCAAGGGGCCGCGCCATATAACTGGATCATCCTCATTTTCATTGAAAAGGTTTATGGAGAGCACCTTTATTCCTTCCTCATTTTGCACAGGGTAGAGGTTTTCACCATCGGATTCACCGCGAAAACAATCTATGCCTAACAGCCGGGGAATGCTCGGCCCTGTAATATCTGCATCCAACATGCCTACTTTTAAGCCGCGTGCGGCAAAGGATTGAGCCAGGAGAGATGCGACCATAGATTTGCCGACTCCTCCTTTGCCGCTAATTACACCGATGACCTGCTTGATAGCAGGATTTGGCTTTTTTTCGGGAACAAGATCCATGAATGTATACTCCTAAAGAACGAAGCTCTGAATAAATGGAATATGGCATGATAAATGATATTATTCAAGCATAATGTTTTTCATATGTAAAAAAGCTCATGTATAGCGGTTGTATGAAGGTAGACAGGCTTACTCCTTCCATCCAAAGCGCTCCCTAAGGAATGCGAGAAACTGAGACCATTCTGTCCTGGATTCAAAGAACTCTCTGGTTGCCCTGAACCCTGAGTCTATGAGCATTCTATGTCGCTCATCTCCTGGCTGAATGTCGAAATCCGTGGCTTCGATACCACAATCGTCGATGTAAATGGTCCGGGAATAATTCTTCTCTGTTCGAATGGCGAGTTGCTCTTGCACCGTCGAAACACTTTCAAAAAGTGATCTCATATAGTCGAGCATGGATTTTATTGGAGGATAGTGCGTCTTTTCGGAAGAAGAAAATAGAAAGAGCCCTAAAGTCTCGGCATTTGCCCCATCATTGAGCTTTCTGCAATACTTATGATCGTCGAATAGATTTATTGGGTAATTCCACATAACGCCGCCATCGACATAGAATTGAGGCTCTTCGGTGCCCGGATACTGGTACTGGATAGCTTCGAAAAAAAGCGGAATAGACATCGAGATACGTACTGCCAGAGCAACTTCCATATCTGGGGTTGTTTCTAGCGAAAAGAGCCGAGCAGTGCGATTGGATACATCGGTCCCCGTAATATATAAGTCTAGGAAGGGTCTGCCGTCTCTATGGATTTGTGTATTGGCAAAATCGGCGAAAGTATATATCTCCTTGGCGACAGTGAAATACTCGGCGATGATAGATCTAAGCCATGTATAGAGGTATTCGCTTGAATACCAGCCTTTTTCCTGCAAAAGCCTTATGGAACACTGCAAGTTCTTAAAAATGGCAAGTTCGCGATAGTGCTCGATTATTGCGATGAGCCGCTTACTTGTGAGTTTTTCGGTATTCTCGTCCTGTTCCGAAGGAACTTTGCGATAATCGAGGCTATCGGCTAGCGTTCTGAAGCCCATAAAATCTGTTGGATTCATTGCAACACCGAGCGCGGTTATTGCTCCGGCCGATGTACCGGCAACTCTCCGGATATGAGGCATTATACCTCGCTCATATAGGTATTGAAGCGCTCCGATATATGCGATGCCTCGGACTCCGCCACCCTTGAAGACCAGATTCTTATAATGCGACATAGGCCTTTTCTTCTATGTTCTTTGTGTTTTGCGGCATTCCCAATGGTCCGCTCATATTGTCTTTAAATTCATGAGAAAAATCAATTTTCATCTGGCTCTTTCCAAAACCAAAAGATATAGGCAACTCGAAATACAGTCAATGTTAGGCGATCAAAAAAGGCGATTGTCCAATAGGCAGCCTGTATTTTATTACCTTGTTTCGGATAGAATAGCGATTGAAGCCGACCGGGACTAATTAAAAGAGCGATAAAAGATAATAGCGAATAGAGAGAATGGAGGCCTAAGAGGTATCTATGAATATCGAAAATCATGTTATGCAGACCTTTTTTGCAACCCTCTTTACTTGGGGTATGACAGCGCTTGGCGCTGCGATGGTCTTCTTTTTCAAGGAGATCAACAAGAAGGTTCTCGACTCAATGCTCGGCTTTGCGGCCGGAGTGATGATTGCGGCGAGTTTCTGGTCCTTGCTTTCTCCAGCCATTGAATTATCCGAATCTATGGGGCTTATTCCGTGGCTACCAGCGGTTATTGGATTCTTGCTTGGAGGAGCGTTTCTACTAGGGGTAGACCATCTTTTGCCACATTTGCACATTGGAGCGGATATGAGCGAGGCAGAAGGCCTTCATACGAGCTGGCAACGCAGCGTCCTTCTTGTGCTTGCCATTACTCTCCATAATATCCCTGAAGGTCTTGCGGTCGGCGTGGGTTTTGGGGCGATTGCGGCTGATATACCAAGCGCTAGTTTGTCGGGTGCAATTGCGTTGGCCATCGGCATTGGGTTGCAGAATTTTCCGGAAGGGGCAGCGGTCTCTATTCCACTTAGAAGAGAAGGGCTTTCTCGTCGAAAAAGTTTCGTTTATGGACAAGCATCGGGTCTTGTCGAGCCCATAGCGGGAATTCTGGGTGCGGTCCTTGTGCTCGCAATGCGGCCTATTCTGCCTTATGCGCTTTCCTTTGCTGCTGGCGCGATGATTTATGTCGTAGCCGAGGAGGTGCTTCCTGAAGCAAGTCGCGATTCAAATGGCCACCTTGCTACCATAGGTACTATGTGCGGATTCGCTCTTATGATGCTTTTGGATGTTGCGCTGGGTTGAGTGGGCAAGGAGGCTGACAAAATTCGGATTAGCCAGATAAGCAAGGCAAAGCATGATTAGGTAGGGATTGCAAAACGAAAATGATGCTGCCTTTAGCTCTCACCGCCAGCTCTCGCAGGTTCTCACCGCCAGTATGGCAGCTTCAACTGAGCACTTTCCCTATGGCGCTGGACATTGAATATTCTTGCTCTTACCACAAGGCACCCGACATCTGCGTTTTAGTCGTCTCCTTTCATAAATGGATAGCGCCAGTCGGCTGGAGGAGAGAAATTCTCTTTGATGGCGAGCGCGCTCACCCATCGCAAGAGATTGATTATGCTGCCTGCTTTATCGTTGGTGCCAGAAGCTCTCGCTCCCCCAAAAGGCTGCCTGCCAACCACTGCTCCCGTTGGCTTATCGTTGATATAAAGGTTCCCCGCCGAATTTTGAAACGCAAGAAGAGCTCGATTGATGCGCTCTCTATCCGTAGCCATTATGGCACCTGTGAGCCCATAGGGCGAAGTAGAATCAATAAGCCTGTAAGCCGCCTCCATGTCTCGATCATCGTAGATATAAGCCGTAAGGACGGGTCCGAATATCTCATTGACCATAGTCTCGGAGCGCGGATCCTCGGTGAGAATAAGAGTAGGCTCAATAAACCAACCGTGAGATTTATTGCAATTGCTTCCTGCAAGCACCTTCGCTCCTTGTGCCTTTGCGCGTTCGATATAGCCATGAATATTTTCGAAGGCTGTTTCATCGATCACCGCACCCATGAAATTGCGGAAATCGGTGATCTCTCCCATGGGAATTGTAGAGATCTGGGCAACAAGGGCTTCTATGAATTCAGAAGCACGCGATTCAGGGATATAGAGCCGAGATGCCGCCGAGCACTTCTGACCTTGATATTCATAAGCTCCTCTGAGAGTGGAAGCTACGGTAGGTTCAAGTTCAGCGCTCGGATCGATGAAGATAAAATCTTTGCCTCCCGTTTCTCCTACAATGCGCGGATAGCTCCGATAGTATTCCAGATTCGATGAAATCTGTTTCCAGAGAGAGCGAAATACTTCTGTCGAGCCCGTGAAGTGAAAGCCAGCGAGCTCAGGACTTGCAAGCACTACATTCGAAATCAGACTGCCGCTTCCCGGCACAAAGTTGATGACTCCCGGAGGCAAACCGGCTTCCATATACAGCCTCATGAGCATGTAGTTGGAGTACACTGCATTAGATGCGGGCTTCCAAACCACTGTATTGCCCATCATTGCGGGAGAAGTGGGGAGATTTGCAGCTATCGATGTGAAGTTGAATGGGGTTACAGCATATACAAATCCTTCTAAGGGTCTATAGGCCGATCTATTCCATTCTCCTTTTACATTATCTGGCTGCTGCGAATAGATTTGCTCCATAAACCAGGGGTTGAATCGAAGGAAATCGATTGCCTCGCAGACAGCGTCGATTTCGGCTTGGTAGGCGGTTTTGGACTGGCAGAGCATGGTTGCAGCATCCATAAGCGCTCGATATTTACCCGAAATGAGTTCCGCAACTTTTAGGAAAACCGCGGCGCGCTCCTCCCAGGGCATGGCAGCCCATCCTTCTTGCGCGGCAAGAGCCGCTTCCATTGCCATCTTGACTTCGGTTTCTCCTGCCAGATGATAGACTCCCAGGACTTCTCCATGGGCATCTGGGCGGCGAATAGTAGCTGTCTTGCCCGTACGCAGCTCTCTTCCGCCTATAATCAGGGGAATTTCGATCTGATTTGTGCGGAGGTGATCGAGCTCCTTTTTCAATGTGGCTCGTTCAAGCGAACCCGGGGCGTAATTAAACACAGGTTCGTTGATTGGCCTTGGAATGTGGAATATTCCGTTATTCATGAGTAACTCCTTTTATTTCATTGTGAAGGCGCTCAAAGGATTCGTCAAGTCAGATCTTTATAACACTTGATTTATGCGGCTCAATGATTCTAGGATGGAAAAAGAGAGGTGCATGATGGAGCAGCCCAAGACTTTGAATGCTTTTATGCTGATAGTGCTGGTCTTTATTTTTCTTGCCGGGATAATAGAGGGCGGAACACAAGCCATCCTGGGTTTTCTGCAGCTGCAGATCACACCTGCTCGGCTTGTAAGCGACTTTATAGCTATTGCGGGGGTAGGGTCGACACTCCTCAATGTCAGTACGGTTGGCTTTCTGGGTTATGGTTTTCTGGCAATTAATAAACTCAGGTTAACTGGTGCTTCTCTTGCAGCCCTTTTTACGATGATGGGTTTTGCCTTTTTCGGTAAGACCCCATTCAATTGTCTTCCAATAATGCTTGGAGTATCTTTTTCTGCGCTTTTGGTAAGGAAAAAACCTAGAGACTACGCCCTCATAGCCATATTCGGAACTGCTATGGGTCCCCTTATTACTTTTATTGCCTTCGAGCTCGGAGTAAAGAGCTTTCTTGCCTTACCGGCTTCTTTTGCTATCGGGTTGGGCGTCGGACTCATCCTTCCGCCCATTGCCATCGCCATGCTTCGGCTTCATCAGGGATACAATCTTTACAACATGGGTTTGACCGCAGGTTTTTTGGGGCTTTTTGCGGCTTCGCTTTCCCATGCGACGGGCGCAGACATTCTACCTATTGAAATATGGGGGACGGCTCATAGTCCAATTCTTGTAGCTTTGTTACCTATTGTTTTGCTGATTGCTCTTTTTTGCATTGTGAAGGAAGATCCCAAGAACATTGTCGCTCTATTTCGGCATGCCTATTTGGATTTCCGCAAGATTCTAGGCATGAGCGGCAGGCTTCCGAGTGATTTTTCCGACTTCGTATCGACAAAGGGTGCCTTTCTTAACATGATAGTATTAGGACTGTCCTTCTGGCTCTTTATGCTAATTATCGAAGCTCCTTTCAATGGACCCGTCTTGGGAGGGCTTTTTACGATTCTTGGTTTTTCATTCTTTGGAAAACATATTAAGAATGTTTTTCCGATTGTGCTTGGTATCGTGGTGGCAATTTTCGTATTCGATAAGGATTTATATGAGCCGGGGCCGCTTTTGGCCATTCTATTTGGGACGGCACTAGCGCCTCTTTCTGGAGAATTTGGGCCTTTATTAGGCTTTGTTGCGGGATTCTTGCATCTTGTTATTGTGGATAGAACATGCTTTTGGCACGGAGGTATGGCTCTCTACAACAATGGGTTTGCGGCGGGGCTTACCGCAACTCTGATCGTTTCGGTTATCGATTGGTATCGGTCGAGTAAGGTCGCAAACAAGGTTGAATGAGCAAATCCAAGACTATTTAGGGCTTCTTAAGCCAAGCAAGAGGAGAATGAGGATGAAAAGGCACGATCTATATGTACAACTCATAAGCGAGCTTGCTAATTATCTTTTGCGCAACAATCCGAAAAAGATGGTGATATCTCTGCATCTCGAAAACGATGGTTTTCATATAGTCGCTATAGATGATCGGTACCATAGCGATGAAGAGATCGCGGAAATAGAGCAAGGTTTGAAGATGCATCAGAGACCGGAACTTGCCTCTTACTATGGGACAATGCTAGGCCGAGATCTGTTAGGCGACGCCCGGCTCGAACTCATCGGCTATCATGTCAAGGGTGCAAAAGTGGAAAAAATTCCCGAAGGGGGTATTATGATAAATCTCTGGGTAGGATCGGATGATTTTAATCCCGCGATGTTTACTATTGATGAAAAAGCATAGAAAATGTCTATAGAAGATAGAACGAAATAAAGATGGCAGTATCAATTCTATGGTATGATCTCGAGACCTTTGGTCGCAATCCTAGGCACGATCGCATCGCGCAGTGCGCTTTTATAAGGACGAATATAGCGCTCGAAGAGGTAGCAGAGCCAGTCGTTATGTACTGTAGGCTTCCTCTCGATTATCTTCCTGATCCCGAGGCATGCTATATACATGGCATTACTCCTCAGGAAGCCGAAGAGAAAGGCTTATCCGAATATGAGTTCTCTCAAAGGATACAGCGCGAAATGAGTGTTCCAGGCAGCACGGTGACAGGCTACAACTCCATCCAGTTCGACGATGAGTTCATTCGCAATCTTTTCTATAGAAATCTTATGGATCCCTACAGTCGGGAGTACAAGAACAACAATTCTCGCTGGGATGTAATAAATCTAATGCGAGCCGTCCACGATCTCAAATATGAAGGTTTCGAGTGGCCAATAAACGGCGAGGGCAACCCATTGTTCAAGCTTGTTGATCTTGCCAAAGCACAAAATGTTGCCCATGAGAATGCTCATGACGCGCTCTACGATGTAAGGGCGACTATAGGCCTTGCCCGCAAGGTGCTCGAGACTTATCCAAAGCTCTTCGAATGGTATTACCGCCACCGTCGGCGCGAGAACTTAGCGCGCCTTGTAGATCTCTCTCGCCGGGAGAATATGCTCGTACACACTTCACAGCGCTATACGAGACAAGGTGGTTGTTCGACG
>Ga0209605_1004101_pt1 | contig 12174 bp, 9 predicted proteins | sample AD_UKC035_MetaG_FD_184408 | JGI IMG/M metagenome (GOLD analysis project Ga0209605, IMG submission 184408) | Active sludge microbial communities of municipal wastewater-treating anaerobic digesters from USA - AD_UKC035_MetaG (SPAdes) (version 2) | ecosystem: Engineered > Bioreactor > Anaerobic >...
TGTTTTGCACGCGCTGTTACAAGTTGGTGGACATCCATCACGATTTTGCCGAAGTTGCGCTGTCACCCGGAGAGTTGGCCGGCTATCAGATTGTAGGCCATCAAGTGACGTTCTACGGTCTTTGTCCTGACTGTCAGGAACGCGAGAAGGACGAGGTTTTATCATCGGAGATGTGAAACGTGAAACGTGATTTTATCATACGGGTCTCCTCACGCTTCACGTTTCATAACCAGGAATCGCTCAATTTTTTCCCAGGAGAGGAATGATGTCCATTAGCCCAGAATTACGCGCCCAGGTGTTGCGCTATCAACGCGACGAAATCACCGGGCATCATATTTACCGGGAGTTAGCTAAAACCATCAAATCCCCGGAAAATCGGCGCATTGTGGAAGCGATTGCCGCCGATGAGTTAGCTCACTATCATCAGTGGGAAAGCTACACCCAACAAGCGGTCAAACCGGAGTGGCTGAAAATTCGGATCTACTATGGGATCAGCCGCATCCTGGGGTTCACCTTTGGCGTCAAACTGTTGGAACGCGGCGAGCATGACGCGCAGGAGAATTACGGACCGTTGACGGCCTGGATTCCAGAGGCCGAGGCGATTGCGCGCACCGAACACGACCACGAAGACGCGCTCATTGCGTTGCTGGATGAAGAAAAACTGCGTTACGCCGGCTCGATGGTCTTGGGGCTGAACGACGCGCTGGTCGAGTTGACCGGCACGCTCGCCGGGCTGACGCTGGCCTTCCAGAACACGCGCCTGATCGCGTTGAGCGGCACCATCACCGGGATCGCCGCCGCGCTTTCGATGGGCGCGTCCGAATATTTGTCCACCAAATCCGAGGAAACCGGAAAGAATCCCGTCAAAGCCTCACTCTACACCGGCGCTGCCTACATTGTGACGGTCATTCTGTTGATTCTGCCCTATCTGTTGCTTCAAAACTATTACGTCGCCCTCGCGGTAACGATGACGGTAGCGGTTGCCATCATCGCCGCTTTCAACTACTACATTGCTGTCGCCAAAGACGAGCCGTTCAAGTCGCGCTTTTTGGAGATGGCCGGCCTGAGCCTGGGCGTGGCGGCGTTGAGCTTCTTCGTCGGGCTGATCGTCCGCGAAGTGTTTGGCGTCGAAGTTTGAGGGGCCAAATGATTCCTCCATCCTTTCGTACCGGATTCTTCATTGCTGCCGGCGCTCTCGCAGTCGGCTTGGGTGTCGTTGGAATTTTCATTCCGGTGCTGCCCACGACGCCGTTTTTGCTGTTGGCCGCCGCGTGCTTTGTGCGCAGTTCGCCTCGACTCTACCACTGGCTCATTCACCACCGCTGGTTTGGCGCCACGATCCGCAATTACCGCGACCATCACGGGATTACGCTGCGTGCAAAACTGTTTACGCTCATCGTGTTGTGGGGCGGCATCGGCGCTACGGTCATTTTTGCTGTGACAAACTGGTGGGTGCGTGGCGCACTCGGTGTGATCGCCGTAGGTGTGACATCGCACCTGCTCTACTTGAAGACACTGCCGCCGGAGAGGTTGTCCTCCGGTCGAAATGCTGTAAAGGAGGTGATATCTAACGAATCTGAGCGCGGAGTTTAACGTTTCCTAATACCCAAAGCTGAGTCGTACCAACCCAAATCTCGAACGAAAGGAGAACAGAGATGAGTGAAGAAAGCAAGTGCCCCGTGACGGGCAAGTCCGCCAAACCGGCGATGCCCACGGCGAGCAAAGGCACATCGAATCAGGATTGGTGGCCGAACCAGTTGAACCTCAGAATTCTCCATCAACACTCGGCCAAGAGCAACCCGATGGGGGAAGATTTCAACTATGCTGAGGAATTCGAGCAACTGGACTATGCGGCGCTGAAGAAAGACCTCTACGCGCTGATGACCGACTCGCAAGACTGGTGGCCGGCCGATTACGGCCACTATGGCGGGCTGTTCATCCGCATGGCCTGGCACAGCGCGGGCACCTACCGCATGGGCGATGGGCGCGGCGGCGCCGGCACAGGCAACCAGCGGTTTGCGCCCCTCAACAGTTGGCCCGACAACGCCAATCTCGACAAGGCGCGGCGGCTGCTCTGGCCGATCAAGCAAAAGTACGGCAAGAAAATCTCCTGGGCCGATCTGATGATCCTCGCCGGCAACTGCGCGTTGGAGTCTATGGGCTTCAAGACCTTCGGCTTCGGCGGCGGGCGCGTGGACATCTGGGAGCCGGAAGAGGACGTTTATTGGGGATCGGAAGCCGAGTGGCTGGGCGACAAGCGCTACTCCGGCGACCGCGACCTCGAAAACCCATTGGCCGCCGTGCAGATGGGCCTGATCTACGTGAACCCCGAAGGCCCGAACGGCGTCCCCGATGCGGTCGCATCCGCCCACGACGTCCGCGAGACCTTCGCGCGCATGGCGATGAACGACGAGGAGACCGTGGCGCTCGTCGCCGGCGGGCACACGTTTGGCAAGACGCACGGCGCCGGCCCCGCCACCCACGTGGGCCGCGAGCCTGAGGCCGCCCCTGTCGAAGAGATGGGTCTGGGCTGGAAGAGCAGCTTCGGCACCGGCAAGGGCGATGACACGATCACCAGCGGCATCGAAGGCCCGTGGACGCCCAACCCCATTCAGTGGGACATGGGCTACTTCGATATGCTGTTCAACTACGACTGGAATCTGGTGAAAAGCCCCGCCGGCGCCTGGCAATGGGTGCCGGTCGGCGTGGATGAGTCGCACATGGCGCAGGCCGCGCACGATCCCTCCAAGCGCGTCACCACCATCATGACCACCGCCGACCTTGCCCTGCGGATGGATCCGGCGTATCGCAAGATCGCCAAGCGCTTCCACGAACACCCGGAGGAGTTTGCGGACGCCTTCGCCCGGGCGTGGTTCAAGCTCACCCACCGCGATATGGGGCCGCACGCGCGCTACCTCGGCCCGGAAGTCCCCGCCGAGGAGTTGATCTGGCAAGACCCGGTGCCCGCCGTGGATCACCCGCTGATTGACGCGCAGGACATCGCCGCCCTCAAGGCCAAAATTCTGGCTGCGGGCCTGTCCATCTCAGAGCTGGTCACGACCGCCTGGGCGTCGGCGTCCACATTCCGCGGCTCCGACTATCGCGGCGGGGCCAACGGGGCGCGTATCCGCCTGGCGCCGCAGAAAGATTGGCAGGTCAACCAGCCGGCGCAACTGGAAAAGGTGTTGGGCGTCCTCGCGGGCGTCCAAAAGGACTTCAACGCGGCGCAATCCGGCGGGAAGAAAGTGTCGCTCGCCGATTTGATCGTCCTGGGCGGCTGCGCCGGGATCGAGCAGGCCGCGCAGAACGCCGGGCACGCCATCACCGTGCCCTTTACGCCGGGGCGCACGGATGCGTCGCAGGCGCAAACCGATGCAGCGTCCTTCGCCGTCCTCGAGCCGGTGGCCGACGGTTTCCGCAACTTCCAAAAAACCAGATACGTTGTCCGGCCGGAGGAATTGCTGGTGGATCGCGCGCAACTGCTGACACTGACCGCGCCGGAGATGACGGTGCTGGTGGGCGGCCTGCGCGTCCTGAACGTCAACTACGGGGGCGCGCCGCACGGCGTCTTCACCCACCGGCCGGGGACGCTCACCAACGACTTCTTCGTCAATCTGCTCGACATGGGCACGATGTGGCAGCCCCTCACCGAAGACGCCGACGTATTCGAGGGGCGGGATCGCGCCACGGGCGCGCGCAAGTGGACCGCCACCCGCGTGGATCTCATCTTCGGCTCGAACTCCCAACTGCGGGCCATCGCGGAAGTCTACGGCTGCGCGGACGGTCAGGAGAAATTCCTGCACGACTTTGTCACCGCGTGGGATAAAGTGATGAACCTGGATAGGTTCGATCTCGCCTGATCCAGGCTCTCGTTGCCCCAGGTTGGGGCTGGCATAAGTCGCCATACGCTGAAAAGCACACAATACCGCCGGGCAAGAGGTTTCTTTTTGCCCGGCGGTATATTGATACAGGTATTCCTAGGTTGGATTGCCCTCTTGACACGTTTCTAATTCTATGTATAATATACAATATAGAATATTAAAGGAGAAGCATGTGACAACCCGACTGGTCATTTTAGGACTATTGCGCGACCGGCCGCTGTATGGCTACGAACTCAAGCACATCATCGAGGAGCACATGGGCGACTGGACGGCCATCGCCTTTGGCTCCATCTATTACGCGCTGGACAAACTGGCCGGCGAGGGCTTCGTCGAGCAAGTCGGCGTCGAGCAGGAGGGCGCGCGACCGGCGCGCACGGTCTACCAGATCACCGAGACGGGCCGCGCCGAGTTTCTACGCCTGCTGCGCGAAGTATGGAGCGCGTTTGAGCGGCAATACTTCGCCATAGACGTGGGGCTGGCGTTTATGAATGCGCTGCCGGCGGAAGAGATCAAGCAGTATCTTCACCGGCGCGTGACGATGCTGGAAGAGGTTTTGCAGCACATCCAGGAACACCAGGCAGAGCAGATAGCGAACCCGGACGTTCCGGCGCAGGCGCGCGCGGTGTTTGAGCACTCGCGGCTGCACATGGAAGCGGAGTTGGCCTGGACGCGGGACGTGTTACAGCAGGTGGAACAGGGTGTCTACGTCTGACGCTCTTTTTTTAGCCTAAATTCAAGATTTTATATTCAAGGTTTTATATAGGAGATTACGATGAAACGCATTCCAGAGAGTGAGGCTATTTCGGAAATGGCGGACGCGCGCCGCTTCAACGAGTTCATGGGGAGCAACCGCTTCCGGCAGCAGGAGTACCGCGAGTTGGCGCAGCGGCTCGCCGCGCTGGGCGTCCCGGACGGCGGCAAGGTGCTGGACGTGGGGACGGGGACGGGCTTCGTCGCCATCGCCGTCGCCACGGCGCTGCGCGAGCGCGGCGTGCAGGTGGTGGGGCTGGATCTCTCGCCGGCGATGCTGGCGCTGGCCGCCGAGAACGCGCAGCGCGCCGGGCTGAATGGTGACATCACGTGGCGCGAAGGGAATGCCTACGCCATGCCATTTGCGGATGGCGAGTTCGACGCGGTGATGTCCAACGATTCGCTGCATCACTGGGAAAACCCGGTGCAAATCTTCAACGAGATCGCGCGCGTGGTGAAGCCGGAGGGCGCGTACTTCATTCACGATTCCCGGCGGCTGGAGCACTGGTGGCCGCGCTTGTTCGCCTGGGGCATCGGGCTGACGATTCCGCCGGATTTCCGGGTGCATTACTGGGGGTCTATTCATTCGTCGTACACGCCGGAGGAATTGGCAGCGTTGGTCGCGCGCTCGCGGCTGAACGGGTGGCGCGTCGAGGCCGGGTTTATGGAAGTCGCAGTGGTGCGGGGAAACAATACGGAGGTTTGATCATGCCAAGATTGGTGAGGGGCGGCAAATGGACATACGGGTGGGTCATGGTGGGGGCAGAACGCAGGATCACCATTCCCCCGGATGCGTGGCGCAAGTACGGCTTTCAGGCGGGAGAGGCGGCGATCTTTGTGGCGGGAAGTCGCACGTCGGGCGGGTTCGCCATCAGTACACCGCAGCTTACCGCCGAGAGCGACGCGAAGCGGGGCGGCGTTGGGCTGCGTGAACTGGGGCGCGGCGTGTTCGGCGACGAGCGCGTCGTAATCCCGCCGGAAATACCGGTGACGCCGGGGGCGCGATTGTTGGCCGTGCTCGGCAGCGGCTATGGATTGAGCTTTATCGTGCGTGGGCCGATCTACGAGGAGGCCATGCGGCATCCTGAGTTGGAGTTATTTGGCGGGTAGCTTTCTCACGCCATTGGAAGACCTGGCCCAGCCCGGTCGTTTGACTACGCTACAGATCTCCTATACTTATCCTCGTACTTTTGCATACAACAAAATGGTTTCTTTATTTTTAGACAGCGCCTTAGTCTCTTAAAATCTATCCGAAAATTCGTTTTGGCTCGTGAATTGCGCCTAAAGGGGCGGTTGAGGGGGTGTTTTTTTGTAGGCGGGCGCAGCCCGCCTACGAAAAAACACCTTCCCAAAAGCGGCTTCAGCCGCAAGGTTCGGCCTGGCGGCGCATCGTCGCTATAATTTTCGGATAGGTTCTTAAGGGACGTCAGGCATAGTCTACGGATGAGGATAGCGGAATGGCAGAGAAAATACTGGTTGTGGAGGATGAATTGGTGCTGCGAGAAACCTTGATGTACAACCTGGTCAGGCAGGGGTACGAGGTCAGCGCGGCGGCAGATGGGCTACAGGCTGTGGCAATGGCGCGACAAGCGCCGCCTGACTTGATTCTGCTCGACATCATGTTGCCCAAGATGGACGGCTTTGAAGTGTGCCGATTGTTGCGCCAGGAATTGCGGGCGCCGATCATCATGCTCACGGCGCGCACAGATGAGGTGGACAAGGTGGTAGGATTGGAAGTCGGTGCAGACGATTACCTGACCAAGCCCTTCAGCATGCGTGAATTGTTGGCGCGGGTGAAGGCTCAGTTGCGGCGCGTGCGGTTGTTGCGGGAAGAATTTGCTCCAGAGACGTCGCCTTCCGCCCCACAGCTGTGTTACGGCGATCTGGCCCTCGATCTGGAACGGCACGAGGTGTATTTGTGCGGCGAGCCGCTGGCGCTCAAACCCAAAGAATACGAGTTGCTCGTCTACCTGGCGCACCATCGCGGGAAGGTACTCTCCCGCGAGCGATTGTTGGAGGAAGTGTGGGGCTGGGATTTCAGTGGGGGGAGCCGCACGGTGGATGTTCATATACGCTGGTTGCGTGAGAAGTTAGAAACCGATCCCGCCGATCCGGTGCGCATTGTGACTGTGCGCGGGGCGGGGTATCGCTTTGAGGGGTGAGGCTATGTTTGTTTCTTTGCGTTGGCGTATCGTGATCCCGTATATCGTCGTCATTGTGCTGACGACGGGAGGACTGACGTTGTATCTGGCCGGGGCGGTGCGGCAAGCTCGGTTGGCCGATTTGGAGGCGCACCTGCTTACCGACGCGCGCTTGCTGGCCGAGCAAGTTCGTCCCTATTTGTCCGGCGCTATGGAGTCCGACGCCGCGTTATTGCAGAGAGCCGCGACGACTTGGGCGGCGGTCTCTGGGGAGCGGGTGACGCTGATCATGTCGCAGGGAACGGTATTGGCGGAGTCCAGCGCCGATCTGGGGCAGTTAGATAATCATCTGTATCGCGCTGAAGTGCAACAGGCGCTGCGGCAGGACGCCGGGGTTGCCATTCGCTTCAGCGACACGTTGCAGCAGGAGGTGATGTACGCCGCCGTCGCGGTGCGCGATGAGGGCGCGCTGCGCGGTTTTGTGCGGACGGCGCTGCCTTTCGCGCAGATCCAGTCCGATGTGCGGCAACTGTGCCGGACCATGGGAAGCGCGGGCGCCGTCATTGCCGTTCTGGCCAGCCTGCTGGCGTTCTATATTGCAGCGCGCACTATCCGGCCGGTGGAGCAGTTGACGGCGGTGGTGACGCGGGTGGCGTCCGGCGACTTGAGCGCGCGGCTGCTGCCGACCACGCATGATGAGGTGGGGCGGTTGACGCGCGCCTTCAATGCGATGGCCGATCAATTGCGCGACCAGATGACCATCCTGACCGAGGAGCGCGAGCAACTGGCGGCGGTGTTGGACACGATGGCTGATGGCGTCATGATTACCGATCCGATGGGGCAGGTGTTGTTAAGCAATGGGGCCGCGCGCCAGATTTTGCAGGCGGAGACGTTGCCGCCCACCGGCACGTTTGCGCAGGCTGCGCACAATCACGAATTGATCGCGCTATGGGAACGCTGTTTGGAGACCGGCGCGGAGCAAATGGCGACCGTGGAGACACTCCTGCATCGCAATTTTCTTCAGGTCATTATGACGCCGCTCCTGACGTTGGCCCCACCGCGCGTCCTCATCATTTTGCAGGATTTGACGCAGGTGCGGCGGTTGGAGACGGTGCGGCGGGACTTTATCAGCAACATTTCCCACGAACTGCGCACGCCCCTGGCTTCATTGGCGTTGGTGGTGGAGACGTTGCGCGACGGCGCGTTGGAAGACCTGCCGGCGGCCCGCCGCTTCCTTTCCCACATGGAAAACGAATTGGGGGTGCTGACGCAGATGGTGGAGGAATTGCTGGAACTGTCGCGGATTGAATCCGGCAAGATGCAATTGGAGGCGCGGCCCACCGCAATCGCGCCATTGGTGCAGACGCCGTTAGAGCGTCTGGCGCCGCAGGCCGAACGCAAGGGGGTGACGCTGACGGTGTCATTGGCGGAAGACTTGCCTCACGTGTATGCCGACGTGCCTCGGATGCATCAGGTGTTGGGCAATTTGATCCACAATGCCATTAAATTTACGCCCACGGGCGGGGCGGTGACCGTGTTTGCGCAGGTGCAAGAGCCGGGATGGGTGACCGTTTCGGTGATGGATACCGGCAGCGGCATCCCCGCCGCCGATGTGCCGCGCATCTTTGAGCGGTTCTACAAGGTGGATCGCGCGCGGTCTGAAGGCGGCGCCGGTCTGGGGTTGGCGATTGCAAAGCACATTGTCCAGGGGCATGGCGGGCGCATCTGGGTGGAGAGCACCGAGGGCGTGGGGAGCACGTTCTCATTGACGCTGCGCATGGCGCGGCAAAAGAACTGACGCTCCATCAACGGTGTTCGCCGACGGTTAGACGAAAGCCGCGTTTGAACGTTGAAACGTTCGAGCGTTTCAACGCTTATTTTCAGAGTAATTCGTTATTAACCAGGGTTCACCAACGGTTGGGTGAAAAAGATTTTCTCAACAGATTCACGCGGGTGTTCACATAGGCGGGCGCTTGGGATGTTTTACTCCCGGTCGGAAACCGCATTGGAGCGTTCCGACACGCCAAAGCAATAGTTGACCGCGCGCACCACAAATGTCCCACCGGTTTTATCCGGGGGAACCTCAAACGTGGTCTGGTCAAACTCCGTCGTGCCGATCAACTCCTCGCCCTCGAGAATCTGGTAATACCAGATCTGGTCGGCCTTTTCGGCGGGATTGCGGATGTCGTTCCACGTCAGCCGGAGCGTGTCGGGATCGGGGCGAGTGAGTTCAAGCGTGAGGCGACCGGTGGGGGCGGGACACGCGGTGTCGCAGCGGGAGTGGGCAAACATCCACTCGGTCCACGCCGGTTCGGCGGCGGCCACATTCCAAATCTCATGGCCCAGGTTGGGATACTCGGTGTAGCGCATCCGGTTCGCGCCCAGGGCGACCAGGGCATCGTAGACATCCGTAGTAAGGGTCGGCGGATTGACAGTGTCCTTGCCGCCGTGAAACATCCAGAGCGGCGTTTGGGCAATGTTTGCAGCCCACTCTGCGCGCCCCCCGCCGCACACCGACATCCCGGCGGCGAATTTGTCGGGATATTTGTCCAGCAGATCGAAGGTGCCCTCGCCGCCCATTGAGATGCCATAGACGTATAGCCGGCACTCATCAATGGGGTACTCTGCGAGCAATTGGTCCAGCACCTCCATGGTCACCTGCATTGGTTCGGAAAGGGTGTCCCACCAGCCGCTCCAATCCCCCCACGCGGGCGGCGTTTTGGGGGTGAACACAAAGCACGGGGTGCGGGCCTGAATGTCGCGGCCATACCAGACGAGATAATCCGATTTCGTATAGCTGTAGCCGTGCAGATGTATCACCAGAGGATAGGATTGGGCGGGATCATAGGCTTCGGGGACGTAGAAGCCATACGTGAGCTTGCCATACGTGGCTTCGTAATAGGTGGGCGGGAGGCCAGGGATGTTTGTGACCCGGCTGGCGTCTGCGGCCTGGCCTTCCGCCGTCGCGGCGCTGTCTGCGGCGGGTGTGGTGACTTCGTAAGTGGACAAAACGAATTCCCCTTTGCCTGATTCGATTTCGGTGCCCAGCTCCAGGCTGGCGATGTAGCGATCGGGTTCGATCACCTGCTTCTCCACCAGGTAATCCAGGAAATGGCTCATGTTCAACGTCCCGGAAAGCTGGGGTTCGCGCGTCACAAAGGCGATGTACTTCCACGTCGCGGCGCTGCCGCCGCTGGCGTCGCCGTGGCCGGGCGCGACGTGAACCGTGTAGGCGACGCCGTCAAACGTCACTTTGTCGTATACCAGCGGGCCGGGCATCAGGTCATTGCGGGCCACCCAGATCATCACCTCGTCGGTGATATTCTGTTCGGCGGGCGCGGGATCGCGGGTGAGCCACATCTCAAACGCTACGTTCCATTTGCCGGTGGCGCTGATGGTCGCGGTGTACGTCACCAGCACGTCGCGCGCGCCGATCGGCAGCGGCAGGCCGCCCGTCGGCGACTCCGCGTCCCAGGGCGAATCCCCCACCATCACCTCCGGGTATGCCTGAATCTCGCGGGCGTCGCCCGGCCAATCCCACCGCCAGCCCATCGTCGTGGGCGGCGTGTCGCCTTGCGCGAAAATACACTGCGTGTAATCCGTCCGGTCGCCCTTGTTCCACGCATTGTTGTTCAGGATGTATTCCCCCACCGCGATCCGTTCAAAGTCGGCGCAGGTCGAAAGGGCGTAGGAAGCCGCCGGCGGCGTGGCCGTTGCCGGCGGCGCGGCGGTCGCCGTTGCCGGGGGGGGCGGGGGTTCCGTCGGCTCGCCACATGCAGCGAGGGTCAGGCACAGACAAAGTGCAAAGACAGCGATAATTTTACGCATGATGCAGCTCCTTTCTTAAATCTACTATCAGGCTTAAGAGTACGCCATCCATCAAAAATGACAAGCCGCAGCGGGAGACGTGTTTTTTCGTGGCAGACATTGCCGGCATTGGGCGCAGCCTGTTTTCATCTTAGAAGAAAGCTAATGAAACTCTCTAACCTTTCTTTCGTATCATACGCAGATCGTAAAAGTAAATCATACCCATGAGGTCAAAGTCAATGTCCAACAAAAACGCACACTTCTCTGATTCCCCGCCCTCGGAAAAGCGCCGCCGGCTCAAGTGGGTGCTTATTGGCGGAGTTGGGGCGCTGGTGGTTGCCTTGATTGCCGGCGCTGCCGCGCTGCTTGTGGCGCGTCCCAACGTGGCGGGCCAAAGCCTGTACGTGACCATGTCTGACGGCACGCCGCTTGCAGTGGATGTGTGGTTGCCGGGAAACTTGAAACCGAGCGAAACACTGCCCACCATCATGCGCGCGACGCGCTATTGGCGCAGCTACGCGCTCGGCCCAATGGCGCCGCTGCTGGCCTTGATGGGCAACGATCCGTATGCTGAGGCCGTGAACTGGACCCGGGCCGGCTACGCGCTCGTCGTTGTGGATGTGCGCGGCAGCGGGGCCTCGTTTGGACAGTGGTCGCAGCTCTGGTCGCCGCAGGAAATCGCCGATCTGGGCGAAGTGGTGGATTGGATTGTCGCGCAGCCCTGGTCGAATGGCCGCGTGGGGGCGTATGGCGTCTCTTACGAAGGCAACACCGCGGAACTGTTGACGACGCTCAACCACCCGGCGGTCAAGGCCGTCGCGCCGCAGTATGACGACTTTGATGTCCAGACGCAGCTTCTGCTGCCGGGCGGCGTTTTCAACCGCTGGTTCGCGGCGCAATGGGAAAACTTCACGCACAGGCTCGACGCCAACGACGTTTGCGTCCTGGCCGAAGTGACCGGGACGGACTGTGAAGAACTGCAATACGCCTTCACCGGCGTCAAGCCGGCGGACGCCGACCTGGACGGCGCTCAACTTGCAGCGGCGATCGCGGGCCGGACATCGCTCGATCTGGTCGCCATTGCGAAAGCCATCGAATATCGGGAAGACGAATGGGGCGACAGTGGGCAAACGCTGCGTGCGGTAAGTCCATGCGGGCAGCGGGCTGCCATCGAAGCCTCCGGCGCGCCGATGTATGTGTGGGTGAGTTGGCTGGACAGCGCGTCGGTCGAGGGGGCGCTCGCGCGCTACCTGACCTTCAGCAACCCGCAAAAGTTGATCATTGGCCCCTGGTCGCACGGCGGCGGGCATCACGCCGACCCGTTCTTGCCTGCCGATACGCCCACCGACCCGCCCGCGGCGGAACAGTTCGAGAAGCTGGTGGCCTTTTTCGACGCCACCCTCAAAGACGCGGGCGCGCCAGAACCGGTATGGGACATCACGTACTACACGTTCGGCGCGGGGACGTGGCGCTTCACGACCACCTGGCCGCCAGCGGGAATTGCGCCGCAGCCCTGGTATTTTAACGCAGCAGGGACGCTGGCGGCCACGCCGCCAGTTGAGGCCGCCGGCGCGGATACTTACACCGTGGATTGG
>Ga0209605_1004102_pt1 | contig 12173 bp, 28 predicted proteins | sample AD_UKC035_MetaG_FD_184408 | JGI IMG/M metagenome (GOLD analysis project Ga0209605, IMG submission 184408) | Active sludge microbial communities of municipal wastewater-treating anaerobic digesters from USA - AD_UKC035_MetaG (SPAdes) (version 2) | ecosystem: Engineered > Bioreactor > Anaerobic >...
CAGCGTCCGGTTGGCCGCGGCAGTGCAACTGTAGCCCACCGGGATCACCGCCTCAGCCGCTGGTTGATCCGAGTCTTGAGCCGCTTCCGCGCCTCGGAGTCCCAGATCGGTTTCCCGAAGGTGTTCGCCTTGCCGATATACGACCAGACGGCCCGGTCGCCTTTCTGCCGGCGGGCACGGTTCTCCGGGAGATCATACCACGGTTGCGGCACTGCGAAGTCGATCTTGGTGACATCGTAGCCCGCCGCCCGGTAGAGTTTGTCACGGGTGAGCCCCAGGGTGTGGGCATACTTCCCGCCACCGAGCGGGATCAGATCGTGGTCCTTAAGGTTTGCTTCCGTCGCGGCCCGCTTGTTCACGATGTACAGCCGGACACCGTTCATGGTGAGGATCCGGACACCCTCGAAGGGGCCGTAATCCCGGCCCAGTCGTTCAGTAGGTCTTGTCATTTTTTCACCTCATTTTAGTCCCGAGATGGGACATAGACCTCAATTTCGTAGATGTAGGGGTACGGCAGTGGGTTCTTCCCACAGCTTTTCACGGGGACTCTTGTTGCGAGAATCACGGACCCGGGGGGAACATCATACTTTTTCTTCACCCACGCCTTGGCTTCTCTTGCATCTTTCACCTGGAGGAAGCCAATGTACCCCCTGTGGGGAATTTGCTTTTTTGTAGACCCTTTTTTGGATGTCATTTTTCACCTCATTTTTTCAGATCAAGCCTTTATTCTGATTTGTTGACCCAGAAGTCCATGCCCTTCTTTGCATCCTCGAGGGACCGGTAGGTGAGATCGACGATCTTCACCAGTTTGCCCTTTTGGTACTGCGCCACTTGCCCTGCATACTGTGGGGGGTGGCGGCTACGACCCCCCAGCCAAGCTTCCCGGTACCAGGGGTTTTTGAGGGTATCGGTAACCCATGCGATCCGACCCCTCGCGGGGTTGGTTCTGGTTGCGACGACCGCATTCAGCGGGACGCGGCTGTCCTTGAGGTTCTGGTTTCGGGCCGTGATCAGAGTTTCGCGTTTTACTGCCATTTTTCACCTCATTTTACTCGGATTGTTCTCTCGCCGGTCAGCGAACGCGAGGGGTTTCCCCCTCACTTCGCGATCCCCGGCAGGTTGCTGATCGAGCCCTTCCCGTAGACGGCGTTGTGGCTCAAGTAGGTCTTCATCATCGCATCCTGGGCGGCCTCGCGGGACGGGTAGGCGGCGCCGCCGAAGGTCGGGCCGTCCTCGCCGCGGTCGGTCTGCCAGCGCACGGCATACCGGTACTTGGTGCTGCCCGCCGGCAGGTTGAACTTGAGCACGACCAGCCGGGTTTTTCGCTCTGCTTTGCCGCCCTTCGACCAGCGCGTCGCGTGGACGATGTCGTAGGGGTAGGTTTCGTTGGGGTTGGTTGCCATTTTGCTTACCTCATTTTACAGTGCCTCAATCCGGGGATCCCAGGTGATCTGGGCGACGGCGAGGTGGCGCACCGCGGCCTCGGCCTCGGCCCGCGTGTCGTAGACGTAGGCGAAGTTCTTGTTCGAGACCAGTTTCGGGACGCAGCCGCCGGGGCCGTTCGCCCCGGAGACATACTGGGTTCCGACCCGGATGCAGTAGGCTTTCATGTTAGACCCCCGGTTCAGAACTCCTCAACCCGGATCTGGGTTCCCTCATTGTACCACGTTTCGATGTGGAAGACCCCGCTGACTTTCTTGAGCTTCGTTCGGGTGCTGTCGGTGTAGGCATCATGGAGATACCATCGGAAGATCTCCGAACCATACCCGGGAGCACTGGCGATCTTTTTTGCCTTCTCCCGGGCCTCCCGAAGGGTCTTGACTTTTGCCACATAGTTCCGGGTCTTCGAGTTCGGGAGGCTGGTCACCTCGTAGTAGAGGAGCTTGCCTTCCTTGATCTTCAGATCCGTGCGGACATCGAACTTGTTCACCCGGTACACGTTGAGGGATCTCGGTGCCATTTTTTACCTCCTTTCACTCGCTGGGGCTCACCGCCCCCGGGCCAGGTCGAGCTTGAAGCTCCGGCCCCGGAACTCCTGCGCCGCCCAGACCCGGACGGCGAAGATCTTGCCATACTGCGGGTCCTCCAGGCGCTCGACCCGGACCCGCTTGCCTTTCTGCTTCAGGGTCTCGGCATACGCCCGGGCCCGGGGCTCGGACTTGAAGACCCCTTTCTCGCGGAATTTGAGTTCTGCCATTTTTCTACCTCATTTCAGAGCCACGGGTTTCCACACAACCCAGCGGCCTGGAACCAGGCCTGCATCAATCCGCGGATACTTATCCCAGTTAGGATCGCTCCGCAGGATCTCATAGGGAACTTTCGGAGCGGCCTTTGCATCCGGGGTCTTCCGGACAAACACCTGGTAACTGTCGCCCCCGTTGTTTGTGATCACCCGGGCTTTGTAGCCTTGGCCCCTGAGCGATTCAGCACAGGCTTTTGCGAGGGTCTTGTCCCAGTAGACTTTGACCCAAGTGAATACTTCACCGTTGAACTTCCGTTTCATTTTTCTACCTCATTTTACCTTTCAGTCAGTTACTTCTTCCCCTTCTTCGCAGGGGTCTTTTTCGTGTGCCCCCCGGGGGCACTGGCCCTACCGTAGAGGGCATACCACTTGTAGGATCTCCTCTCTCCCGTTCTGGGGTCACAGGCATCCATCAGGAAGGGGACCAGGATCAAGACGGTTTCGGGATAGACCCGGTTGAGGGTTTCTACCCGGCGTTGTGCGTCGGGTTTCTGGTCTGCGGGGTAAACTTCAGGATTCCGCGGCGCAAACCCCCTGCCCGTTGATCCGTGCCATGGGCGGTATACCCGGTAGGTCTTCCCGTACCTCACCACCGTTGCAGGGAGAGCCTCAATCTGTTCCGGGGTCCGTATATGGATCATTAACTCTCACTGATCTCCTTCTCCGTCACTTCTGCCCGGCCTTCTTCAGCGACCGGTACACCCGGTGCGCCCCGCCCATGCTGGCGGTCTTGTACCAGATGTCGTAGCCGAGCCTGGCGAACTTCGCGATCTCGGCGTCCGAGATCTCGGTCCACCCGTGATCCTCCGGCCGGGTCAGCCGGGGGTTCGGGGTGCCGTCGCGGATGTATGCGGTCCCCTTGCCCGGGAACTGCTCCAGCCGCCTCTCCGTCACCGTGGGGGCGCACCGCCTCCCTTTTGCGTTGGTTTTCATGCTCGTTCCTGCCGCATCTCGGCAGATCCACCTCCTCGTCGGGGGTTCCTATACAGGGGAGATGGAGGGAGGGAGAGATAAAGGTTGCCTATGGCGTTGCTTCGGGTTGCGAGGGTAGGATCGGGGTTCGGGAGGGGGGGATACGGGACGGATCGGGAGATCGGGGCGCGGGGCGGCGCAGGAGCGAGAAGAGGATCAGGGCCGTCGCCTGATGGGGGGGTGAGGGGTCTCCCCCCTTAGATCCGCGACCCCCGGACATCCGTCCGGTTCCGCCGGTACTCGAAGTAGATCCGGCCCCGGGCCGATATCCGTTTGCCGGGGGCCATTGCCTCCACCCGCCCGTCGTACTCCGGGATCGACCGGCCGGTCTGCCGGGTGCTGGCCCGGACCACGCCGGGGGTGTACCCGCGTTTCAGCCGGATCTTCTTCCCGCCGCGGACGATGTCTACGAACCCCTCCCTCCGGAGGGTTTCGGTCTGCTTCGGGGTGAGCTTGCAGCCCCGTTCGGGATGGGTCTTTGATGGTGCCATGGTGTGTCGATCCAAGAAATGGGGGCCGGGGCAGATAGAGGTTGCCTATGGAAGTGCTTCGGGGTGCGCTGGTGCGGGGGGAACTATCCGGGTTGGCCGGATAGTTGGGGCAACTCTTCGGGATTTCCTAAGAGTTGCCCTGCCGATCTGCATGTGCAGAAAAAACGGACAGGGAACGGTCAGGCGAGGGGGTCGCCTGCGAGCAGGCCCTCGAAGAGGTGGTACAAGCACCAGGGGTAGGCCGCGAGGAAGGGGTACCAGCCCCGCCGGAAGTCGTGCAGGATCTGGACCGGGCCCCCGGGGTCGCCCACCACACCAGGGCCAGGACCAGCCCGGCGGCCGGGTGCAGGAAGTGCCCGACGAAGAGGGGGAGCAGGATCCCGGCGAGGGCCAGGACCTCCAGCCCGGCCAGGCTCGTGAGGGTGTCGCGGTCCAGGGGGATCATACCACCCCCCGGACCACAAAGCCGAGGGCGAAGGCCAGCCCCACCAGCCCGACGAGATACGCCAGCGGCACCCGGTAGAGGCACTTCTCGACCAGGGCCGCGAACCGGGCCTGCAGATCGGTCTGGGATGCCGCGATCCCCTGGAACTCTTCGGTGACGGCCCGGGCGGTCGCCTGCAGGGATGCCTCCGACCCCTTGACGGCATCGGCATACTCCCCGGCGGCCTGCCGGACGGCGGAGCGGAGCAGGCCCTCGGACCCGGCCATGTTCTTCTGCACCCTCTCCATCTGCCGCTCGACATCGGCCGCGGTCAGCTCGAGGTTGCGGGAGGCGGCGGCCAGCCGGGCAACGGCGTCGGCGGCCCCCTTCTGGATCTCCCGGCGGACTTCGCCCTCGACCTCGCTGATCGCGTGGTCCATGCCCTCCCGGAAGTACCGGGCGGTGGCCTGCGGGTCGAGCCCATCAAGCAAACCCCGGATCCGGGTCAGTTCTTCGTCGGTCCTCTCCAGCCGGCGCAGCAGGGCCGCCTGCCCCTTGTAGTAGCCCGCGGTGCAGGCCTGGGCGTCCTCGATCTTCGCGACCTGCCGGACGATGTACTGGACCGCCGGGTCGGCCTGGGGGAACTCGGGAGCATCGGTCACGCCGATCCCCTCTTGGTTACGGGAATTTTGCTCATTTTTACCTCATTTTTAAGGGTCCTGACCCCTACGGGGGTCAGTATTCGATATCGTCGTCCTCTTCGAGCAGCCCGAACTCCGGGGAGTACGGGATCCGGCACCACACCAGGGGCCGGACCTCGCCGTCGATGAGGCGGTTCCGGACGGTGTAGCCCCGGCGGAGCACGGTGCGGACGGCGGCGGGGGTCAGGTAGTCCCAGACCAGCTCGCCCTCCCGATACTCGTTTGCGAGCACCACGAGGATCGAGTGCCCCCCGTCGATCGTGTAGCAGTAGTTCGCCTCCAGCGCCGGGGGGAGCGGGGTCGGGTACCGCTTGCCCGGGATCGTGAACCGCTCCAGCCCGGCGAGCCGGAGGAGGGCGGGCGAGGCGGTCATGCCCTTTCATCCTCCGCGAGCCCGGCACGATGGAACGCCAGAGCCTCCAGCAGCCGGGCCCGGGCCTCTTCGCGGGTCGCCCCGGTCGCCACGCACCCCGGGACCTCCGGGGCGTAGGCGGAGAAGGTGCCAGCGGGGGTGGGTTCGATGATGATCGTCTCCATCGGGATCATGTCCATCTATATGGTTGTAGGCATCTCTGGAGGCATATAGGTTGGGGGCGTCAGGAGCCCCGCGGGGGCCACGGGTAGCCCCGGAACGCCCGGCCGCAGGATCCGCAGGCCAGATCGTTCCAGCCGAACTGCTCTGCCTCCTCGCGGCTGTGTATCCAGGAGAGTTTCTTGTGCGGGGCCTTGTGCCCCCGGCAGCCGCAGTAGGGGCAGATGATGTCGGGATCGGGGGTCATGCGGGACGTTGCCCCTCCCCAGCAGGACCGAGTAGCGCGGACAGGGTGCGTGCCTGTTCTTCCCGGAGCAGTTCGACCACCTCTTCGAGGGTCCACTCCCTCGCGGGCCAAGGGGTCTTCTTCCCGGAACAGCGGACGGCCCCCCACACCTCGGAGTAGTCTCCCGCAAGCCCGCCGCAGTAGTGGCAGTCGCCCCGCCGCCGGAACTTCCGGGAGCCGGGGCAGAACACCAGGTCGAACGCGGTCAGGCTGTACCCGCTCCGCGGCCAGCAGACATCCCGGTTGATGCCGTTGTTACTCATTCGCCCCCCAGCACTCCCACTGGCCCGGAACATACCCGCAATCGGGGCAATACGCCCGGTCCCGGTACCGGTCGTCCCTCCAGCGGCTCAAGGGGGTCTTGCAGCGGGGACAGACCGCATCGGGCTCAGACGACATCGCGGCCCTCCTCCGGCGGGATCTCGGTCAGGGTTCGGGAACCGTGCTCGCCCGGGTACCCGAAGATCCCGTGGAAAGCGCAGAGGGTGGCGCATCCTACCGCCCCGCAGGCGAAGATCAGATACAGCCCGAAGACCGGCAGCGGCAACCCGCCCGTGGGGAACAGTGCCAGAAGCCCGACCTCCCCCGCAAACACCCATGCGGCCCAGAACAGGCCAAGTTTTTGAGTTGAACACATTTTTCGCATTTTTAGACTCCTTTTTTACTTTCGCAGTTTCAGTTCACCCCGGATCAGGGCCTCCTGATCGAGGTCGGCAAGCCCGGCCCGGGCCCGGACGATCCTCCAGAGGTGCCAGGCCGTGACGAGCCGGGCCCAGCACCGGGCGAGGGGGTTCATTCTTCCCCCCGCGTTCCCCACCCGGGTCCCGCGACGACCTCCTTCTCCCGGGCCGTCTGCATGACCCGGCTCTTCGCGGGGGGCGGGCAGTGCTTCTGGACGGTCTCGATCCGGACCCCGAGCACCTCCGCGATCTCCTCGATCCGCCACCCCGCGTCCGCCATGAATCGGCAGGCCGTCGCCCGGAGGGCGGGGAATGTGATGGTCTCCCCCGGCCGGACCCCGGCGACCTTCGCGACCTGGGTGAACCGGTTGTACATCTGCCGGCCCCCGACCGAGAAGAGGGTCGTCTGCTTCGTGGTGTCGATGGTGGCGAGCAGCAGGACGATCTCCTGCTTGAGCCGGTCCCCGATGGGGACCATCCGGACCCCGCCCCTGCCCTTCGGATCGGGGATGGGGAGCTGGTTGGCCTCGAGGTCGATGCCGGCGATCGGGATCGCCGCGAGGTCTGCCCGCCGCAGGCCGAGGGTGACCTGGAGCAGGATCATCACCCGGTCCTCAAGGGTGCTGCAGGCCGCGAGCAGCCGCTCGCACTCGTCGCGGGCGAGCGCTTTCTCGCTGGGATTGGAACACTTGGTGGTCATGATGGGGGCCCGTTTTAATCGTCTTCGCCCGTCCGGGGGGCCAGGATGAACTCTATCGTGCAGTGCTCGGCCGGGTTGGCGGTGAGCACCAGCAGGCGATCCGTGAAGAAATGGAGCCCCACAAGACCCGCTCCCCGGGTCGCCTTGCAGATCTCTCCGAGGTAGTCCAGGGAGTACTTTGCAGTGTAGGTCTTCCCTTCGTTCTCCGTGCTACCGATGGAGACCGGGATCTGCCGCCGCAGGACATGGCCGTCCCCTTTCGCGGTCACGGTCAGCACTCCGCGTTCAAGGGTCAGGGTCACCCGATCTGAGAGACGGCCCGCATGAACCAGCGCCCTGAAGAGCTGTTCGCTGGACACCCAGGACTGGCCCGGCAGATCGAGGTCCGGGCGGTTCGGGACCCGGCGGAGATTTGCGAGAGGGATCTCCTTGAGTTCATAGGTCGCGTCCTGTGCGGACACGACAAGGTACCGAGCATCGCGTCGTGACCAGACCTTGATCCGGATCGGGTTCTGGGGGTCGAGGTCGGCCTCGCTACCGCGGAAGAAGGCCTCTTTGACCTTGAGGGCGTCGAAGCCGAACTGAACCAGGCCTTCTATGCGGACGGGGCGTTTTACCTCCACGGAGACCATCGCAACGTTCGCCGGGTCCAGCACTCTGATGCCGAGCCCGGCGGGGTCCAGAGTCACGACACATTCCTGAGCAATCGCGTTGAGCGCCAGAGTGATCGATCTGAAGAGCCCTGTATCAAGGTCCAGGGCGGCTATCCGGGAGTCGTCCTGTACCGGGGTTTCGGTTCCGAGAATGTGGTTTAGGGGGCTCATTCACCCCATCCCCCCAGAGTTGCATCCTCCCCAGCCACTTCCTCAAGGGTCCGGTCTTCGCTCTCGGAGGATCGGTAGGTGTGGACCTCCAGGGTGTGGCGACCGCAGAACCGGCAGAGGTAGGCGACCGTCACATCTTTGCCGGGCGTGACCTTTGTTTCCGCGTGGTCCGCCGTCCCGCCACAGAACGGGCACGCCCGGGAGGCACGGTCGTAGACCAGCACCTCCCGAAGGGAGGCGAAGCCCTCCAGAGCGTACTCCCTTCCGGTCTGGTCTGTGCCCTGCTTCGCGAAGTCGCTGGTTCGCAAGTACCCATCCATCTCCCTGAACCAGCGGTCAACGTCTGCGGGGTTGTGCATGTTGAACGGTTTAGGATCCACGGCTCGCTCCCCCGGGAACCGTGAGCCCGCAGAACACCAGCGTTTCCCCGCGGTCATTCGCCTCGGCAACGGCCCGAGGGTCATGGCTTGCAGGGTTGGTCGGATCCCGGTTGTGCCAGCGCCGGAGGGCCTCGCCGTGCTTCCAGACATCTGCGAGGAGCGCCACGGCACACCCATACGAGTAGCCGGACATCGATCCGAGGTTGAGTTCTTCGCACGCCTCGCATTCTGCTCTGCGGGCGATTGAACCTAGGTCCTCGTCAGGCAGCCCCTCCAGAAGATCCTCTATCCCATCGGCCCAGCGTTCAGCGAAGATGAAGATCACTTTCTCATAGTCTGAGGTCTGGGCGGCACGCCACGTTTCAAACCGCTCTTCTGCGGCCTTGTTTTTGAACTGCATTTTACTCACCCATTTTTTGCATTTCCACTTTTTCAGACAATTATGTAATTTATTGCATTTAGATATATAGTTATCCCCGCTGAGGGGGGGAGACGCCCTCCCGCGATCCTCCCCGGATCGGATCCTGTCGGTCGCCACGATCCTGATCGATCTCAAGACGGAGAAATGTTACGTTTTTTTAAAAACGTGCTACTGTTCGCGTAACACTTTTTTACCATTTTGTGTTACTCACAAAACTCAACTTTTTTTACCATACTGCAATTCCAGTTGCCGAGTGATCACTTTGTTCGTATTATGACGAACACTCTACTCTATCTGACGACCGAAAAAATACTCCAGATAGGCTTATCTCTTTGTAGAGCATATATGTTCTATCAAACGGGGTTTTACATATGAATGAGCGAATCGCGTATGCACGGACCTCACAAGACACTCAGGATCTGAACAGGCAACTCAAGCAACTCAAAGAGGTCGGGATCCCCGACCATCTGATCTTCTGCGACCAGGGGGTGAGCGGGGCGAAAGATCCCGAACAGCGGTCGGGGTATAAGCAGATGCGGGCGCTCATTGATACTGGGGAGGTTCAGGAGATCTATGTGACGGACCTCTCCCGCCTAGGCCGTGACGCAAAGGGTACCCTGCAAGAAATCTGGCGACTTCAGGACGCCGGGATCAAGGTGATCTCACTCAACAGACTTGATGAGTTTGTTTTGAACGCCCAGCCGGAACTCCAGCCCCTTTTAACCTCTGCAGTGACCCTCGGTGCTGATCTCCAGAGGAAGAAGATTCAGGAGGATACGAAAGCGGGCCTGGCCCGGGCCCGGGCGCAGGGGAAACAGATCGGGAGAAAGCGGGTCGAGGTTGATTGGGAACGGATCGGGCACTGGATGAAGAAAGGGCTGTCCGAGCGGGCGTCTGCCATCGTGTGCGGATATCAACTCAGTACGTTCTATAAAAGAAAGAAGGAGAGGCGAGAGAAGGAAGGGGATTTAAAATGAGCGAACGCAAAATGAGGCGGGCCTACGGATATGCCCGGGTGAGTACTCTGAGCCAAGACCTCGATGCTCAGATCGAGAAGATCCGGAGGTTCTGTGACTATCGAGGCATAGAACTGATGAACGTTTACACTGATAAGGCCAGCGGGAAAAACATGGATCGCCCCGGATTCCAGAAGATGCTTCAGGATCTAGAACTCCAGGCCCATATGGCAGATGTGGTCATCGTCCATGAACTGGATCGGCTCGGCCGGTCACTCTCAGACCTGATCCGAATAGCGGAGTGGTTCAAAGCACACCAAATCGACCTGATCAGCACTGAAGAGAGTATCGACACCACAACCTCAACGGGGAGACTGTTCTTCCATCTCTCAGGGGCATTCGCAGAGTATGAGCGGGCTCTGATCATTGAGAGAACTGAAGCCGGGCGCCGTGCAGCCCTTGAAAAGGGGATACGGTTCGGCCCTAAAGTGAAGGAGGTTGATCGTGCAAAGGTTGAGCGGCTGCTCGCCCTTGGAGTCTCGAAGGCAGAGGTTGCCAGGAAGCTTAAGATCGCCAGGAACACCCTGTATCTCAGACTGAAAGAGTGGGCAGAAGAGGACCTGAACAAGGAAGTGCGAACAGCCGGGCAGGAGAGTTAGCATGGCAGACCCCATAAATTCAGATCACCACAATCCCCTCTTGCCGATATCGGCGCGGAAAATGATCAGCGTCGCCACCAAGATCGGCCTCGAACAGGCGAGAGCGAGAGGCAAATTAATAGGGCGTCGTCGGGTAGAGATTGAAACCTCAGAGAGGAAGTGAAAATTATGAGCCTTGGAACCGTTTGGGCCAAGAGGGTTGCTGATACCATCTTTCCCCTCTCTCAAGAGCAACACGACTTCAAAAAGGCGCTCCAAGAGTGGAAGTTCACTGGAGAGGTGGTGCGGTTCGACCAGAACGATGACGACGAACCCACGACATATGAGGAGTATCCCCCGTGTGATCTCTGCGATTATCCCCACATCAAGACGGGGTATGTCATCAAGAACATCCTCACAGGGGAGGAACTCACTATCGGGTGCGAGTGCATCAAACGGTTCCAGCCGGACACCGATGAGGCAGACATCAATAAGATCCATGTCCTCAAGTGTCTCGGCCGCCTCCGATGGAGCCGGTGCCGGGTCAACATCTCCAGCCTTGAGGATTATTATCAGAACGAGGGGGCCTTTACCCCGAAGCAATTAGTTCTGGTCTTCAAATTGATGGATCGACACAAGGTGAAGCACAATCCGATCTGTTTCAAGGTCAAACTCCGGCGGGACCGGGAGAAGGCACAGTTAGATGAGATCTCTTACCGTGATCTGGAACTGATCCGGCCGGCACTCTCTTCTGTGCAGGTAAAGAGGTTGAAGGAGGAAGGACTCCTATAACAGGAATGTGAAGAAATGAGGCATAAAATGGAACTTTCAGTTCATCTTGATGGATCAGACTCGATCCTCGCCATCCCCCGGCGGCACTTTGCCGAGCAGGGGTCCTGGATCGCCACCGTGACTGGACGGCCGATCAACCCCTCTTCCCCGCACCGGCAGGACCCCCGGAAGGTCGGGCTCTCGCTCGCGACGCGGCTCGACCCGACCTTCTCGGCCGACCGGATCTTCTTTGACCCCGACCCGCTCTTCGCCGCCCTGGAGCGGAGCCAGAAGGGGGAGGTGTACTACCTCGAGGAAGTCGTCCAGGCTGCTGCGGGGTTGCCGCAGATCTCCCGGGCGGCCCCCTCCCCGGTACGGGTGCTGATCGGGGCTGCCCGGCAGCACGGGGTCGGCCTGGTCCTAGTCTCCCCAGTTCATGTGGACCACTACCTTGTCAGGCCGCTCCGGGACGACCGGGATTCCGCGATCATCGTCTTTGACGAGGTCGGCTACGAATGCCTCCAGCGGGAGTACCGGATCTCCCCGGATGATGCTCTCGCCTTTGCGTGGTACGAGAACGAGGGGGGCGCTGAACCCGGAGGGGGCCAGGTAACGATGCGGTTCCCTGTAATCGCGGGCCGGAAAGTGCAGGGGGGTGTCACCCCGCATCCCCCGCGGGACCTGTTCTCCCGATGCCAGGCAATGGCAGAGGGGTATCTTGAGGGGCGGTACCGGGAGGCTCTGAACGCCTTCCGGGGGGGCCGGTGAGATGGGGGGCATGTACCCCGAGGACTATCGGGCCAGAGAACTCTCACGGAAGCACGGCATCGACCTCGAAACCGCCAAGCGGATCCAGAAGGAGATTGATGCGGGGGTCCATGACTGGTTCCGCCTCGGGATGGGGGGCGCGACCGTTATGATCGGGTTCACCGTGGCCGTGCTTTTGGACCCTCTGCTGGGATATGGGATGATCCTTGCGGGGGTGCTGGTGGGGGCAAGCGTCTTCTGGGAGCTGGGGAAGGAGGAGTAATTTATGGAATGGAAAGCACTGGCAAATGCGGTAATCCACGAGGGGTTCGATCCCGAACTGGAGGTCACCTACATCGGGTGCGAGCGGTGCGGGAACCGGGCAATGCGGGTTCTGGCCTCGAACCA
>Ga0209605_1004123_pt1 | contig 12129 bp, 9 predicted proteins | sample AD_UKC035_MetaG_FD_184408 | JGI IMG/M metagenome (GOLD analysis project Ga0209605, IMG submission 184408) | Active sludge microbial communities of municipal wastewater-treating anaerobic digesters from USA - AD_UKC035_MetaG (SPAdes) (version 2) | ecosystem: Engineered > Bioreactor > Anaerobic >...
GTCAAGTATATCTTATCGTTTTTTTTCAACATGAGTAAGCTCCCAAAATCTGATAATGGAGTCAGTCGAAGAGATTGCCGGTGGTGGGTTTGCGGGGAGCATCGACGGCCGAGGCCTCGATGCCGCTCCAGGAAGTGATAAGTTCGTTGTAGGCGCGGGCGTCTTCGGCCTGGCCCTGACGCTCGCACAGGGTATAAAGTCGGTAAGCCAGCTGCCTGACCGCATCGACCTTGCCGCCCAGACCGGCAAGCAGGGCGCCGGAAGCACTTTCGCCCTGCTGACGCAGAGCTCTGATCAACTGGTGCAGGGCCTCCCAGACCGGTAATCGTTTGTCGGTAGTCGGGTCCCAGTCGGTCGGGTATTCGTTCCAGCGACGCAGGCGCACCTTGCCGCCGCCGCTGAAAAGTACTCCGGCACTATTGAGACCTTCTACACTGGTCGATTTGGCGCGGGCCAGCACATCGGCTTCGCCGAACAGACCTTCGCGCCAGCCGTTCTGTTCGAACCAGTGCAGACAAAACTGGGTATCGGCGTCAAAGTCGTCTTCGGCGAGAAAGCGGTTGATCAGCTGCAAGGCAATTTTAACCGACATCGGCGAGCCATCGGCTTCAAGAACAGCGGCATACTTTGAAAATATCGCCATGCCAGGCCCGATAATCGCCTGCGACAAATCGACCGGCGCCACCGGTGAGCGCTCATCACCGGCCCCCCTGGTCATTTCATCGAGTGCCGCCGGCAAAACCATATTGAGCTGCCGCTGAAACTCCCGGCGGGAAATTGTAGCAGCATTATCAGGTCTTTTGCGACAAACCAGAACAATACACGAAGCGAGAGAATTTGTTCCGGTTTTTAGCCCCTGATCTCTTTCAGTGCGCATAGGCCAAGTACCCACAATCAGAAATCCCGAATTCAATAATGCTTCAAGAAACGTCTCCCAGCCTGTCGAAACAGTGCCAGCTTCTTTGTTTGTGTCCGTCTGCTTAAAAGCATAATAGATTGTAATTGGAATCTCGTGGTAAGCAAATGTTGATATTTGCTTCAACGCTTTGGTCATACCTTTTAGAAAGAACTGTTCGGCCTTTGCCTTACTACCTTGCCTGTATGGCGCCGCTACCAGTTCTTCAGCTTTTGGAACACTAATTGTAGATAACAGCTCTGGAAAGAAATCTTTAAGAGATCTCCTCAGCCACACATAGAAATAATCCGAGAGATCAGCGTAAGCAATATTGTCGTAATATGGAGGGTCAGTTGAAACAATCTTGTTCTGGCTTATAGTCTGGTTTTGAGCATCGCCCTGTAGAGCATAACCGGGCTGTTCATTAGAGCAAAGCAATTTTATGGTTCGCTCAATCCATTCTATAGCACCAGACCAATTTCCAGTTGAATTAGAAAATGGATTACACTCTGCATAATCCCACATCATCGGCAAAGCTTGCCTTGCAAAAGTTTGAACAATAAAATCACCACTCCAAGCGTTCAGAGAAGACCAGTAATTGGCGCCTCTGTCTATAGCAAATGCAAGAAAAACACATAGTGAGTCTGCATAAGAATTTGAGCCAGAACCTCCATTTTCCAATGAAGAATCATTCATGCCCACCATTAGCTCTGATTCGACTGCAGCAGAGTAAATTTTAGCTCTAACTTCACGGATTAAATCACTAAATGTGTTTAATGCAACGAGCTGCCTAGATGTGAAAAGGTCTCCATACGAGACCAAACCATAACTGAATGACCAAAAATTGCGATGATCCTCTGGAAGCATTGTTTCAGGCCTCCATACAGGCTTAACTAAAAGAGCAGACTCTTCCATGATTAATTCAGGACTCAAAAAAATCTTCTCTCTGGGCCCTTCTGCAATAACAGCTAGTAACTTATTGCCCAATCTTCCTGCTGCGCCTTCAGATTTGATATAATCGCTCTCCATCGGATTATTTGACATTAGGCATTTAAAGTTAGCACCTCTAGCGAGTTTCGTGCCAGACTTACAAGAAGCAGGTGGAGTTCCCACTCTTACAACAAAAGTATAGCTATCGCCATTTATTTGGGGTTCCACCCAAGCATTCTTGCCAATGGCATAAGATGAAATCAAAGGCACATCAACGTGTGAAAACGCAGGGTTTGGACTTTTTACGGTTCTGGTCCAGAGCCAGACGATTACTGTCAGTTCCTGGCCGACCAGAGGTTTCAGATCAGGCCTTTCTTCTGCCATTTCAGAGGTAATTTTAACCTTCGGGTAGAGATGGCCAATGCGTTTGAATGCTTCTTCGCGCATCCAAGCACCATACCGGCGGACGTCTTCAGCAAGACCGGACGCGCCAGACCAGCTGGTTGCAGCTGATATTTTTGGCTGTTTTTCACCAGCAGGCAGTGGCCCGATCGGTGGCCGGCCAGCAAACTTTGGCGGAATCTCGATCATTGCTTTATTGATCAGAACCGCTACCGGGTTAAGATCGGAGGCCCAGGCTTCGAGACCCAGCCTTTGCGCTTCAAGTGGGATTGCGCCACCACCGGCAAAGGGATCATGCAGCCCCGGCATCTTCGCCGGGTTGAAAAGTTCGCCAGCCTGAGGATGACTTCGATTCAGTTCGCAGACCTCTTTCCATGAGCGTTGAATTTCGTTGCGGGCGCGCTGCAAAACTTCTTCGTTCGTGGTGTTTTCCCATAAAACGAGCTCTTCGATCAGGCTGAACAGCTCTTTTCGCCGCTTGGTAAAAGCCGATCTCTGCTGTGAATTGGGTGTCTGACCGGGATTCTTCGCTTCCCACAGACCGGCCGGGTCGTTAACCAGCTGCGCAAAAATCACAGCGCGGGCAGCAGCCAGTGGGCGACGCGCCCACCAGAGATGCAATGTGCTGGGGTGACCATGCCGGATCGACTTTTCACGCGCACAGGCAGTATTTATCGAATCAAGAGGCAGCGCCACCTCGATAAGTTTACGTGGTGAAATTACTTTGGCAGTTGAAGTTTCAGTGGCGCTCATACAGGCTCTCCTTGCGAGGTTAACACATGCTTGACGGTGGTATAAAACTCATTGCTTCTGGCTTCGGCAAGAAGCTGGTCGATGTATTCAGTTATCTTTGAAGTAGCCGTGCTACCTATATGCATCAGAGCTTCTAAAGTCTTACGATAATTTCTGGCAACATATCGCCGCCGCCCGATCAGCCCGGAGTTTCTGCCATTAAGGTTGAAAACACGCAAGGTTTCTTCGGCCCGGCGCCTCTGAACAGCTGACAATCCGCCTCTGACTTTTATGTGGCCGGTATCAAGGAATAGAAAATATTCCTCGGGATCTTCTTCATCAGGCTTGATCAAATCATCAGGAGAATAACTGCCGGTTGCTGGCGAATCTTTATAAAACCCGCAACAATTCGGGTTACAGCATGACCAGAACAGATTACCCCACGCAAAGGTTTTATCGGGATAAGTCTGGCGTTTGCTAAAATGCTCGATATGACGATTGTCAGAGTTTTTTATACTTGCTTCGCAATAGGCGCACAAACAACCCTGCATGGCGAGAAGCTGTTGCTGAATGGCGGCTTTGTCGTCAGGTGCGGTATCTTCCCATTTCGTGCCTGAATTCCGGTAGTGTCGCAGACATTCCGGTTCAGTGCCACGATGCAATCTGTGCATGAATTTCAATCACCCTTGTCGGTTTTTTTCAATGACTGTTTAAATTTCTCGATGCTGATCATCCGGTCTGCTTCCTGTATAACCGGATGAGTATCACCATAATGTTCGACAAGCCTGTCCCGCAGGCGCAAAGCAGAGTCAGTATCATATTCATGCGTCTGAATAAGCATGTAATATTCATTCAGCTTTTCGATAATCGGCAGCTCTGGTATTTGATCTGTTCGCATTACCTCGGACATCACCCGGCCACTCTCAACCCCCTGGGTCTGCAGCATGGGTTGCGCAACCGACCAGCTGCCATCGCCAGACTGTTCGACCATGAAAATGCTTTCTGCCGCGACAGTTGACAAAACCTGAGGGCTGTGGGTGGTAACTATGAACTGCACCATCGGGAAAGCCTGCTGGAGCGACTGAAGAACATGCTGCTGCCATTGCGGGTGCAGGTGCATATCGACTTCATCGATAAGCACGATTCCCGGGGTTTTAAGGTGAGCTTCAGCCTCAAGCTGAGGGTTAAGCCTGACAACACGGTGAGCAAGATCGGCCACCAGACCGATCATGTTGCGAATTCCGTCGCTGAGCATTTCAACCGGCAAGGTACCATACTGATCATGACTGGCAACAACCAGATCTTCTTTGAAATCCCATGCAAGTCTGTGCCAGCCAACTGGTTTAAGGGCAATATCAACGGCCGATCTTACCGAGTCGATACCCTTGATCGGGAAAGGATTCGGAATCCCGGGATTGCTGACGACTTCGCTGAAAGACTTTTCACTGTAGGCATGACGACCAAACCACTCGAAAAAATAGCGATAGTGCGACGAGGACGAAAGACAGTCTGTATACCCGCGATGTCTGGCATTCAGAGCCTGAACTTTTGACTTTTTCTGCGAAATTCTGGTATTTGCCCAGAGACGACCAGTGCCATAATAAGCAATAACCGGAAAAACCGGCGAACTTGACTCTTTTTTCTGGGCCCAGAGTTTGTTCTGTTTACTGATCTCTTCGGCCAGACTGCGCAGGCTCTGAGCCTCGGTTATGGTTGTACGTGATGATTTTTCTGAATGTCTTTCGCGCGACCAGGAGATACAGCGATCGAAAAAACAGCCGTGCGCCTCGAACCGAACCGGAGTTACCTGTTCCATCTGACCGAGCGGATTTTGCACAAGCCTGATATCTCTGGTATCAAACCCTTTTGAAGTAGGCCTCTCTTCGATAGTGTCGGTAAACAGACGAAGGGCTATGGCCACGGCATCGAGAATTGCGGTCTTGCCGCAGCCGTTCGGCGCAACGAACACCGACAGGTGATCGTTGAAGTTGATGTTCAATTCTTCAAAGCATCTGAAATTAAGCAGTTTCAGGGTCTTTATCGCACAGCGTTCTTGATTGTTCATGGTTTTGTGGCCCTGGAAAGAAGGTCTTCGATTTTAAGATTCTGCGATGACACCGCCCAGCCCGGTTCCTGGTCGAACTGCCGGGTTATGTAATACGGGCCATCATAAGAATTATCTTCATTTACCAGCACTATGGCAAGAATATATTTTTCGCCCTGATTGCAGGCGCTGATTATTTCGTTGCGGGTTACGGTAATGGTGTCGGCACCCTTCGCCCGGCCCTTGACTTCGATATGCCGGCTGTCAGGCTGAATGCCGTCTGTTTTTGGCGGGTATGATGTGATATCCCAGCCACACTTTTCGGCAGAGACATCGACAACCCGGCAGCCCTGTTTTTCTTCGACGGCAGTGACAGCCTGCATCGCAATTCTTTCGATTGCGGCCCGGGCGGCGGCATCGGCCGAGAATGTGGCCACCTTTTTATCAGCGGGGTCACGATGGGTGTCGATACAGACGCGCGGCACAACCAGAGCACAACCGAGAGCTACCGGAGTCGATGAAACGATGTGGCGCATCGAGTTAAGCTCTTTTTTGCGGCTTTCGAGACGGGCAACCAGCTCATCGACTGTGCGGCGCGCGTTCTCTATAGATAACCGCAAATCTTTTCCCGCTGCCTGATCTTCTTTAAGCTTCATGTAGCGGTCGGTCCAGAAGTCGATTTCCTTCTGGAGACGGTCGTTAACAGCTGCCAGTGTTTTTTCGACGTGGTTGATACGACGGCTGGCGATCTCGGAATAATGCTCAGGAACCAGTCGGCTGGTCGCCAGTTCGAGAGCTTTGTGCTCAAGATTGGCATTAAGCCATGGCGCCTGCGCGATCTCCTGCAAAACCGGGAGATCTTCGGGAGCTGGCGGAGTGAGGTCAAGGTGGGGAGCCCAGCCGGCAAACTCGGCCACGCCATTCTGATACACTTTGATGAACTGCAGTCGTTTTGACAATACCTGGTCAGCGCCAGAACGGATTTCGTGCGTAAGCATCATCAGCAGCCATGGCTCGGTGTGCCCGTAAGCGTTATCGACGAGGATTGCGCCCTGCCGCAGCAGGTTGCCAAACTGTTCGAGAATGATGTCGGTCACGGCAAGCATCAGCGGGTGGCCGGGGTGCAAAAGTGCGGCGACAGCCAGACCGGGTTTATCAAGCGGCTTGACCGCTTCGCGGGTGAAACATACTCTCTCGTAGCGTTTAAGTACCGGAACCTGCTCGCGCCGGTTTCTGCCGGTAATCATGCGGTCGCGGTCTCTGATCGCGGCAGGCACATGGTTGATCTCGAAGCGGCCGGCTTCGCGGTCGTGGATGCTGCCACCGAGGGTCGAAAAGGCTTTCATGAAAAATGATCTGACAAAAAATGGCTGCAGCCGGCGGGCTTCTGCTTTTTCCATTTCTTCTTTTACTGCGAAAAGGCGTTCGGGGCTCATGGATTCCTGGGCAAGGGCATTGCGCTCAAGAATGCTGCAAAGGTGTTCGTGGTTCATCACCTTGTTGATACGGGTTTCGAGATACTGGCGGCGCTCGGGGTGATCGCCATAGCGAATGGCCTCGATAAGCAGGTCTTTAAGGCTGACTCCCTCGAAAACTTCGCCGAGGATATCGAAGACCCGGCCCTTTAAGGCTTCGCTTTCGATTTCGAGTTTTTTCAGGAGCTTGTGATAAACTTCGCCTTCGCGCGTTTCGCTGGCGACGAGGTTCCAGAGGTGGCAAACTTCCTGCTGGCCGATGCGGTGAATACGACCAAATCTCTGTTCAAGGCGGTTCGGGTTCCAGGGCAGGTCGTAGTTGACCATGAGGTTGGCGTTCTGCAGGTTGACACCTTCGCCGGCGGCATCGGTGGCGATGAGAATGCGAACTTCGGGGTCGCAGCGGAACTGTTCCTGGATGCTGGTGCGCTCGTCTCTTTTAGTGCCGCCATGAATGGTGACGACCTGACGATCATCGCCGATCACGCCGGAGATTCTGCGATGCAGGTAGTTGAGAGTATCGCGATGTTCTGAGAAGATAATGAGTTTTCGGCGACGGCCTTCGGCATCGAGCATTTCGGGTGAATGCTGCAGTATTCTTGAAAGTTCATCCCATTTGCGGTCAAGACCGGAAGCGACAACTTCGGCAGCCTGACTTTCGAGCTGGCCGAGAATTTCGATTTCGCTTTCGAGTTCGGCGACAGTGCGGGCAGCGGTGGCCTGATCGACCAGGGTTTCTTCGAGGTTTTCCTGCTCTTCGGCGTTGAGGTCGTCGTCATCTTCGGGGATTTCGGCACTGACGGAGTTGAGATAGTTCTGACTGCGGACACCGATTTTTTCTTCGCGCAGGCGGCTTTCGAGCCGTTCGCGCCGGCGACGCAGCGACTGAAAAATTGCTTCGGGGCTGGATGCCAGGCGTCTCTGCAGCGCAGTCAGCGCGAACCCGACCGAGCCTTTTCGGGCACCATCAAGGTTGTCAGCCTTCCCCATTTCGGTTTTAACATAAGTGGTAACAGCCTGGTACAGGTTGTTTTCGAGATCTGATAGCACGTAGTTGACGGTGTAAGCTCTGCGTTCGGGGAACAGGGGCCGGCCGTCGAAGCGATACATCTCTTCTTTAACCATGCGGCGCATGAGATCGCTGCAATCGACTTTATGAACGCCATCGCGGAATTTGCCATAAAAGCGGTCGGTATCGAGAAGCGAAAGGAAAAGCTGGAAGTCTTCTTCTTTGCCGTTGTGCGGGGTAGCCGTCATCAGCAGCAGGTGACGGGTATGGGCGCCCAGTCTCTCGGCGAAGTTGAAGCGTTTGGTGCGCTTGATTTCCTGGCCAAAGAAGTGGGCGGAAAGTTTGTGGGCTTCGTCGAATACCACGAGGTCCCAGGTGGTTGCGCACATTTTGATCTGGTCTTCTTCGCTGCGTGACATCTGGTCGAGTCTGACGATCAGCTGGTCGTAATCGTCGAACGGGTTACCGGAAGGCGAAGTCGCTGCGAGATCGCGCGAGAAAACACGGAATTCGAGGCCGAACTTCTGATACATTTCGTCGCGCCATTGCTCAACCAGACTGCCCGGAGCGACGATCAATATGCGGCGGGCGTCGGCACGCATAAGCAGCTCGCGGATGTAAAGACCGGCCATGATGGTTTTGCCGGCGCCGGGGTCATCTGCCAGAACAAAGCGCAGTGGCAGACGCGGCAGCATCGACTCATAAACGGCAGTTATCTGGTGCGGAAGCGGATCGACGTTGGAGGCGTGAACTGCCATCATCGGATCGAAGAGAAAGGCGAGATCGATGCGTTTAGCTTCGACCGCCAGCTTGAAGCTGTCGGCATCGCCGGAAAAAGACCAGGGGTGTTCGGTCTGGGCAACCGAAATGCTGGCTTCGTCGCTGCGGGCAACCAGGCGTTCGCGAATTGAACCGTCGGGCAGCCGGTAGATCACCTGCACACTTGAAGCGCCAATGGGAATGGTGGTAATGACGGTTACGACTGCTTCCGGTTCTATGCCGGTGAGGGATTGGCCGGTTGTTATCTGTTCAATGTTCATGGCTGCAATTTAATGTGACCAGGACCAGATGTTACTGAAGCCGCCTTATGAAACGGTACATCTGCTCAGGCGGAAGTTTTTGTGGCTCATCAAAGTCAAATCCGGCTGTCAGCGTTCCTCCCATATTGTTTTCAGATACTTTACTACCTAAGCCATGTTCTGACAACTATAAAAACACTATATCAGTCGCAGACATCTTTACACAATTTGACCTGCAATATCCGGGTGTTCATTTAACAGTTGTAGCACTTTGTGCCAGTCGTAAGCTTTTGCTGAATCAGCAATCTCTCTGGCGAGGTCCTTATCTTTGGCGACAATTCCGGTCTTGATCTTGTTCTTTTCTTTCATCATCGTTTTGTGTCTACTTAAACCCTTTTTTGTAACAGTCCTGGCATTTGCATGTGCCGTCTCCAAAGTTGAACCACCAGTCAGCTGTCACCTTATCACAGAAACAGAATTGGACCTCAACAGAATTCCTCATCGCACGGTTTTTTCCATATCACCATTCATAAAAATCTGATCAAGGTATGCCATTACATTTCTGTCAGTTGCCTCATTTGGGTGATTGCTTAGAATCCCAGGACAAAACTGCCGGAGCCATTCATAGCTTATCTCGCATATGACTGCACAGCGCTTATGGCGAGTCTGCGCATCTTCGAGCATTTCGCCAATCAAAAAATTTTCTGATCGCGAAATTATCCTGAGGTCAACCTTAAAATCCTGGCATCCTTCGGCATATAAGGCATTTGAGAACGTTAGCTGCAGAACGCTTCTTCCGGTTTTCTTCGGCTCTACTGCACGCATCAGAATTGGCGAAAAATACGGCATATACCCTGATACAGATACATAGCCCGGCAGCATCTGCCAACCATACCATTTGCCCGTTTTCATTGTAAATAACTGCTCATCCACACTCATAAAGACTATCACTCACCCCGGCAGAGATATTATATAATGCATCTTAATTGCTGCTCTGGAATTATAGCGTAGAGGCCGGATATTCACAACGTCCCGCGATGCCAGACTACTTTACCATAAAAAAAAAGCGCCCACCGGCAGCGGTGGGGCTGCTGGTGGGCGGTTGTAATACACTTAGAGGCTTAGCGGTCGCCTTGCGACTGGAGCATTTTCCATTGTTCGCAGAACTGGCTGACGGGGCAATACATCTCACAACGGACAGATGAACCTGGGCGTTTCTGCAAGTAGAATTCGGCGCCGGAATATGTGATGAAATTTTCGGAAACTTACGGTAAACTGGGTGTAGAGATTCCCGGAACGCTCAGCGAAGAGGAGCCGATCAACATGGCCATCAAAGAATTGCAGAAAATCAACGCCGACGAAAAAATGCGCCGGCGCATGGCCGACCGCGAAAAAGAGGCTCTCGACCTCGCCATCATCAAAGGCGCCGTCTACAACAAAGGTAAAGAAATCGGCAAAGAAGAAGGTCGGACTCTGGAGAAGCTCGAAATAGCCAAAAGAATGCTGGCGCTTAAAGCTGACATCGAGTTTGTGAAACAGGCCACCGGACTGACCGAAGAAGAGCTGCAAAAACTCACACAACCCTGAACGACCCATACAGTCAGATCTGGAACTGCTGCACTTTTTCGCATCCCGATTATACCAGCTGTTCGACAAAATCAAACAACACCTCAAAACGACATTCAACCTTTGATAATCAGCGGCAATCTGCGGATTCTGCGGTTGCTGCTTCCGTGATGTTCAGGGTTGCTCGGGCGAAAGGTGCCCGGAAATCAAAAACACCCGCATTGCTGCGGGTGTTTTGAGCTCCTGGAGAGGGATTTGAACCCCCGGCCCGATGGTTAACAGCCATCTGCTCTACCGACTGAGCTATCCAGGATCGCGTTCGCTGTTCGAACGTGAAAGTGATTATACTACAAACCGTTTTGGCGTGCAACAGGTTTTTGAAAAATTATTCGCGGTGCAGCTCGGAAAAGCGGGCGCGCGCCGAATGATAGCGTTCGTAGACGGCCGGCAGCGGTTCTTCGAGCGCAGCGGCATCGGCGGCGAAATTTTCGTAAATGTAAGCGGTCAGCGCTTCTTCGCTGCCAGGCGGGCAATCAGGATTGGTTGAGAGACGATCGAGCTGACGCAGATAGCGGGCGACGGCCCTCGGAGCCGGCAGATCTTTCGTTCGGAAGATCACATAAATCTTAGAACCACTCCATTTAAGCGCCTTGCGCGTGATGCTCAGCGAAACCTTGTGAAAACCTTCGATCTGCTCGAACAGGCAGGTCTTCTTGAGCGGCGCTCCCCAGAACGAATCGAAAACCTCAACACGCTCCGGCGCGGCATCCCACATTTCAACCGGGATATAGGCCGTGAGCCCATATTCATTGCCGGGGAAACCGAACTGTTCGGTCCGCAGATAGGCAGCAGCAAGAATCTTGTGATTGTGATCGATAATATAAAGCTTGCGCTCGAGATCGGGCAGCACAACCTCAGTCTTGTAAACAAACTGGTTCGGCTTGATTTCGATGCGCTTGGTTACTGATTTATAGCCGGTCGCGCGCGCCTCAGCAATAAACGAACTCTGATCATAGCGATAAAAACTGACTTTGCTGTCAGGTATCAGGTTCATGGCAGAATTGCGCACTGTCACATCAAGTTTGTAATCGCCTACCTGGTAAGGTATCGCGCAAACACTCGAAGCAACAAACGTCATCAAAGCAATAATCAATACTCTATACTTAATGCTAATCATATAACTAATATAATGCAGATATTCTTACAGGACAACAAGGTACAGTTGACTGAAGGGAATCATGCGGGCATAGTCTGCTGCTGTCAAGCATCGGCAAGCGTCGACCCTTTTGTGAGTTACAAAAAAAATGCACAGAATCTACAGCCCTTTCCAAAGGATTGCTTCAGGGCTGCGCCCTTCGCAATGACGGTGTGACTGCGACTTTCTTCTTCGCCAACCCTGCTTCGCTATAGCTACGCAGGACAGAAGGGCCTCGAAGAACAGGGCGCGCAGGATGACAGAAAAACCTTTGCGATGTGGCCAGCTAGATAACCTTCGGGATTGCTGCGTGGAAATAGACAAGGTGCTGCGGAAGCGAGCGCGGGTCGATGTATTCGAAGGCGTCCATGATGTCGTAATCGAGGCCCGGCTGGAACAGGTAGCCCGGCGCCAGAAACTCGAGCTTGAGCAGAAGCTCAAGCCCCACCGCCGGGGTTATCGAAAAATGATTCTGAGTGATCAGCCAGATGATCGCTTCGAAAGCTGTCTGGCCCGGGCTTTCGCTGAGGCCTTCGAGTGCCAGCTGTGTGTAATGAGGATTCTCGATGAGATTGTCAACGTGTTTGAGCAGAAAGGCATTGCCCTCAGGCTGGTTAATGCGACCAAGAGCATGCGCGACTTCGTTGAACTTGTATTCGTCATGCTCATACAACCTTATCAAATCAGCAGCACTGGCGGCATCGCGATGAAATGCCGCCTGCGCCAGGCAGCGGTCTCTTGTATCAAATTCGATCGCACGATCCCACTCCAGATACTTTTCCATGGTAAAAGGCAGAAGGTCGCTGCCCGGATCAGCATTATCGACCGCCGGAAAATAGTTCCTGACACGGCGCTGAAAGCT
>Ga0209605_1004124_pt1 | contig 12129 bp, 8 predicted proteins | sample AD_UKC035_MetaG_FD_184408 | JGI IMG/M metagenome (GOLD analysis project Ga0209605, IMG submission 184408) | Active sludge microbial communities of municipal wastewater-treating anaerobic digesters from USA - AD_UKC035_MetaG (SPAdes) (version 2) | ecosystem: Engineered > Bioreactor > Anaerobic >...
TCGGCAAGGACGGCATGATCTATACCCTCCCGCGCATCACGGCCAACGGCAAGACCCGCTCCGACCTGATCGCCTTCCCCGGCCCGCTCAAAAAATAGCGCTCCGCCCGCCGCGGCCACCGCACAGCAACGGGGCCGCGCTCAATTGAGCGCGGAGAGGTTATGCTACTATCACAACAATAGCAGCATTCAGGACGCTTCAATGGGGCCGCGCTCAATTGAGCGCGGAGAGATTGCGCAGGTCGAGCGCCAATGTTTCGCTCTCTGAGCTTCAATGGGGCCGCGCTCAATTGAGCGCGGAGAGATAACCTTCAACAACGGCCCTCAGGTGCACTTGATAGCTTCAATGGGGCCGCGCTCAATTGAGCGCGGAGAGATAATCTTCAACAACGGACCCGGGGCCGGGCCGATAGCTTCAATGGGGCCGCGCTCAATTGAGCGCGGAGAGTGGCTGACTTACATTGGCGTCGTCGCAAAGCAAAAATGCTTCAATGGGGCCGCGCTCAATTGAGCGCGGAGAGCAAGACTGCTGACCTTATCCTGTCCTGGTCCCTAGTGCTTCAATGGGGCCGCGCTCAATTGAGCGCGGAGAGAGCCATCTGTCGAGTGGAGCACTAAAAGGGTAGCTTTGCTTCAATGGGGCCGCGCTCAATTGAGCGCGGAGAGCCGGTAACCGGCGTTCAGGCCACTCTGAATGGCGTCGCTTCAATGGGGCCGCGCTCAATTGAGCGCGGAGAGACGTCAACAAGCTGGTTGACGCAATCCAATCAGGGCTGCTTCAATGGGGCCGCGCTCAATTGAGCGCGGAGAGAACCGCAGCCGCCGATCCTCCAGCGCCCCGCGCAGCGGGCTTCAATGGGGCCGCGCTCAATTGAGCGCGGAGAGGCGGAACTTATCGAGCCAGCGGTCGAGAGGGGCACTGGCTTCAATGGGGCCGCGCTCAATTGAGCGCGGAGAGGACTTCTTCACCTTTGCGGGACCGAGGGCCAATGATAGCTTCAATGGGGCCGCGCTCAATTGAGCGCGGAGAGGGCGGCTGAAGTATGGGCCGACAGGGCAGGGGTTGCAAGGCGAAGTTGCGAGTTCCCTGGCGGTTGAGGAGCGATTCAGCAAGAGGCTTTGGGAGCATGAAATGTAAGTGCGCGCCGGCAGAGGAGTTACGCGACGCGAGCGCCGCGGGGGTTTTCCGCGGCACCGGGCCGCTCGCGTCAATTCAGGATGTCAAAGAGCGCTCAGAAAGCGTAGCAGGGCGCATCCAGTTTGAGGTAGGGGACGCCCAGGGCGGTAATGACGCGGTCGCCGCGCCCCTCGGCGGGGCCGAGGCGGACGAAGATCACCTGGTCTTCGGCGTGGTTGATAAGGGCCGTCAGTTCGGCTTCCAGCGCGGCCTTTTCCGCCGGGTTGAGGTCGCACTCGAAAATCGAGAACTGGAGGTGGTCGCCGTAGTTTTTGCAGGCTTTGAACACGCGGCGCAGGCGTTTGGCATCGGCGATGTCGTAGCAAACAAGGTAAGAGGTGCGCATGGAGGGGCGGGGGGAGCGGTCAGCGGGTCGTGAGCGGGAGGTATTGGGGGATTTCGCCGGTGAGCACTTTGGCCAGCAGGCGGGCCTGGAGTTCGAGCGCGCGGCGGTAGCTGACCTTGTAGTCAAAGACGGGGTGGGTGAGCAGGGCGTTCATGCGCTGCTCGTATGCCTGGAAGAATCGTTTGCGCCCGGGCGGCGTGAGGTTGACGGCGCGGCCGGCCTGGACGAAATCGCTTTCGCTGACCATGCGGTTGTTGATGCAGGTGAGGACGGCGGATTCGGCCACGAGCGGGCGGAACTCTTCCATCAAGTCCAGCGCGAGCGCGGGGCGGCCAAAGCGCGGCTGGTGGTAGAAGCCGACATACGGATCAAAGCCGACCGCCAGGGCGGCCAGCAGGCAATCTTTGGCCAGCAGGCTGTAGGCGAGGGAAAGCAGCGCGTTGACCGGGTCGGTGGGCGGGCGGCGGTTGCGGCCGTGAAAATCAAAGGGGAAGCGGCCGCCGGAGGAGGCCGGCATTTCCAGGCCGGGGAGTTGATCGTCCCGATCGTCGGCCGGCTTGAGCATGCCGCCGAACTGCTCGAAATAGGCCGCCGCCGCGCTGCCTTCCACGCCCAGGAGCGTTTCGAGGGATTCGGCCCGGGCGGCGGCTTCGGCGCATTGTTTCAGCCGGAGCAGCGTGGCCGGCGGGGCCTCGCCATGATTCCGCATCAGCAGGGTGCGGTGGTTGCGGATTTTACCCTGCACGAACTGCCGCGCCAGGGGGAGGCTCCCGGCGGGGTCGCGGGCGAGGCGGAACTGCTCGATGCGCAGGAAGACGTTCTTGAGCGCGTGGCCGCGGGTCAGCCCGTAGAACCAGCCCCCCATCGAGAAATAGGTCACCGGCACTTCCCGTTCGCACAGCGTGTGCAGGGCCTGGGTGGTGATCTGGATGTTGCCGAACAGGCCGACGTGCGACACATCGCTGATGCGCACTTCCTCCACCCGCGAGTTCTCCTGCTTGATTTGCAGCACTTCGTCCTTGCGGCCCACGCGCAGGCCCTGGGTGGTGAGGTAAAGCGCCCGCGTTTCGTCGCGCGCCGCAATCAGGCGGCGGATGGGCGCGGCGGGCGGCGCGGAAGGAGAAACGGCCGGCGCCGCCAGCCAGCGGGTTTCGTCCGGCAGGCAAATCGTGACCAGCGAACAGCGGGGGCACTTGGGCGAGGCGGCCAGCGGCGGAGGAATGGCGCCGGCGGCGGCCTGGCGCGCGGCGGCGATGCGTTCCTCAATCCAGGAGACCAGTTCCGGCGTGATGGCCAGCCGCACCCGCTGCTTCGTTGCGCGGTAGTAGATGACGCCTTCGTTGCAGGTGTAGCCGTTATCCCGGAGGATCAGCGCCTGCGCCCCAAGCTGCATCCGGTCTGCGTCCCACAACTCGTTGCCCGCTTCGCCGGCTTTCGGCGCGCCGGCCTTGTAATCCACCGGGCAGACTTCCCCGGCGGCGAACAAGTCGCCCGTCTCTCCGGCCCGCCCTGGCGAACAGCCCATCCGCGCCTCGATCAAATCCATTTTGGCGGTGACGCCCAGGCGGTCCGAGCCCATTTGCACCGAGCGCGAATGGATGATTTCGTCAGCCGCCGGTTGGGCGTTCCGCGGCGAGGGCGCTTCGGCTGGGACCATGCCGTCCGCGGTCCGCGGGCTTTCGTCCGCGGGCTTCCGTTTCCCCGCCGGCGGAAGATTGCCCTTGCCGGAATCTACGCGACGGTGCAGCGCCTGGCCGCGCAGGGTGTCCGCACTCTCAACGAAAACGCTCTCGACAAACTCGTAATAGAACAGGCGCGGGCAATAGATAAACTCGTTGAGCATCCGGGCGGGGATGATCGAAGCGCGGAGCGCGGCGTGCGGGGCGGGTGGCGCGGGGCTTTCCGTGCGCGCCGCGGGGGCGGAGGAGGCCGGAGCCGGGGCTGCGGGTGCGGATGCGGGGCTGCGGATTGCGGGCCGCGGGCGTTCGGCTGGCGGCCCGTCCCGCTGCAAGATTTCCAGCGCTTCCCGGAATATCGGGTGCGGAGCGGTACTGGCGCGCGGGCCAATCGGGTCAAAAGGCTCGGGCTTCATGGCGGGTCAAAACCGGGCGGGTTAAAACATACCATATATAGGGGTGCGGACAGGGGAAGCCCCCCTACGGGTAGTGCTTTTTGGGGCGGTTGGGGCGTTTCCGGCTTCAGATCGCAACCGTTGGCCGGGCCGGGGCACTCTCCCCCACGGAGACGAATGGGGCGGGGAAGAAATGCCCGGCCGCCGCCCGTCCCGGCGAATGCGCCGCCGAGGCGGGAGCAGGCGGATTTGTCCCCGCCGCCGGAGGAACCGTCCCGGCGCCCCGGGTCTGGGGGGGCAACCGTTATTCCATTGGAGCCGCGGCGCGGCCGGGGCGCGGAGTTCATTCGTCCACCGGCGCAAACAGGCCCAGGCCGAAGTGGGCGCCGTAGCCGAAGGCCAGCGGGCCGGAGACCGGCTCGGCGAAGGTGAGTTGGAAGGCGGTTCCGCTGTGGCGGCCGCACCGCCCCTGGCCGTGATAGCGCTGGCTTTGGAACTGGAGCGGGCGCAGGCGCCGGGTGCCGGCTGGGAGCGTTGCGAGGGGTTCAATTTTGGCGGGCAACGGCAAGCTGGCCTCCGCCAGCAGTCGTCGCAGGTCATGGGCGGGGGAGCCGATGGGCCAGCCGTCGGCATCGAGTTTTGGCCGGCCATCGCGATGCGTCTTGGGGTGGCGGGTCGCGACAAAGGGCGTGAGCGAGCGCCATACTTTGGCCGCCGCAAACAAGCGGCAGTCGGAGAAGGTGCGGGGATCCCCGAAGCCCAGGAGCACGAGCTGTAAATCGTGCCCGCCGTGGCCCCAGACCCGCTGCAAGGATTCCAGGGCCCGGCGGGCCGGGGGGGCGAATCCTTCCCGCGCGAACAGGGTGACGTGGGTTATGGCGTCGCGCGGCCCGGCGGCCTCGCAGAAGATGAAGCTGTGGCCGTGGCCTTTCAGGGGTTTGCCGCCGGGGTCCAGGCCGGTGAAGACGGAAGGGGCGGGCTCGTTGCGGAAGCGCGCAATCAAGGCCTGGTGAATGCGCTCGGCGACGGAAACGGCGCGGGTGAGGCGCGGCGCTACCGTGCTGGCGACCACGAAGCGCGCCACCGTGACGGGGCGGCCGGGCCGGGGCGGGGGCGGGATCGGAGCCGATTCAAAGCAGTCTTCGCGCCGCACGTAGTCCGCCAGCCGGGCACCGGGCGGGAGGGGCCAGCCGGCGGCCTGCAAATCGCCGGTGTCCGCGTGCAGCGCGTCGAAGAGGTCGGCCGGCAGCTTCGGTCCGGCACTCGCCCGGGCGGCTTTTCTTGCCCTGGCCCTGGGCGCGGCGGCCGGGGGCGGGCCGGCGGCGGCAAGGCCGTCGCGCCAGCGCTGGAAGGCTTCCGCGCACTGGGGCGCCAGCACCCGTACAAGTTCATGGGCGCGGGGCAACGGCTCGTTTTCCGGCAGCGGGCGGGCGTTGGCCGCAAAGGCGGCATCGTCGGCCAGCAGCCGGGCTTCGACCAGGGCTTCGGCCCGGCCAAGATAGCCGAGGCGTTCGCAGAGGAGCGCCAGCACCCGGCGCTGTTCGGAAGAAAGCGCCGCTTCCCACTTGATCCGCAAGGGCCCGGCAACGTGGATGAAGGTGTCGAAGACTTTGGCGAGATTCTGTTTGCCGCTTTCAATCAGCGGCAGGTAGTGCCGCGTGTGTCCGAGGCTGGCCGGGGGCAACTGGCAGGCGGGCGGCTCCTGGGCCAGGGCCTGGATGAGCTGGCGCATCAGGGGCTCGGGGGCTTCGTCGGGCGACACCTTGAGGTGCCAGGTGGCGATCAGGGCGCGCAGCAAGCGCCAGGGCGAGGGGGGCCACTCGACCGCTCCTTCGTTGACGTGACTGCCCCAGGGGGTGGCGTGGTAGCGGCCCGCCGGGAAGCGAAGCTCAATGAGCGGCATGGTCAGTCCTCGTAGATGACGGTCGTTTGGGGCGGTTGGGCGAAGCGGTCCGCCACCGCCTTGATGAGTTGAGGAAGCGCATCTTCGATCTCCTTCAACGCGGGCAGCGTGAAAGCAGCCGGGCGCTTGACCTGAAGCGCGCCCTGGAGTTCCAAATCACAGGCCGTACGCAGGCGGAGGCCGTCGCGCAGGAAGCGCTGGATTTTGAACAGGGCCAGGGCGGTGAGCAGTTGCTCCACCGGGCGGCCCAGTCCGAACCCGCGGATCAGCGCCAGATCGAGGATGAAGTAGGCGGTGATTTCGCCGCAGAATTCCTCGCGATGGAAGGGGACATTGCCGAAGCCCCTGGCGGTGTCGCCGCTGGGGTTCAGCGCGTCGTTTTTGACACCGCCGCTGGCGGCGACGGTAATGTTCCGGGCCTCGATGAAGGCCGTGAGGGCGCGCGGCAGCCGCATTCGTCCGCCGGCAATCTCCGACTTCGCCAGGAAGACGCCATGCAGGAGGCTGTTGAGGTCGTATTTGAGCAAGGTTTGCGCCAGGCGTTTCAGGTTGACCGGCGCCAGGTCGCCGACGGCCAGCTCTTTCTTCAACAACGCCAGGAATGACTTGTCCTTGCCTTCGAGGAGGTAAGGACTGTTAAGCCGATGCGCCTCGAGCACAGAATTGGTGAGCGGCTTTCCCGCCTTGTCAGTGACGGCGACGCAGGGCAGCCCCTTGAGCGGGGCCACCCAGTCGTTGGCCTGGGTATCCCAGCAGACGGCTTCCAGGCGGTTGGCCATGCTTTGCGCGGACTCGACGAGCAGCATGTCGGTGCCGTCGGGCAATTTGTATTGCGCCGCGCCGAGATTCGGGAAGCCGGTCGGCTGAAAGCGGGTGCCCGCGATGGGTTTGAGTTGGGCCTCCAGGTGAAGGCGCGGTTCAGTTTGGAGTGATTCGAGGTTCATGGGGATATGTTTATTGAGCGTTCAGGATTCCGGAGTATTCAAGCGCGAGTGAGCCCCTCCGGACGGAGCACCGTTTCGCGCAGTTTCGTCCACTCGCAACGGGCGAGCGGAAAGAGCAGGGCCGCTGCGGCGCGCCGCGCGACCTCCCCGCGCAGGGGGATTTCCCGCAGGGCGGGCGAGAAGCCGGAGGCGCGCAGGCGGCGAACGGCGAGTTGCGACGCGGCGGCGCCGTCGCCGGCGGCGGCACGGCGGTGAATGGCCGGGACCAGGGGAATGGCGTCCGCGTTGACGCGCGTGGGCAGGAAGCAGAGTTTGAGCAGCGCGTAGAGGGCAGGGGGGGCGCAAGCCTGCGGGGCGGGCGGGCTCTCCACATCCGCCGACCAGTCAATCAGGATCATGCCCCACAGCAGGTTTGCGAGGAGCGCATCGTCGGTTTCGCCGACGATGAAGGCGGCGATGTCGGCGATGCCGGCAGGGCGGCGAGCGGTATCGGGGCAATCCCCGATGCCCGCCTGCTCGGCGCGGACCAGGCGCCGGGCGAAGATGGCGTTGAGAATGTCGGGCAACGGGGCCGCGCTCCATTGCACGTCGTTGGCGGGGGCGTCTGCCCAGGCGAACTGTCCGCGCCGGGTCATTGCCACCGGTTCGAGGTGGCAGCGCAAGGGCAGCCAACCCGCCGCGCCGAAATCGCCCGTCAGCGACGCCAGCGCGGCGGCGAGCCGGAATTCGCGTGAACCAGTGTCAGCCTCGGCCAGCCAGCGCGTGGACAAGCCCTGAAGGGGGCGCAGAAAGGCCGTTTCCCGGGTCCAGCGCAAGCTCCGGGCAACCGCGCGCTCCGCCTGGCCTAGCGCGATGAGAACGGCCTGGAGCCGTGCGGCATCATTTTGTTTGCACAGGTCGAGGATGCGGTCTTCCAGTTGGCGAAGCGCCCGCGAAACAGAAGCGGGCGGCTGTTTGGCTGTCGGGCTGGCTTTGTCCCGCAAGCGGGCCATCCAGTCGTCGGCTTCAGTGAGCAGGTCGGCCCGGGCGTTGCGGCGAACGGCGACGCGCCCGAGGGGCGTGGCGAAGTAGGCAAGCCCATTCCGAACCTGAAAGCCGAACCGTTGGAAGGCGCTCAGTCCCCGGTCCACCCCGAGCGTTACGACGGCGCGGGTAAAATCCACGCCATTGCGGGCGGCGCGGTGGCCGATTTGGGCGCGGCCTTCGCCTAAGACCGCAGCGAGTTCGGGCAGGGTCGCCGCGCGTTCCCAGAGCGGCAGCCACATCTCGGCCCGGGCGCTCTGCTCATCGGCTCCGGCGGCGCTGGCATAGCCGACGCCCGTTTGCCTGACGCAAAAGGGACATGCGAGCACGCCCGCGAGACCGGCCTCGAGGCGTTTCACGCTGGCTGCGGCGAAGAGCAGCGCTCCTTCGAGCATGAGCACGTAATCCCACGGGTTGACCGCCGAGTCGGCGTCAAAGCCCGAAGTGCCATTCACCCCGCCGGCCGCCCCGGGAAAGAACTGGCCAATGGGGGCTTTGTTGCGGCAAATGGGGACAAGCTCGCCAAAGAGCGACTGTTTCAACCAGGTGGCAGATGCCGGCGTGGGCGCCCCGTCGGCTGGCTGCATCACATCAACAATGCGCTGCATGAAGTTGTTGGTGAATTCAAGCCGGCCATCGTTGCCGCCCGTGCCCAGGAGCGGAGGATACTCGGCGCCCCCCGCAGTCAGCACGAACGCCGTATCAAGCCACGGCAGCGCCGGCTCCGGCAGCTCATTGCGGCAGGCCAGGAGCAAGCTTTCCTTGAGTTCCCGGGGCGGCTTCTCCGTCAATTTCGCCTCGGTCACGGCGCGCCGCGCGGCGCTTATGGTCTGGCGATAATGGCGCAGCCGGGAACTGGCTCCCGCCTCAAGGGCTTGGATGGCTTTCGTGTTGTCCTTGTTGTAGAATCCGCTGCCCCCATTCCACGGCGCCACGATGGGGGTTGGCTCATAGCGGTGCAGGAAGAAATCAATCAACGCGTTGCGGTCGAGCGCGGAGCGCAGGACGAAGGTGTCACGTTGCCAGCAGCCGGCGGCAGCGGGGTCGGCTTGTTCGGCCACCAGGCGCAGGACGCCGAGGGCTTTGAGATAATGCGCGATCGGCACAGGGGCGCAGCCGGAGAGGATGATGGGGGCCGGGTTCATGCAGCGGGCGGCAAGCTGAGGCGGTCGAGGAGGGCGCCAAAGTCGTGTTGTTCTTCTGGAGTGGCGGTGCCGGCGACGATGTGGCCGGCGAGACTGCGAAGGAGGGCGGTTTTTTCGGGCGGCAGGGGCAGCGTGGCGATCACCTTGCGAATTACCGCGACGAAGGTGTTTCCATTGAAGTTGCAGAAGGGGGCCAGACGATGGCAGCGGCGGCACAGGTCGGTGGCCTCGGCCAGGGTGATTTCCGTGCGGTGAGTGGTTTCCCAGAGCCGGCGAGTTGGCTCGTAGCCGTCGCGGGTGGGCTGGTGGAGGGCGGCTTTGGGCAGGCAAAGCTGGCGGTTGGTCTCGACAATAACCGCCCAGGTAAAAGGGTGCAGCCAGGCGCGTTTCATGGCTTGGGTTTGGGACGGCTGGCTTTCCTGGCTTGGCGGATCTCGGCCACAGTTTGACTGGCGTAGTAACCCTTGCCGGTATCTCGGTAGAGCGGCTCGGGACGGAACTTGTCCTGGATGCTCAAACCGTCAGCGACCAGTTCGGCGACGAGGGATTGCTCGTGTGCCGAGAGCACCGGGGTTGAAGCGGGAGGCCGAGCCTCTTCGTGAAGAGCCATATCAGGGGAAACACCAGCGCGGTCAGCGCGTTTCGCCGGGCCCGCCTCCGCGGCGGAGGCGCGGCCGTCGGCCGCGCGGAGCAGCATTTCAAGCCAGGCGAGCTGGAACGGACCCAAACGGTCGCGCAGAGCGATCATTCGGGCGAGCCAGGACGAGCCGCGGGCTGCCTCCCAACCCATCTCCATGAGCCCCAGGTTCAGCTTTAGTGGCTTATGACTCAGGGAGGAATCAAGCTCCAAAGCAGCAAACGCCTCGGCAGGAAGCTCGTCGCCTTCGACAATGCCCCGCGCCACGCGGGTATCGAGCGCGAATCCCGCAGGCGGTTCTTCTCCCGGGAGCGAGCGGATGGAAAGCCGGACCTTGCCGTGGTGGGCGGCAACCAGGTAGGCCACCAGGTCGCGCTCGGCCTGGTTCGCCGCCCCGGCTTGCAACCATGCCAGCGCCGAGGCCAGTTCGTGCCGGAAGTGCCGCCGGGAGCAGCGTCCCGCCCGCTGTCCGGATTTCGCCCAGAGTGTGCCCTGCTGTTCCTGGTTTTCGCCGACGAGCATGGCCTGAAAGACGGCGTGGGCCTTCCCCAGGTCGTGCCAGCGAGCGGCGGTTCGCAGGGCGCTGGCGCCGGGCTCTGGCAACTCTCCGCCGGCGGCCAGTGCGGCCACCAGGCCCGCGGTTTCCTCTTCGACGTGCCGGGTGTGGTCGGCGAGTGAAACCCAGTTCTGAAGGAAGCAGCTTTCATTGCCGCTGTAACCGCCGCTCGGCGAGCTGGCTCCCGGGCAGATTAACGGCTTCACCCAGCTCTCTTGGAGTTGCGGGTTGGCGGGTTCGCCCGTCCAGCCCGATTCCGAGGAATAGCCACCCGCACGGATGTCCAACAGGTAAGCGCCGCCCGGGCGCGGGGAATCAACGGGTTTCCATTGTTCCTCGAGGGAGTCCCAGGTGAAGACGTCAAACCGCTCTTTCCGCTTTTTGAGGGCGGCGAGAAAGTCGCGGAAACGCGGGAGAGAGACCTGGCAGAGTTCTGGCTGGCCAGCTTTGGGTTCATCGGGATCAGGCCGTTTTCCCTGCAAGTCGCGCCAGAAAACCTGGACGTCGGTATCCTCGCCGTCCCGGATGTAACGCGAGATATCGAGGTCGAGCCCGGCGAGGTCGGGGGTGGTGTCGAAGAGGTCCAGGAGGTCTTTGCGCCGCAGGACCGGGCGGGTAACGCGGCGCTCGGGCACGGCAACGTCGGCAAGTTTTCGAGGGCTGGCGTTGTCGAGTCGCTGGAGTGCGCTGCGGGCGGCTTCCAACTCCGCCGCGTCATACGGCCGCGCGAGTTCGCCTTTCCCCTCCGAAGGTTGCACCTCAACCCACGCAATCCCGGCTTCGCGGGCAAATTCCCCGCGCCGGTTGCAACGGCCGAATCGCTGGACCAGCGACGACCACGGGGCGAGTTCGGTGACGAGCAGGCAGGCCGAGACATCCACCCCGGCCTCCACGGCTTGCGTGGCCACCACGATGCGGTCTCCCCCGGCCAGGAGTTTCGCCTGTTGGACGGAGCGATCCGGGGAGCGGAAACGCGAGTGCACCAGCGCCAGGCGATCTTTCGCCATCCCCAGCCCGCCCAGGCACTCGAAGACTTCGCGCGCGCGCGCGACGGTGTTGAGCACCACCAGCGTCAGCGTGTTGAGCCGGTGCTTCTCTATCACGAAAGCGGCCAAGTCACGGGCGTAGGTTTTTTGGGTTTCACGGGTGAGTTTGACGGGGGCGGGGGAAAGCGGTTTCGAGGCGTGCAGGCGGGTTTGAACCTGCGGTTGTTCGCAGTCGGCGGCTTCCAACTGGATGACCGGCCAGTCTGGGTCTGGCTTGGGATGGTCTATGGTGGCGAGCCGCTCCGCTTCGAGCGTCGCGCTCATCCACCAAGTCGGGCACGACCCGACAACGGAATCGCTCGCCTTGTGCCGGAATCCGTCGAGTTGCGCGCTGGTTTCGACGCCCACCCCCATCAACTGCGTCTCGTCCATCACCCACAGGGCATCATTGTTGAGCAGGCCGAAGTGCATGGGCCAGCGGTAGCGGTTCATTCCGTAGCCGCGATTGAGGGCCCGGGAGAGCAGCATGTCCTGGGTGCCAATGATGATGCAGGGGCGTTCCGGGTAGAGGTCCCAATCGCGCTGGGCCGGCTCAAGCTCTTCGCCGCCCATGAGGATAACCGGCGAGCGCTCCCGCAGCCAATTCAGTTCCGCCTTGCCGGGACACTCGTCGGCAATCCTCGCCAGCCAGGCCGCCACATTCGCCTGCGTTTGCTCGACCAGCGTTCGCAGGGGCAGGCAATAGACCAGGCGGCGGGGCCAGGCGTGGCGGGGAGTTGCGGGGGCGAGCCGGTTCCAGAGCCAGGCGAGGACGACGGCGGCGGTCTTGCCGAGGCCGGTGGGGATATGGATGAGTTGGGATTGGCACGCCCGGCCCGCGCCGCCCGCCGCCAGCCGCTGTTGGTAATCATAGGGCGCGTGCCCCGTCGCTGCCTTGAAGAATTGTCCAAACGTCATCATGCGCACCTGGCTTAACCCGCGAGGGGCAGGCCTCTGAACCGGCTTCGCTTTTGCGAGTCGCCGCGGTGGGGAAGCCTGCGCCCCGGCCGGAGACAGCATTATTCAAGGCTTCCGGGCGCGGGGCAAGCGGATTTGCAGAGGATTTGCAGCCCGCCTTGCCCCCTTTTCGCGGCCAGCCAGGGTCGCCGGCGGGAGGCCTCAGCGGCGGCGCAGCACAGCCTCGCCGATGATGCGCGCGGCTTCTTCGTACGGCATATCATCGGTGTTGATGATGAGGTGGTAGAGCAGGGGATCGTCGGGGTCGGCGTCGAAATACTTTCGCAGGTAGCGTTTGCGCCCGCGGTCTTCCTGCAGAATCCGCGCCCGCGCCACCGGGCGGGTG
>Ga0209605_1004125_pt1 | contig 12128 bp, 19 predicted proteins | sample AD_UKC035_MetaG_FD_184408 | JGI IMG/M metagenome (GOLD analysis project Ga0209605, IMG submission 184408) | Active sludge microbial communities of municipal wastewater-treating anaerobic digesters from USA - AD_UKC035_MetaG (SPAdes) (version 2) | ecosystem: Engineered > Bioreactor > Anaerobic >...
AATTAAAAACCATTGTACAGCAAGGGTGGGATACCATTCGTGCTGTATCAGATGCTATCAAGGAATTGACGGCAGAGAAGTCTCTTGTTCTATTTACAAAGGAGCAGGTGTTAAATAAGGAAGGTGATGTGACAGAAGAAAGCATTGAAATTTATGACCTTCCCTATGGCTACTATGTGGATAAGTATTCCACTTACATTCAAGGAGCAGTTATGAATGTCAAAGGTGATGATATTCAGATGTTTGCAACGGGTGATGAATTTGGAACTATCTATGACATTGAACTTTCATACGTGCCGTTTGAATGTCAGTTACAGATATTACAGATGTTAATTGAAAGGGAATGAGCCATGAGAATAATTAACGTAATTAAAACTGGTGATGGTGGAGTTATCGACAGCATTGATTCCTTTGCTGTATGGGAAGAACAACTCTCTGATGAAGTGGTTAAGAAAGCAGAAGAACGCTTTGTTGAAATTGCCAAAGAACTTGGCTGGAATCCTGATGACCACTATTGTGACAATGAAGATGACCTGATTGAAGAAAGTTACTATGAGCAGGAAAATGGCGACTGGCATAGTGTCTGCATTTTTTGGTCAGATGTAGAATAACTTTTAAATTAAGAAGTATGGCGACAAGAAAAGGACATATAAGGAAAGGTACTTACAAAGGTGCTGGAACGAAATGGATTAGAGTTAAACCAGCAAAGGTTAAGCCATCTAAAAAAAGAAAGTAAATTAAAACCCTCGCAACAATAGCGGGGGTTTTTTCGTATCATTGCATATTAACCACAAATACATATTAATATGGAAAACACATTGGAACAACTCAGAGAAAAGAAACGTGCTTATGTTAAGGAAGAAGCACAGAAGATTGTTGATGACATGGTAAGGCGTGGTGTAACCACCATGACAGACATGACTTGCCCCGATGCACACTTTGGCTGGAATGCGGAACGTCACGCATCAATGCCTCAAATCTGTGAAGAACTCCGCAAAATGGGAGTTGCCTCATCCTCAAAGGTTAATTGGGGTGTGACTGATTGGGTGTTCACCTTAATTCCCTAAGACATGGCAAGGTTCATTCTTGATGTCGCTAACTGCGACAAGAAAGAAGCCAGCAAGATTATGGACAGAGTTGTTGAGGAACTTGGAGACAAGGTTGCCTCAATAACTCTTGTCGATGTGAGTAACGATAATCAGTTCTATGAAGACGCAAGTAAGAACGTCTTATCTGAAAAACAAATTAACAATTTTAAATTAAGAAAGTCATGAGTGTAATGCTTGCAAGAAAAGACAAGAACTCCAAGTCAAATTGGATGCGTATGTTAAAGGCAAACAATTTGGTTTGGGATGCATACAAACCCGATGCCGTGTTAAAAGCTGGTAAAGGCTGGCTGATTCAAACGCTGGATGCTATCCACATCTGTGAAGTGCTGGATAAGAATAGCGTACCCTACGAAAAGAAATCCGAGTACTTGATTGAGATTCTTTAATTAAGAAAAGTTGTCCCGAATATGTAACATATTCGGGACACTTTTCGTATCATTAAATAAGAAAGGAAGTGTAACTGCAACATCAGCAGAGACCGAGTAGACTCCAACCTACCTTATATTCTATATTTAGAATTAATCTAAATTGCTGGCTGGTGTAACAATTTAAATTAAAAATACGTATCATTGTATGAACCAAAACAAGAAGCAAATGGAAGCAATAAGAATTGAACGCATCAATGAATTGCAGAAGCAATATCATTTAACCAGCACACAAAGCCTTGTAAACTCAGGTCAGATTTGGGGTTTTGAGGGCAGTATCGGAAGAGCAACATCAGATATGCTGGAAGCAGGAATTTTGTATCTCCCCGAACATCGCACCAGCGATTATTATGGCAATACCATACCAGCACGTTCAGACCTTAAAGACGGAACAAAAGGCACGCTGGGCAACGCACAGAGGTTTTGGAAACTTGTTGAAGAGGGTGATGAAGAAGCAATTGATTACGTTGAACAGTACAAAGGTTTGATGGATTTCGGATTTGACGGTATTGAATAACTGTAACAATACTGTATTTATTTACGTATCAATATGCATTAACCACTAATATACATTATCATGGAATTTACCACAATTGGAGCAGCGAAGAAACAAACAGGGTTTTCTTACATCGGCAGCATTAATTCGAGTGCTAAACTGATGAAGAATAAAAAGAAAAATCATCAGTATACATATGCAATATACTTTGCGCCAGCACGTGAGAGCGGTTATAATGTTTGTCCGTTTAGTACTCCCGAATGCCGTAAAGGTTGTCTTGCTACGAGCGGGAGAGCAGGAATGGAACTCATGGCAGGTAAGACAAAGACACAACAATGCCGTATACGTAAAACACGTCTTTTCTATGAAGAGCCTGATTTCTTTATGGCATGGATGCTGGCAGAAATAGAACACTATCAGCGTAAAGCAAAGAAAGACGGTTACTATTTTTCAATCAGGATTAATGCCACATCAGATATCGATTGGGCAAATGTGAGAGTTAACGGTAAAACGTTATTCGAAATATTTCCTGATGTCGAGTTTTACGACTATACCAAAAACCCTAACAAGTTTCATAACAAGCCAGCAAATTATCACTTAACATACTCATATACTGGGAGAAACTGGGGTTTATGTAAAGCGTTACTTAAAGAGGGTTATAACATTGCAATGGTATTCAACATAAAGAAAAATCAGGTATTACCGACCCACTATAAAGGATATCAGGTTATTAATGGCGACCTTACAGACTACAGAATTGCAGATGCCAAAGGTATCATTGTGGGTCTGAAATGGAAAAACATTGCAAACAAAGAAGCGGAGAAAGAAATACTGCAGTCATGCTTTGTTGTTCAGCCTGATGATATCAATTGTACATATGAGCCAGCAACTGTGCTGGAGAATGCCAAAGAACTTGTTGTTTGATTTATGCATATTTATTGATTACAAAAAGAAACCCTGCAATGTACGTAACATTCGCAGGGTTTTTTACGTAATAGAAATGTACAAATATCAACCACAAATCTTAATTAAAATGAATAAACCAAATGTACAACTCAAAAAAGTAAAAACCTTTGTTGGTATGGATGGTTACGGACTGAACGCTGATGTATATATCAATGGTGTCCATTGCTATTTCGTACTTGATGAAGGTAGCGGTGGCTGTATGGATTTCACCAACATGGCACGGATTGAAAAGAACCCTGCCAAAAAGAAACTTATCGAGGACAACTGCAAACTTCTCGATGATTACCTTGCAACTCTCCCACCTGATACATACGAATTCGGTGGCAAGACTCACACAATGAAAGTTGATTTGGAAACATACATCAACAAACTTTGTGATGAAATGGAAACTGAAAAGTTGAGGAAGAAAAATGAAAGGAGAATGTCCAAACTCTTTCAGACAGCTATTGTCATTGGCAAACCGAATGAGGATAAGTACAGATTTATTAATTTCAAACAACCATTGTCCACATTATCCCAAACCAAACTTACATTCTATGTTGCAAAACTTGTTGCAGAGGAATGTCATGATGGTGTGAAAATCCTGAACACCAACCTGAAGTTCGAGAACGGTAAAGTAACCCTAACCTTGTAATGTCCGTAAAATTTGTGGGGAATGTACGCAACATTCTCCGCATTTTTTTCGTATCATTGTACATAACCACAAACACACACGACAATGAAAAAAGAAACTTATGAAAAACTACGCAGTATAATTGATACAGATGCTGACGTATACAAGAATGATGAGAAACCTGATTATTCGGCATTCGGTTCAGCAGAGAAAATTGTTGAGTATATTAATTCAGTACTAACATCTCCTGAAAATAAGGTAGCTGAAATAGACCCTATCGAATTGGGTGTGACCTATCCATATAATGATACTGACCCCTATACGCATGACACATATCAGGTTACTTTGGTTAATGGAATTAAATTCAAAGTACATAGAAGGTGTGGCAGACCTAATTGGTCAGGCAATGTGCTTTTCTGTAATTCATTGGATGTCGTTTATGAAGTTGAATAACCACAAATCTTAATTACAAATGAGAAGATTAGAACACATTACTGAAACTTGCAGAAAAATCTACGAGAAGGAAGGTTTCTCTGCTGTTTGCGATTACGTGAACAAGATGTTGGAAAGGGATGACCCTATGCCTAATCTTGGTTACGAATTCTGCAAAGCGTGTAACACAGACGCTCCTGAATGGAATCACATCTGTCTTGCTTGTGGTCAGCCAACTGAACTACGTCCTGAAATAAGTGACTTCGAGAAATTGAGGGAACAGGCACAGGAAATGATTGACGGTGGCAACAGTCACGAGAAAGCAGAAGGTCACGGTATGATGATTGTCCTTAATCATCTACGTCCAATGCCAAACAATCTGTATTTCGAATTGATGGCTATTGGCAAGAACAAAGACCTTGACCGAGAAGAAATTCAAATCCATTGCGGTGAGAATGGCAACCTGATGATTGTTAAAACTCCTGAAGGCTTTGTTATTGATGTCTACAATCAGGATAAACTTGTTGATACCATGTGTGTATGGGAAGATGACCTCACACCTTTACCTGATGAAGATGACGAACTCGATAACGCTGACATTACTGATGAAGATATTGTACAATTCAAAAAGGATTGGGGGCAAACTCATTCAGGGGTAACAGCCGAACTTGGTTATCCACGTAGCCACGAAGAAAGTGATGGTCTGCTCATGGAAGATTTCTTTTGGATTGAGAAAGACAAACGGTGGTACAACAAGTGTGCATCAGGGTTCACCGAGAAGGAACAGAGGATTGCCGACTATTTGAGAAATTTAAATTAAGAAATCATGACAGCACCGAAAAAAGTTAAGTCACCAGCACCTTGCCCAAAATGTGGTAGTAACAACACAAGATTGGATTATGACTATCCTGAAACAATGAGTGACTGTGATAACTGTGGATGTGATTTCATTACAGAATCAGGTGAGATAATTTTAGACCCTGATAAACTTTAAATTAAGAAATCATGGCAAAGAAACGCAAACCAACCAAACAGCAACTCATTGATGCTGTTATCGAGGACTTAAAGAAAGGCTTCGAGTATGGTGACTATACAGTACTGGATGAACTGTTACATTTCATTCCAAAGAAATTCCTGATAGGTGCATTACCTGAAGAAGAATGGGTAAAGTATAAGTAAAATAATTAAACCCCAGAGCAACAATTCTGGGGTTTTTTTCGTATCATTGCATACACTAATACATAACCACATGACAGCAAAATCAAACAGACAGGCACTTATCGACAAGATAATGACACTCGAATTCGGCAGCGATGACCCGAAATATGACGGGCAGAACAGGGCGTTCCTCGAATCGCTGACGACTATTGAACTGGAAAACCGTGCATACTCACTCGACCATGAGGAAATTGACGAGGATTTTGACCTCGAAGGTGAAATCAGGGATACTGATTTTGATGAAACAGAACTTTTTTAATTAAAAACTTAATAACCACACAAATGAACAAGAGAAAATTTAATGCTGCTCCTGAATTTATCAGGAAGATAGATTGGAGCATGTTACGTGGACAGAAGGCAGTTTTAATTAAACTGGCTGACACTATCAGGGATACCAAACCACAGCCTGTTAAATTTCAGGACAGTGAGATGGTTGCCATCCTGATACCGAAAGAAACTGAAGATGTTCTGGAAGGAATTCTGGGTCTCATAGATGCAGCACAGGATTACGCTGTCGATGTTCTGGGTATACCTGATATGCATATATATGATTTCGAACAGGAAGAAGAACGGGAGTTAAATGTTCCAACTGGAATCAAAGCAGCCAAAGGTGGTGAATTAAAAACTGGTGATGAAACCAAACAACTCTGGCTTTGCTCGAACTGTGGCAGCGACAATATTGAGATGAAAGTCTGGAGACACGCCAACTATTTTGAACCTGACAATAATGACCGTGACGATAGCACCGAAGATGACGAATGCTATTGCAGAGATTGTAATCTGGTTGGTGAGGCAATCAATTCGGAACTCAAATACGCTGCAAAGGTTGTTGGTTTTCAGGTTGTTGATGATGAGGCTGGTGATATTCACCCAGACATGGATGGTTCATTCTGCCTGTATAATCTTTCACAGGCAAACAAAATGTTGCACAGCAAACATGACGAAGGCAACTGGAAACTCCTTACCATCTGGTCTGGTGATGTTGAAGAACCGACCATAATGTTCGAAGGCGACCCAAGAGATTAAAATATTGTGGCAATGTCCACAATTGGTGCGAGGCGAAAACCCTTTCCAAAGTATTTATTGGAAAGGGTTTTTTTTATGGAACAGCTAAACCAGAATGTACTTACCGACTATATTTTTAATTTAAAAAAGTCAATGTACGCTGGTATTCTGGAAGATTTAAAACTGGTCTATGATGACAACAACGAATGTCCAGAAATCTATCTGGAGATAATTAAAATCAAAAAGAAATACAGAAATCAGGGTTATGGCTCTGCTGTACTCCAGCAGATTGTCCAGCTTGCTGATGAGCATAATGTTCAGATAGTATTGTACGCTACCAATATATTTGGAATTGATTTAAAAGTATTGTACAAGTTTTACAGGAAGAATGGATTTGTTTTAATTAAGAATAATAAGGAAGGTAAATTTATATACAGACCAAAGAAATCTGGTTCTGGTTGCAACAATATTGAAGAATAATCCGTACCATTGTACAAAAAACAGAATGTTCATTAAGATATTGAAGAAGCAAAAACCAACCGAAAGTAGAAGCCTGTCTTCTATGGCATTCGGCTCTGGTTGGCAGGTGAGCAACCGTACTGCTCGTCACGGACTGTCAGGGAAACCCCAGATACTTTCATTAGTTTGATTGCCTGTCTGGGGTTTCTTCATAAAAATACTTGACAAATTCATTTTTAATTTATATCTTTACGGGATACTACTATTTTGTTTTAGTGTTGTTCCTGTAACCAGTTGCACTGTTTTAAATTGTTTTCATTGGATATTGTTATAATTATTTTGCAACTGGTTACTTTTTTTATATGTGCACGCAACAAATCACTCTTAGCTTACGTATCAGGAAGTGTAACCATAAATTGAAACAGCAATGAAAATACTGCAGAATCCAATATCAGGCAAGCATAAATCAGCAATATTTTTTGATGGCGTTGTTGCTACAGGGGAGAGAGATGGAAAGAAATATACCCTGAAGACCTTTCAGGACGGTGAAGTAGGCTTTGATGCCAAAATGTATATAGGTGCACAAATCAGGGCACTTGGCGAAACTGGTGCAATCAACGATTTTGATATTGACCTTGAAGACAGGATTGATATATTTGTTGACAAGTTCTTTGTTATCACTGAAGAGGATGTGATACTGGACGAGGAAGAAGACTTTGATGTGTATAATGAGTTCGATGAAGCTGTGGAAGCATTTAAAAACTTCTTAGGCGAATAAAAATATCTTTGGTCTCCCATCAGTGGAGATTGCATGTTGTTTCATTTGTAATTGTGGTTGCAATAGGTGTTGTGGTTAGCACCTATTGCTTTTTATATTTTTCCAAATATAATATTGCAGATTTTAAATCCTCAATATTATCATTAAATGTACCTAAACGAAGATTACATTTAATACATAATAATCCCCTTATTTCTCCAGTTATATGGTCATGGTCAACACACATGGCTTTTTTTAATTCATCTTTATGACGATGACATATTGGACATTCATTATTTTGTGCACTTAGCATTTGATTATATTGTTCAAGAGTAATGTCAAATTTTCGTTTTAATTCATATTTTCTATCATAATTAGAATATTTATTACCTGAATATTTTTTCTTTCTAACCCTATTACAACTTTTACAATAACAATCATGACCATCTTTTTTACTTTTATTTTTATTAAACAATTCTAATGATTTACATTCACCACATTTCGAACAACGTTTCAATTTTTCCATAATAAATTTTAATATAAATACATACGTGCTGTCTTTTTAATCAAAAAAAGACGGCTTTTATTGCAACAATTCTTAATTTAAAAACGTATCATTAACTGGCTGGAACTGGTAACGGTTCTGGGAGAGTAGACTCCAACCTACCTTCTATTATAACTTTAGAATGGTTCTAAATAAGCACAACTCAAAATGATTTTAATTAAGAATAGTTTGCTGTATTGAATTTGAAACTTTGCTGAATTAAAAATAATTTGAAAAAAAATGCCTTTTGGTGCAACAACCTATTAATATTTTGCGTATCATTGCATACGAAACAGCATGTATAACTTAAAACAAATGACATGGAAATTAATCTGAAACAACTTAGTACTCACGCAATTGAAAGCACCAATGGCGGTAAGAAAATGCGCCTTAGTGAGAATGCACAAAGCATGGTTTTTATGCTTTTCACAAAGAACGTGTACTCCAATCCTATTGGTACAATTGTAAGGGAAATCACGTCAAACTGCTTCGATAGCCACATAGAGGCAAACGTGAATGCTCCTGTAATAATCAGGAAGAGCAAAGACAAAGATAGCGGACAGTGCCATATATCATTTATTGATTATGGTGTAGGTATGTCTCCTGAACGCATTGAGAACATCTATATGGTGTATTTCGAAAGCACAAAGAGGGTAGACAATACTCAAATCGGTGGCTTCGGCATAGGTGGCAAAACTCCCCTTGCCTACAAACGTTATTCAGGTATCGGTGAGGGTGAATATGACAACTCGTTTTATGTCATCACTATATATAATGGTATCAAGTATTACTATTGCATATATGAAGGCAGCGACAGTCCTGTTGTCTCACTTCTCCATCAGGAAGCCACAACCGAACATAACGGAACTGAAATCCGTGTACCTGTTCTGGAAAAGGATATTGAAAAGTTTGCAAAGGAAATGGTTCGCCAGTTGTATTACTTCGAAAATGTTATCTTCGAAGGCTTTGAGGATACATACAACGAAGATACTCTTTCAAATACCTATCAGATAATCAGGGCAAAAAATTTCCTGTTCAGAGGTACTGAATATTCAAACTACATGCACGCCTGTCTTGGCAGGGTAGCTTACCCGATTGATTATAACGTACTTGGCTTGTCGCAGAGCGACTTCGCATTGCCAATTGCTGTAAGACTGGAAATCGGTGAGGTTAATGTAACCGTATCAAGAGAACAACTGGATTACAGCGAAGCCACAATCAAAATCCTGAAAAAGAAACTGGTTGAGGCAAAGGCAGAGATAACTGAACTTCTTGCAAAACAGTATTGTAATATTGTTTCACTGGAAGATTACTTTAACGTGAAGAACAACTTTGGAATGTTGAAGTTTGCCAATGGTGTTGAAATCAATGTCGGTAGGCTTATCGAAATGAAAGATGTTGACTTCTCCAATTTCAGGTATTCATTTTTGAAGATGCCGAATGACAGGCAGTTGTTCAGGTTCTTCTTCGAAGTCAAATCATACGGTAAGAAACCGTCTCGCAGCAGGTATAATTCAAAGTACGAATTCGAAGGTGGCTACAAGGAATTGCAGCAGAACAGCAACCTATTGTACGTTGAGGATGAATTCAACCGTAAGATTGTCAAACAGGCTTACCTGAAAGACAAGTACGACCTGTACCATATCATAACAAGGCGTAACCTTACCGATTGGAGAATGAATGCCGAAATTTCTGAACTGTTTAATGTCCACAATGACAAACTGGTTGACGATAACGGTAAGCCGATTGCCTATGTACAGTCACTTATTGACATGCAGGATGAATATTTTAATATTGTTCGCCAGTATGCAAGTGACTATGACAAACTGGAAGTACCCGAAGATTTTATTGCCAGTCGTAAGAAAGCTAACGGTCTTTCGCAGGAAGTACGCAACACTACAATACCTGTCAAGTACATAGGTAGGCATAGCAAACAGAGAACGAAACTGGATGACCTGTTCAAATACAACATGCCTATCTTCTATGGTACGCAGGAAGATGAATACAAACTGGAAAGAGCATACAGGATGTTTTGTGCATTGTTCGACAAGAAAGCAGTTGGTTACTATGAAGAATATTACAAGGAATTCAGAAGTGACTATGACACTTACAGCAGCAGAAAGAACAATACGGTGAAGAAGAACAGCATATTGTTCATCATGGTTGCAACTAACAACATCAAGTACATGGAGTACTGCAAGAAAGCATATCACGTTGACCAGTTTTACACAAAGATGCTTTACAGGAAAGAAGATAAGGTTAAGACTTACTTCCAGACCTATGACCTGAAAAGCGAATGGGATAACGTTGATGCAATGTACAGGGATGAAAATTTCAGCAAGTTAAATGCTGCATGGGGCAAGAAGATTAAAGAAGTTAGCGACTTCATTGAAGCACTTCCGAAATCAGAAGAAGGTGGCAACATTGGCTACATGAAAGATGAATTGAGCAAGCATTTTGACCTGACCAATTTGCAGCATACTCCTGAACAGAAACGTATTGCAAGGATGATTGCTGAAATTCAGAAGCTGCAAAAGGATAACAGAAGGATTATGGAATACATACGTATCCCTTACGGTGAATTGAATAATGACACAATCATTGACATACTGAAAAAGGTTATGCAATTCTAAAACATTTTTTAAACTCCTATGTATTTATAATGTACATAGGAGTTTTTAAATAAAATCAAATGACAAAACAAAAACAAAATAAAAGTTATTATCAGAGACATAAAACTGAAATACTTAAACGACAAAAGCAATACTATCGTGATAATAAAGAAGCACGAAAAGAATATCAAAAAGAACGTGATAGTAAAATGAAAGATGATTTAAAAAAATACAAACATCAATACTATCTTGATAATATTGAAAATTTTAAAGTGTATTGGAAAAAAGCCGATTTAAAAAGAAAATTTAAAATTACTATTGAACAATATATTTCGATGTTTGAAAAACAAAATGGCTGTTGCATCATATGTGGCACACATCAATCTAAATTAAAAAAAGCACTGGCTGTAGACCACAATCATGACACAAATAAAATAAGAGGATTATTATGTGATACCTGTAATAAAGGATTAGGAATGTTTCATGATGACATTAATCATTTACTGAATGCTATAGAATATTTAAAAAATAATAATTAATTTGTGAAACAACTTATTAATATTTTACGTATCATTGTAAAGAAAATGTTTAACCAAATTTCAAGCAAATGAAAAACATTCAAGGCATTAAGGTAGGAACAACCGTCAACGTGAGCATCGATGGCAAATTGACAAAGAAGATTTGTGGCTCAATTGACGAGGCTAACGAACTGTTCAGAATGGTTCTGAAAGCCAAAGAAAACCCGACTGATGAAGCTGTTAAAATGCTTCGCAGTTTCCTGAATGAGAAAACAAGGATTGCTATGTTGGCAGGTCTGGAAACCGACCCCGACAGTGGCGAAGTGTTTCTCGCAGGTTTCAACACTCCCGTTCCTTTGACACTGGTAGAAGTGGTCAAGGAATATCATGACAATGGCTTCCCGATTGAGGCAATCATCAACTTCTGGAAACTCCTGATGATTAACCCTGATAAAAGGGTACGTGAAAGCCTGTTTGACTTCATTACAACCCATGATTTTGTCCTGACCGACAAAGGATACATGGTGGTGTACAAGGCAGTATACCGCAAGGATGCGGAAGGTGCTGTTGACCATTCCTTTGAGGAATTCGTTACCAATCAGTATCTCCATGTCAAGAAAGACTGGAAATGCAGTCCGAACAAGTATGTGGTGTACAAAGAGGATGGCGTTCTTGGTATCACCAAAATCGAAACAGCCGAAGGTTGGGATGACAGGAATATTGAAATTCTTGGCAAACTTGGAGACCTGTTCAGTGCAATTGTCAATGCTGACAACAAGGTTGGTGAGGAAAGCACTGCATACTACACTGACATGCATACACGCAAGATGACCATTGAACTTGGTGTGCCTGTACACATGCCTCGTCATGCATGTGACAGCGACCCCGCAATTGACTGTTCATACGGTCTGCATGTCGGAGCAACAAAGTATGTTGAGAACTTTGGCAGAAGTGGTGCAGTTGTACTGGTGTGC